>VFQP010002540.1_pt1 | contig 20153 bp, 16 predicted proteins | sample 3512351 | NCBI WGS metagenome assembly VFQP01 (sample SAMN10412372, study PRJNA504923) | tailings metagenome | isolation source: Relicate 1 Philex TSF1 revegetated site | place: Philippines: Tuba, Benguet | collected 2017-08-29
TGAGCATGGGCACGTCCTCGCGGCGCTCGCGCAGCGCGGGCAGGCGCAGGCGGATGACGTTGAGGCGGTGGAAAAGATCTTCGCGGAACACACCTTCCCTGACGCGCTGTTCCAGGTTCTGGTGCGTGGCCGCGATCACGCGCACGTTGGCGCGCACGGCGCTGTGGCCGCCGACACGGTAGAAGTGCCCGTCAGACAGCACGCGCAGCAGCCGCGTCTGCAGATCGAACGGCATGTCACCGATTTCGTCGAGGAACAGCGTTCCGCCATCGGCCTGTTCGAAACGTCCCCGGCGCATGGTCTGCGCGCCGGTGAAGGCGCCGCGTTCATGGCCGAACAGCTCGCTCTCGAGCAGGTCCTTCGGAATGGCAGCGGTGTTGATCGCCACAAAAGGCCCGCCTGCGCGCGGCGAGTGCTTGTGCAGCGCGCGCGCCACGAGCTCCTTGCCCGAGCCCGACTCGCCGGTGATGAGCACCGTGACCTGGCTCTGGCTCAGCCGGCCGATCGCGCGGAACACATCCTGCATCGCCGGGGCCTGGCCCAGCATTTCCGGCGCGGCGGTCATGCGCTCTTCGGCCACTTCCTCTCGCTGGCTTTCCTCCACCGCGCGGTGAATCAGCTCCACCGCCTTGGGCAGATCGAAAGGCTTGGGCAGGTATTCGAACGCGCCGCCCTGAAAGGCCGACACGGCGCTGTCGAGATCGGAGAAGGCCGTCATGATGATGACGGGCAGACCGGGCAGCTTCTCCTTCACCTTCTCCAGCAGCTCGAGGCCGGAGCCACCGGGCATGCGGATATCGCTCACCAGGATCTGGGGACCTTCCTGCTCGGGCATGTCGATCAGGGCCTTGAGCACGTCCTGCGGGTTGGTGAAACTGCGCGTGGGCAGGTTCTCGCGCAACAGCGCCTTTTCAAGCACGAAGCGGATCGATTGGTCGTCGTCCACTATCCAGATCGGCTTCATTGAGTTGTCTTCCCTTCTTGTGGCGCGTTCGACTGTCGGTGACTGGCTATGGCAACGGAATCAACAGCTTGAAATCCGTCTCGCCTGGCACGCTCTCACACTCGATCAGACCATGGTGCTGCTGGACAAAGGTTTGCGCCAGCGTGAGCCCCAGGCCGGAGCCGCCATCACGTCCCGACACGAGCGGGAAAAAGATGCGGTCCTTGATCGAGTCTGGAACGCCAGGCCCGTTGTCGATCACATGCAATTCCAGTGCCAGCCGATAGCGCTGCTTACCAAACGTCACCTGTCGGCCCACGCGCGTGCGAAAGACGATGCGCGCATCGCCCGCCGCGATGCGCTCGCCCAGCGCCTGCGCAGCGTTGTGCGCGATGTTGAGCACCGCCTGGATGAGCTGCTCACGGTCACCACGGAACTCGGGAATGGAGGTGTCGTAGTCGCGGACAACCTTCAGCCCCTTGGGAAACTCGGCCAGGATCAACGAGCGCACGCGCTCGCACACCTCATGAATGTTCACGTCGCCCACCACGTGCGGTCGACGGTGCGGTGCCAGCAGGCGGTCCACCAGCGACTGGAGCCGGTCTGCCTCATGAATGATGACCTGCGTGTACTCGATGAGCTCGCGCGTTTCCAGCTCCATCTGCAGCAACTGGGCCGCGCCACGGATGCCACCGAGCGGGTTCTTGATCTCATGCGCCAGGTTGCGGATGAGTTCCTTGTTCGCCTGCGCCTGGTCGATCAGCCGCTCTTCGCGTTCCTGGCGCGCCTGCTGCTCCAGCGGCAGCAATTCCACGATCACCTCACCCGGGTTGTCGGTCTGGGCCACAACGACGTGCACCGGCAGGGCATCGTGGTTGAGCCGCTTGAGCCAGGCGTCGTAACGCAGCGCCGCGAACTGGTTGCCACTCGCGCCCTGCAAGGCGTTTTCCAGCAGGGCGGGTTCGGTGAAACAGTCCTGCAGCAGCGCACCGGTGATGCTGCGCCGGGACATGCCGAGCGCATCCTCCAGCGCGGCATTGGCATAGAGCACGCCACCGTGCGAATCCACCACGGCCACCAGGGTGGCCAGGAGATCGAGGGACTGGAAACGCGACGACACCGAAGCGGACTTGCGTCCGGCAGCAGACCCGGACGGGTCAGCGGCGGCGCGGCGCTGGGACGAAGGAAGGAAGGAGGGAAAGTTGGGCTTTTTCAAGCCCATCATTTTGCGGCAGAACCGACGGCATTGGCGGCGCCGGGCAGCCGGCTCAGTTCGCGCTGCAGGCCAGCCACGTCGCTTTCCGCGCGGGCCACGGCCGCTTTGAGATCGGCAACGCGGTCCAGATAGCGCTGGTAGTTGCGCGACTCGATGCCCTGCTTCTCCGGCTCGCCGTTCGCATACTCCTTGCGCGCCAGCGCCAGACGCTCTTCAGCCTTGCGCAATTCGCCTTCAAGGATCGCGCGCGCGTCGCTGTCGCGGGCGCGTTGCGCGGCCGAATCGACACGCTCGGTGCTGCTGCCACTGCGGACCGCTGCCACCGGCGCGCTGCGCGGCGGATTGGGCTTCGTGCCTTCGACGACCGTGATGTTGCCGCCTTCCATCACGGCACAGCCCTTGGACTTGGCGACCTGGGCGTCATTCGTGTATTCGTTGCCGCAACGGTAGATGCGCCCCTGCGCATGGGCGTGCAGAACGCTCAGCGCGAGCGAAGCAAGGGCAAGCGACCGGATGGTGGGAAAGAGCATGGAATTCAAGTGGCATCCACTCCAGAAAGCGGTGAATCTGCGCGCGGCACAGGACCCAAGCCGAGCACTTTTCAGTATGACCGAAAAGCCTGCGAAAAGTGCCGCTGCCAAGGCGAACGGTGCCGATTGGCCGCCCGAGCAACAAAAAAGGGCCACTTTCGTGGCCCCTTGGCGAGAAATGGAGGCCCGGCAAACCGGGCCGTCCATCACAGGCTGTAGTACATGTCGAATTCGACCGGGTGCGGTGCCATGCGGAAACGCGTGACTTCGCCCATCTTGAGTTCGATGTAGGCGTCCAGCATCGAGTCGGTGAACACGCCGCCCTTGGTCAGGAAGCCGCGGTCGTTGTCGAGGTACTCCAGCGCCTGGTCGAGGCTGTGGCACACGGTCGGCACCAGCTTGTCCTCTTCGGGCGGCAGATGGTACAGATCCTTGGTGGCGGCTTCGCCCGGGTGGATCTTGTTTTCGACGCCGTCCAGACCAGCCATCATCAGGGCCGAGAAGGCCAGGTAGGGGTTGGCCGAAGGATCGGGGAAGCGCGCCTCGATGCGACGGCCCTTCGGGTTCGCCACGTAGGGGATGCGGATGGAGGCCGAGCGGTTGCGCGAGCTGTAGGCCAGCTTCACCGGGGCTTCGAAGCCGGGCACCAGGCGCTTGTAGCTGTTGGTGCCGGGGTTGGTGATGGCGTTCAGCGCACGGGCGTGCTTGATGATGCCGCCGATGTAATACAGGGCGAAATCGCTCAGGCCGGCGTAGCCGTCGCCAGCGAACAGGTTCTTGCCGTCTTTCCAGATCGACTGGTGCACGTGCATGCCGGAGCCGTTGTCGCCGGCGTAGGGCTTGGGCATGAAGGTCGCGGTCTTGCCGTAGGCATTGGCCACGTTCCACACCACGTACTTCAGCACCTGGGTCCAGTCAGCGCGCTCGACCAGCGTGCTGAACTTGGTGCCGATCTCGTTCTGGCCAGCGCCCGCCACTTCGTGGTGGAACACTTCAACCGGAATGCCCAGCGATTCGAGGATCAGCGACATTTCGGCGCGCATGTCCTGCGTGCTGTCGACCGGGGGCACGGGGAAGTAGCCGCCCTTGACGGTGGGACGGTGGCCGCGGTTGCCGCCTTCGAGCTTGGCGCCGCTGTTCCAGGGGGCTTCGTACTCTTCGATCTCGAAGAACACGCGGCCAGGTTCGTTGCTGTAGCGAACGCCGTCGAAGATGAAGAATTCGGGTTCCGGTCCGAAGTAGGCGGTGTCGCCCAGGCCGGACGCCTTCAGGTAGGCCTCGGCGCGCTTGGCGATCGAGCGCGGGTCGCGGTCATAGGCCTTGCCGTCGCTGGGCTCGACCACGTCGCACTGCAGGAACAGCGTGGTTTCTTCGAAGAAGGGGTCGATGTTGGCGGTGTTGGGGTCGGGCATGAGTTGCATGTCCGAAGCTTCAATACCCTTCCAGCCAGCCACCGAGGAGCCGTCGAACGCGTGGCCCGAAACGAATTTGTCTTCGTCGAAGTGGGACACGGGCACGGTCACGTGCTGCTCTTTGCCCCGGGTGTCGGTGAAGCGGAAGTCAACGAATTTGACTTCGTTGTCTTTCACCAGTTGCATCACGTCTGCGACGGTCTTGGCCATCAAATACTCCTGTAGCTGGGTGAGTGGAAATTGGAAATGACTCTGCTGATAAGCAGAATGTGTGCCACAAAGTGGTTCACGTTCGGGCGTCGGCTCGCCCTGCTTTCCGGGCAGCGGGGATTATGGCGCAGCCCATGCGCCACAACGGGTCAGCCCCATGGCGGGAGAAGGATGAAGCAACCTTCTCCTGCACGTTGGCGGGCGGAAGCTGCCCTTTGCGCACAGATTTGGTGCTTCATTGAAAGCACCAAATCTGTGCAATTCAGGATCGCACCAATTCGGGGCCAAGTCTGGCGTTGTGCCGGTGCAGGCCTGCCAGCAACTCGGCGTAGGCGGGCGCCACCGCCGAGGTCACCCCCTTCACACCCAGCTCGATGTGACGCCCGTATTCGGGGTGGTCCACGCTCGGCAGGCTGAAAACCTTGACGTCGTGCGTGCGCTCGATCTGTTCCATGAGGGGCGTGAGGGCCGCCTCCATGGCGCCGAACACGATGACCGAACGTTCCTGTGATGCGCCTTGCTGATGCAGGTGCGCGTAGTCGGTGTCGAGCACGCCTTCGATCATCGGCCAGGCCATGACCGGGAAGCCGGGCACGAAGTGGACGCTGCCGCCACCGGCCCCGTCGCAGCTGAAGCCGGGAATCTTGTTGTACGGGTTGGGGATGATGCGCGCGCCAACCGGAAACACGCCCATGTTGTATCGGTGCACGTTGTCCGGCCGTTCGGGCTCGAAAGGCTCGCCGCGTTCGGCGGCCAGATCGCGCATGCGGGATTCGATCAGGTCGCGGGCCTGCGGGTGCAGGGTGAGATCCAGGCCCAGTGCAGCGGCCGCGCACTGGCGCGTGTGGTCGTCGGGCGTGGCGCCGATGCCGCCGCAGCAGAACACCACGTCATTGCCCGCGAAGGCGTCGCGCAGTGCGGCGGTGATGCGGTCCCGGTCGTCACCGACCAGCCGGACCCAGGACAACGACAGCCCGCGCTGCGCCAGCAGTTCGATGACGCGGGGAAGGTGTTTGTCGCTGCGCTTGCCGGAAAGGATTTCGTCGCCAACGATGATCAGGCCGAAGCTGGGTGTCATGAATGCGTGGGTGGCTGGTTGAACGGAGAAGGCAGCTCCTGGGCTGGCGGACTCGGTGCGGGCGGCGCAGAAGCCATCTCGCCAGCCTCCACCGCCGCCTGCGCCCGCTGGCGCTGCAGCACAGCCAGACAGAAGTGGGCAAACCACAGGGAAGCGAAGGCGAACACCAGCGTGTAGATCCAGATGGCAATGGGCACCAGCAGCGGCGCCAGCGCGATGAACATGGCACCCGAAGCCCAGAGGAGGCTGGGAGCAGCGCCCAGGTAGCCACTGAGCACGCCCATGATGAGCAGGCTGCCGCGGTACTGGCGCAGGATGGCCTTGCGCTCATCGCTGGTGGCGTGCGTCGCCAGGGCGTCGAATGCGAACACGCGGTAAGTGAGCCACCCCCAGATCAGGGGTGGCAGGATCAGCACCAGAGGCGGCACGAGCCAGAGCGGCATGGAGATCACCAGGGCCACGACCGCCAGCAGGGTGGAGCCCAGCGACCACAGCACGCTGACCACCAGCGACCCACCGTGCTTGCGCTCCAGGCTGGGAAAGCGTCGCTGGGCCACCAGCTCCACCATGGCCGGCGTCATGAACATCGCCACCAGCAACAGGCACAGCAGCACGATCAGCGGCGTGGCCAGAACCAGCACCAGCAGCGGAGCAAACACGGTGCGCAAGGAACCCAGGCCCAGTCTCTCGAGCCAGCCCAGGAACGCCTGCACCAGATCGAAAGCCTCCAGGCAGGCCGCGACCGACGCCACTGCACCTTCCCAGAAGAAGTAGCCCAGGCCGAACGACAGCACCACCATCAGGATGAGTGGAAGAAACGACAGCGCGATCACCCGCGGATGCGCGCAATAGGCCACGGCACGCCAGAAGGCATCGAACAACAAGGACATGCCGGCAAGAATACAGCGAATCCGTGTCAGGAAGCCTTGCCCTCGCGCGCCACGCACCGTCAGCCGCGGCGCTAGCATCGGGTGCATGGATCGCATTGAAATCGACGGCATCGGGCTGGAAGTGGCCCACATTCCCGGGCCGGCAGACCGGGCCCCTCTCGTCTTCCTGCACGAAGGCCTGGGCAGCGTGGCCATGTGGCAGCAGCGCGGCCAGCACTGGCCAGCCGAGCTGTGTGCAGCCACCGGGCGCGCAGGCTGGCTCTACTCGCGGCGGGGGTACGGCCAGTCCGACCCCGTGGCGAACGTGCGTGGTCAGCCGGGCTGGCAGGGCCGATGGCACACCGGCCGCCACGAGCCGGACTACATGCACCTGGAGGCCTGGAATGTCCTGCCTGCGTTGCTGGATGCGCTGGGCGTCTTCCAACCCGTGCTCGTCGGCCACTCCGACGGCGCCACCATCGCCCTGCTGCATGCCAGCCGCCACCCGGTGGCGGGTTGCGTGGCAACGGCACCCCATGTCTTCATCGAGGAGATCGCACTGCGCGCCATTGCGCAGGCCAGGGCCCTGTATGAAAGCGATCCCGCAGGGCTGCGACAGCGCCTGTCCCGCTACCACGCCGACGTGGACAACGCCTTCTGGCAATGGAACGACGTGTGGCTCAGCAAGGCCTTCCGGCACTTCGACATCCGCGCCGAATGCCAGGCCATCACCGCACCGCTGCTTCTGGTGCAAGGCCTGGCCGACGAGTACGGCACCCTGGCCCAACTCGATGAGATTGCCCGGGTGGCACCCCAGGCGCAGCGCGTGGAGTTGCCGGATTGTGGGCACAGCCCCCATCGGGACCAGCCCGGACCTTTGACAAGTGCCGTGGTGGACTTCCTGTCCGGATTGCGCTGACATCCACGCCTGGGGATGTACGTCCAAAGGCCACACAGGCACAATCGTTCCTGGGTGCCTTCGGGCGGCCCGAGGGGGCCTGGGAACGCCATTTGCCCCATTCGAGACACGAAACACCTCAAACGGCACCCAAACCCCAAGGAAATCACGCGCATCGCGTGCGCGAGCACAAAAGACCACGTCGGGTCGGCGCCAAACCCCTACACTTTGATACAACTCGACGTCCCAACCCCCTGACCATGAACACCTGGAACAACCCTTGGCTGCTCGCCGTGCTCGCGCCCGCTCTGCTGGCCGCTGGCGCGTTCCTGCACCGCATGTGGGTGGACAGGCAGGCTCGAGAGCGCCGACGCATTCCCAAACACTGGCCACTGAGCACCCGCGCGCTGGCCAACAGCGAGGAAGCGCGTGTCTGGCACTGGCTGGCCCGCGCCTTCTACGACCACCACGTGATGATCAAGCTGCCGGTCACGCGTTTCACCCTGCCGCGCGACCGGGAGCAGAGCATGGACTGGTACAAGCTGCTGGGCAGCGTGTACTGCACCTTCACCGTGTGCCGATCGGATGGTCGCGTGCTCGGTTGCCTGGACGTGCCGGGCACAGCGGGCTTGCCGCGCAGTACCCGTACGCTCAAGCATTCCTTGCTGACCCAGTGTGGCCTGCCTTACTGGGTGGTGCGTTCCAACAGCCTGCCCACCGTGGCCGAGATCCGCGCCGAGTTCCTGGGCGAATCCTCACTCAACCACTCCATGCGCGAACGCGAGATGGAAGAGCGCGCCATCATCGCCGCGCAGGCCAACCTGCGCACGGTGCTTACCCGCCAGCGAAGCAACCGCAACAGCGACTTCGCGCCGCTGTCCAACTGGCCCAACAGCACCACGGGCGAACCGCGCAGCGACTTCAATTCCCAGTGGCAGGAAAACTCCTTCCTCATGCCGCTGGACAGCCGCAAGGGCGATCTGCTCTGACCCGCATGCCGCCAGCCACATGGCTGGCGCGGCTCAAACCACTTTCTGCGTCAACGCCAGCACCTCGGCCGTGGTCAGCCAGCGCCACTGGCCCGGCTTGAGTTCGGGCGGCAGGGTCAGGCCACCAATCGAAGACCGGTGCAGCGATTCCACCCGGTTGCCCACCGCGGCCACCATGCGCTTGACCTGGTGGTACTTGCCTTCCGTCAGCGTCATCCTCAGATGGTGGTCGCTGACCGCTTCGCAGGCCTGCGCCTTGACCGGTTGCGGGTCGTCATCGAGCACCACGCCTTCCAGCAACCGCCCTGTCTGCTTCGCGTCCAGCGGGTGTTTCACCTGCGCCTCGTACACCTTGGGCACATGGTGGCGTGGCGACGTCATGCGGTGGATGAACTTCCCGTCGTCCGACAGGAGCAGCAAACCGGTGGTGTCCTGATCCAGGCGGCCCACCGCCTGCACACCCGCCGCCGCGCCGCCCCCGCGCTGGCGCAACGGGCCAGGCAGAAGCGTATAGACGCTGGGGTAGGTGCTGGGCTTCTGCGAACACTCGTAGCCCGCCGGCTTGTGAAGCAACAGATACGCACGCTCGTGGTAGTGCCAGGTCTCTCCCTGGACGCGGAAGACCAGCCCCTGTTCGTCGAATTCGGCAGAAGGATCGGTGCAGGGCTCCGGCGCATCGCCCACGGAGACAAGCCCCTGTTGCACCAGGCCACTGCAGATGCGGCGGGTGCCAAAGCCTTGTGAGAAAAGGATGTCCTGCAGTTGCATCATGGTGGCAGGATGATCTGGGTCACAGCCCAAAAACAAGGCCCAAGCAACTGGCTTGGGCCTTCAGGATGGTGGTGGAGCTGGGGGGATTTGAACCCCCGTCCGCAAGCCTTCTTCGAGCAGTTCTACATGTGTAGCCGTCTGATTTGGGTCTCGCCTCCCAAGTCGCGCAGTGGCACGCTACAGGGGAAGCCAGCATCCTTGAATCTCACACTGCGTCAAGGTGCCCGACGCCGTGCCAGCCGATGTGAATTACCTCGCAGCCGGGAGGTCTTGCGACCCCCTTGCCCAGCCCATCGGCCTGCTGTTGCGAGGCTCACCGGTGTTTAAGCGGCGAGTGCGAAACGTTCGTCGTTTGCAGTTGGTTTTTTTCTGCGGATTTACGAGGTGACAGAACCTCGACATGCCCTGCTGCGCGTCCGAACCCACGTCGAAACCAGTGCAGCCCCAGGAAGACGGATTTTAAGGCAGTTGCAGCAATTTCAAGAGCTGCAGCGGGGAAGAAACTTCCGCGTCCGCCTGCCAGCTTGCCACGTCGGCGCCGAAACCCAGGTAACCATACCGTGCAGCCACTGTCTGCATGCCCGCCGCCCTGCCCGCCTGGATGTCGCGTTCGTCATCCCCCACATAGATGCATTGGCCCGGCGCAAGCCCCAGCCGGCGCGCCGCCTCGAGCAGGGGTTCGGGATGCGGCTTCGAGTGGGGCGTGGTGTCACCGCTGATCAGAACCGATGCGGCATCGAAAAGCGGCATGGACCGGGCCAGTGGAACGCTGAAGCGCTGCGACTTGTTGGTCACGACACCCCAGGGCATTCCGGCCGACACCAGTCGGGACAGCAGGTCGGGCACACCATCGAAGGGCCGTGTGCGCTCGGTCATGCACGCTTCATAAGCGCAGAAGAATTCTTCTTTCAACGCCGGGTAATCCGCGTGATCGGGCGCGATGTCAAACGCAACTCGCAGCATCCCCCGCGCACCCGAACCAGCGTGTGGCCGGTACAGCTCAAGTGGAAGAGAGGCCATGCCACGGCGCACACGCATGCCGTCCGCAGCGGAACCGAGATCGGATGCGCTGTCGATCAGCGTGCCATCCAGATCGAACAACACGGCTTGCACGCCGTGAAAGAGACCCCCGCTCATGGCTTGCGGGTGGCAAACAGGTAGTTCACGCTGGTGTCGCCGCTCAACCAGTAGCGCCCTGTCAGCGGGTTGTATTCCATGCCCCGTGTCTGTTGCAGATCCAGGCCTGCGTTCCGGCAATGCCCGGCCAGTTCGCTGGGCCGAATGAACTTGGCGTATTCGTGCGTGCCCTTCGGCAGCAACTGGAGCAGGTATTCCGCGCCCACCACGGCGAACAGGAACGCCTTGGCGTTGCGGTTCAGGGTGGAGAAAAACACCCAGCCACCGGGTTTGACCAGGGTCGAGCATGCCCGGACGATGGAGCCGGGATCGGGCACATGCTCCAGCATTTCCATGCATGTGACCACATCGAACTCGCCGGGTTGCTCCAGCGCCATCGCCTCGGCGCTGATTTCCTGGTAGCTGACGTTGGTGGTTCCCGCCTCCAGCGCGTGCAGCTGAGCCACCTTCAAGGCCTTCACCGACAGGTCGATGCCTGTTACGCGGGCGCCCTTGCGCGCCATGGAATCGGACAGGATTCCCCCGCCGCACCCAATGTCCAACACCTTCTTGCCGGCCAATCCGGCCAAACCGTCAATCCATCCCAACCGCAGCGGATTGATCTGATGCAAAGGGCGGAATTCGCTGTCGGGGTCCCACCAGCGATGGGCGAGATCGGAAAACTTGGCCAGCTCGGCCGGATCGGCATTGACGTTCGGATTCATGCGTTGATTATCGCCAGCACAATAAAAAAACCGCGCCGAAGCGCGGTTTTCTTGATCAGAACCGAATCAATCAGTTCTTGCGGGTGCCGACCACTTCGACTTCCACGCGGCGGTTCTTGGCGCGGCCTTCGCGGGTGGCGTTGTCGGCCACCGGCTGGGTCAGGCCCTTGCCTTCGGTGTAGATGCGGTTGCTTTCGATGCCCTTGCTCACCAGATAGGCCTTGACGGCTTCGGCGCGGCGGTTGGACAGGGCCTGGTTGTAGCCAGCGGCACCGGTGGAGTCGGTGTGACCCACGGCGATCACGACTTCCAGGGCAATGCCGGACACCTTGCCAGCCAGATCGTCCAGCTTGGCCTTGCCTTCGGGCTTGAGCACAGCCTTGTCGAAGTCGAAGAAGGCGTCAGCTGCGTAGGTCACCTTGGACGCCACGGGAGCCGGTGCGGGAGCAGGAGCCGGTGCCGGAGCAGGTGCGGCGGCGGCGGGAGCAGGTGCGGGAGCGGCCGGAGCAGGTGCGGGAGCAGCAACCGGAACAATCGCGCCGTCGCAGCCTTGAGCAGCGGTGGCAGGCGTCCAGTTGGCATCGCGCCAGCAGAGTTCATTGGTGCCGTTTTTCCAGACCAGTTCGCTGGTGCCATTGCGCCAGTTGTCGATGGTTTGGGCGCCGGCGGCGGTTGCCATGGCGGCGGTTGCCAACAGCATTGCCACTTTGTTAAGTTTTTTCATGGTTTTCCTCTATATAGGCCGCAGACAGACTGCGTAACAAGAACGACGCTTCAAGTGACCACCACTAAAAACGCTGGAATTTATTGTGCCACAAGCGCGCAATGCCAGACGGGCCGGGCAATGCGGTGTTGTCACCCGATACCACGCGCCCTGTCATTCGTTGTGGATGTACAACAAACTAACCAAAGCGGTGTAGGAGAACACGCCGCTTAAAATCTTCGGTTGCCTTAAGGCCCATCCAAGCACCACATCACCTCGCTCATGACACAGTTCGCCAAAGAGACCCTGCCCATCAGTCTTGAAGAGGAAATGAGGCGCAGCTACCTCGATTACGCCATGAGCGTGATCGTGGGCCGCGCCCTGCCCGATGCGCGAGACGGTCTCAAGCCTGTGCACCGCCGGGTTCTGTTCGCCATGCACGAGCTGAACAACGACTGGAACCGGCCTTACAAGAAGTCGGCCCGTATCGTGGGCGACGTCATCGGTAAATACCACCCGCACGGCGACAGTGCCGTGTACGACACCATCGTTCGCATGGCGCAGGATTTCTCGCTGCGCCACATGCTGGTGGATGGCCAGGGCAACTTCGGCTCGGTGGATGGCGACAACGCCGCGGCCATGCGTTACACGGAAATCCGCCTATCGAAGATCGCGCACGAAATGCTGGGCGATATCGACAAGGAAACCGTCAATTTCGGCCCCAACTACGACGGCTCGGAAAAAGAGCCGCTGGTGCTGCCCTCGCGCCTGCCCAACCTGCTCGTCAACGGCTCGGCCGGTATCGCGGTGGGTATGGCCACGAACATTCCGCCACACAACCTCAATGAGGTGGTGGACGCGTGCCTCCACCTGCTGAAGAGCCCCGAGGCCTCCATCGACGAACTGATGGAAATCATCCCGGCCCCCGACTTCCCCACCGCCGGCATCATCTACGGCATCAATGGCGTGAAGGACGGCTACCGCACCGGCCGCGGCCGCGTGGTGATGCGCGCCAAGTGCCACTTCGAGGACATCGACCGCGGCCAGCGCCAGGCCATCATCGTTGACGAGCTGCCCTACCAGGTCAACAAGAAGACGCTGCAGGAGCGCATGGCCGAGCTGGTGCACGAGAAGAAGATCGAAGGCATCAGCCACATCCAGGACGAGTCCGACAAGTCGGGCATGCGCCTGGTGATCGAGCTCAAGCGCGGCGAAGTGCCCGAGGTGGTGCTCAACAACCTGTACAAGCAGACGCAGCTGCAGGACACGTTCGGCATCAACATGGTGGCCCTGGTCGATGGCCAGCCACGCCTGTGCAACCTGAAAGACCTGATCCAGGTGTTCCTGGAGCACCGCCGCGAGGTCGTGACCCGCCGCACGGTGTTCAACCTGCGCAAGGCGCGCGAGCGCGGCCATGTGCTCGAAGGCCTGGCGGTGGCCCTGGCCAATATCGACGACTTCATCCGCATCATCCGCGAATCGCCCACGCCCCCGGTGGCAAAGGCCGAACTGATGGCGCGCCCGTGGGACAGCCAGTTGGTGCGCGAGATGCTCACCCGCACGCGCGCCGATGGCGGCGTGATCAACGCCGATGACTACCGGCCCGATGGCCTGGAAAAGGCCTTCGGCATGGGCAATGACGGCCTGTACCGCCTCTCTGAAACGCAAGCACAGGAAATCCTGCAGATGCGTCTGCAGCGCCTGACCGGCCTGGAACAGGACAAGATCGTGGCCGAGTACAAAGAAGTCATGGGCGAGATCGACGATCTGCTCGACATCCTCGCCAGACCGGAGCGCGTCTCGACCATCATCAGCGAAGAGTTGATCGTGGTGAAGCAGGAGTTCGGCCAGACCAAGCTGGGTGCGCGCCGCAGCCTGGTCGAGCACAGCTCGTTTGACCTGTCCACCGAAGACCTGATCACGCCGACCGACATGGTCGTGACGCTCAGCCACAGCGGCTACATCAAGAGCCAGCCCTTGTCCGAATACCGCGCGCAAAAGCGCGGCGGTCGCGGCAAGCAGGCGACGGCGACCAAGGAAGACGACTGGATCGACCAGCTCTTCATCGCCAACACGCACGACTACATCCTGTGCTTCTCCAACCGCGGCCGGCTCTACTGGCTCAAGGTCTGGGAAGTGCCGGCCGGTTCGCGAGGCTCGCGCGGCCGCCCCATCGTCAACATGTTCCCGCTGCAGGAAGGCGAGAAGATCAACGTCGTCCTGCCGCTGACCGGCGAGATGCGCACCTTCCCGGACAACCGTTATGTCTTCATGGCCACGTCCATGGGCACGGTCAAGAAAACCTCGCTGGACGAGTTCAGCAACCCGCGCAAGGCCGGCATCATTGCCGTCGACCTGGACGAGGGTGACTTCCTTGTCGGCGCCGCGCTCACGGATGGCCAGCACGACGTGATGCTGTTCAGCGATGGTGGCAAGGCCGTGCGTTTCGACGAGAACGACGTGCGCCCGATGGGCCGCAACGCGCGTGGCGTGCGCGGCATGATGATCGAGGACACGCAGAGCGTGATCGCGATGCTGGTGGCGGAAGACGAAGAGCAGAGCGTGCTGACGGCCACCATCAATGGCTATGGCAAGCGCACGCCGATCGCCGAGTACACCCGCCATGGACGTGGCACCAAGGGCATGATCGCGATCCAGCAGAGCGAGCGCAACGGCAAGGTCGTCGCGGCCACGCTGGTGCACACGGACGACGAGATCATGCTCATCACCGACAAGGGCGTGCTGGTGCGCACCCGTGTGTCCGAGATCCGCGAAATGGGCCGTGCCACGCAAGGTGTGACGCTCATCGCGCTGGACGAAGGTGCCGAGCTCTCGGGCCTGCAGCGCATCGTGGAGAACGACGCCAACGTGCCGGAATCGGGCGACGAGGGCGCAGCGGACGAGACGGGCACCGAGCCGTGATGGCGCGGCCCTACAACTTCTCCGCCGGCCCGGCGGCCATGCCTGCGGAAGTGCTGCAGCAGGCCGCGTCTGAAATGCTGGATTGGCACGGCAGCGGCATGAGCGTGATGGAGATGAGCCACCGCGGCCAGGAGTTCGGCGCGATCCTCAAGTTGGCAGAAGCCGACTTGCGCGAACTGCTCGCGGTGCCGGAGAACTTCCGAGTCCTGTTCATGCAGGGTGGTGGGCTGGGTGAAAACGCCATCGTGCCGCTGAACCTGTCGCGTGGCGAAAACGTCGACTTCGTGGTGACCGGCAGCTGGAGCCAGAAGTCGCTCAAGGAAGCGCGCCGTTATTGCACGCCCCGTGTGGCCGCGAGCAACGAGGCCGACCACCACACCCGCCTGCCAGCACCGGCCACCTGGCAACTCGGCCGCGATGCGCGCTACGTGCACCTGTGCAGCAACGAGACCATCAACGGCGTGGAAGTGCACGAACTGCCCGACCTGAAGGCGCTCGGCTCCGATGCACCGCTGGTCATCGATTTTTCCTCCCACGTGGCCTCGCGTGCGGTGGACTGGTCGCGCGTCGGGCTGGCCTTTGGTGGCGCCCAGAAGAACCTCGGGCCGGCGGGCGTCACGCTCGTGGTGGTGCGTGAAGAGCTGCTCGGCCACGCGCTGCAGGCCTGCCCTACGGCATTCGACTACAAGATCGTCGCCGACAACCAGTCGATGTACAACACGCCACCCACGTATGCCATCTACATGGCCGGGTTGACCTTCCAGTGGCTCAAGCGCCAGACCGAAGGCGGGCTGCGCGGCGTGGCGGCCATGGAGGCGCGCAACATCGCCAAGGCCGAGCTGCTGTACAGCTACATCGACCAGTCGGCCTTCTACAGCAACAACGTCTCGAAGGACTGCCGCTCGCGCATGAACGTGCCGTTCTTCCTGCATGACGATTCGCGCAACGAAGCCTTCCTCACCGGCGCGAAAGCCGCGGGCCTGCTGCAGCTCAAGGGACACAAGTCCGTGGGCGGCATGCGCGCGAGCATCTACAACGCCATGCCGATCGAAGGCGTGCAGGCACTGGTGGCCTACATGCGCGAGTTCGAAAAAACACAGGCCTGAACCACGATGACCCTTCCCTCACAGTCCGAAGCCCTGGGCGCGTTGCGCGTCCAGATCGACGCACTGGACCAGCAGTTGCTGAGCCTCCTCAACGAGCGCGCCCGCGTGGCCGAGCAGGTCGGTGACATCAAGCGCGCGGAAGGCTCGCCCTTCTTCCGGCCAGACCGGGTCGCGCAAGTCATCGAGAAGATCCAGGGCGCCAATGGCGGCCCGCTTCTGAACCAGCACGTGGCCTCGATCTGGCGCGAGATCATGTCCGCCTGCCTGGCACTGGAAGCGCCGCAGCGCGTCGCCGTGCTCGGGCCTCAGGGCACGTTCTGCGAACAGGCCGCCATCGAGTTCTTCGGCGGCGCGGCCAACCTGATCTACTGCGCCAACTTCGACGAGGTCTTCCACGCCACCGCCGCGGGCACGGCCCAGTTCGGCGTGGTGGGCATGGAGAACTCCACAGAAGGCGTGGTCGCCCGTTCGCTCGACCTGTTCCTGCGCTCGCCCGTGCACGTGGTCGGCGAGGTGAGCCTGCTGATCCGCCACAACCTGCTGCGCCAGATCAACAACCTTGAGGGCATCGAGGTGGTCATGGCGCATCCGCAGGCGCTGGCGCAGTGCCAGAACTGGCTCACGCAGCACCTGCCCAACGCCGAACGCCGGGCGGTTTCCAGCAACGCCGAAGGCGCGCGGCTGGCGGCCGAGAACCCGGCCTGGGCCGGCCTGGCGAGCGAGCGCGCGGCGGCCCAGTTCGGGTTGCACATCGTGGCGCACGCCATTCAGGACGAGGCCTACAACCGCACGCGCTTTGCCGTGATCTCGCTGCCGCAGACACTGGCCATGCCGCCGGCTTCGGGTCGTGACTGCACCAGCCTGGTCGTGTCGGTGCCGAACCGGCCTGGCGCCGTGCACGACCTGCTGGTGCCGCTCAAGAACAATGGCGTGTCGATGACGCGCTTCGAGTCGCGCCCGGCCAAGTCGGGACAGTGGGAGTACTACTTCTACATCGATCTCGCCGGCCACCCGTCCCAGCCTCACGTGGCCGCCGCACTGCAGGAACTTCAGGGTCTTTGCGCTTTCTACAAGGTGCTGGGCGCATACCCGGTGAACGAATGATGTTTGAACAACTGGGACTGATCGGCTGCGGGATGATGGGCGGCTCGTTCGCGCTGGCGCTCAAGCGCGCCGGGCTGGTCAAGCGCGTCGTGGGCTACAGCAAGTCGCCCTCCACCACCGAACGCGCGCGCCAGCTGGGCGTGATCGACGTTGACGCGCCTTCCGCCCTGCTGGCCGTTTCGGGCGCCGACCTCGTGCTGCTGGCCGTACCGGTCTCCGCCACCGAAGCCACCTTCAAGGCGATTCGCCACCTCGTGCGCGGCAACGTGCTGATCATGGACGTCGGCTCCACGAAGCGCGAGGTGATCGACGCGGCGCGCCGCGTCCTGAAGGACCAGGTCGGCGTGTTCGTTCCCGCGCACCCCATCGCGGGCAAGGAAGTCGCCGGCGTGGAGCATGCCGACGCGGACCTGTACCACGGTCGCCAGGTCATCCTCACGCCGATCGAACGCACGCTGACCGCACAACTTGAAAAAGCCGCCCAACTCTGGACCGCCCTCGGCTGCCACGTCAAGCAAATGTCGCCCGAAGCGCACGACGCGGCCTACGCCGCCGTGAGCCACCTCCCCCACCTGGTGTCCTTCGCCCTGATGAACGCCATCCAGGGCCAGGCCGAGGCTCAGGACTTTCTCTCGCTGGCCGGCCCCGGTTTTCGCGACTTCACCCGCATCGCGGCCAGCGACCCGGCCGTGTGGCGCGACATCCTCATGTCCAACCGCGAAGAACTGCTGGCCCAGTCGCGGCATTTCCAGCGCGCGCTCCATGCGCTGGAAACCGCCATCAACGCCGGCAACCCGGACGCCCTCGAAGCCCTGATCGACCAGGCCAGTAGCGCACGCGCGCGCTGGCGCATGACCGCCGTCAAGCCCCGCAGCTGAGCGCCGCGGCTGGCGACGCTCACCCTCTTCCGCGCATGTTTGCCATTCCCCACCTCGACATTCCGCCGCTGGCCAGTGCCGGCGGCACCGTTCGCCTGCCAGGCTCCAAGAGCATCTCCAACCGCGTGCTGCTGCTCGCAGCCCTCAGCGTGGGCCACACGGACATCACCGACCTCCTGGACTCGGACGACACCCGCGTCATGCTCACGGCCCTCGGCGAGCTCGGCTGCCGCATCGAGCCGCAAGCCGATGGCGCGCTCCGCATTCATGGCCTCGGGGGAGCGCTGCCCGTGCCCCGGGCGAAGCTGTTCCTGGGCAACGCCGGCACCGCCATGCGGCCCCTCACGGCATCGCTCGCCCTGCTCGCCACCCGCCACGGCGGGGAGTTCGAGCTCAGTGGCGTGCCACGCATGCACGAGCGGCCGATCGGCGATCTTGTCGATGCCCTGCGCCAGCTGGGCTGCCCGGTCGACTGCCTGGCCAACGAAGGCTACCCGCCCCTGAAGCTCGGAGACGGGCAGTCCCACGCACTGCAGCTGCACCAGGCCATCCGCGTGCGCGGCGACGTGTCCAGCCAGTTCCTCACCGCGCTGCTGCTTGCGCTGCCGCTGGTGGCGCAAGAGAACGACATCACCATCGAGGTGGTTGGTGAGCTCATCTCGCGTCCCTACATCGAGATCACGCTCAACCTGCTGGAGCGTTTTGGCGTGAGCGTGCGGCGCGACGGCTGGGAGCGCTTCACCATTCCCGCGGGCAGCCGCTATCAGTCACCCGGGCGCATCGCGGTCGAAGGCGATGCGTCGTCGGCCAGCTACTTCATCGCGCTGGGTGCGCTCGCGCCCGCCACACCGGGCGCCGAGGGCATCACCATCGAAGGCGTGGGCCTGTCGTCGATCCAGGGCGACATCCGCTTCGTCGAAGCCGCGCGCCTGATGGGCGCGCAGGTGTCGGGTGAAGCCAATCGCCTGCACATCCGGCGTGGCGCCTGGCCGCTCAAGGCGATCGACCTGGACTGCAACCACATCCCCGACGCGGCCATGACGCTCGCCGTGATGGCCCTGTACGCCGACGGCACGACCACGCTGAGCAACATCGCGAGCTGGCGCGTCAAGGAAACCGACCGCATCGCCGCCATGGCCACGGAAGCCCGCAAGCTCGGCGCGACGGTGGAAGAAGGCGCGGACTACATCCGCATCACGCCGCCAGCCCGTCCGCAGGACTGGCGCGCCGCGTCGATCCACACCTACGACGACCACCGCGTTGCCATGTGCTTCTCGCTGGCCGCGTTCAATCCGGCCCGCCTCCCCGTGCGCATCGAAGACCCGAAATGCGTCGCCAAGACGTTCCCGGACTACTTCGAAACCCTGTTCCAGGTCTGCACCACCCCCACCAATGCCATCCCGGTGATCTGCGTCGACGGCCCCACGGCCTCGGGCAAGGGCACCCTGTCGGCCGAGGTCGCCGAACAGCTGGGCTACCACCTGCTGGACTCGGGGGTGCTGTACCGCCTGGTGGGCTTCGCGGCAGAAAAGGCCGGCATCTCCACCGCGGAACCCGACCTGAAGGATCCTGGGAACGCCCGCCGCCTGGGCGAACTCGCCGCCGGCCTTCAGGTGCGTTTCGAAGGCATGAAGACCCTGTTCGAGGGGCGCGATGTCACAGAAGACCTGCGCACCGAAAGCGCGGGCATGGCCGCCTCCCGGGTGTCGTCGGTGCCGGCCGTGCGGGAAGCCCTGCTGGGCCTGCAACACGGCTTCCGCCAGTTGCCGGGCCTGGTGGCCGACGGGCGCGACATGGGCACCGTGATCTTCCCCGACGCCCCGATGAAGGTGTTTCTCACCGCCAGCGCCGAGCAACGCGCCGTGCGGCGCCATAAGCAGTTGATTTCAAAGGGAATTGCTGCTAATATCGACAGTCTTTTGGCGGACCTGAAAGCGCGCGATCTGAGGGACACCTCCCGCACACACGCACCCCTCAAGCCCGCCGAAGACGCCCTGGAACTGGACAACTCCGGCATGGACATCGAGCAATCGGTCCGGCAGGTTCTTGACTGGTGGCAAGGCAGAACGGCGTTCTCGGGGAACCGGGCGCGCTGATTGATGGCCCTGACGGCACAGCCGGGCGTTCCCAGCCCGCAGGCCCGAAGGTTCTTTTCACTTAACCCCGCGGTGTCACGCACCGCAACGTCAACGCCGCCCACACGTCGATCCCTGCGCCAGCCGGCCACCCCGGATGAACGCGCCGACGCTGAGTGGTTTAGGAAATTCAATGTCTGAATCTTTTGCCGCCCTGTTTGAAGAGTCCCTGAAACGCGCTGAAATGCGCTCGGGCGAAGTCATCACCGCCGAGGTCGTGCGCATCGAGCACAACCACGTGGTGGTCAACGCCGGCCTGAAGTCGGAAGCCTATGTGCCTCTGGCCGAATTCAAGAACGACCAGGGCGAACTCGAAGTGCAGGTCGGTGACTTCGTCTCCGTGGCCATCGACTCCGTGGAAAACGGCTTCGGCGACACCCTGCTGTCGCGCGACAAGGCCAAGCGCCTCGCTTCCTGGATGTCGCTGGAAAAGGCCCTCGAGTCCGGCGAATTCGTCACCGGCACGACCTCCAGCAAGGTCAAGGGCGGCCTCAAGGTCATGGTCAACGGCATCAGCGCCTTCCTGCCGGGCTCGCTGGTCGACAGCC
>VFQP010002541.1_pt1 | contig 20133 bp, 15 predicted proteins | sample 3512351 | NCBI WGS metagenome assembly VFQP01 (sample SAMN10412372, study PRJNA504923) | tailings metagenome | isolation source: Relicate 1 Philex TSF1 revegetated site | place: Philippines: Tuba, Benguet | collected 2017-08-29
GCGCCAGCACCTGCTCCCGCGCCAGCACCTGCTCCCGCGCCAGCACCTGCTCCCGCACCAGCACCTGCTCCCGCACCGGCACCGGCACCCGCACCAGCACCTGCTCCCGCACCAGCACCTGCTCCCGCGCCAGCACCTGCTCCCGCGCCAGCACCTGCTCCCGCGCCAGCACCATCGCTGAACAATCCTCGTGCGTCCGCTCGCATATTCTTCTCCGGCCACAGCCTCACGGACAACCCGCTCCCGGATTACGTGGCCTCCATTGCACAAAGTCTCAACACGCCTGCTTCGTGGAATCAACAGAACATTCCAGGTTCGCCAATACGCGCTCGGACCCGTGGAGGAGACAGCAACTCAGCGTCGTTCCCTGGTTACAGCACCGGGAAGAATCGCTCCGGGTCGGGCATGAACGTGGTGAATGAACTTCGCCAGCCGCAGACCATTGGTGGTCAGCGTTACGACACCTTGATCCTCACGGAGCGTCACGACGTGGTGGACACGCTCATGTGGGAGAACACCGTCGCCTATACGCGCCACTTTCACGAGCGGCTGATTGAAGGCAATCCGCAGGCCAATACCTATCTTTACCACTCGTGGCTCAATGTGCCCAACAAGAACGATCCGACCAGTTGGATCGCTTATGAACGAACCGCAGCACCTGCCTGGCAATGTGTTGCCACTCGAATCAATCAATCGATTCAATTGACGGGACGCAGCGACCGCGTGGTGTACATGCCCACAGGTCTTGCCTTGGCAAGCCTGGTCGAGCAGGCCACACAGGGGGCAGGGGTTGCTGGCGTGACGGGCTCGTCCGTACGTGAAACGGTGGACCGCATTTTTGCTGACACCGTGCACCTCACCCCTCTGGGTATCTACTACATGGCGCTGGTCAATTATTCGTCGGTGTATCGCCGCTCTCCTGTGGGGGCTTGGGCACCGGCGGGTGTCAGTGCAACCCAGGCGCAATCGCTGCAGGCCGTTGCATGGCAGGCGGTGGCCAATCATTTCAACAACTTTGTTGCTCCCGACCTGGCTCAATGTCGCTCCTTGATGGTGAACACCATTTGCCGGGCCTATTTCAACATGGTCAATCCATCCAACGACGGTGGCTACTGCAGGGGGATGTTTGCCGCCACGACGCAGCAGCAAAACCCGTTCTATTTCAACGCCGCGACGGACAGCAGCTACTGGTTCCCCGCCCCTTGATTCGGCAACGTCGTATTTAAACGCTGGGCCAAGGAATCGCAGCCTGCGGGTGGGGGAGCTGGGTCAGCTACACAATTTGTTGCTGCATCAAACATTTGGTGGCAGGGGCGTGGCTGGCATGGCGATACTCCTGCTCCTGTGAGGCGGCGGCTTCGCCCGTTTGTCGTGTTTGGTCTGTCTTCACCTTCTGCCCAATTCAAACTCGTTTCAATTCTTGCGTCCAGCCCGACAGGACGATTTGCTGATCCCGGGCATTTGCAATTCGACAGACTTCAACCAAGCATTCTTGAGTAAATACCCATGACCAACGCATCGACCTTGGTGACGCCGTCGCGATCTCGTCTGTCCCATTATTCGCTTTCTTTGCTCTTCCTGATGGTGCTGAGCGCCTGTGGAGGCGGTGGTGGTGCCAGCCCCGTCACGACGGACCCGAACTCGCAGGCACCAGCCCCGGCGCCAGCACCTATTCCGGCACCCAAACCACCGGCGCCGGCGCCGGCACCTGCTCCCGCACCCAAACCACCGGCGCCTGCTCCGGCACCAGCACCTGCTCCCGCACCGGCACCGGCACCTGCTCCTGCTCCTGCTCCTGCTCCTGCTCCTGCTCCTGCTCCTGCTCCTGCTCCCGCACCGGCACCGGCACCTGCTCCTGCTCCCGCACCGGCACCGGCACCTGTTCCCACAGCGCGCACCGATGCCGCCAGGCTGTTGACCCAGGCCACCTTCGGTCCTACCACTGCGCAGATTGATCGCGTGGCGAGCATCGGGGCGGCGGCTTGGATTGACGAGCAGTTCAACACGGCGGCCATGGACAGTCACTGGGACTACGCCATCGTTCGCCTGGGCGTACCGGGTTGCACGGTGTGCGATGCCGCCTACGTGAATGGCGTCATGGAAAGCTTCTGGCTGCAGGCGGTGCGCGGTCCGGATCAACTGCGTCAGAGGACGGCGCTTGCGCTGAGCGAGTTGTTCGTGGTTTCCGACGTGAACAGCGCCATCTCGGAAATGCCGCCTGCCCATGCCAGCTATCTGGACATGCTTTCCCGGAATGCGTTCGGCAACTTCCGGACCCTTTTGCAGGATGTCGCCACCCATCCTGCCATGGCCAGCTACCTTTCCCACCTGCGCAACGAGAAAGAAGACCCCACCACCGGGCGACTGCCGGACGAGAACTTTGCTCGTGAGGTGATGCAGTTGTTCAGCATCGGACTGTGGGAGCTCAATCAGGACGGCACTCGCCGCCGCGATTCCAGCGGCGCCTTCATTCCCACGTACAACAACCAGGACGTCATGGGGTTGGCGAAAGTCTTCACTGGCTGGAGCTGGAACGGCGCGGACAAGAGCTACGGCCGGTGGATGGGCTGGGGTGTTGCTGGTCCGCACCTTCTCAACTGGCGGCAACAGCTCCAGAACTACCCGGATTTCCACTCCACCAGTGAGAAACGCTTCCTCGGGACCACCATCCCTGCGGGAACTTCGGGCGAAAACAGTTTGCGGATTGCGATCGATACCCTGTTCAACCATCCCAACACCGCGCCTTTCATCAGCAAGCAGTTGATCCAGCGCCTGGTCACGAGCAATCCTTCCCCGGCCTATGTGAGCCGCGTGGTGGCCGCATTCAACAACAATGGAAGCGGTGTGCGGGGCGACATGCGGGCCGTGCTGCGAGCCATCCTGCTCGATGCCGAGGCGAGAGATTCGAGTTATGCCAACCAGACCAACTGGGGCAAGCTTCGGGAGCCCATGGTGCGGTTTGCGACCTGGATGCGTGCGTTCAATGCCCGCTCTGCGCATGGCGCCTACAGGATCTGGAACCTGGAGGACAACGTTGCCAGCCTGGGACAGAATCCTTTGAGAGCGCCCAGTGTCTTCAACTGGTTCCGACCCGACTATGCGCCCCCTGGGCCGATTCTCAACGGCGGCCTGGTGGCGCCTGAGTTCCAGATCACCCACGAGACCACCACCACGGGGTATGCCAACTTCGTGATCACCACGGTGGAGCGCGGTCACGGCTGGAACAACACGGCGGTGGTTGCCAACTATGCGCCGGAGCTCGCGCTGGCAGGCAATCCGGCTCAGCTTCTCGATCACTTGAACCTGTTGCTGACAGCAGGGCGCATGACCCCCACCACGCGCCAGTTGATCACGAACGCCGTCACCGCGGTGCCCGCATCGAACGCAGCAGGGCGCGTGCACACAGCCATCACGCTCACCATGCTGTCTCCCGAATTCATCGTGCAGAAGTGAGAGATCTTCCATGACCTACATCCACCGTTCTCTCGCGCGCCGTGACTTCCTGCGGCAAGCCACCCGCATGTCCGCCCTGGCCGGTACGCCGTTCGCCATGAACCTTCTGGCGGCAGGTGCGGCCAGTGCCCAAAGTGCTGGCGACCACAAGGCCCTGGTCTGCGTCTTTCTCACGGGTGGCAACGACCAGTCCAACACGGTCGTTCCCACGAGCGGCACCGGGTACAACAGCTACCAGCAGGCACGCCCCTCGCTGGCCCTGGCCGCTTCCAGTCTTCTGAATGTCTCTCCCACAGGCTACAGCGGGCAGCCGATCGGACTGCATCCCTCCTTGTCGGCACTGCACACGCTTTTCAACCAGCAACGTGTTGCGCTCGTGGCCAACGTCGGAACGCTGGCGGTCCCCACGACCCGCGCGCAATGGAACGCCGGGCGTCCCAGCGTTGCCACGCCGCAGCAGTTGTTTTCTCACTCGGATCAACAAACCGCCTGGCAGACAGGCATACCGGACCGTCCCTCGCAAACCGGATGGCAGGGACGGATGGGTGACCTGCTGGCCAGCGCCTACAACCCGGGCAGTGGTGTTTCCATTGCGATGTCGGTGGGCGGCAACAACATCATGCAATCGGGCAACAGCACCATCCAGTACCAGCTGACCACCGATGGCGCGGTGCGTGTGTCCGCGCTGGGCTCACTCTATGGCTCATCCGTGGGTGCAGCGGCCGTGCGCACGCTGATGACCGAATCCCGCTCGCAGTTGCTGGAAGGCGAACTCAACAAGATCTCGTCGCGAGCCATCAGCACGGAATCGCTGGTCAGTGGCGCGCTCTCGGGCGTGAATCTGACCACCACCTTCCCTCAGACCGGGCTGGGACGCCAACTGCAAATGGTGGCCCGCATGATCGCTGCCCGCAACGGGCTTGGTCAGCGCAGGCAACTGTTCTTCGTGCAACTCGGCGGCTTCGATTTCCACGACAACCTGCTGACAGACCAGAGCAACAAGCTGCGTGAAGTGGGCGACGCCATGGCGGCCTTCTACCAGGCCACTGTGGCGCTGGGTGTGGCCAACCAGGTGACCGCATTCACGGCCTCAGACTTTGGACGGGGCTTGCAACACAACGGCCGGGGCTCCGACCATGGTTGGGGTGGGCACCATTTCGTGATGGGCGGTGCGGTGCAGGGCAACCGCGTCTATGGTCAGTTCCCGACCGTGGCGCTCAATGGTCCGGAAGATGCAGGGCAGGGCAGGTTGATCCCCACCACGTCCGTCGACGAGTACATTGCCACTCTCGCTCGCTGGTTCGGTGTGTCCGTGAGCAATCTGCCGCTGGTGCTGCCCAACATCGGGCGGTTTGCCTCACGCGATCTGGGTTTCCTGGGAACGCTGGCGTAAAAAGCGTCGGCCTCTCGGATCATCAATAGGCGTTTCGCCCGGACAGCGCGCCCAGCGTGCGCAGAATGATGGTCAGGTCCAGCCAGAGGGACCAGTTGTTGATGTACTCGATGTCGGCCTCGATGCGCTCCTGCATGCGGCCGATCTCCTTGGTTTCGCCCCGGAGTCCGCGCACCTGAGCCAGGCCTGTGATGCCCGGCTTGATGTTGTGGCGGGCGAAATAGGAGTCGATGCTCTTGGAATACTCTTCGTCGTGCTGCACGGCGTGGGGCCGGGGGCCGACCAGGGACATCTCACCCTTGAGCACGTTGAAGATCTGAGGCAATTCATCCAGGCTGGTTCGCCGCAGGAAGGCGCCCACCTTGGTCACGCGGGGGTCGTTGCGGGTGGCTTGACGCACCACACCGGCCTCCGGCTGGTGAACGAACATGCTTCGAAATTTCCAGATGTGGAAGATCTTCCCGCTCCAACCCTTGCGTGCCTGGCGGAAGAACACGGGGCCGGGACTGTCCAGCTTGATGGCAATGGCGATGATCAGCAGCAACGGCGAGATCAGCAGCAGGATCAGCAACGCCAGCACGAAATCTTCCACCGCCTTCATCAGGAGGCGGGTTCCAGTCAGCGGCGTTTCGGAAAGGGTGAGCACCGGCAGGCCTGCGATCTCGCGCACGCTGTGGTTGACCAGCAGCAGCGAGAAGATGTCGGGTATCCAGTGCACCGCCACATGGCGGTCCAGCAGTTGGAGGTACATGCCTTCGATCAGTTCGGACTCGCCCAGGGGAATGGCGAAGTAGACCGTGCGCACATCGTGGCGGTCGATGATCGCCAGCATCTCGTCCATGGGGCCGATGATGTTGGGTTCATAGAGCTTGTCAAAATCCGATGCGGCGTAGAGCGGGGCGCTGATGTCGTTGGCAAGGCCTTGACCGCTGGACGACAGCTCCAGGCAGCCGATCACTTTCTGGTTCAGCCAGGGATTGCCTGACACCTTGTTCTGGAGGTAGCGTGCGAGCTTGCCGGTGCCGACGATCAAAACGTTCTCGGCGGGTATGGCATGGCGCATGAGGCGGGTCTGCACCTCGCGGCCAATATAGTGGTGCAGCGCTTGCAGCAGGTAGCCGGCCACGAACAGTTGACCCAGCAGGAGGCGGGAGAAGCCTTCGGTCTGCTTGGTGAAAAAGCCGACCACCAGAAGCAGGCCACAGGCCAGTGACCAGGCCTTGAAGAGCGTCAGGGACTTGCGCGCAAAACTGCCGTTGCTGCGATAGACACCGAACTGGTCGTAGGAAAACACCATGCCCATCCCCAGCAGCAGCAGAAGGATCGAATACTCGGCGGTCAGGTTGCCGATCTGCTGTTGAATGAGGATCAAACCCAGGCCGATGACCAGCACGAGATCCAGAAACGCCTGCACCGCTGTGGAAATGCTTCCGCGGCGCTTGAGGATGGATCGTGGGGGTCGTTTGGAGGTGACCATGGCGTCGCAGTATAGGTGTGCAATGGCCCTTAAAACCTCAGAAAGTCCATCGAACGCATCCGTACTTCTTTCGTTCTTTCGAAGATGTGCGGATGTTCACGTTGAGGGGCCGCTGTGGACTGGCGGCGTCGACCTGTCATGGCCGTTGCGCAACGCCGGTCTTGGGATATTTCGTGACCACGTCCCATACCACTTCCTGCATCGCGCGAGCGGTGGCCTCATCGGGCGCGTCGGCGTCCGTGCCATCGGCCCGCTTGAGGCGGAATGGAAGGCCCACCGGGCTGCGGTGGTACAGCACCGCGTAGTGGGTCAGCGCCACCAGGTAGTTCCCGATGTCGTTGAGGTGGATGTTGTCCTGGGTGCCATCGGGGTTGCGCACAAAAAGATCGCTTCGTGAGCTCAGGCCTGGCAGGCCGGGCGCTTGCTCGAGGCGGCGCACGAACCGCGCCATCACCTGTCCGGCAGGGATCACATACACCGGCCCACCTGTGTCGCCATGGACCAGTCCCTTGGCCAGCAACTCGCCCTCCCAGTACCGGCCAAGATCCTTGTCCACACGCTCCAGCCAGCCCTCCGCATCGTTGAGCTGGTGCCAGGTCTCGTAGAGGTAGACGCGGGTGTCTGGCCGGTTTGTTCTGGCCTCGCGTGCCCACAACCTCAGGTACTTGGGCGAATCGAAGTACTTGATGGCATCCCGTATTTCCACCATTTCGGTGAGCACCACCGCGTCGAATCGACCGCTGCGGACCGCTTCGTGTGCGTCCTGGTAGCGGGGGTGGGCATTTTCCTGTTTGAAGCCGTTGATGGGAACATCCGGTTCCCAGTGCGACTGGAGGGTGGCGCCCCAGCCCAGCTGCGATCGGTGATCGTGCCCGGCGCCGGCCAGTTGCTCCAGCATGAACGGCATGTTGCGGTTCACCAGGCTGTGACCGATATGGAAGACGCGCAACGGTTTGTCCGGAGGGGACAGTGGCGTCGCGTACAACTGGTTGAGCGAGTCTTCCGGCAGGGACTTCTGGAATCCACAGGCGCTCAAGGCCAGCAGCAGGAGGAGTTTCGCGGTGCGCAGGACTGGCATCATCGGTCGACTTCCGGATTCAGGTGGATGCGGCGTGGATGGCTTATGCGTTGGCGGGTGGCGGCAACAACGAGCAGTTCGCCATGCGCAGGTTCAGATGGTGACTGAGGTGACCGGCCAGGATCGAGACGTTGGGCATCTCCAGAACGTCGCCATGCCTGCCGGGAACGCGCTCGATCACGATGTTGGATGCCAGTGCACCCCACCCGTAAGCGGGTTCCGTCGAAGCGTCGCCGGCGGCCTGGAAAAACGCCACGGGCATCGCGCTGGCCTTGGCCTTGTAATCGCGGATGGCCCGGGCATAGACCTGGTTGCGCTGCCCGCCTGGCAGCGTGCGTGCCGCCTTCTGCTGCCGGACTTGGCGGTACAGATGTCCCAGATGCTGCCAGCCGTCGCGCTGGAGCATGCGCGAGCGCCGCACGATGCCCGCTCTCAGGTGCTGCCAGCCCCGGCCCGGCATGGCGCAGTCGAGCATGACCAGCAGGCCCACTTCCTCATCCATGGCGATCAACCTCTGAGCCACTTCGTAGGCCAGCACGCCACCAATGGAGTAGCCGCCGATGTAGTAGGGGCCTTGCGGTTGCGCCGCCCGGATCAAATCCACGTAGGCACCCGCCAGGGTCTCGATGGAAAACGGCGGCAACGGGCTGTCCGCCGGCCAGTCCGTCAGATCGATCTCGGCCTGCGAAAACAGGCCGTACACCGGCATGTCGACGGTGAGGTTGCGCGCCAGTTCCTGGTACATCTGTGCGCCCGCCAGCAGGAACAAGCCCGGGCCTGGCGGACCCCGCCGCAGCGTGGCCACGCGATGGTCCGTTTCCGGGCTGGGGTTTTCGAGTTGCCGGGCCATGCCCGACACGGTGGGATCCTCGAACAGCATGTTGAGCCTGAAGGGGCGCTCGAATTCCGCCTCCATGCGCCGGACCATCCGCACCGCCAGCATGGAGTGACCACCCTGGTCGAAGAAGTTGTCTTCAACACCGAAGTTGTCGTGCAGCAGCAGCTCTTGCCAGATGCTGGCGATGCGGCGCTCGGTCTCGGTACGAGGTGCCTGGCGGTTGCCCGCAGGCAGTGCGCTCGCCATCGGCGGCGGAAGCGCAAGGCGGTCGATCTTCCCGTTGGGCAAGGTTGGCAGCGTGGGCACCTGCACGAAGAGGGCCGGCACCATGTGATCGGGCAGCCATTGCCGGGCGCGAACCCGAAGCGCATCGAGGTCGATCGATGTTTCCGACGAGACGATGTAGGCGACCAGCCGCTGATCTCCCGGACGGTCCTCGCGCACCAGGGCCACGCATCGCTGCACACCCTCCTGGCTGCTGAGGAACGACTCGATCTCACCCAGTTCGATCCGGAAGCCGCGCAACTTGACCTGGTCGTCGAACCGGCCGCCATGTTCGAGCGAGCCATCGTGGCGCCAGCGTCCGCGGTCGCCCGTGCGATAGAAGCGCTGTTCACCGGCACCGTCGGGCGACGGGCAGGCGGGGAAGCGCTCCAGCGTGAGCTCGGGCCGTTGCCAGTAGCCATCGGCGACGCCAGCGCCACCGATCCAGATCTCACCCCATGCGCCGGCAGGCTGCAACTGGCGGTCTTCGCCCAGCACCAGAATTTGCGTGTTGTCGATTGCCTTCCCGAGCGACATGGCGGCATCGGGTCGGACCTGCCAGCAACTCGACCACACCGTCGTCTCGGTCGGACCGTACATGTTCCAGACCGCTTCGCAGCGCTGCAACAGGGCATCGGCCAGCACGGTCGGCAAGGGTTCACCGCCGACCAGCGCGCGCAGGCCGGGCGTTCCGGACCAGCCGGCTTCGAGCAGCAGTTGCCAGCGCGAGGGGGTGGCCTGCATGACGGTGATCGCGTGGGTATCGATCAGCTTGTGCAAGGCGGTGCCATCCGCCGCTTCGCCGTCGGATGCCAGCACGATGGTGGCGCCCACGCTCAAGGGCAGCAGCAGCTCCAGGACGGAAATGTCGAACCCCAGGGTCGTGACGGCGAGCACCCGGTCGGTGCCTTGCAGGCCGGGTTCGCAGGCCATGCTGCGCAGGAAATTGACGACTGCAGGTTGCGGAACGATCACGCCCTTGGGGCGCCCGGTCGAGCCGGATGTGTAGATGAGGTAGGCGGGTGCCGTCCCACCCGTGCCGGCTGGCGCGGCGAGGGGGGAGGTGGGCCAGCCCTTGTCCATGTAGAGACAAGGCGTTGCTGTGGCACGCCTCGTGCTCAGTGTGGCGGAGGTGCCGATGATCAGGGCGAGTTCGGCATCGGCGATCTGATAGGCGATCCGCTCTTGCGGGTAGGCCGGGTCCAGCGGGACGTAGGTCGCTCCGCTGCGGATGGTGGCCAGCAGCGCAATGACCAGATCCGTGGACCGGGGAAGGCACAGGCCGATGCGACAACCCGACGTGAAGCCATTGGCTTTCAACTGCCGGGCCAGCTCTCCCGAAGCCCGGTCCAGCTCTCCATAGGTGAGCCGCTGACCTTCGAACACCAGGGCCGTGGCCTCGGGGCGGGCCCGCAGACCCTGCTCCAGAAACGCGGCCAGCGCCATGTCGACGGGGGGCAACTGTCGACCGGTGCCCCACGAGAGCAACTGCTGCCGCTGCGCCTGGTCGAGCAGCGTCCATTGCGAGATCGGTGTCCCGGCCTGTTCGACGGCCGACTGCAGCAGCGTCATCAGTTGACGACCCATGCGCTGGATCGATTCCGCTTCGAACAGGTCTTGCGCGTACTCCAGCACGATGGAGCGGTCGAACAGCGGGTCGACGATCATGGTCAGGTCAACCTGTGCGGCGCTTCGGTCCACATCGATGCGCGACCAGTTCAGCCCGCTGCCGAAGTCCACCCCACGCACCGGCGCGTTCAGCAGGTTGAACATCACGTTGAAGAGCGGCGGCTGGGCCGGCTCGCGCTTCTGGTCCAGCGCACGAACCAGCAATTCGAACGGCATGTCCTGGTGCTCGTAGGCCTCCAGCGCCGCTTCCTTGACGCGCTGCAGTACATGAGTGAAATCAGGATCGCCTTCCAGCGACGTGCGGACCACGAGGGTGTTGACCAGCGAGCCGATCAGGTTCTCGGAAGCCGGGTGGTGCCGGTTGGCAATCGGCATCCCGATCGCCAGGTCCGTCTGGCCGGTGTGCTTCTGGAGAAACACCTTGAAAAGCGCCAGCATGGCCATGGCCAGCGTGGCGCCCTGCGAGGCCGCCCACGATGCCAGGCCCTCCGTGACGCCGGAAGGCAGCGGCAACCGGACCGTGGCTCCACGGAAGCTCGGCTGGCGCGGCCGCGTGCGATCGGTGGCGAGCGCCACGGGCTGCAGACCCGCCAGACGCCGGCTCCAGTACGCGGTTTCGCGTGCCTGGCTCTCGGCCTCGAACCACTGGCGGTGCCAGCGCGCGTAGCTGGCAAAGCGGGGACTGGGCCCGGGCAGCATCGGCTCTGCCTGGGAAAGCGCCAGCCTGTAACCCGTGCTCAGGTCCTTGCCGAGCACCGCGAAAGACCATTGGTCGGCGACGATGTGGTGCAGCACCACCAGCAGGACATGCTCGTCCGGCGCCACCTGGATCAACCAGGCCCGCATCAGGGGCCATTGATCGAGTTCGAAAGCTTGCTGGCTCAGCTCCCGCAGCAGCCTGGCCAGCTCGGCTCCGCCGTTCGCCGCACCGGCCGGTGCATCCCTTCGGATGAGCTGGAACGCCCAGTTCTCGACCACCTCGACCTCGGGCCCGTGGTCGGTGTTGATGAACCGGGTGCGCAGGATCTCATGGTGCTTCACCAGGGCCTTGAACGCCCGCTCGAGCGCATCGGCATCGATTGCGCCCCGAAGGCGAACCGCCAGGGGCACGTTGTAGGCGCTGCTGGCAGGCGCCAGCGCTTGCATGAACCACATGCGTTCCTGCGAATGGGACAGCGTGGTCGACGGGTCGGTCTCGCCCGTCTCGAGAGCGGCCTCGGCGGTCATGACCTTGGGCTCGGGCGGCGACTGCAGGGCACCTCGTCGGGCGGCGAGTGTTCTCGCCATGCCTCGCAAGCTGGGGTCGGCGAACAGCGCCGAGATCGGCAGGTCCACGCCCCACGTGGTCCGCACCCTGGACAACAGCTGAGTGCCGGTCAGCGAGTCGCCGCCCAGGTGGAGGAAGTGGGCGTCGGCGGGCACGTGCGAGAGGTTCAGCACGTCGGCCCACAGCGAGGTCAACTCCCTCATGACACTGTCCACCTGTTCGCTGTCCACCTGCGCGGCTGTTGCCGTGGCCTTCATCTGGCTCGGCGCGAACTCTCCGGCGAGAAACATCCTGCGGGTCTCGAGCCGCTGCAGCTTGCCGCTGGAGGTCCGGGGCAGCACGCCGCCGCGCAGCAGGATCACATCCAGCAGGTCGATCTCATGTTCTTCCGCGACGGCGCGGCGCAGATCCGCCTGCAGTTGTTCGAGCTCGCGGGAGGGCAGCTGCTTGCGGCATTCGACCAGCAGGAGCACATGCTCCCTGCCGGCATGCTCCACCGCGCAGGCCACCGCACCCTTGGGCCTCAGCTCGCTGGAGACCGCCAGTGCCGTGTCTTCCACGTCCTGCGGATGGATGTTGCGCCCGTGGACGATGATCAGGTCGCTTTGTCGGCCGGTGACGAACAGCTCGCCGTGCTTGAGGAATCCGAGGTCGCCCGTGCGCAGGAATTTCTGACCCGCGCCGGGCTCGTCGATGGTGCCTGCGAACCTTTCGCGCGTGGCTTCGGGCTGGTTCCAGTAGCCGTGGCCCACGCTGGGTCCCGAGACCCAGATCTCGCCCACCTCGTCAGGCGCGCAGGGAGCGGCGGTCGTCGGGTGAACGATGCGGACTTCAAACCCGGGCAACACCGCACCACTGCCAACCAGTTCCAGCGCGCCATCCCCGGCGACCGGCATGTCCTGCACGCGACCGGTCTCTTCCAGCCGCCTGCGGTCCACCAAGAGAAGCCGGGGCACGTCCCTGGAGTTGCCCAGCGAGACCGCCAGCACCGCTTCGGCCAGACCGTACGACGGGGCAAAGGACTCGGGTCGGAAACCGAAACGTGAGAACGTCTCTGCAAAACGCCGCAGCGTGCGCGGGCGAATGGGCTCGGCACCGCAGGTGGCGAGTCGCCAGTGGTCGAGCCGGAAGTTCCAGTCGGGGTAGCGCTTGAGCGCGTTCACGCAGGCGTCGTAGGCGAAATCCGGTGCGCCGCTATGGGTGATGCCATGCCGCGCAATTGCTTCCAGCCATTTGAGCGGCCAGATCAGGAACTGCTGTGTCGACATCAGGAAAGCCGTCGAGCCTGCGCAAGCGGGGCCGAGGAGACCATGAACGAGGCCATAGTCGTGAAACCAGGGCAACCAGGTCAGGGTCCGGGCAGAGGAGGTGTCCCAGTCCTCGGCGTGGGCCAGCGCTTCGCACTGGGCCATCATGTTTTCGTGGGTGATCTGCACGCCGCGGGGCCGACCTGTCGATCCCGAGGTGTACTGAAGATACGCAAGGTCTTGCAGGCCGGGCGCATCGAGGGCTTCTGGGGGCGCCGCGGTCGATCCGCGCCAGTCGCCCAGAGCCTGCAGCGTCGACCAGTTCACCTGCGGCACCTGCGCTGTGGCGCCATCGAGGTGTTCGCTTCGCGTGAAGGCCATCGCCACCTGGGCGTCCTCGCACATGGACTGCAGGCGGCGCCAGCTGATCCTGGATCGGCGCGCATCAGGCGCTGGGGCCGGTACCGCCACCACACCCGCGAACATGCAGCCCCAGAACAGCAGCGCCGCGTCCAGGCTGTTGTCGTAGGCCAGCAGGACGCGATCGCCTTTGCGCACGCGCTGGAGCAACTGCGAGGCGGTGGCCTGCGCTGCCTGGAACAGCTCGGCGTAGGTCAGCGTCTCTGACGAGACCAGATCCGCGTGAAGCAGAACGATGGCGGGCCGGTCCCCGAACTGCGAGGACCATTGGCGGACAAGACTTACAAGGGTGGACAAGGCGACTCGTGGATGTGCCAGACAGAAAGGCTGTCTCGGGCAGGGCTATTGTCGTGCAGGATCGCTATGCGAATGATCGCTGCGGGTTGCCGGCGTGTCTGTCGGTCAAGGCAGGAGGTCAGCGACTGTGGTAGGCGAGGGCACCACTGCGTCGGTGAATCGGGTGGACAGGACGCCTTCATAGCGTCTCGCGTGTTCGGGTTTGAGGGTTCCGTTGTACATCAGCAGCCACTCGCGAAAACTGAACTCCTGTCGATTCGACACCTTGTCGTAGACGTTGGAGAATTCCTGAAGGGAATAGGTCTGGCCCTTGACCCAGTAGAAGTCGGTGGTTGCATAGTCTGCAAAGCAGAAATGATCGCGGAAGGCGGCCCAGGAATCCTGGAGCGACCAGTCCAACGTGCGTCCAACGCGCGAAAGAAAACTGCTGGTGATGTAGCACTCTGGCGATGCGGTCCTGCACAGCTCTCCGATCGGTGTCTGCTGGTAGATATCGGCCAGGTTTTCCGGCCAGTGCGCTGGTCTCGACGTCTCCAGCAGAGGTGGCGTCCAGTACGCCAGCATGTCCTGGGCATGGCCGAAGACCGACTGGTCGGTCACGTGGTACGGCGCAAACTTCAAGGAGCCTTGGCCGACGCCCACGATCCGGTGGCGCTGCTGGAACCCGGGGGCGACTGGAAACGCCTGCGCCAGAGCGATGAGATACGCGATGGCATCCGCGTTGTAGAGCCGCTGGTCGGTCCGCGTCTTGAGGACCCACTCGGCGCCCCCCTCGACCGCTGCACGAACGCCCGCACCGGCGGTGACGAGCTGCATGTTCACGTTGAAGAGTCCGGCCAGCTTGGGCTTGTCGGACAGGACGATCTCGACGCCCAGTTGCCGTATCGGATCGAGGAGGGCGTCAGGGGTGTCTGCCCATGTCGAAAGGATCAGCCTGCACGCCGGAAAGTGGCTGGCGTAGAGCGCCAGGGTCTCGCGGGTGAAGTCGTCGTCTGTCGCAATCGGGCCCTGCATGACGATGGTGCAGCCCTTGGCGGTGGCGCCAGGTTCAGGCCGTGTCGCTACCTGACTGGCACGTTTAGGGCGCTCATGGTACGTGGCAAAGTGCTCGCCATGCCGGATCGCGTGCCGCACGGCCCATTGCAGGACGCGGCGAGCGATGCGGTCATGTATCCACTGCTTGTCGACCATCGTCCTGCCGCCTCAACGCTGGGCTTGACGGGCCTGGAGCCGCGCAACGGCTCGCAACGATACCGGGCTTTCGCAAAAAGCGTTGAGATCCACTGGAACGCCAATGCCGTGCATGCCCGCGTCGAGCTTGCCGATGCTGTGGCATTCGATCCTTGCACCCTGGTGGATCATCTGATCGTAGGCCGGAGCCACGTAGAACTCGTTGTTCACCCGGAAGTTGGCGGCAATCATGGCTTCGGCGGCCTTCACGAAGTCGGCGCCGCGGCGGAAGTTGTAGATGCCGACCGTGGCCTCGTTCGATACGACCTTCTTCTCGACCACCTCGACCACGCGTCCTTTGTCGTCACGGCGCACGAAGGACCACTTGGGGTCGTCGGCCCACATGGTCATGATCAACCCATCTGCATCGCCCATGCTTTGCAGATAGTCATCAATGTCCGCGTCGATGTACTGGTCGCAGTTCGCGATCATCAGCGGGTCGTCGTTGTCGATGAATTCCTTGGCCAGCAACACCGTGCAGGCGGCACCTTCGGTGACCTTGTCGACAAAGATGATCCGGCAGCCCGGTGCCCACTCCTGCAGATGCTTGTCGATCTGGTACTTCTCCGCATGCTCGCGCAGCAGCAGGAAGTGAAACAGGTGATCGCCCGTCGGGGTGAGGTTGTCGATCACCACACGGATCATCGGATGTCCGTGAATGGGGATGAGCGGCTTGGGCAGCGTGTATCCGGCGTCTGCAAATCGCGAGCCTCGCCCAGCCATCGGAACCACGATGTTCAACATTCGTACTTGTCTCCTGCCACACTGGGCGTCTTGACCACCACCGTGGTCACGTCGGTCAGCGCCTCGAAGTCCGTGGCTTCGCCAGGCGGAATCAACACGATGTCACCGGCTTCATAAACGGTCTCGTTCATCCGCGCACGGCCCTGCACGATCAGGGTGATTTCCTGGCCGATCTTGTGCATGTGCCGGGCTTCATGGCTGCCGGCTGCGTAGCTCTTGACCGCGACTTCCACCGCATCGGAGCGGTGCACGGTGGGCGAGAAGTTGCCGACGAACCATCCCTTCGTCATGTCCGATAGTTTGAACAACTGCATGAACGTCACTCCCTTCTGGATGAAGCCAGGACCTGCTCGTATTCCTCGATCGCTTGCGGTGTCGCCAACGAGATGTACTGGTCGCGTTCGATTTCGAATGTACCGATCCGCTTGTTCGTGAGGATGAGCTCGTTCAGGCACGGGCACACAAAGTACCCATTGTTCACCGAAGCGCCTTTGCGAATCATGCTTTGTACCGCGCTGACGAAATCCTTGCCCCGTCGGAAGTAGTACACGCCTGCGGTCGCATGGCGGCTGATCGGGCGCTTCTCGGCGGCCTCGATCACAAAGCCCTCTGCATCGGTCTTCACAAAGGACCAGCGAGGATGCACGGAATCGAAGACGATGGTGCCCGCGTCGAGCTGGCGGTCGCGGAAATTGCCGACGATCTCCTTGAAGTCGACATTCACGATCTGATCGGCATTGGCAATGATGAGTTCATCTTCCATGTCGATGTGTTCGATGGCCAGCAGCGCCGTGCAGCCCGCACCCGCGGTGTCCCCATCCGCACGCAGCACGGTGGCGTTCGGATTCAGGAGTTGCAGCACATCCCGCAGGTGGAAGCGGAGGTCATCTTCCTTGCGGACGATGAAGACGAAGCTGGCTTCGGGAATCGAATTGAGGCTCTCGAAGGCGTGCTCGACCAGCGGCCGGCGATCGATCTCGATCACGGGCTTGGCGTAGTGGAAGCCGTGACGACGAAAGAGTTCGTCGTTGCCTGCCATGGGAATGATGACTTTCATGCTTTGCGTCCTTCTGCACGGCCGATGGCGTCAAGAATGCGGTCCAGCTGAACGTCGTGGACGCTCTGAACCACCAGCAACTGGCAGCCCGCCGCTTCGGCAGCGCGGATGCCGTTCGTGTTGTCTTCCACCACCAGGCAGTTCTCGGGTGCAACGCCCAGGACCTGCGCGGCATGCAGGTAGATGTCAGGGGACGGCTTGCCCTGCTTCACGTCCTCGGCGCTGAGCATCTGGTCGAAGTACACGTCCAGGCTGCTCTTTTGCATCATGAGCTCCACCGTCGAACGGATCGAGTTCGAGGCCAGGGCCAGCTTGTATCCGCGCGATTTCAGGTTCGCCAGGGCGTATTCGTGCACGAACAGCGGCTTGCACTTCAGAAAGACCTGATCCACCGTGTACTGCTGCTTCAGGTCGTTGATGAAGCCATGCAAGCCCTTGGGCAGACCGCGCTCCTGCGTCAGCATTTCCAGCTTGCGGCGCGTCGGCAGTCCGTCGAAGGTCGACAGGTGATCTGCGCGGCTGATGTTGTAGCCGAACAAGCCGAGTGCTTCGTTGAGCGCCTCATAGTGCCAGTCCTTGGCGTCGATGAGGACGCCATCCATGTCGAAAACGACGGCTTCAATGGTCATGGCCAAAATACTCCCTTGCGTCTTCAGGCAAATCGGTGCAGATCATCACCGTACCGTCGTCCGGCAGACCTGAGCCTGCCAGGCGCTCCCAGGTGGCGCGGTGGTCGCGGCGGTGCAGTTCAGGGGACACGATGCATACCCGTTTTCCGGCGTCCAGGTGTCGCGCGATCACGGTGGCATCCCACCAGTCGCCGTGGAACCCGTCCAGCCAGACGCCGGCTGCCGCGTCGTACAGGGCAGGGTCCGGCTCCACGTCGCTGTGGCGGGTGAAAAGTGGCATGCCCACCTTCATCCACTGAATGGCATCGGGAATCGACATGTCGAAAACAAAGGCGTCCAGGTGCGGAATGCGCTCCAGGCACCTGGAGAGCAGCTGTTGAAGCCCGTCGGCCTTGATGTTCAAGGCCAGGGGCAGGGTGGCATCGTGCCCCTGGTGAATGGCAAACAACTCGTCCGCTGCCAGGGCACCAGGCGATGGCGGATCGTGGGAAACCACCAGTTGGCCGGCGAGATCCCTGAGATCGGTCTCGGTACCGAAGCCCATCGAGAAGGACCGTTCGAAGGCGACGGGCGTGTTTTTCTCGGCAACGGCCTTCCAGTAGCCTCTGTGGCTAAGGACCTTCATGGCTCATCTGCTCCGATCTGCCAAGAGGCCTGGCTTGTGATGTGTCTTCATGCGAACAGGGGGTTTTCAGGACGAACCAGCGGTGACGGGAAACCAACCGCCGAATCATCGCATTGAAATGGCGTCACCATGGATTCGGCGGTGCTTCGAGGCGACCTTCAAACGCGTTTTTCGGGCAATCGGTCACACCCTTCCCGACACAGGCTTTGCGACATGGGCGGCGAGCCGCCCGGCGCGGTCTGGACGGGCCTGCGGGCCTCACAGATGGGCGCGGATCACGTCGCTGCGATGCTTGAAGACGGCCACGTCGTTGAACGGCGTGCCGTCGAGGCAGGCGCGATCGATCAGGCTGGCCAGATCAGCTCTTGCGCCAGCCAGCGAGATCAACGCCGAAGCCAGCGCCTTCACATCGTCCTTGGGCGTCAGCACACCCCCGCCATTCACCGATATCAGATCCCTGGGAAAGGGGCTGTCGTAACCCACCAGTGGCGTGCCGGAGACCAGGGCCTCGATCAGATTTCGCGGGGACTCCGGGGTTTTGTGGCAGAACAGGAAGACATGCGCCTCCCGCAAGGCCTTGAGAATCGCTGCGCGGTCCCTCACGAAGCCGGGCAGCGAGACCTGTTCCTCCAGGCCCAGGCGGCTGACCTGCGCTTTCATGGCCTGCAGGCGTTCGCCGTCACCCAGCCAGGTCGCGCGGAACTCGATACCGGCCGCCTTCAGCTCGGCCATCACGTCGATCCAGTCGTCGGTGCCCTTCATGGGATGGGCGCGGCCGATGTAGCAGATCTTCAGTGGATCCCGTGCTACCGACTGCTTCTTTTTCTCCAGGTCTGACGGGGGTATGCGGTCCTGCTCCTGAAGGTGGATGTCGTGCACGACCTCCGCTGACCTGGCGAGCGGGGCGTACCTGGCATAGGTTTCCGCGCCGTGAAAGAGCCCCAGGGTCGCGCGACGAATGGTGGTCCGTTCGAGCATCGCCATCGGGCCGTGCGTGAGGGACGCCATGAGCCGCCCTCTGCGGGTGGGCGCCGTGCTGGCCTGGTACCGGACCACCTCCGACTCCACCCTGTCGGCCCATACGGCAAAGCGCCTTCCTTTTTTGTGGGCCTCGGCGGCCGCCACGGATCCCCAGTCACCGAAGAAGCCGCCAATGGCAAAGGTCAGGTACTCCGCACGATCGATCAGTCCGGCGATCTGCTTGCGCACCGTCCAGTAGTGGCGCAGGAAGCGGTCCGCGCGATAGGCCGTGGGCAGGGCCACGATCTCCACCCGGTCCAGATCAATGCCGGAGGACTGCACGGGAATCCAGCTCGACGGCGCGACGCCGCTCTCGATCGGATACATCGCAATGACGCGTTCGAAGTTCTCCGCCCACAGCCGCAGTCCATTGCAGGCCTGGTCTTCCAGCAGGTAGCCTTGATCGCTCGAAAAGAGGGGGACCGGTGCGTAAAGCAACAACGATCTGCCGTCGCCTGTCACTTGCATGTGGGGTGTGTGCTTCAAGATGGGGCCCCGATCAACCAGGCGAACACCAGGCCGTGGAGGCCCATGCAGCCACCCTCCCGCTGGCTCAACAGCACAGGGGCTTGCGTCTGCGCAGCCTTCTGCACGGAAAAGCTGGTGCGATTCGGGCTCAGCGTGACCTGTACGTCCCTGAACTCCAGCAGGCGCCCGGTCTGGGGGTACTGCCATTTGTAGAAGGCTTCCTTGGCGCAGAACAAGCGGGTGACCCAACGCCCGCGTTCCGAAGGAGGCAAGGTCGTCAGGAGGAAGAATTCCTCAGGGGTGCAGATGGTTTCCCAAAGGGCGGTATCCATCGGGACGTCCTCTTCGATGTCGATTCCCACGGCGTGCACCCGATCCTGGCGGCCCGCGACGGCCACACAAGCACGGCGGGTGTGCGCGATCGAGCCTGCCACGCCGTCGGGCCAGGTGGGGGAGCGATCCGGCCTGGAAGGAATCGCGGCCGGTGGTTCGCCCAATCGGGTCATCGCCTCGCGGGCAGCCGCGCGGCCCGCCGCAAACTCGCGCTGGCGCCTGGGGATGGCATGCCGGATCGCAGCCTGTTCCATAGGCCAGAGTCGCGTCGGATCGCCGTCGACACCCGTCACGGAGACGCCAAGGCCTGGCCCGATGGCAGCGACGAGCTGCCGATGCAATGACTCAAAGACCTGTGGGGTTTCCACAGGTCGTGCCAGGGCGGCATCCTGCACGGCCATCATTCCTGCGGCTGCTTGCCCGCCCGCATGGCACGTCGACGCGACATGGCATCGCTGCGCATCTGCGCGCGCTCGGCCGTTTCCGCGGCGACCGTGGCCGTGTCCTGCGGCCGGTCGTCGAGGTGCTGCGCCAGGGCGGAGAGCGTCGGAAACCGGAAGATGTCGGTGATGCTCAGGCGCGTGGAGCCCAGTGCCTGCTTGATTTCGCGGTGGGCCTGCACCGCCAGCAGCGAGTGGCCGCCGAGGGCGAAGAAGTTGTCCTT
>VFQP010002542.1_pt1 | contig 20133 bp, 22 predicted proteins | sample 3512351 | NCBI WGS metagenome assembly VFQP01 (sample SAMN10412372, study PRJNA504923) | tailings metagenome | isolation source: Relicate 1 Philex TSF1 revegetated site | place: Philippines: Tuba, Benguet | collected 2017-08-29
CAAAAGGCCCCGCAGCACAGGGCTCAGAGCATGGCACGCCAAGCGTGCCCATGGTGTGTGTGCACGGGCCGCAGGCGCGGACGTACATCTACTCGACGGCGCTGCCGCTCCCAGCTGTGGCCGCCGCGCAGGCCGCCATCGCCGTCTCCCGCCGGTGAGTCAGGCGCTGGACCGTTAAAGCCGTGGCAATCGCGTCCCCTGCAGGGGAGAAGCCCGCCGTTCGGGCCGGGCCAAGCCGCGGGTGTGTTTGGGCACTCCTGGGCGCGACGAGGGCTGTACGATGGCGGTGTGGAGGGCGTGCGGCCTGCAGGCGCCAGACTGCATGCGCCTGCTCGCTCGCTGCGCAGGGAGGCGTGGCGGCGGCAGCACGTGTGGTCGCTGGTGGAGCGCCTGGGGCAGGGGCTGGGCGTGCCCGCACTGAGCCCCGTGGTGCCCCTGGTGGTTGGCACCGAGCAGGTGAGGGCTTGCGGCTCCCCTCCACTCTGCGCGTTTGCGCGATTCCCCGCATTAGCACGGCGCTCACGACGTCGCTCCAGGTCGCGGAGCTCAACGTCATCAACACGCCTTGCTGCTGCATACTCGCGCGAATGTGCGTGCGCTCAGGAGGCGCTGCGGCTGGGCTCGCTGATGCTGCGGCAGCACCAGATGCACGTGCCGGCCATCCGGCCGCCCACCGTGCCGCCCGGCACGTGCCGGCTGCGCGTGAGCCTCTCGGCGGCGCACTCGGCCGCCGACGTGGACGCGCTGGTGCGCGCCGTGCGGCGGTCGGGCGCCGCGCTGCAGGCGCTCCCGCACCTGGTGGAGCAGCAGCGGCGGCTCGCGTCGCTGCTGGGCGATGGTGGGGGAGGGGGCGGTGTGTGGGGGCGGGTGGAAAGCGTCGTGCAGAGCTGGGCGCCGGCGCGACACGGGGATGGATTCGAGCTGGAGGGGCAGCGGAGCCGGTTGTGAGGCTGCCGGTTGTGCGCTGCCCTTTGTTGCTGTTGCAAGTCGAGTACCGAGCGGTTCAGGATTAATTCGCGGATGATCATGATTAATGACGCCAGCAGGAAAGTGCGCACACGCTGGAAGCAATCAATGAGGTCAGAGCCGGCTCGCACGCCGGACGCTCATCCGTCTCATCCATTAATCACGGCTGCTGCTGGTGCTGCTGGCGGCGGGCCACCTCCTGCTGCAGCAGAGCAAGCATGGTCGCCAGCTGCTGGTCGTCCATGGCCATCTGCGGGGCTGCGGACGCGTCGCCAGGCGCCAGGCTGGCGGGAGCGGCGAGCGGCACCTGCGCCAGCCCCGCCAGCGGCGCCGGGACGGACGCGGCGGGCCGCATGCGCGACCCGGACGCTGTGCTTCCGCCGCTCTCAAGGGCGTCGCCCGCCTGCACGCCGCCGAGCTGCGCGGCAACAGGGCTGATGGGCGAGGACGCGCGCGCCGCCAGCCGCACGGTGGCCGCGCCCTCGGCGCTGCCGGACCGCGCCACCCGCGCGATGAGCCCCAGCTGCGCGTAGCGCGCGCCCTCCAGCGCGCCCGACGCGTCGCCAGCGCTGCCGTCCAGGTTGCCGCTGCCCAGCTGCAGGGGTGGCGGCGGCGGCGGGGCCTGCTGGAAGCCCACGATGCGCCGGGGCGTCGTCGCCGCCGCCGTCGTCGGCGACGTGGGCGCCGCCGGCGGGCTTGAGATCACGAGCGGCACAAAGACCGGGGCGGGCGCCACCGCGCCCGCCGGGTGCGCCGCGAGCGGGGGATCCGCGTCACGCTCCGGGTGGGCCGGCGTGCGCGCAGAGGCTGGCGTGGACGACGGCGGCGGCGGCGGCGGCGCGGCCGCGACGAGTGACGGCAGCGGCACCGGCGTGCCGCCCTCTCCTCCGTCCGCGGGCCCCACGGGTGGGGCGCCGGACGCACTCCAGCCCGTGGCCAGGGGCGTGGCCCATCCGCTGCTGCTGTCGCTGGCGGCAGGGCGGCCCTGCTGCTGAGAGCCGCTGCTGCTCGCACCCGCCAGCTGCAGCGCCAGCGGCAGGACCGTAGGCGCGCCCTCGCCCCTCCCACCACCACCACCGCCGCCTGCGTCCGCGTTCACGACGCTGCCGCGCCTGCTGCCCGTGCTAAGGCTCGCCCGCATCGCCCTGGACGCAGAGCGCTTGATCACGCCGCCGCTGCCACCGCTGCTGCTGCCGCCGGACGTGACGGCGGCGACGCCCTCCTGCACGTCGCGGTGCATGATGACGCGGCGCAGGCTCACCAGGCGCGCCCTGCCCTTGGGCTGCTTGGCCGGCCGGCCGCCCGCCGCGCCAGCCTGAGGCCCGCCGATGCCGCCTGCCATACGGCTCACAGCGGCGCCGCCGTTGCCGCGCTGCTGCTGCTGCTGCGCGTCCTGGTGTGGCTGGCCCGCCTTGGGAGGCGGCGCGGCGCGCGGGTTCGGCGGCATGGCCAGCGAAACGTCCTGCGCGCCCCCCAGGCTGCCGCCCGTGCTGGCCGGCCCTCCGCTGCGGCCGCCGCCGCCCGCGCCGGGCTGCGCGCCCCACGGCACCGCGGCCCTGGCAGGCGTGCTGGCGCCCACGCCGGCTGCCAGCTGCAGGCCCGGCCCGCCGGCGTCGCCCCCGCCGAGGGCGGGAGGGCAGGCGCCCAGAGGGAACGCGTCGGGCGGCCTGGGGCGGCTCTCCATGCGGAACGATGCCAGCGCAGCCGCGCCGGCCCCAGCCGCCCTGCCGCCGCCGCTGTCGCGGCGCCACGGCAGCGCGAACCAGCTCGAGCTCTGCTGGCGCAGCTCCTCCTCCAGCTTGCCGCGGCTGTCGTGGCTGGCGGCAAAGAACTGCGCGCCCGCCGACGCAGCGCCACCGCCCACGCCGCCGCCGCCGCTGCCCGGCTGCCGGCGAATCTCCACGGCCCTGGCCGGCGGCGCCGCCGCCGCGCCGCCCCTGCCGTCGCTGCGGCCGACCGTCACGGATCCGACGGCCGACACGCCGTCCAGGGCGAACGACCCCGAGCTGCGCACGCCGTGGCGGTCGACGTTGCCGCCGCCGACGGCGCCGCCGCGGCTCAGCGTGGCGGCGACGCGCGCCGCCGGGTTGGCGGCGCCGCCGCGCCCGCCCCGCGCGCCGCCGCCGCCGGCCGAGACACGCCCGTCGAGGCTCGTGAGCGTGTCGGTGATCCACTGCGTGAGCGCACCGCCCCAGCCGCCACCGCCGCCGCCGTCACGTGCGTGCGGCGCAGGGCCAAGTGCGTCCTGGGCGTCGGCGGCGGTGAGAGGGTTGACGTACGAGTCCAGCAGCGTCCCGTCGCGGTAGTAGAACTGCGGCTGCTGCCCGCCGCCGCTGTGCCGCGGCGAGCGAGCCAGCGGCGGCGGCAGCGCCGGCGGCAGGTTGGGGCGGCTGGAGCGGGCGCCACGGCCGCTGGGTCGATCCCAGCTGCCGCCGCCGCCGGCAGCGTGCGCGGCGTTGCCGGGCAGCGCGGCGAGCGGGTTGATGGCCGCGATGAACGAGGCGGTGAGCGTGCTGGCGAAGCGGACGTGGTGGCCACCAGCGCCCTGCGTAGCGCGCGGCGCCGCGGCGGCGGCCGGCTCGCCCGCCCTGGCAGTGGGCGGCGGGCGCCGTTGGCCGGCGCGCGGCCCGGCGCCGTCCGCCGCCTCGCCCGCCAGCGCCTCCACGTCGTGGACCGCCAGCGACGACGCCGTGCTCAAGCCCCGCACGAGGGCGCCGCCGTGGCCCGACGTGACGCTGCCGCCGCGGCTGAGCGCGGCCGCCACGCTGCCCGCGTGCGACACGCAGAGCCCCACCGCGTACCGCGGCACGCGCGGGATGCGTGCGCCGCCGCCGCCGCCGCCGCCGCCGCCGCGCGCGTGGCTGCCGCGGCCGTCGTGGTACTGGCTGCCGCCGTGCGCCGAGCCGTCGTGGTAGTGCGGGGCGACGGCGGCGCGGGAGCCGCGGCCGGGCTCCTCGCCCACCGACGCCAGCGAGAGGCGGTGCGGGTGCGACGTGAGCAGCGCGGCGTCGTGGTCGTCGTGCGCGCCGGGGGAGCCGGACAGCAGGGCGGCGGGCAGCGGCTGGCCCCTGGCGTGCCTGGCGTGGAGCGCGCCGGCCGAGTGGCGTTCGGCCTCGCTGCTGCACCTGCTGGAGCGCTTGCCGCGCGTGTCGCTGCTTCGCTCGGCGGCGCCGGCGCCAAACATGGGGTGGTCGTGCGTGGACCAGGCAATGCTCACGCCGCTGGCGGTGCGGCCGGCGGGGCAGCGGCCGGGGCCGTGGCCGGCGAGGCCGGCGGCCTGGGAGGCGGCAAAGCTCTCGGCGCGGAGCTGCAGCTGCCGCGCCGTCATGGACGCCAGGCGCGAGCCGGCGAGCGCGGCGGCCGTCACGCTGGCGCCGCGCGAGCACAGCATCATGCCGGGCGCCGTGCCGCCGGCGCTGGCGCCGCCGAGCAGCAGCTTTCCGACGTTGCGCACGGCGCGGAGGAAGCGCTCGGTCGCCTGGCCCTCCTCGTCCGCGTCGTCGTCGCTGTCTGGCCCGTCGTCTTGGGCGGCGGGGTGCTGGGCGATGGCCGCTCCGCCGCTCGAGCGGGCGCGGGCCTGGGCGCGGTCGGCGTCAGCGCCCTCCTCTGCCTCGTCGCCCTCCTCCTCAGGGATGGTCCCATCGGTGATCGCGGGCGGCGTGAGCGGGGCAGGGAGGGCGCCGTCGTTTGGGTGCTCGGTTGAGGCCGGCGCTTGAGGCGGGATGATGAAGAAGCGGATCTCCTGCTCGAAGGCCGACAGGTCGACGTGGTCGAGCAGGCCTTCGGCCAGGTCCTGCTCGATCTGGTCGCGGGCGTCGCCGGTGCCGGTCGAGGCGCGCTCCAGCGCTGCGTGAACAAGCGCGGGCAGAAAGCAACGTGTTTGGCGCCACGGAGCGCCCTGCGAGCAGCGCCGTGGCGAGAGTGCGCAGGATTTCACGCACCGGCGAGTTGCAGGTCCTCCCACGCCTTTTGCGCCTCGGCGTGCCAGTTGCACCGCGTGAGCGCCACCGTCGACAGCAGCGCGGCCACGAGGTCACCGAGCAGCAGGCCCACCCAGAGGCCTTGCAGGCCCATGTCCGCCTGCGAGCCGCGGCACCGCGCACGCACACGTCGCGCGAAGCGGGGCGGCAGCGCAGATCAGCGAGACGACGACCACGACCCGCCGCGGAGAGCGTCCTCCTCACCGGGAAGGCGAGCGCGTAGCCGACAGCGACGCCAAACGGCCAAAAGCCCACCAGGTTGTACACCACGCAGGCGCCCTGGCGGCCCATGGCGCGCAGCACGCCCTGCGCCGTGCCGAACAGGCCGTCGGAGAACTGCGCACGCAGGCAGGCACGAGTGCCGCAACACAGCACGGTCGGCCTCGCGGCTCAGCGCGCGAGTGGTCGTGACGCCGGCGCGCCTCTCCGGACGCCGGACGGGTCCGCAGGCGCAGGCTGCGCGCCCCTCGGCTCACCTGGAAGCCCATGGCGAGGTAGACGACGGACTTGACGGCCTCGAGCACCGCAGGGTCCGAAGTGAAGATGCGGACCATTTGGCCCTGGCTGGCGCCGAGCGCGATGCCGGCGCCCGACTGCAGCAGCACGCCCACCACCAGGCACACGTAGCCCGCCAGCCTCGCCTGCGTGCACGGCAAAGAGGGCAGCAGAGTGCCAGGCGCGTGATGGTCGGCAGCGCCGCGCGTGCGCAACGCGCAGCAGCAGCGCATGTGGACGGCGCACGCAGAGGCTCGAGGAGCCGGGCGCACCTGCTTGGGCCGCCCGGCGCCCAGCAGGTTGCCCACGCGGATGGTGCCGGCGATGGAGATGGCAAACGGCAGCGAGTTGTAGAAGAAGACGCAGAGCGAGAGCAGCACGCCGTGCGCCGCCGTCTCCACCGTGCCCAGCGCGCCTGCAAAGGCACCACGCGCAGAGCCGTGGTTGCTCGCTCACGACGCTCACGCGGGCGTGGGGACGGGCACAGTTCCACGAGCCCAGTGTCGTGCGCCACCCTTCCGCGCGCACCGGCAAAGGCGGTGGTGATGTCAAAGGCCACACCCTCGAGCGCGTTCATCATGCCTCCCGCCATTGACATTTTGAAGAACTCCCACACGACGGGGCGGCTGCAGGCGGCCTTGAGCGAGGCGGTGGCGACGGGCAGCCAGTCGCGCCACCAGGTGAGCGCCTCGCGGCGCAGGGCGCGGTGCTGCTGGTACCAGCAGACGGCCACCATGAGCACCAGCTGCGCAGCAGAAAAGGTGGTGTGAGGGGGAGCAGCGCAGCGCAAACAGCGCGTCGAGGGGACCGTCGTGCAAACAGGGCACACGGTGTGCCGTGTGCGCGCGAACAGGACCGCACCTGGAGGACGCGGCTGGTGGTGGTGGCCCAGGCGGCGCCGATGAAGCCGTACTGTTGCACGAAGCCGTAGTTGAGGCAGACGTTGAAGACGCAGGTGAACATGACGACGCCGGCCGGTGCCGACATGCTGTTTTGCGTCTGGAGGAACTTCATCAGCATCAGCGCCCAAACCTGCACGGTGGAACGTTTGGCACGTGGATGGCAAGTGCGGGGCGTCACGCCGCACGCCGGGCACGTTTGCTCAGGTGGTGGAGATTCTCTCACGCTTACCATGGGCACGACGCCGGGCGTGAGGGCGATGCTGAACTCGCCAGTAAGCTCCGCCACCCTGCCGTAGCCCTGGTGGAAGAGCACGGCCGTGACGTGGTTGGTCACGAACATGGCGGCCTTCGGGGTGTTGGACGAGCACAGGGCGCGAGCGAGGAGCGTCATCGCCGCTGCGAGGCTCCCGCAAATCCAGGCGCGGCACTACAACGAGAGCCAGTTGTTCCTTTCTCACCATGACGGGTATGCAGTAGAGGCCCATGATGATGAGGCTCGTGTAGGTCCACACCAGCAGGCTGCGGTAGTCCTTGCCTCCTGCGAGGGCGTCAATGAGGGCGTGTGAGAGGATCGGGCCCACATGCGCAGGTGCTGCTGCCGCCTGGCCGCCGCCCGCACGCGCATCGCCGCGCTCACCGTAGGCCTGGCTGGCGAGCGTGTCCATGGCCGTGGCCGCGCCGGTGACGAACGCCCACAGCAGGTTGAACCACTACGGCCGCACCACGAGGCAAGGTGGAGGAGGAGGCTGGTGGCGTGTGAACCTGCGTGCGGGCGCGTGGTGGGGGAAGGATGCTGCGCAACGGCCGCGACTCACGGTGTTGGCGAGGGTGGCGGCGGCGAGCTCGTCCACGCCGATGGGCCCGACGAAGATCTGCGTCGTGATGACCATGAGCTGCGCCGCGGTGTTGGCGAGAATGCAGGGCAGGCCCATGCGCATCATGAGCGCCACCTCGGCGCGCCAGTGCGCGCGCGTGGTGAAGTCGCGCTCGAGGTCGGGCAGCTCCAGCAGGGGCTCGGACTCGGGCCCGGCGTCGCCGCCCTGGTCCGCCTGCTCCTCGTCCCGGTTGACGTCTCCAAGGCTCACACGGTCGTCGGGCTCGCCGGCCGGCTGCAGCAGCGGCTTGCTGACCTTGTCCTTGTCCGTCGCCAACGACGGCGCCTCGACCAGCTGCCCGAACGGGCTCACGCTCGCCACCACGATGGTCTCCGGCGGTGGCGGGGCTGGCGGCTCGTAAGGCGCTGGCGGCACCTGGTCCTCATGCTCAAGGAGCGGGGCGTCCCGCTCGCGCGCCATCTTAATCGTCCGAGCTCGTGCGCTCCTGGCCACGAATCCGCGGGGGCGCTACTGCCGGCCAAGTCCTCGCGCTCGCGCTGGCCGCGCTGGGTCAGCTGCTCAAGCGATGCCCCAGCGATAGCAGCGCCTCGCTGCACCGCCTCCTGGCTGCGCTGGCGCTTGGGCGTGGCCTGCGCCAACACGGGAAAATGGCCATCATTCGTGGCGGGCGCGTCGTGCGGTGCGCCCGGCTCACTGCGCGCCCAGCAAGCGCCGCAGAGCCGTGCAGCACCCCATCACAAGCGAAAGGCGGCGGCCGCCAGCGTGCACTCACCCCTGTGCGCGAAGTCGGTGCTCCTCTTGCACAGAGGAGCACGGTGGTGGCGCGCCGCTGCGAGCGGTGGCGTGCTTTGCGCACGTCGAAATGCCCCTGCGATGCGCCTGTGTGTGTGTGCTTGCCCTCGGTTGAGCTATGGCGAATAGTAGGTCCTCGCCATGCGCTGTCGAGACGCGGCGCCCGCTCCTGTTCCCCGGGGTAGGTGAGCGGTCGCCCGCCTTCTGGTGGCGTGCGGAGGACTTTCAGAGGAGGACAGCAAGAAGAACAGCAAGCGCAACGCTGGGCAGGCGAAAGCATCAGGAACACTGAGTCAGCGGGCGCTGTGCCAGGGCGGTGGAACGCCTGCGGCGCCCGGGCGGAGGACGCGTGTGGCGCGCACGCCCAGGATCCGCCACCCGCGCAGCAATCGTTCACTCAGAGCCAAATGAAACATGCAATCATGCAAGAGCCCAAGCACCACCAGCAGCAGCACCCGAAGCACTGCATCGGTGCACGGGTTCCAGGCGGCAGGCCGCTTTGAGCGCGAGGCGCCGTCAAGTCAACATCAGCTGCTCCCTACAGCTGCTCCATCATCAGCTGCTCCCTACAGATGCTGCTGATGAGGTGCCGGCCGTGCACAGCACGCGTGGCCCGGCGCTGCGGCCCGTCGCTGTGCGCATCCGGGTCATCACGCCCAGCACCGCCCGCGTGTCGGCAGGATGCTCCACCACCAGCTGCTGCTGCTGGTGCTGCTGCTTGGTGCTGCATGTCCCGCTGCCTAGCAGCAGCAGTCCTACGCGTCCGCCATGCACGCCTGGCGCGTCGGCGCCAGCTCCGCCCGGTCGTCCTTGGTGCTCTGCCTGAAGTTCTCCTTGCGCCCTCTCCCCTTGAGCGCGTAGTGCCGGTTGTACCCGCGCCGCTTCTCCGCCTTGGCCTTGAAATCGCTGCGCGCCAGCAGCAGGGGCGAGAGCGGAGCAGGTTGATAAGGGGATGGCCCCGAGCAGCGATGGCGTGTGCGCATGGCTGCACACCACGACTATCACAGTGCGCACCTGGCTTCGTCGCCGCCTGGCGCGCTGGTCCACCAGAGCACGCCCACGAAGGCCACCGCCACCTTGATGGCCAGCCCGGCGTTGCCCTCGGGAAACAGCTCGAGCAGCTTGCCAATCCCGAACGCCATTCCAGCAGCTCCGCCACGGATCGCAGGCGCACTGCTCGCGGCGCGCCGCCGGCCGGTTCCTTGGGCTTGGCCATGGCCGCTCAGGCCACCAAAAGCGCAGCGTCGGCTTGGCCACGGTGTCCAGCTCGCCGTCGGATCCCCCATTGACCTCAGCATCGACGAGTACATCCCCAGCATCTCTCCTGCCGCGCCGGGGGCCGCTTGAGGGTCAGGTCGCCAGCGAGCGTCAGCGTGAGGCGCAGCGATTGGCCCGCAGAGCGCAGCTAGAGCCTCAGCTTGAAGCTTCGTTATGGCTTCACGCTTCGCGCCGCGCGCCCCAGCCGGCGCTGGGCGGACGGCACGGCCTGGCAGCAGTGTGGAGCAGCCTGCAGCGCCGCCCCGATCGGCCCCGAGCCTGCGCAGGCGCGCGCTGACGGTGGTTGCGGCGGTGCAGCCGGAGCAGCGGGAGCGCGAGGCCTCGCCGGCGCCGCAGCTCGAGGGCCTCTTCGGTGGCGCAGGAGCACCACAGCGCGAGCCTGCCACGGACCTCGAGTCGCGCATCGCCTCTGGCGAGTTCACGGACAGCGGCTCCACCAAGGAGAAGCTCACGAGGCCGCTGCGCAAGGCGCTGGCGCAGGACCCCACCGGTCTCGGTGAGCTCGCTGCGACGAGGCCCCACCGCAAGAAGCGGTGGGCGCTCACGCCGAGCCACACACGGCAAAAAGCGGGCCGGGCACGAAGCTGTGCGCAGCGGGCCGCAGGGGGACAGCAAATGCGCTGCTCGTGACTGGGTGACAGCGCGGCGCGGATGGGGGCAGCGCCCGCTGGGGATGCGTGGCCGGTCCGCGCTGCGCGGGCACGGGGAGGGCACGGTACCAGTGCAGCCCCCACAGCACGCTCAGGCAGATGCCCACCTCCACCACCCGGTGCGCGCGCAGGCCGGGCGGCGGCGCTGCTGCTGGCCAAGCTGGGCCAGCGGTGGCGCCAGGAGGCGGCCAAGCGCATGCCCGAGGCGCGCGGCGACATCCGCGAAATCGTCGGGCAGCCCGTCTTCGTGCCGCTCTTCACCCTCTACCGCATCTACGGCAAGGTCAGCCGCTCGCCCGCCTCTGTGGGCCGTGGCCCGCCAGCCCTGCAGCCACAGCACAGGACAGCACGGGCGCAACCCTAGCCGCGCGAGCAGCAGGGCGCACCCGCAGCACTAGCCACGGGCTGAAATCCCCGTCCCCCGCGTGTGCTCGCAACGACGCAGATCTTCCGCCTGTCGTTCGGGCCCAAGTCCTTCGTCATCATCAGCGACCCGCAGTACGCCCGGCAGATCCTGCTCACCAACGCCGACAAGTACTCCAAGGGCATCCTCAGCGAGATCCTGGTGAGCCCGCACGCGCAGCGCAGCACACCGAACAGCTGTTCAGGCGGACGGGAGCGGAGCCCATGTGCTGCGCGCGCTGCGTGGCGCGTGACGCGCGGGTCGTGTGCGGGTGGCGGCGGCTGCTCCGCGTGCCCCTGTGCAGGACTTTGTGATGGGCACGGGGCTCATCCCGGCGGACGGCGAGGTGTGGCGCATGCGGCGGCGCGCCATTGTGCCGGCTCTGCACAAGAAGTACGTGGCCAGCATGGTGGGCATGTTCAGCCAGTGCGCGCTGCACGGCTTCGGCACGCTGGACAAGGTGCGCCGCTGGAGCAGGCGCCAGCCGTGGTCGCCCTGGAGGGGGGGGGCGGAGTGCGAGGAGTGAGCCTGTCGTGCGCTGCGTGGCGGTGGGTCCTTGGGCGTGCAGGCGGTGGCGAGCGGCAAGCCGATTGACATGGAGAACTACTACAGCCGCCTGGCGCTGGACATCATCGGCAAGGCCGTGTTCAACTACGAGTTCGACAGCCTCACGCACGACGACCCCGTCATCCAGGTGCGGCGGCGGCTGCGGCGGCAGCGCGTGCCTGATTAGGCCACGCCCCATGCCCCACCTGGGGCGGGACTCTGCGGCACGTGGGCAGCTGGGCGACCTCAGTCGACCATTGCGAACGGCTGGCACCGGTGCGAATGGCGCTGTGCGGATGTGGCCACGCTGCCGCTGCTGCTCCTTGGTTCGCAGGCGGTGTACACGGTGCTGCGCGAGGCCGAGTACCGCAGCACCTTCCCCATTGCCTACTGGAACATCCCGGGCGCCATGCAGGTGCGCGCCCCGCCCCGCCCTGCCCCGCACAGCCGCCCCACGCAGCCGCCCCACAGCCACAGCCGCCGCGCCCACCGGCAGGCCTGAGCGTTCCCCAAGCCAGGCAGACGTCGGTGGGCGAGGTTGCCGGGATGCCGACGCCCTGCCCTGCGCTGCCCCTCTCCTCGCCCCACCTGGTCGCAGGTGGTGCCCCGGCAGCGGCGGTGCGTCGAGGCGCTGCAGGTGGTGAACGACACGCTGGACGGGCTCATTGCCAAGTGCAAGCGGCTGGTGGAGGAGGAGGATGAGGAGTTTGTCGAGGAGTTCCTCTCGGAGGCCGACCCCTCCATCCTCCACTTCCTGCTCGCCTCGTGAGTCCGCCGCTGCCGCTTCTTGGCGGGCGGGAGGGAGCGGGCGAGGGACCCGCCGCTCAGCAGCAGCAGCTGCGCAGGGGGCACGCAGCGTCCTGGGTGCGTGGCTGGATGCGCCGCGCGACGCGCCGGGCGTGCCGTTTCGCGTCGCTCACCGCAGGGGCGACCAGATCACGAGCAAGCAGCTGCGCGACGACCTCATGACCATGCTCATCGCCGGGCACGAGACGACGGCCGCCGTGCTGACGTGGACCACCTATCTGCTGGCACAGCACCCCGACGTGGCGGCCCGCGTGCGCGCCGAAGTGGACCAGGTGCGGCCGCCCGCCACCTGGCCTGGCCTGGGCTTGACGCAGACCTGGGATGCAGGCCTGGGATGCTGTGCGCGTGCACGCCTCGTACGGTTTGGCGCCGAGGCGGACCAGGCGCGCCTTGAGCCTTTCGCGCGCGTGACACCGGCCAGGCACAAGGCAGCTCGTGAGGGCGGAGCCCCAGCCTGACATGACAGGGAAGCGTTGGTCCGCTGCTGCCGAACGGCTCGTGCGTGGCGTGGCTGTTCCTGCGGCGCAGGTGATTGGCGACCGCGCCGTCACGGTGGAGGACATGCGCGCGCTCAAGTACACGACGCGCGTGATCAACGAGTCGATGCGGCTCTACCCGCAGCCGCCCGTGCTCATCCGCCGCGCGCTCGAGGACGACACGTTTGGCGATGTGGTGGTGAGCCCGCTCGGGGATGGAGGCACCTGGGTGGCAGCTCTCTTTGGGGCCCTGCTGTCGTGCGTGCGCAGGGAGAGGAGAGGGTGAGGCGGTGATGAGGAGTGGTGGTGTGGTGCTGCCTGGCGGTTCGCTCAGGTGGACAAGGGAAGCGACATCTTCATCAGCGTGTGGAACATGCACCGGTCGCCGCAGCTGTGGCAGGAGCCCGACGCCTTCATCCCCGAGCGGTGAGCGCTGGCGGGAGCCTTGAGCGCTCAAGGAAGCCGCAGGGAGGGAGGAGCCGCCTCCGCTGCCTCCTCCTCCGCCGCCGCCGCAGCAGCAGCAGCGTCGTTTCGCCGCGCAGGAGGGCACGCACGGCAGCAACGGCCGCCCGCCTTCCGTATGCCGTCGCAGGTTTGGCCCGCTGGACGGCCCCGTCCCCAACGAGGTGACGACCGACTTTGCCTACCTGCCATTCGGCGGCGGCCGGCGCAAGTGCATCGGCGACCAGTTCGCGCTGTTTGAGAGCATCGTGGCGCTCAGCATGCTGGTGCGGCGCTACGAGTTCGAGCTGCCGCCCGGCTCCAAGGTCGGCATGACCACCGGTGAGCGCGGCTCGCCTTGGCAGCGCGGGCGCGCACTCGATCCACCGCCAGCGCGTGCCTCCCGTGCGCTCCCGAGGGCACCTGCGAGCGCGAGTTCACCTCGCGTGCGCCCCCGCCCCGGTGTGCCGCAGGCGCCACGATCCACACCACCAACGGGCTCAACGTCATCCTCAAGCACAGGGTGGTGCCGCCCGCGCCCGAGGCCTCCTCCGCCAACGGCTCCAGCGGCAACGGCGCCTTTGCCGCGCCGTCGCAGGTGGCCATTCCCGCGTATGCCGTCAACCTGGCCCTCAACGGCAACGGCAACGGCGCGCACGGCAACGGCAATGGCGCGCACGGCAATGGCAACGGCGCGCACGGCAACGGCAACGGCGCCCAGCAGCAGCAGCAGCAGCAGCAGCAGCCGTCGGTGGTGGCGGCGGCGGCGGCGGCGGCGACGTCAGTAGCGGTGGCGGCGGCGGCGCAGCCGCCAGGGGTGCAGGCGGCGGTGGACGCGGCGGCGGGCGCTGTGAGCAAGTGCCCCTTCAGCGGCCTCATGGGCTGATTGGCGAGCCCGATAGGCTGGCCAGCCAGCCAGTGCCTTGCTCAAGGATCGTCAGGTGCAGCTGGGCGGGCCCTTTTTGCTTCGGACGTCGGGGGGGCCGTGGGCGCGCCCGCCTGCCGGATGGGACCGTCGGATCCCGCCAGTGGGCCAGTCCGTGCTCTGAGCTCGGGGCGATGCGCGGGGCGCGCTTCTGGGGGCGTTTTGCCGGGGTTTTGCGGAGCCGGGGCTGCGCCACCGTGCGGGCCGCGTGCCACGCAGGCACCCCAGGGCCAGCGTGTGAGCCCGCGCCGTCTCTCGTGGTGCGTCAGTGCCGTCGGTGCTTTTTGCTGCAGTCGTCTTGGCGCTGCCGGGGCCCTGTTCTCCCCCTCCCTCCCAGCTCTTGCACTGCTGGCTCCGCGGCGAGGGTGGGGCAAATGGCGGATTGCGTCCCCAGGGGAGGCGCGCGCCCCTCCGCCGGCTCTGCCAGCGCTTATGTTATGCGTTTAGCGGGCCCCCGGCGCCCAGTGTGGTGTGGGGACGCCGGCGCGGCGCCGCCCGTGTTTGTTGCCCCCCGCGTGGGTGCGTGGCGTGGCGTGTGGGCCGCTGTCGGCGCTGCGCGCCGCGCGTGCTGTGCTCGCTGGCTGGCGGCCGGGAGAGTGGTGGGACGCGCCGGCCGTTGGCTGCGGGCCGTGTGACTGCGTGCGTGAGCGGCGGGGCTCTCGCGAGACCGCGAGTGGGGTGAGGGACGCAGCGGGAGAGGACGAGAGAGAGAGAGAGAGCGGGACAGAGAGAGGACGCGAGAGAGCGTGAGCGTTGGCGCAACGGCGCCAAAGCCTTTGGCCAGGGTGGGCGTCACGTGTGTGTGCGTCGGTGCGGGACGAAAGTGGTGTGCGCGCGACTGCTGCTGCCGCAGCCAACAGGCCTTTTGACGCACGTGCCGTGCCATGCATGACTACTGTCCAGGGGTCGCACGTGGGGTTCGTGGGCACGGGTTGCGGAGCCGCGCCGTGCGGTGCCGCCTGTGTAGCTGCGCCTGGCATGCTCTCGCGCCCGGGGACGGCGCCGGCACGCGCGCGCTGTGCGTGCCGGGCTGCGTCCCTTTTTGACGGGTGCGTGCACTGCCGCTTGTGCCGGGGGCTGGGCCGCGCCGGGCCGAGTCTTGCGGGGGGCTGGCGATGATCGGCCCACCAGACGCCCAGCGCCTCCTCCTGTTGCTGTCCAGTTTACTTGGGGGGGGCACCTGAGCACTGCCCATGGCACTGATCAAGCGTGCGTGCCGCCGCCGGCGTGGGGAGCAGACGCGGGTGCTCGCGTCGGCGCTCGCACGCGCACGGACCGTGCGGGTCGGGTGCGCGGCGCGTGATGTGGTGCGGCGTTTTGACGAGGTGCTTGGGGAAGGGCATTGCTCTGCGCGTGCGCGGTGCGGGGGCGCCTGCGGAGGGTGGTGCGGCGGGACGGGCGCGGCGGCGGCGCGGCGTGCGCGAGAAGCGCCCCCCTCCGCCTGCCCAGCCTTGTGAGCCGCGGGTGCCTTGTCCAGGGGCATGCCCAGAGCGCTACGGGGTTGAGACCAGAGAGGGTAGGCGGCATTCGTAGCGAGCGGCCCTCCCAACGCGGAGGCGCCCTGGGTGGGAGGCTGCAGCGGCCCCCAGTAGAGGTGTGGCGACGGAGCGCGGGCCTGGTTGCAGTGGTGGTGGTGGTGGTTTTGTGGTGCGGGCGTGTGCGCGTGGGCCTGCGGGCGTGGCTGTGTTCCTTTGCGACGTGTGGCCTGGGCGTGGGCGCCGCGCCCCCTGCCCCCGTTCCGCCCGTGCCCTGTGGCGGGGCCTGTGATGCGCAGCAGGCAGGCGGACTCTTTGACGGACTTGCTGGAGTTGACCATTCCTGGGGCGGCAGGGCGCGTGCGTGGCGCATGGCTGCTGTGGCACCCTACCACGCGCGCGCTGCTGCAGCACCCGGACGGCAGCGAGCCAGCCGACTGGCTTTTGCGCAGAGCACCCGGTGTGGGCGGGCTGCCTCAGCCCCGCCTCTCTCTTGCCCCCCCTTTCTTATTTGAGTGTGCGACACTGTGTGAGCGCGTCGTCCTGTGCCTGTGCAGCGTGGCGACCTGTACACAAGCCCCCCCCCCCCAGAGTGCACGGTGCCCACCCGGGCCTCCACTGCCTTGCTCATCATGCCTCGTGCTCGGGCCCTGTGTGCCGTATGGCCCCAGTATGCTCTGCTTGCGTGCCCCGAGTGCGCCCACCGACGAGCGCATCCCTTGCAAGAATAGCAGCCCAAGAATAGGACGTGCGAAGGAGGAAAGCCACCGGGCAGGGGAAAGAGCATCTGAAAAGACGAGGGCGCTCACGGCAAAATCGCGCTCAGATCGAGATGGCGGCAAGCTGCGCCGCCGCCGCCGCCGCCGCCGCCGCGCCGCTCCCGCCGCGCACCGCCGGGACCACCACCTCGTCAGGGATGCCGGCCGCGCGGCGCCGCGCCGCCGCCTCCGCCGCCGGGCCGCAGCACACCTTGTACTTCTTCTTGCTGCCGCACGGGCACGCCTGCGGTCGCAACGGCGGGACCGGGCAGCGTGCAGACGCGTCAGCGCCGCGCACGAACGCTGCCAGCACTGTGCTGCGCGGCGCTTTGGACACGGTGAGAGAAAGAGCGAGCCAGCTGCGCACCTGGTTGCGTCCTGGCGGCTTGACTTTCTCCGCCTTTGCCGCCACGCGCACGCGCTTGGCGCCTGCCGCCTTGGCCACCTTGGGCTTGGCAGCCGGTGCGTCCGCCACCTTGCTGGACGCCTCTGCCACCTGCGGCTGCACGCCCTCGTCCGCCGCCGCCAAAGCCTCGCCCTGCGCCGGGTGCTGCGCCTCGCCCGTGGCCGCGTCGCTCGGCGCCGCTGGGGACGTGCGCCCTGGCGGCGGCCCCGCTTGCTGCTCACCCGGCTCCGGCCCGTCGCTGTCCGCTGCTCTGCTGTCCTCCGCGGCGGTCGAGCCCTCTGGCGCCGCGTCGCCCGCAGTGCCTTGCTCCCGCACGCCGTCCGCGTCCCTCCCACCACCCCCCTCGGGCTCCACCTTGCTCTGCTGCTGCTGCTGCTGCTGCTGCTGAGGCCCTGCCTGCTGAGAATCCGACTGATCTGCCTGAGATAGCGGCTGCTGCTCCTGCTGCTGCGGTGGCGGCAAAACCGCCGCGTCGCCGTCAGCGCCGTCGTCGTCGTCCACCGCGTTGGAGAGCCGCTCAATCACACGCTCGATGGCCACGTCCGGGTCGCCGCGCGCCTCCTCCAGCGCCCACCGCACCAGCGCGCGGTCGCTGCACGCCGTGCTGGACATGACGCGTGCCTCCTCGCGCTCGCCCCACTCGCCGCCGCCGCCGCGCGCCCGCGCGCCCGCCGCCGCCCCGCCTGCAGCCGGCAAATTCCGTTCGGGTCACGATGCGCCGCGTGGGATGCGCTGCGAAGACTGGGGGCGTGCCGCGCCGATCCCAGGTTCTGAGTTCTGAGTCTCCGAGCGAGGTGCGCATATGTGACGACTCTCTGGCCGCGGCGCCGAGCGCCTCTGCCACCATTGGCCTTGGTGCCGCAGCGCACCCACCCACCCAAGTTGGCGACACACCATTGGGCAGCACCACGCCGGTGGGCCTGAGCACGATTGGCGCCGGCGCGCCGTGCCCGTAGTCGTCGGCCATGCGCACGCTGTTCCAGTGCAGCCCGTCATGGTAGCTCAGGTGCAGCGTGGGCGCGCCCTCGGGGTGGTTGGTGATGGTCCAGCGGGCCTGCCCCGCCTGATAGACTGCGAGCGAGGCGCGGGGAAGGGGCGGCGACGCAAAGCGCGCAAGCAGGTGTTGTGTGTGTGTGTGTGTTGAGCTTTACATTTACATCTGGTGGAGCCATCTCTGGCAGGCAGCTGCCGTGTGTGGGCGCGGCGCGAGGGCGACCCGAGGCGCGTGGACGGGCGGCGCGAATGAGGGAATCGGCGGGGCGCCCCACTCACTGGAGAGGTTGACCTGCAGGAGGTGGGAGGCGGCCACCAGCTCAATGTTGCCAGCCCAGCAGCCGTCCTGTGCGGTGCGCGGTTGGAGGCAGGCGAGCGCAGACGTCATCTCTGCAGCCCTGCCAACCTCGCGTCGGCTCACGCGCGCACAGCCGCCAACACACAGCAGCCGTGCCGCAACCATGCTAGCCGGCCACACACGCACCTTGCGCATGCGCGCGACGTACGAGGGGAAGGGCTCGTCGTCCTCTATGAAGGGCGCAAAGTCGTCGGGGTGGTCGTGCACGTAGTTCATGATCTGCGCCCGCAGCTGGTGGTGCAGGCCCTCGTCGCCCTGCGCGCCAGGGGTGTGGCCGCGTGGGCACATGTTGGGGCGCGCGAACGGGCCGCCACGCTGGCTCTCCAGCAGCTGCAGGCCCCCGCACCTGCAGCTGGTCACCGAGGCTGCGGAAGAAGCAGTTGCCGTCTGCTGCGATCTGCTTGATGCGGAGGCCGCAGGCCGCCAGCTCCGACGCGAGGTCGTCGTGGTAGCCGCCGCCGCCCACCCGCTTGGGCTTGCTGAGCTTGCTGAGCTTCTTGGTCTTCTTGACCGGCTCGGGCGGCGGCGGCTCCTCCTTGGCTGCAGCCACCGCCTTGCCCTTGGCGTCCTTGCGCCCACGCTCCTGCGCCGGCTTCTTGCCCATGGCTGTTGCTGCTGCTGCTGCTGTACTCTGGTGGCTGTTGCGCCACTGCCAACATGACGCGCTCCTGAGGGGACCTCTGCACGCGTGCGCTTCCTCCACCGTGCGCATGGGCGATTCGAGGGCACAGCGCGAACTCGCGAAAAAGCAGCTGCTTCCGTTCAGCTGTTGCTCAGCGCAGCAGTATGTCGGCCCTGCCGCCCACGCCGGATGGGCCTCCCAGCAGGAGCGGGTCGGTGGGGCTCCGCTCCTCCACCCCGCTTTCGACCAGCAAGCTGCCCTCGGCACCGAGCAGTGCATCAACGCCGCCACCATCTGCGTCACGCACTGGCAGCGGCCTGCTCAGCAACCATCAGGGTGGCGGCGTGGGCGCGCTGCTCTCGACCCCCTCCAGCAGTGCGCAGCAGAACCCGTCCCCGGACAGCACCGCCGTCGTCACCGCGACGCGCACGCCTGCCACCAAGTCGACTCCCAGCGGCGGAGGCAACAAGGACGCCGAGCAACAGGCGGAGCGCGTGCGGGTGAGGGCAAGCTTGCACGCAGCTCCCGACAGCCACGCATTGTTTAGCGTCGCGGGCAGCTGAGAGCGTGTACGCTGGTGTGGACGCTGATGCTGCTGCTCCCCTCAGGTGGTCCTCCGCGTGCGGCCGGCGCTGAGGGACGACGAGCAGGCGGGCGCGGTGGCGCAGAGCGCCGACCAGCCCAGCCTCATCACCCTCTTCCGCCCGTGCGTGGCTGGCCACTAGCAGCAGGCACACTTGCATCACACGCTCAGGCTGCAGCAGGCAGCCAGCGCTCTGACGCCGCGCACTCGCTCGTCCATGGCGCGCCGCATGCCTGCACAGGGACGCGCCAGTGGCGCAGTCAGAGTTCAACTTCGACAAGGTGCGGGCGCCACACACACGCAGTGCCGCTGCTTCCTCGCGGACCAAACACGCCTGCCGGCAGGCACGGCAGGCGCACGATGCGACCCGGCCGGTGGTGCGCGTCGCCGCCCCCTGCTGCAGGTGCTGCCGCCAGGCGCCTCTCAGCACGATGTCTACATGGCGGGCGTCAAGGACGTGGTGGACGACGTGCTGCTGGGGTACAACGGCACCGTCATGGCGTACGGGCAGACGGGTGCGCAGCCGAGGGGGAGCTGGGAGGGGGCTCGGAGAGGAGAATCGACGTCTGGCTCGTGCGTGGGGCACGTGCGCTTGGGTGGCGCAGGTCCTCAGTGCGCTGGGTGGGCCAGCGGCGGGCGTGGGGTGCGGAGGGGATGCGCTCCGCGGGGTGCATAGCCCCTGGGCCCCGGCAGCTGTTGAGGGTCGCATCCAGGCGATGCGGCGTCAACAGCCGCGCTTGGGGCGCCGCGTGGGCCTGCAAGCCGGCGCCAATCACGCCGCCCCTCTTTGGCACTGCTCTCAGGCGCGGGCAAGACGTACACGCTGGGCAACACCGAGCCCGCCGCCATCGGCATGATCCCCCGCTGCGTGGCAGAGATCTTCAAGCAAGCCTCGGCTGATCCGTTTCACGCCTACAGCGTCACCATGAGCTACATCCAGGCGAGATGCGCTCTGCAGGCCCAGGGGCATCAGGAGGGCAGCAGACCCCGGGGAGGGCGCTTGCGGGGATCGCCCGCTGGCAGCCAGCCCCGGGCCAGAGCGCCGCCGCCGCCGGGCGTTGCGCCAGCGCCCGCTGCGCCTGGGCCAAACGGCGCATGGTGGGGCGGCGCGTGGCTGCGGCCGGCGGCCCGCCCCCTCCCATCCTTTTCGTGGTCCCGCTGCTGTGCTCTGCACAGATCTACATGGAGCTGATCCAGGACCTGCTGCAGCCAGAGAGCGAGAACCTGGTGAGAAGCTGCCCGCCAGGTGGCGGTGTGGAAGCGGCAGGGGCCGCGCCGCCGTCGCCGCAGCGGCAGCGCGCCCTTCCCGCGGGGCACACTGAGCCGTGCCCAGGCACGGGCCTCGGTTCGCAGGCAAGCGACCAGTGACTCGGCTGCCGTGGCACTGGCCCACCTGACGTTTCCTGGGGCGCTCCCCCTTTTGCGCTGCGTGCCCCCAGGC
>VFQP010002543.1_pt1 | contig 20128 bp, 16 predicted proteins | sample 3512351 | NCBI WGS metagenome assembly VFQP01 (sample SAMN10412372, study PRJNA504923) | tailings metagenome | isolation source: Relicate 1 Philex TSF1 revegetated site | place: Philippines: Tuba, Benguet | collected 2017-08-29
TCGGCCGCAACCGGCCGGGCGGCGACGCCATCGCGCTGCTCTATCTCGACGCGCCGTTCCCGGACGACGTGCTGGCCAAGGTCAAGGGACACAAGACGATCGACTCGGCCAAGAAGCTGAAGTTCGACGTGGCGGGGGTCTGATATCGCGTCGGGGCGCTGCGGGTTCGGCCGACGCGCCCCGCCACATCAGCTGGCGGCGCGCCGACCGCTCCATTCGGCGATGGCGATGCCGCCCAGAGCCAGGAGCAGCGCTGCTGCGTGATAGAGATGGAAATCCTCGCCGAGGACGAGGATCGACAGCAGCGTCCCGAACACCGGGATGAGATTGATGAACAGGCCGGCGCGGTTCGCGCCGATCAGTTCGACTCCACGGATGTAGAGCACCTGCGAGACGATCGACGGGCCGATCACCGTGAACAGGATGATCGCCCAGCCGCGCGTGTCGGGGGCAATCGCCGTGCCGGCGGCGAATTCTCCCAGCGCGAACGGGATAGAGACGACGAACGACGTGCTGCACAGCACGATCATCAGGCTCATCCAGTGGATATCGGGCTTCAGGCGCAATCCGACCGAGTAGATGGCGTAGAGCAGCACCGAGCCGATCATCAGCGCGTCGCCGAAATTGATGTCCAGCTCGAGCAGCCGCGACGGCTCGCCATGGGTGACGGTCAACACCACGCCGACCATCGTGAGTGCGAAACCTGCCATCTGCAGGATCGTCACCCGCAGCCGGAAGAAGATGAAATTGACGAGGAAGATGACCAGCGGAATGCCGGTCTGCTCGATGCTGACGTTGATCGCGGACGTGTAGACGAGCGCGTAGTAGAGAAAGATGTTGAAGCCGGTGAAGCCTATCGCGCCAAGGCCGGCCAGGAGCGGCAGGTGCGGCCGGATGACGGGCCAGTCGCGCGCCAGATGGTGCCGGCCGAGCACGGCGAGGATGACCGCCGCGAATCCCCAGCGCGCCGCCGTGAGGACCATCGGCGACACGTGCCCGACCGCGAGTTTGCCGGCGATGGCATTGGCGCCCCAGATCAGCGTGGTCAGGGTCAGCAGGATGTAGGCGGTGCGGTGCATGTCGTCCTTCGGAGAGCCCTCACGACCTATGGCGTCGGGGCGCGCGAGTAAACCGCGCCAGAACGTCAAGTCGTTGTGCCTCGGCGTTGGAGTGAGACAAAAAGAAGGGTCGCGCAGCAGGACCGGCGACGTTATAGAGGCCGGTCGGGGCGGCCTGGACCGCCTGCATTTGCGGGGTATCGCTGATGGCGAATGTGGTGGTTGTCGGCTCGCAGTGGGGCGACGAGGGCAAGGGCAAGATCGTCGACTGGCTGGCCGACAGGGCCGACGTGGTCGTGCGTTTCCACGGCGGCCACAATGCCGGGCACACGCTGGTCATCGACGGTATCAGCTACAAGCTCGCGCTGCTCCCGTCCGGCCTCGTCCAGGGCAAGCTTTCGGTCATCGGCAACGGCGTCGTCGTCGATCCGCACCATTTCGTCCAGGAAGTCGCGAAGCTGCGCGGCCAGGGCGTCAGTATCACGCCCGAGATCCTGCGCATCGCCGACAATGCGCCGTTGATCCTGTCGCTGCACCGCGAACTCGACGGCATCCGCGAGGATGCCAGCGCGGCGCTCAAGATCGGCACGACGCGGCGCGGCATCGGCCCGGCCTACGAGGACAAGGTCGGCCGCCGATCAATCCGCCTCGTCGACCTCGCCGAACCCGAGACGCTGATGCTGAAGATCGAGCGGCTGCTCTCGCATCACAATGCGCTGAGACGCGGCATGGGCCTGCCGGAAGTCTCTGCCCAGACGATTCACGAAGAGCTGACATCGATCGCCGGCGAGATCCTGCCCTACATGGATCAGGTCTGGCGGGTGCTTGACGAGAAACGCAGGGACGGGGCGCGCATTCTCTTCGAGGGCGCGCAGGGCGCACTGCTCGACAACGACCACGGCACCTATCCCTTCGTCACGTCGTCCAACACCGTGGCCGGACAGGCGGCAGCCGGCTCGGGCCTCGGTCCGACGGCCATCGGCTACGTGCTCGGCATCACCAAGGCCTACACGACGCGCGTCGGCGAGGGTCCGTTCCCCTGCGAACTCGATGACGAGATCGGCCGGCACCTCGCGACCGTCGGCCGGGAGGTCGGGGTCAATACCGGCCGGCCGCGCCGCTGCGGCTGGTTCGATTCGGTGCTGGTGCGCCAGACGGTCAAGACGTCGGGGATCACAGGCATCGCGCTGACCAAGCTCGACGTTCTGGACGGCCTGAAGGAAATCAAGATCTGCATCGGCTACGAACTCGACGGGCAGGAAGTCGACTATCTTCCCGCCTCGATGCGGGCACAGGCGGCCGTGAAGCCGATCTACGAGACCTTCGAGGGCTGGTCCGAGACGACGGCAGGCGCCCGAAGCTGGTCGCAACTGCCCGCACAGGCCATAAAGTATGTCCGGCGGATCGAGGAACTGATCGGCGCGCCGGTGGCGCTTTTGTCAACCAGTCCTGAACGGGATGATACTATCCTGGTGACGGACCCCTTCCGGGATTGACCGTTTCGGCTCTATTTTGCCGGAATCGTCCTTCAAAGGCCGGGTGGGCGGGGTTGGATAGATAGGCGAATGGCGGATTTTGTCGCTGTACTGAAGAAGACGATCGAAGGGCTCGGCGAGTCGACCCCGGCGATGCGCGAGCGCGTTTACGAGAAGGCCAGGTCCACGGTGGCGGCCAAGCTGGCTGCGATATCGCCGCCGCCGCCTGAAGCCGTCGCGGAGCGCCAGCGCCGTTCTCTCGAGGACGCGATCATGCAGGTCGAGCGCGAGTTCGCGGCCGAGGTCGGCGAACCTGCCGACCCGCTGGAGAGCCTGCAGAACATCTTCCCGTCGCTCGGCGGCAACGGTTCCCGGCCTGGATATACGGCGCCCCCACCGCGCCGGTCGTGGGAAGGTGCCGCGCCGCCGCCGGCCGCCGCTCCACCCGCGCGCGCGACGGTTCAGGCGCCTCCGCCCCCGCTTGCCGATGCGCCGGTCCATATCGAGAGTTCCGGGCCCGTGCTTGCGGGTGACACGGTCGACCCCGAGGCCGAGGTCGACCAGAGCATCGCAACCGAGGCGCCGCGCCGTCGCGGCTCCGGCATGCTGATCGCCGCGGCCATCGCGCTTGTCGTCGTCGCTGGCGGCGGCTACGGCATCTGGCTGAACAAGGATGCCTTCTCGTCGATGCTGGGCATGGGCGGCGGCGAAACCGTCGCCGTCGCGCCGACTGAAACGACGCCTGCCGCGCCACCGGCCGGCGAGACGGTCGTCCCGCAGCCGGCTGCCGTCGAGGCTCCCGCCGGCGACGCGCCGGGCAAGTTCACGCAGCGGCTGAACGCCGACGGCACCGAAGTCGACGAAGGCCCGGCTGGCGGCGAACCGGCCGTCGGCGAGGGCACGTCGGTCGCCGCGGCGACGACCCCACCGGCCGTCGTCGAGACGCCGGCCGTCCCGCCCGTCGAGACCGTGCCCGCAGGCGACGGGACGACCGCTGCCGGAGGTGCGGCCACCGTGCCGGCCACCGCGGAAACAGCGGCGCCGCCGGCCGCCGTCGCCGTCGCGCAGAAGGCGATCTATTACGAGGAGCGGACCAACGTCGCCCAGGGCTCGGCCGACACCGGCTCGCTCGTCTGGTCGGTGGTGCAGGAATCGCCGGGCGGCGACCAGCCGCCGGAGCCGGCGATACGCGCCAATGCGACGATCCCCGCCAAGAACGTGCAGCTGACGATGACCATCCGGCGCAACGCCGACAAGACGCTGCCGTTCAGCCACATGATCGAACTGATCTTCCTCACGCCCGACAATTTCGAGGGTGGCGGCATCGAGAACATCCTGCGCTTCGCGCTCAAGGATACGGAAGAGGCGGCAGGCAACTCGATCATCGGCACGCCGGCAAAGATCGCCGAGGGCTTCTTCCTCGTCGCGCTGAACGATACGCCGGCGGAGATCGAGGCCAATCTCGGCATGCTGCGCAACCAGAGCTGGATCGACGTGCCGCTGGTCTACAAGTCAGGCCGCCGCGCGCTGATCACCATGGAAAAGGGCGTGCCAGGCGCACAGGTCTTCGACGAGGTCCTGAAAGCCTGGGCGGCACCGACCGCGGGCTGACGCATCTCCTCAAACCGAATGAAAAACGGCCGCCTTTCGGCGGCCGTTGGCTTTTCTGCGTCCAGCAGGCGGATCAGGCCGCGGGCTGCGCCTCGATCGTGCGGATGCCCTGCGCCTGCCGCTTGGCGGCGGCCTTGACGGCGTCCTGGACCTTCTCGAAGGCGCGCACCTCGATCTGGCGCACGCGCTCGCGGGAGATGTCGAACTCGGCGGACAATTCCTCGAGCGTCAGCGGCTCCTCGGCAAGACGGCGGGCCTCGAAAATGCGCTTCTCGCGATCGTTCAGCACCGACATGGAGTCCGCCAGCATCTTGCGGCGGCTGTCCATCTCGTCCTGCTCGATCAGCATCTGCTCCTGGCTATCGCTGTCGTCGACCAGCCAGTCCTGCCATTCGCCGGAATCGCCTTCGGCGGCGCGGATCGGCGCGTTGAGCGAAGCGTCGCCGGAGAGGCGGCGGTTCATCGACACGACCTCGGCCTCGGACACGTTCAGGCGCGTCGCGATCTCCTTGATGTGCTCCGGTCGAAGGTCACCGTCGTCCAGCGCCTGGATCTTGCCCTTCACCTTCCTCAGGTTGAAGAACAGCCGCTTTTGGTTCGCGGTGGTGCCCATCTTCACGAGGCTCCACGAGCGCAGGATGTACTCCTGGATCGAGGCCTTGATCCACCACATGGCGTACGTCGCCAGGCGGAAGCCGCGCTCCGGCTCGAACTTCTTCACGGCCTGCATGAGGCCGACATTGCCTTCGGAGATCACCTCGCCGATCGGCAGGCCATAGCCACGATAGCCCATCGCGATCTTCGCAACGAGGCGCAGGTGACTGGTGACGAGCTTGTGGGCGGCGGTGGTGTCCTCATGCTCCGCGTACCGCTTGGCGAGCATGTACTCTTCCTGCGGCTGGAGCATCGGAAACCGGCGGATTTCCTCGAGATAGCGGCTGAGGCCGCCTTCTCCGGAAACGATGCTGGGAAGCGACTGGGCCATAAAAGCACCCTCCATTCTCTGTTTGCCCCCGAAACGCGGCGGGCAGTTGACGGCGCGCTCCCTCGGGCAGCGCAGCCAAACGACTTCATATAGGAACGAAACGGGAAAAGATACCTTTCTGTTCAAGATTAAACAGTCCGTCACGTCGATGTGAACGGACGTCATTCCACCTCAGCCGATCGAACGGAAACTTTCGACCAGAGAAGCCATGTCGGTTGGCAACGGCGCCTCGAAGTTCATCAACTGGCCGGTGCCTGGATGACGGAACGCAAGCAGGCGGGCATGGAGCGCCTGGCGCGGGAATGTCTCGACCATGCCGCGCAGCGTTTCGGGCAGCCGCTTCGCCTTCGTACGGAAACCCTGCGCGTAATCCGGGTCGCCGACGACCGGGTGGCCGACATGCGCCATGTGGACGCGGATCTGATGGGTGCGCCCCGTTTCCAGCCGGCACTCGACCAGCGACGCGAGCGGCGGTGTCCCGAAACGCTCCTCGACCTGCCAGTGCGTCACGGCGTGGCGGGCGTCGGGCCGCCCTTCGGGCACGACGGCCCGGCGGACGCGGTCGGGCGCGCGCCCGAGAGGCGCGTCGACCGTCCCCCGGGCGCGCTCCGGCGCACCCCAGACGAGAGCCGCATAGGCGCGATCGAGGTCGCCCGACGCGCCGTGGTCGGCGAAGGCTGCCGAGAGCGAGCGGTGCGCCTCGTCCGTCTTGGCCGCGACCATGACCCCCGACGTGTCCTTGTCGAGACGATGGACGATGCCCGGCCGCCTGACGCCGCCGATGCCGGAAAGGCTGTCGCCACAGTGGAAAATGAGCGCGTTGACCAGCGTGCCGGTCCAGTTGCCCGCGCCGGGATGGACGACGAGGCCGGCCGGCTTGTTGACGACGATCAGGTCCGCGTCCTCGAAGAGGATGTCGAGCGGGATGGCCTCGCCCTGAGGTTCGGGAGGCTCGGGCTCGGGTATGATGACATCGACGCGTTCGCCCCCGGACATCCGGCGCCGCGACTCGGCCGCCGGCCTGCCGCCGACCGTCACCTGGCCATCCCGGATCAGTTGCTGCACCCGGTTGCGCGAGAAATCCGGACCCAAGGCGGCGGCCAGCCACTGGTCGAGGCGTTGCCCCGCCGCATCGGGCGCGGTTACCAGGCTCTTCACGCCATCTGGCAATCCGTCCGGCCCTTCGCTATCAGGTTCGCGCATCAGCTACACTTTGCTGGCTGGACAATGGTGGCAGGCGGTACAATGGCGGGCGAAGCCCTCGACGAAAATGGCGAAAAGCCGCTCGACCCGGCTGCCGAACGGGTCCGCCGCAAGCTGGTCCGGTTCATGGCGATCAACCTCGCCATACTTTTCGCGGCGGTTATGGCTGTCGTTCTCGCGGTTGTCTATCGCAGCGTGGCCACCAGCGAACCGGAGCAACCGCCCCTGTCCGATGTGCCCGGCGAGCCGATCGCCGGCGCCATCCCGCTTCCTGCCGGGGCCCGGATCGTGTCGCAATCGCTGTCGGGTGAACGGCTGGCGATCGACACCGAGCTGTCCGGCGGCGGCCGTGCCATCTTCATCTACGACCTGCGCGCGCGCCGCGTCGTCGGCCGCTTCGACGTGACGCCCCAGTGACCAGCTGGCCGACCTCGTCGCGCCGCATCGCCACGGTCACGGTGGTCGTCGCCGACTATGACGAGGCGTTGCGCTGGTACCGTGACAGGCTGGGCTTCGAGCCGGTCGAGGACATCGACCTTGGCGGCGGCAAGCGCTGGCTGGTGGTGGCGCCGGCCGGCGGACACGGCGCAAGGCTGCTCCTTGCCAGGGCGGACGGCAACGAGCAGACGGCAAGGCTCGGCGACCAGACGGGCGGGCGTGTTTTCCTCTTTCTCGAGACGAACGATTTCGACCGCGACCACCGGCTGATGCGAGAGAGGGGCGTGGAATTCCGCGAGGAGCCGCGACGCGAGGCGTACGGGACTGTGGCGGTGTTCGCCGACCTTTACGGCAATCTCTTCGACCTCATACAACCCAGGCGCTAGCCGTCCGCCCCCACGTCTTGCCAGACGCCGGCTTTTGCGCGAGCTTTCAGCCGGGAGGGCGGTCATGCTGCGTATGGCCTGCTTGCTGTTCATCGTATGCCTCGCGTCGGCGGTCCCGGCACTGGGTGCACAACGCGTGGCGTTCATCGTCGGTAACAGCGACTATGTCCGGCTGACGAAACTCAGGAACGCGCTGAACGACGCGCAAGCCTTGAAGCAAGTGCTCGAGGAAAGGCTCGGGTTCCGTGTCGTCTACGCGTCGGACGCGGACGATGCCGACATGAAGGCGAAAATCGAGGAATTCGCCGACGCGGCCACCGACGCCGACGTGGCGCTCTTCTATTACGCTGGCCACGCGGTCGAGCTGAACGACACCAACTTCCTCATGCCGGTCGATTTCGACGACCGGTCGCGAGCCAGCTACGTCAACCAGACGACGAGGCTCGACAACCTGCTGCTGATGACGCAGCTCGTGCGCGCCAAGACGAAGATCCTGGTCGTCGATGCCTGCCGGGCGAATCCGTTCGAGGATCAGCAGACCCGCGGCGGGGTGTCTCTGCGCCTGTCCAAGCTGCCGGCCATGTCGACCAACACGCTCGTGGTGTTCTCGACACAGCCCGGCAAGCTCGCGGAAGACGGGGAGGGGAGGCATTCGCCCTTCGCGGAGGCGCTGCTGGCGCATGTCGAGACGCCGGGCATCGATGTCGTCTCGATGTTCCAGGACGTGGCGGTGGCGGTCGCCAGGTCTACGGGCGGCCGGCAGACGCCGTGGCTCGACCAGAACTTCCTCAAGGGCCAGTCGGTCTATCTCGGATCGCCGACCGGCCTCTCCTGCGATCCCGCCGACGCGGCGGCGGACAAGAAGATGTGCAAGGCGCTGCTGGGTGGCGCGAGCGGCATGTCGCTTCAATCGTATCTCGATTGCTACCCCGAAGGCTACTGCGCCGCCGGTGTGCGGGAACTCGCGAAGATGCAGGACGCGCTCGACGACGAGCAGAAAGGCGAGGTCGTCGTGGCCTCCGGCGATCCCGCCCCGGGACTGACGCGGGGGATGCTCAATCCCTACCAGCCGAGAAGCTACTGGTCGCACAACGATTCGGTCGTCTCGCTGGCCGACAACGGCAACACCCGGATATTCTTCTACGAGAAGCCGCGCAGCGGCCTGCTCGACGCCGGCGTCCGCAAGGGCACGATGCTGTTCAAGGGCCGGTTCTCCCACGGGCGAATGTCGTATTCCGGCGAGGCCTACATCTTCTCCAAGAGGTGCGGCCCCATCGCCTACAAAGTCGAGGGCAAGGTGTCGTCGGACTATCGCAGCGTTGAAATGCGAGGCGACCGGCCGGTGCGCGATGCCTCGTGCCGGCGCACGGGGACGCGCCCGGAGACGCTGCTCTTCAGGTTCGTCTCGACCCGACCGCCGGCCTGAGCTTCGGCGAAGCGCCTCGAAGCAAGCCGTGATGTCCGAGCGGCGAGCGGCACGGCCTGTATGTCGATCCTGCCGAACCCGGTTGCCGGGTCAAGCGAAGAGAGCACGATGCCATATCGCGGGCGTGCTGAAAGCCGTTGCATTTTCCGAAATGCCATCCTATATCGCCGTCGGCTCGCGCCCATCGTCTAGCGGTTAGGACGGCGCCCTCTCACGGCGCAAACCGGGGTTCGATTCCCCGTGGGCGTACCAACTTCATACAGACAATCCAGCTTCTTTGTTCGGGCTGCCATCGGATAGGCGGCATACGAAGATGCGACCCGTCGCACTGCGCCAAGCGCGGCATCAGCAACTGCCTGCGATCCAGCACGCGCCGTCCACGATCAAGAACACCGCCGCCACCAGGATGTAGAGGCATCCCAACACCACAGCTATGCACCAGGCGATGTAGAGTAAGATCTTGCCCGCTTCGATCATTAACCGGGCCCGGTCATCCGAGCGTTCGGCGGTTGCCAAAGGCTCGGGATGCTCGAGCGTCAATCTGGCGGCACTGTGGCTTCGTCAGGATCGCCAGCCATTTCAGAATGTAACGCTGGGTCGACATGGATGCCTTGCAGATGAATCCGCCGCAGGTGTCGATAAGGTCGTCGACCGCAACCGGCATCGACCTCGGTCAAGCCGTGCGCGGGCCGCACCTTGACTTCCCGATCGTTTGTGACCACGTCAGGGACATGAGCCGCGCGACGTTCCTCGTCATTCTGCTGAACCGGGTCTGCCCCATCGCGGGCAACTGACCCCGGCCGGTCGCGTCGCGCCCCGGTCGAGGGGTACGGGCCATGCCTCCCCAGGGAGGCGCGCGCCGCCGAGCGACATCCATCACGTCCAACAATCGAGGCTTCGCAACGCGGAGCCACCAGTCCAAGGAGGTCGTCATGACCGCCACCGTCATTTCGCGGCGCAAGCCGCCGATCATCGTTTCACGTTCCGAGCACGAGAAGCTCGTTCGGCTCGCGGAGGCGCACGCCACGCGTTCGCCCGATGTCACCGAGGAGCTGCTGGCCGAACTCGATCGCGCCCGTGTCGTTGCCGACGCCCGGCTGCCCGCCGCCACTGTTCGCATGGGTTCGTCCGTCCGCTACACGACCGACAGCGGCGAAGAGCGGTCGGTGACGCTCGTCTATCCGGCCGGGGCCGACATCGCCGCCGGGAAGGTTTCCATCCTGACGCCGGTCGGCGCGGCGTTGATCGGCCTGTCGGCCGGCCAGTCGATCGACTGGTCGGCGCGGGACGGCCGCGTCCACCGCCTCACCGTGAAAGCCGTCGGTACGGAAGCGGCAGCGGATCATGGCGAGCGCGCATCGTGACGCCCGTTCATCGTCTCGCCCTCTTCGGGGGTTGTCTCATCGCAGGCTCGTGACCCCTTAGCCGCGCACCGCGCGGCCAGGGGCTTCTCCGCATCCTTCACGAACGATCCGCTTCCACGCGGAACGATGGAGACCTGCCATGTCGCACGATACCTGCATCCTCACTGCCAAGGACTTCACCATCCTCGAGGTCATGCTCGAACGATGTCTCGGCCCGGACGAGCCCATGCGCGCGCTGCTTTCGCGAAAGATCGCCGCCGCGTCGGTGGTCTTCCAGGACGACGTGCCGCCCGGCGTCGCGACGCTGAACAGCCGTGTCAGCTTTCGGGTGGACGACCGTCCGGCGGAGACCCGCATCATCTCCCACGACCGCATGAATGCGCCTGTCGGTCTTTTCCTGCCGGTCACGACGCTGCGCGGGCTGGCGGTTCTCGGTCTCTCGGAAGGCCAGCCGATACGCTTCGATGGGCCGGTAGGGGCGGTCGAGACCGTCCTGCTGCAGTCGGTCGACTACCAGCCGGAGGCGGCGCGGCGCGAGCGCGAACGCTTGTTGCCGACAAGGACCCCGGGCGGGCGAAGGAACGCATTCCGCGTCATCGCGGGCGGCGTCGCCGGACCGGCGCCGGGAGCCGACGACGACTTCGACGATCCGGGACCGTCGGCGGCCTGAGCCACTCACCCGGCTCCCGCCGTTGACGCAGATCAAGGCGCCGGGCCGGCGCGCGGCGCATGGAAGGCTCGTCGAAAGGAGACTTCCATGCCAACCGAAACGATCTGGACGCTTGCGGGCGTGTTCGCTGCCTACGGTTTCTTCGCCGTCGCTCTGATCTATGCGGACCTGACTTCGACGCGGGGCGTCGAGGTCAGGTAACGACCTCGGATCCTGCCAAGGATGGCAGCCGGCTACGCTACGTCAGTCGTGTCTACGCTATGGTTAGCGTGTCGTTAATGCTTCACGTGCACAGTAACCGCGCAAAAAGGCTCTTGATGAGGCTGTGCCGGTGGAAGTGCGGGACGGAAGCGTCGTCTCCGAGGGGGAGCACGCGGTCGGTAAGGGCATGGAGGTTGCATTCGTGGGCGATGGGGGATCGCCGGCGCGGATGCTTGCCGCCGACGAGCTGGGCGCGCTGGTCGCGGCCAGCGTCGACTGGCTGTGGGAGACCGACGCCCAGCACCGGTTCTCATGGCTTTCCGAAGGATTCGAACATCATACAGGCATCCGGCCGTCGCGCGTCATTGGCCGCTCGCGGTTCGAGTGGCTGCTGAAGGGCGCGCGGAACCAGGAAAGCGCGGCGAGCCACCTGGCAGATCTCGAAGCGCGCAGGGCATTCCGGGATTTCGTCTACGAATCCGCCGAAGCGCGCCACGAGTCGCGCTGGGTGTCGATCAGCGGCGTTCCGCGCTTCGACGCGGCGGGCCGGTTCGTCGGTTACCGCGGCACGGCGCGCAATGTGACGAGCCTCGCAACCGCCATCGACGACCTCGCCGACATTCGCGTGCGCCACGAGACCGAAAGGGCGCGCCAGCAGGGGCTGAACGACGGCGAATCGAATGCGGAACGGCTGATGGCCGCCCTCAACATCATGGAAGACGCCTTCTGCTACTACGACCGGGATGACCGGCTGGTCCTCTACAACGCGTCGCTAGTGAAGCTCTACCGCGGAATGGAAGACCTCATCCGTCCGGGTGTCCGGTATTCGGAACTGCTCGAGGCCTCGGTCGATCGCGGCATCACGGACACGGAAGACATGACGCGCGACGACTGGATCGCCGAGGCGATCCGCGAGCGCAATCTCGACAAGCAGACGCAGTCGACCTTCCGGTTCGGCGACGGCCGCTGGATGATGCGCCGTACGCTCCGGACCGACGATGGCGGCCTGATGGCCATCACCACCGACATCTCTGCGCTGAAGCGCCATGAGGCACGCCTGGAGAAATCCAAGGTCGCCGCCGAGGCGGCCGAGCGGCGCCTGCAGTCGGCCATCAACGCGCTGCATGACGGCTTCGTCCTATGGGACAAGGACGACCGGCTGGTCGTCTGCAACGATGCGTTCCGCAGGCAATTCCCCTTCCTGCAAGACCTGACGCCCGGGCGTTCGCTTGCAGAAATGCTTCGCGAGGTCGCGTATTCCGGGCAGATCAGGGATGCAAACGGCCGCGAGGAGGACTGGATCGCCGAGCAGGTCGTGTCGCGCAAGAACGACATCGGCAGCGAGTTCCTGTTCCAGACCGAGGAAGGTCGCTGGATGGTTCGCCGGGACGAGCTGTCCGACACGGGCGACCGTGTCGGCATCCGCTCCGACGTGACCGAGATGAAGCGCCGGGAGACACAGCTCGCCGAGGCGCACGAACACACGCAGGCGCTGCTTTCGGACCTGCAGCGCACGCTGGACGCCATGCGCATGGGCGTCGTCCTTCTCGATGCCAATCTCGATGCCGAGATCATCAACCGTGCCTTCCACGACATCTGGCGCCTGAAGCCTGGCCAGATGTCGCTCGGCAGCCCGTTCCGGGCGCTGATGGACGTCAACCGGGGCAACGGCATCTACGACGTCGCGGACGAGGCGTGGGAAGACTATGTCGGCAAGCGCGTCGCCGAGATCCGCGCCGGCGACGTCGCGCCGCGCGAATTCCGCCGCGCCGACGGCTGCACGATGATCTATTCGGTCACCGCGCTTTCGGGCGGCAAGCGCCTGGTCTGCTACTACGACATCACCGAGCAAAAGCAGCGCGAAACCGAGCTTGCGGACGCGCTGGAACAGGCGCGGCTTTCCGACGCCGTGCTGGACGGCGTCACCAACCCGATCTTCGTCAAGGATCCGAGCCTCACCTTCGTCGCCGTGAACACGGCCTTCGCGGACCTGTTCGGCCTCAAGCCCGAGGACATGATCGGCAGGAAAGGCAGCGACTTCGTCGCGGCGGAGGACGCGGCGACGTTCGAGGAGAGCGAACGGCACGTTCTGGCGACCGGCGAAGTCTACCAGGCCGAGGAGGATTTCGAGTTCCAGGGGATCGGCCGGTCGCGGCTGGTCCGCAAGAACCGCATCGTCACCCATTCCGGCAAGAACTACGTTGCCTGCACGATCTTCGACATCACCGAGCTCAGGCGCCGCGAGCACGAGGCCGAATCGTCGCGCCGGCACCTGGAAAGCGTGCTGGATTCGATGCCGGCCGGCGTCATCATCTACGACAGCAACGACCGCTTCGTTTCCGCGAACAAGCTGCTGCGCCAGAGCCTGCCCGGCCTCGAGCCGGTATGGGAGCCGAACCGCACGTTCCGCGAGGCGGTCGAATACGGCCATCGCCTCGGCTTCTTCAGGAACAGCGGCAGCCCGGCGATAGACGCCCTCTACGACACCGATCCCACGCGCTGGATCGACGCCTACATGTCGCGCCACGACCTGCCGTTCGCGACATACGAGCGCAAGCACGCGGACGGTCGCTGGTACCAGGCCTACGACGTGCGCAATTCCGACGGGACGTTCGTCGGCGTACGCCTCGACATCACGGAACTCAAGGAGCGCGAGGCGGCCCTGAAGGCCAGCATGCAGGAGAACGAGCTCTTCCGGAACCTGATCGACAACGTGCCGGTCGCGATCTACGCCAAGAGCCCCGACCTCAAGCTGCTCTACGTCAACCAGGGCTGGAGCGATCTGACGGGCATCCCGCGCCAGAAGGCACTCGGTAAGAGCGACATCGAGGTGTTCGGATCGCAGGGCGAGGATTATACCGTCGGCGACCTTGCGGTCCTCAATTCCGGCATGACGCACGAGGTCGAGGAGGAGGGCACCCAGCCGGACGGCGGCAAGCGCCACCAGATCGCGCGCAAGAGCGCAATGGTCGCATCCGACGGCTCGCTCTACCTGATCGGCAGCACGACCGACATCACCGAGCTCAAGCAGCGCGAGAAGGAACTGGAAGAGGCGCAGCAGCGTGCGGTGCTGGCCGATCGCGCCAAGTCCGAATTCCTCGCCAACATGAGCCACGAGATCCGAACGCCGATGAACGGCGTGCTGGGCATGGCCGAACTGCTCGCCAAGTCGCCCCTGAACCCCAAGCAGAAGACGTTCACCGACATCATCGTGAAGTCGGGCAACGCGCTGCTCACGATCATCAACGACATCCTGGACTTCTCGAAGATCGACGCCGGCCAGCTGGTGCTTGATCCGGCTCCGTTCAACCTGGCGGAAGCCGTCGAGGACGTCGCGACGCTCGTCTCGACGCGGGCCAAGGAGAAGGATCTGGAACTGATCGTGCGCGTCGACCCGTCGCTTAACGACCACTATGTCGGCGACGTCGGACGCATCCGGCAGATCATCACCAACATGCTCGGCAACGCGGTCAAGTTCACCGACCGCGGCCATGTCCTCGTCGACGTCAGCGGCGAGCGGCGCGGCGCCGAGACGCATTTCCGCATCAGCGTCACCGACACGGGGATCGGCATACCTGCCGACAAGCTGCAGGCGGTTTTCGAGAAGTTCAGCCAGGTGGACGGGTCGTCCACGCGCCGGCACGAGGGCACGGGCCTCGGCCTGGCGATCTCGTCGCGCCTCGTCGCCCTGATGGGTGGCCAGATCGGCGTCGAAAGCACGGAGGGGAAGGGATCGACCTTCTGGTTCACCATGACCATGCCGAATGCCGGAAATCCCGGCGTGCGCAGCGTCGCGCCGCTCGATGTCACGGGTGCGCGGGTGCTGATCGTCGACGACAACGCGGTCAACCGTGCCATCCTGACGGAACAGATGAATTCGTGGACGTTCGATTCCTGCGCTGCCGAGAACGGGCCGGAAGGGCTGCGCGTCCTCGAAGCGGCCGCGGCCTTTGGCCTCAAGGTCGACTGCGTCGTGCTGGACTACCAGATGCCAGGCATGACCGGCGTCGACGTGGCGAGGGCCGTGCACCACAATCCTGCCCTGGCCGGCACGCCGATTGTGCTGCTCACCTCGGTCGACCAGGCACTGTCCAACGTCGCCTATCGCGATATCGGCATCGACGCCCAGCTCATCAAGCCGGCTCGCTCGTCAGCGTTGCTGGAGGCGATCGTCACCGCGATCCAGCGCCGACGCAGCGAACTCGGCGGCCCGGTCATCGAAGCCGAAACGACCATCAGGCCGATGCGGCAGGCCGAGACGCCGGCACCCTCGACCGTCGTGCTGACCGCAGAGAAGCACGCCACGAGCGCGGACTATCGCCTCGACATCCTGGTCGCCGAAGACAATGAGGTGAACCAGCTCGTCTTCACCCAGATCCTGGGGGAAACCGGCCTGACCTTCCAGATCGTCGGCAACGGCAAGCTCGCGGTCGAGGCGTGGCGCGAGATGAAGCCGCGCATGATCCTGATGGACGTGTCGATGCCGGAGATGAACGGATTGCAGGCGACCGGCCATATCCGCGGCGAGGAAGGTCCGAACGGTCCCCGCACGCCCATCATCGGCGTTACCGCTCATGCCTTGAAGGGCGACCGGGAGCGCTGCATCGAGGCCGGCATGGACGACTACCTGTCCAAGCCGATCAGCCCGCGCACCCTGCTTGAAAAGGTCGAGCGCTGGTCGGGCTACGGCGAAAAGCGCGCGCGGGACGCCGGGTAAGAGAACTTCATGTGAATCGTCACCCCGACCGGCGGCGCAGCTCTGCAGTGCTGCGCCGTAGCGCGTCAAGCCGCGGGATTCCCGGCACGAATCCCGCGTCGTCGTTAGCCGGCTGAGCGCCAGCCAGCCGGACGTTCACAGGCGGCCGGCGCCATCGTCGTCGCGACTACACAAAACTGTCATCCAACTGTTACACGGGGGCCTTATGGCCTCTCCGCGACGCCACGAGGGCGTCCCAAGAAAACAGTTCGTCCGACAGGAGCAGGCTCCATGAAGAGATTCCTCGTTACGGCTTCGGCCGTCGCAATCGCGGTCGCCGCTTCGGCAGGCGTCGCCGCCGCCCGCGACCAGGTCCAGATCGCCGGTTCGTCCACCGTCCTCCCCTATGCCAAGATCGTTGCCGAAAACTTCGGCGAGACCTTCCCGAACTTCAAGACGCCGGTCGTCGAGTCGGGTGGTTCGTCCGCCGGTCTCAAGGAATTCTGCAAGGGCGTCGGCGAGGCGACCATCGATATCGCCAACTCCTCGCGCGCCATCAAGGAGTCGGAAGTCAAGGCTTGCGCCGACGCCGGCGTGAAGGAAATCCACGAGGTGAAGATCGGCTACGATGGCATCGTCTTCGCGACCGACATTGCTGGACCGGACTTCGCACTGACGCCTGAGGACATCTACAAGGCCCTGGCCGCCAAGGTGGCTGTCGACGGCAAGCTGGTCGACAATCCGAACACCAAGTGGAACCAGGTCAACGCCGCCCTGCCGGACTGGGACATCGCCGCCTTCATCCCGGGCGAGAAGCACGGCACCCGCGAAGTCTTCGAAGAGAAGCTGCTGATCGCCGGCTGCAAGGCCCTGGGCGGCGTCGAAGCCGGCCTGGCTTCCGGTCTCGACGAGAAGGGCGCCGAGACTGCCTGCAAGGCGGTCCGCAAGGATGGCAAGGCCGTCGACATCGATGGCGACTACACCGAGACGCTGGCCCGCATCGACGCCAACAAGACCGGCGTCGGCGTGTTCGGCCTCGCCTTCTACGAGAACAACGCCGACAAGCTGAAGGTCGCCACGGTCGGCGGCGTCGTCCCGTCGACCGAGACCATCGCCAAGGGCGAGTATCCGGTGTCGCGTCCGCTCTACTTCTACGTCAAGAAGGCCCACCTCGGCGTGATCCCGGGGCTCAAGGAATATGTCGAGTTCTTCCTCGACGACCAGATGGTCGGTCCGGAGAGCCCGCTCGCCGATTACGGCCTGGTCGCCGCTCCGGACGCCGAGCGTCAGGAACAGCGCGACAATTTCGCCGCCGGCAAGACCATGTAAGCCGCGTAGGCGCGGCGCGGGCCCCAGACGGTCCGCGCCGCGCCGGCCGCGCCCCGGCTTTTCCCGGGGCGCTTTCTCTCCGCCGGGCAAGCGCCCGCCTGCAGGACCGAAGCATGCCGCTCGGATACGTCTTCCTCGCCATCCTCGTCGTCGCATTCGCCGGCTACGCCATTGCCCGACAGCGCGCGGTCAGCCAGTTGAGCTCGGGCGAAAAACAGCATTCGCGCGTCCACTACCACGGCTGGTGGGCATTCCTGGTCGCCGCCATCCCGGCGTTCATGCTGGTGGTCGTGTGGGCGATCGGTTCGTCCCTCTATGTCGACGGGCGCATCAGTTCGCAGTTGCCGCCGGCGTCCGATACGAACCCGGTCGCCAGCGAGTCGCTCGCGCTCGGCATGGTGAAGAGCCTCGCCAACGGCCTGAGGCGGCTCGATCCGGAAGTCCTGGCCAACCTGCCCAAGACCTTCGCGGAACTGCAGCCCCTGCTGATGGCCAAGGGCGTGGCGCTGGCGCCTGATACCCAGGACTACATGATCCCGATCGCGGTCGATGCGAATGCGACGGTCGACTTCCTCGGCTTGACCGGCGGCATCCTGGCGCTGGTGGTGGCAGTAGCAGGCGCGTCGATCGGCATCATGCAGGTGGCGCCCAGGACCCGCGCGCGCAACAAGGTCGAGCGCATCGTGCTATGGGCGCTCCTCGCCGCCTCGATGGTGGCGATCGCGACGACCGTCGGCATCGTCTTCTCGATGCTGTTCGAGACCTTCCACTTCTTCAGCTCGGTCTCGCCCTGGAGCTTCTTCTTCGGGACGGTCTGGGATCCGCGCTTCGCGGCGGCGGGCAGCGGCGGCTCGGAAGGCCAGTTCGGCCTGATCCCGCTGCTTGCCGGCACGCTCTACATCGCGCTGGTCGCCATGCTCGTCGCCGTCCCGGTCGGCCTGATGTCGGCCGTCTATATGTCCGAATACGCTTCCCCGAAGGTGCGTTCGGTCGTGAAGCCGGCGCTCGAGCTTCTGGCCGGCATCCCGACCATCGTCTACGGCATCTTCGCGGTCGTAACGCTCGGGCCATTCCTGCGCGACCTTTCCGCCGCGCTCGCCGGCGGCTCGCCGTTCATCCAGGCACAGAGCGTGTTCACCGCGGGCGTCGTGATGGGCATCATGCTGATCCCGGTCGTTTCGTCGCTGTCCGACGACATCATCACGGCGGTGCCGAGGGCGATGCGCGACGGTTCGCTCGGGCTCGGCGCCACGCGCTCCGAGACGATCAAGCGGGTCATCCTCCCGGCGGCGCTGCCGGGCATCGTCGGCGCGGTGCTGCTGACCGCGTCCCGCGCCATCGGCGAGACGATGATCGTCGTGCTCGCGGCGGGCGTCGCGGCGAACCTGACCCTCAATCCGTTCGAAGCGATGACCACCATAACGGTGAAGATCGTGAACCAGCTGACCGGTGACCTCGAGTTCAATTCGCCCCAGACGCTCGTGGCCTTCGCGCTCGGCATCACGCTGTTCTTTGTGACGCTGGTGATGAACATCTTCGCGCTCTACATTGTCCGCAAGTACCGGGAGCAGTACGAATGACCACGGCTGTCCTCGGAACCACGGCTGGCGCCGCCGCCCCCGTGCGCCGCGATATAGGCCTGAAGAAGCGCTACGCCGCCGAGCGTCGCTTCCGCCTCTACGGGGTCGCCGCCATCTCTGTCGGCCTGATCTTCCTGGCGATCATGCTGATCTCGATCGTGTCGAAGGGCTACACGGCCTTCTGGCAGACGACCGTCACGCTCGCCGTCACCTTCGACGAGAAGGTGATCGATCCGGGCAACAAACGGGCCACCGACCCGAACGTTCTGCTGACCGCGAACTATCCGGTGCTGGCGACCCGCGCGCTTGCGACGAAGCTCGGAATCGCCGAGGACGACAAGCCGGCCAACGCGAAGCTCAAGGGCTTTCTCTCGGACGGCGTCCGCTCGCAGCTGCGCGAGGTGGTCGTGGCCGACCCGTCCGTGATCGGGACGACGCGCGAGGTCCGGCTGCTGGCCTCGGCCAACATCGATTCGGCCAACAAGGGCCAGATCGACCTCTCCGTGCCGGAGGCCAGCCGCAAGGTCTCGGACCAGCAGGTCACCTGGATGCGTCAGCTTTCCGGCGACGGTGCGCTGACCCAGAGCTTCAACAAGGGCCTCTTCACCTTCGGCGCCTCCAGCCGTCCGGAAACGTCGGGCATGGGCGTGGCGATCATCGGCTCGTTCTACATGATGCTGATCGTCCTGGCGCTTGCCCTGCCGATCGGCGTCGCGGCCTCGATCTATCTGCAGGAGTTCGCGAAGAAGAACCGGCTGACCGACATCATCGAGGTCAACATCAACAACCTCGCCGCGGTGCCGTCCATCGTCTTCGGCCTGCTCGGCCTCGCCGTCTTCATCGGCCTCGTAGGCCTGCCCCGCTCGGCCGCGGTGGTCGGTGGTCTCGTGCTCACCCTGATGACGCTGCCGACGATCATCATCGCCACGCGCGCCGCTCTGGCCGCGGTGCCGCCGTCGATCCGCGCGGCGGCGCTCGGCCTCGGCGCATCGCGCACACAGATGGTGTTCCACCACGTGCTGCCGCTGGCGATGCCCGGCATCCTGACAGGCACGATCATCGGCCTGGCGCGCGCGCTGGGCGAGACGGCGCCGCTGCTGCTGATCGGCATGGTTGCCTTCGTCGCCAATTACCCGACGACACCTTTCGACCCGGCGACGGCGCTGCCGGTGCAGATCTACATGTGGGCCAACGAGGCCGAGCGCGCATTCGTCGAACGCATGTCGGCGGCGATCATGATCCTGCTCGCCTTCCTCATGGTCATGAACATCACCGCCATCGTGCTCAGGCGTCGCTTCGAGCGCCGGTGGTAGACGGAGCCCCGAGAAACATGAACGTTATGACAGACAAGCAGCTCGAGCAGGCGGTGAGGGGCGACATGACGGCGATCCCCAATGAAACGATCAAGATGCGCGGCGACAAGGTCGGCGTGTTCTACGGTGAGAAACAGGCGCTGTTCGACGTCGACCTCCTGGTGCGCCAGAACCAGGTGACCGCGCTGATCGGCCCGTCTGGCTGCGGCAAGTCGACCTTCCTGCGGTGCCTGAACCGCATGAACGACACGATCGACAGCGCCCGCGTCACCGGCAAGATCACGTTGGACGACGAAGACATCTACGATCCGAAGATCGACGTGGTGGAACTGCGCGCGCGCGTCGGCATGGTGTTCCAGAAGCCGAACCCGTTCCCGAAGTCGATCTACGAGA
>VFQP010002544.1_pt1 | contig 20120 bp, 24 predicted proteins | sample 3512351 | NCBI WGS metagenome assembly VFQP01 (sample SAMN10412372, study PRJNA504923) | tailings metagenome | isolation source: Relicate 1 Philex TSF1 revegetated site | place: Philippines: Tuba, Benguet | collected 2017-08-29
GCGCACCTGCAAGAAGGGCGAGGCAAAGACGTCGCCGCTTCACGCCCCCGTCGATCGGGGAGGCAGCCGCCCGCGCCTGCACGACGGCATCGCAAGCCGCGGCTCACCATCTGGAGGCCCTTGCGCTCGGCGGCGACCACGTCGTACTGCCGGCGCAGCTCCTCGTGCTCGGCCCTGAGGCCCTCGCGCTCGCCCACCAGCGCCTCCACCTTGCCGTGCAGCGAGTCCACGCACCTGCGCACACGCACCAGCACCAGCACCAGCACCAGCGCGCCTCGGCGCGCCGCCTCTCGCCCGATCCGGATTGCAGCGAGGCGATGGCCACGCGCTGGCGCGTGGCGACGGACGGCCAGTGCTGTGTGCGCTGCGTCCCCTTGGCACCGGCGGCCAGGGCAGGCGACCCCCTGCCCTCCCAAGGCCCAGCGCCTCTGCGCGGCCAAGACAGGCATACCTCCCCTTTCCCCCCCCCCCCCCCCCCCCCCCCCCCCCCCCCGCCCCGCTGTCAGGTCGGGTACGCCCCGCTGCTGCGCCGCCAGGATGAGCGCGCGCTGAGAGGAGAGGTGCGCCGCCATGTCGTCGAACGCCAGCCCGTGCCGCTCCAGCGTGCTGCTCAGGTGGTTGATCTCGTTGGCCTGGTTCTCAATCTCCACCTGGCGGGGCGCACGCAGTGTGCATGAGTGCAGCATGAGTGCAGCGCACCTGAACACCGTTCTAGGGGGTGGCAGAGCGCGCCCGTTGGCATCCTCAGGACGTCAAGGCAAAGGCACGGGGGGCCGCGAGGACGAAAAGGCGTTCCCCGTGCAAAGCCGGGATCCAGGGGGAGGGGCGGGCGTCGGCGCACACGCGCTGCTCACCTGGGCCAGCTGCAGCGCGGCGTTGGACTCGTCCCAGCTCTTCTTGAGCGAGTCCTTGGTGGCCTGCAGCTGCTGGATCGAGTCACGGAGCTGGTCGCGGTCCGACACCACCTGCGAACACACAGAGACGTGCACATGACAGGCCCCACCCAGTGAAACGTGAGTCTGCATCTGCACACCCAGCAGCTGGTCGCGGTCCGACACCACCTGTGGAGTGTGCGTGTGGCAGGCCCCACCAGTCAGTGCGCACTTGCCGCTCTGCTGCTGCGAGTCAAGGCGTTGGCCCTGTCCCGTCGTGGTGAGCGGGTTGGCATGCAAGGGAGGGTGGGCGGGCAGGTGAGGTCCACACGTGCGTGCAGGACGAGGGCCAATGGTGCTTGGTGAGCAAGTGGCCCACCGCACCAGGTGCAGGCCGCCAGGCGAGACGCTCCCTCTCCCTCCGCCGCCCCCTGTCCGTGCCCAGAGGCCAATGCGCGGTGACTCCGCGGCGAGCGGCCACTCGCCTGTTCGAGCTCCTGCTCCGCGGCACCCAGCCGCGCCTGCAGCCGCTGCCTCTCCTGCTCCGCCTGCTGCGCCGCGCCCTGCTGCTGCTGCGCCAGGCCCTCAGCCCGCGCCGCCCGCGCCTCGGCCTGCTCCGCCGCCTGCCGCTGCTGTGCCGCCTCGGCCTGGGCCGCCGCCAGCTGCTGCTGCAGCGCGGCTAGCTGCTGGGCGCGCGCGCGCTCCAGCTCCTCCCTGCGAGCAGCAAAAAAATGTCATGGGCACAAACAAGCGCGTGACACCTCGTGCGGCGCGGGATGCGTCTGCGGCTTTGACGGCACAATCGCAGATGCCGGGCGACGCGCCATGCTGCGCTGACCTGCGCTTGCGCTCGGCTTCCAGCTGCTGCCGGTGCTCGGCCTCCGCCTTGTCCCTGCGCGCCAGTGGGAGAGCAGCGATGACACATTGCGCGGATGAGCGCTGCGTCCGCGCCACCTGATGGCAGCAAGGTGACGAGGTCCTGAGGCGTGTGGCGCGTGTGGCGCGGGCGGCAGCCGGCCGTCGACGCACCGCTCTGACCGCGCGGCGGCCGCCTCGGCCTGCGCCTGCTCCGTCAGCGCGCGCAGCTGCTCCCTGCGGCCAGTCCAGGCGCACGCACCACCACCGCCACGCACCACGCGCTTTGCGTGCCGGCCTGCCAGCCCGCTGCCCACCAAGGCGCACGTTCATGGCCCCCTGCTTCGCTGCACGAGCTGCTGCTGCCGCTGCCGGGCCTCTTTCCAAGGCTGCCTTCCGTTCCCAGCCCAGGGCTTGCCTCTGCTGCTCGGCGGCGTCCAGCTGGGCGGTGGTGGCGGCCAGGGAGGACTGCAGCTCCTCGCGCGCCTTGGCCGCCTCGTCCCTGTGCGCGCACGCACGCGCCCAGAGCATGCCACCAGGTTGGCGAGGAGCAGGGCCGCTCGCTTCGCTGCGTGGCCCCAACCGGGCCTTGAGCGCCTGAGGGGGTGGAGGAGGTTGCGCACCTGTGGAGTTCTGCCGCCTGCAGCGCCTGCCGGGACGCCTGCAGCTGCTCCTGCAGCTCCCCGGCCAGCTTGCTGCTGGCGGCGGCCATGGCGGCTGCTGTCAGCGGGCTTAGCACGCGCGGTTGCTGCGGTGCAGGAGGGCGGACGGAGCGGCGGAGCAGCAGCTGTCGCAGGCCCGCGCGGTCCCCTCGGCTTGCCTCTGCAAGTGCGGGCCCCGCTGCGCTGGTCCTCACCGTGGCGGACGCAGGTGTGACGCAGTTGCTGTTGCCAAAGCTGGCTGCCAGCAGCTGCGGCGGTGGCGGCGTGGAGGCTGTGTGGCCGTCCGTCAGGAGCAACGGCTGGTCCGGCTTGCGGGCTGACTTGCTGGCGCTCTGCACGGCCTGCTGGCTCCGCTTGAGCTGCTGGTGCAGCTGCATGCGCTGGATCTCCTTGTGCTGCACCTGCGACCTGCGCAGGGAGAACGGGCCCGCGTCGTGCGCCGCGGGGATGCCACCTCCCCGGGTCAGCAGCAGTGCGCAGACAGGCTCACTTAAGCATGGCCACGGTCTTGTCAAGCTCCTCCACCATGCCAGACATGGCTGAGAGCCGGCGCTGGTGCTCTGCCGCCTCGTCCTCCGCCTCCTTCTGCGGGCAGGCAGGAAAGCCGGACGCGATGCGTGAAGTGGCAGCGTGGCCAGCGATCGCATCTGCAGCTGCGCACGCTGCCTGCGTGCCTCTCGCAGTGCGGAGGCCTTACCAGGCGGTTCTGCATCTTGAGGTGCTCCCTGTCCTGCGCCGCGCGCTGCCGCGCCATCTCCAGCAGCTCCTCCTGCCTGGCATCGGCGTCCCTCTCGCTGCAGAAGAACACGCGCAGTGCACGATGTGGCACGCTCAGGGAGCAGCTGCACGACGTGCAGACCTGGCACGCAGGTCGCACGCAGCCCCAACAACTCGCGCACCTGGCCCGCGCGCGCATCAGCAGCCCCACGAACAGGAAGATGACGCTCGCTGGCGTTGCCAGCAGGAGGATGAGCGTGGCGAACGCCATCGCAGCTGTCGGCCCGGCACTCCTCCTCCTCCTCAGGCCTCCTCGAGTTGCTTCACGATTTGCAGGCGGTGATGATCATCATCGTGCCCCATGCCACACTGCGAATGTGGTGCCTGGCGGCAGATCAAGTTCGAGCTCGTCGCACAGCATGCAGACCTCGAGGAGTCGCTCCAGCAGCAACACGCATCAGAGCTGGCAGCACACTGATAGAACACAACACCCAGCGCTGAGATGCTTTGCTGCTTCGCCCCGGCCGTGCGGGAGCCTGTCCCGTCGGCCAACGGCGAGGTGCCACGCAGAGCAGCAGCAGGAGCATCACCAGGAGCTCCAGTAGCAGAGAATGGCCAGTCAAAGGCCAAGCAAGCAGTGGCGCCTCTGCCGTCCCCTCGTCGCCCGGGGGGCATCGGCATTGGCGTGGCACCACAACTCGACTCGAGCACCCACGGGGCGGCCAACTCGACGAATGGAGCGGTGCCTGAGCCGTCCTCCGAGCAAGCCTTCGGGCACGCCCTCTCGCAGGTGTTTGCGTGGGGTTCGTGGCCCGCTTTCGCGCGATGTTGACTTTTGCAGAAGGAATACGGCGCGCCGTCGGCGAGCACCCAGCGCCCAGGCAGCACAACGCGAGGCTGACGAGCGTGATCACGCAGTGGTGGCAGGCTACTCAAGCCAGTGTGCGGCTCTGCGCCGAGAAAACCGCGCGTCTCTGCGTGTGGATCACCTCGTTGGGGCCGGATGCCACTCACGCGCGCGCAGGTCACGCTGCTGCTGCGGTCGCTCACCGAGCTGCGGGGCAGCCCGCTCGAGTGCCTCCAGGGCGCCTGCCTGCTGCTCTCGGACGCGCTGGACGCATCATTAGCCAGGTGGGGTCCGTCGGACATTCAATGATTAGCGCACCTGCCCACACGCAGCTCGCGGCGCGCTTCCCGCACGGCCATCATGGCCACGCTTCGTGGCGGAAAAGCAATCGAGCACTGCTGGTCTGCAAGCCAGCGCCTGGGTGCGTGCTGCTGGTCCAAGTCGCACCGCACATGAAAGGCGGCTGCCTGATGACCGCAATGACGCGCCCGCAGCGTGTCCATGCTGGTCGACGACACGGCGCTCAACCGCGGCCTCATCAGCGTCTGCATGGCGGCGGCGGGGCCAGAGGCGGCAGCGGCCAGCGTCGGCGTGCCCCAGCGCCTGCGGGGATCCTCCGACATAACGTCCGTGGAGCACGTCGTCCGGTCCCAGGTACGACAATGGATGCTCAACGTCGTGCACCAAGAGCATCCAAAGGCTCCTGACCTCGAACTATCGCCGTCACCACATCGCACATTGCGCGGTCACCGCAGGACGGGCTCTTCCATTCGTCCGTGGGTGGCGCCTCGGGGGGTGGCAAGGCCGGAGCCATACCCTTCGACTGGCAGGCGCTGTACGACCAGGTGGGGCTGGTGGCCTTTGCCGCCGTGCCCATCATCCGCGGCGGCAAGTCGATGGGCGTGCTGACCGTGGCCAGCGCCACGGCGCACCTCTGGGTCAAGAGCAGGTGCGCCCGCCCCTTTGAGCACCCTGCCGGAGCGCGCCCACGCCCTTATCCCCGCCCGCGACGCGACCCCGTAACACACGTCGCCGCTGCACGCTGTTTTGCGCCGCAGCGTGCTGGGCCTGCTGTCGGCCACCTCGGCGTGGCTGTCGCAGCTGCTCGAGGCGCCGCAGCTGCTGCGCCTGCCAAGCCTGCTGGCCTTCACGCTGCTGGCCGAGGACGTGGAGCTCATGGTGCAGGCGCTGGCGCAGGGGCTGCACGAGCACTTCCGCGCCTACCTGCGCCAAAAGCTCAACGCCAGGTGCGCCGCCCCTTGTCCCTCCCCCACGCAGCGCACCAGCAGCGGGGAACGCAAGGGGGTCAGCGTGGAAAAGACCTTTCTGACCGCGTGCGCAGGATCGCCGTGCTGGGCGGCTCGAATGGCGCCGTCGTGTACGAGCAGCAGCAGCGCGGAGGCGCCGGCGGCCGCACAAAGCCTGCCGCACACCGCGCCCAGTCCGGCGGCGACCTGCGTCCCAGCGACACGCCCGGGTCGCCGTGAGTGGGAGGAGCCGCGACTTGCCGTCGCTTCGCCGGGACCTGGGTCTGGTCACGTCGCCGAGCGCAGCGCTAATCCGCCGCTCGCGCCCGGCTGCCCCCGCAGGAGCGTGACGCCCGAGCTGCGCGCCAAGCTCAACGCCATCCGCAAGAGCACGGCCGTGTCGTCGCTGCAGGACTTCCGCGCGCTGGCCAACTCGGTGCAGGCCAACGACGAGCACCGCGAGCTCTTCCGCCGCGAGTCGCAGAACTGGGGCGGCCTCATGATGAGCAGCATGACCAACGGCGTGGTGATGGCCGCCGCGGGCGGCGCGGGCGGCATGGTGCACAGCGCCAGCATGCAGAGCCTGCTGGCCTGCAGCCCGCCGCCGCCCAACAACATGGGCGCCGCCTTCTCGCTCATGAAGGCGACCACCTCGTCCTTCACGCGCTCCTCGCGCCCCATGCTCACGAGCGGCGGCCACCACGACAACGCGGCCCCGTCGCTGCTGACGCCGTTCGTCCATGCCGGCAACTCGCCGCCCATGGCGTGCGCCAGCCAGCCGCTCCCCGTGCCGCCGCCAGGCGGCATCGAGCGCACGCGCTCCTGCGCTGCCGCCGCCGCCGCCGCCGCCGCCGCCGCCGCCGCTGCCGCTGGCGCCAGCGCCGGCGCCGCCACGTCGCCCAACGGCCGGTCCCCGCCCATCCCGATCTTTGGGCGCGTCTCCTCGCCGTCGGCCCCGTGCAATGAGGGCGGCATGGCGATGGACGCGGCGCTGACCGAGGACATCCTGCTGCGCATGGTGCACGAGGTGGAGGACAGCCCCGGCGGCGCCACGCCGACGCACATGGTGGCGCACGCCATGGCACACCTGGACAAGACGCTGCTCGAGTCGGTGCTGCAGCAGACCGGCGTGCTCAAGGGCACGTGGATCTCAGACATCACCACTTACATGATGCAGGTTCGCGCCGGGGGTGTGCGGGACGGGACGACCCACCACGCGCACATGCCGCTCTTGCTCTCAACGCACGCAGCTGGCGGTGCGTCGGCGTCAACATGCGTGCCTGCGTGCGTTCCTCCGTGCGTGTGTGCAGCCCAACCGCCCCGGCAAGGATATTGTGCTGTCCTCCGCCTCGCCCACCGTGGCGTCGCTCGCGCTGGCGTGCATGCCGGCGTGCCGCACCACCAGCGGCAGCCTGGCGGGCGGCCGCCGGGGCGCCGCCGCGCCCGGCAGCCTGCAGCTGCACACCACGGGCTCGTTCCAGGACATGCTGGCGCTGGTGCCGGGGCACGACGGCTCCACCGCCGAAACGTCCGGCGCGTCCAACGCCGAGGCGCCGCTGCTGGCCGTGTACCTCACGTCGCCCACCATGCTCTCGGCCCTCGAGCTCAACGTGCGTGCTCTCAGCGCATGCTGACGTCTTGTTTCTGCACTCGCCTCCCTTTGGCCTATCGTTTGCGCAGCTTGAGGAAGGCCAGGCGAGCGGCACATGTTGTGCCTGACGCCTTGTGCCGCGGCGCTGGTGGTGGCTGCGACGGACCTCACAGGTGGTGCTGCGCGAGCTGCACACCGTGCTGGCGCTGCTGGCGGGCCCGCTGTCGGCGCGGCTGCGCGGCGCGCTGACCACGTCGTGGGCGGCGCTGCTCGGCGGCCTGCTGGAGGACCCCGAACTGCCCTCCATCACCAACAACATCCTGTCCATGATCAGCGGGGCGCACCAGGGCGCGGGCGGGCACGGGCGCGTGGCGGCGGCGACGGGCAAGTCGGCGGGCGGATCGAGCGTCGCTGACCGCCGCAAGTTCCAGCTGCAGGTACTGCTCACCAGTGCTCCGCAGCAAAACGAGTCCCTGTAGAGCTTCTGCAGGCGCTGCAACGGGTGCTGTTGCTCGGGCGCGCGCATCATCGCAGATGCAGGCCTCTGGCAGCGTCGGCTCCACCAAGTGCAGCAACCTCCTGGCGGTCAGTGGCGGCTCGGGGAGCGCCGGCGGCGTGCGCGCCGCGACTGGGACGGACGGCTGCGCCGTCGACGGCGCGCCGCTGGCCCGCACGCGCTCCATGACGTGGTACAGCAAGGCGCCCCTCAAGCCGCAGGTGAGGGCACGTTGCTGTGGACCATTCAGAGCCATGGTGTCCTGTACGCCGCACGAGGTCCTGCACGCCCATCACCTCTGCGCTTTGCCAGGTGGCGCCGCTCGTGGCTGGGCTGTGCGACCGGCTGCGCGGGCTGCTGGCCGAGGGCGGCGGCCAGGCCAACTGCTTCAACCGCCACGAGGACCTGCACAGCGTGCGCGCCGAGGTGCTGGTGGCGCACGGTGGCTTTGGCAGCGTGTTCCAGGGCCTGTGGCAGGGCCTCGAGGTGGCCATCAAGGTGAGCGTCGGGCTCTGGATGCCGTCTGCCCCTAGGGAAGGTGGAAGCCCGAGACTCCCATGCGCAAGCCGAGCTCGCCAGTGGCTGCGTCAGCGCAGGTCGTGCCGCAGCGCGCGGACCACACGGACAGCGTGCGCGAGGCGGTGGAGCTGGCCGTCATGTCCACGCTGTCGCACCCCAACATCCTGGGCGTGCAGAACTACTGGACGGGTGAGCGAAGCGAACATCGGCCGGCTTGGGCGCGAGCGCGACCGTGCGCGCCAAAGGTCACGGTGGCCCGCTTCGCCGCTCCTTCGCAGACGTGCTGGTGCACGGCGGTCCGCTGCTGCCCGGCGAGCGGCGCCCCAACGGCCTGCTCAGGTTCGAGAGCGCGCTGGAGAAGGAGCGCGAGGCGCTGCTGCCGCTCAGCCCCGCCTCGGGGCACGGCGGCCCCCCGTCGCAGCACCACCTGTCGGGCGGCAGCCGGCTCAACTCGCGCTCCGGCGACGACAGCACCAGCAAGGCGGGCGGCGAGGCGGAGCCCAAGCGCAGCCTCATCATCATCATGGAGCTGTGCGACCAAGGGGTGAGCGCGCCGCACCGTGCGCCCTTCATTCGCTGCGCCCGTCACTTGCGCCCGTCGCGCGGCGCGACAATTGGTGCGCCCGCCTGCGCCGCCCGCAGAGCCTGGACGACGCCATCCAGCGCGGCGTGTTCCGCATCCACCCGCCGGGCGCCAGGCAGCCGCGCCTCAACATGCTCGCGGTGCTCACCACGCTGCTGGAGATCGCCATGGCCCTCAGGTGCGCCTCGCAGCCTTTCGGAGGAAGGCAGTCAACGCTGCTCCCCTGCTCCTGCGGCGCTGCTCCTGCGGGTCCTGCGGAGACCCTGGAGGCCACAGACGTCGGCCGGCTGGTGCCCTGGGGTGCGTCCCGCGCGGCGCAGGCACATGCACAACACGCAGCTGGTGCACTGCGACCTCAAGCCGGGCAACGTGCTGCTCAAGAGCAGCATGAGCGACATCCGGCAGTTCACCACCAAGCTCTGCGACTTTGGGCTGGTCAAGATCCGCCAGGAGGTGCGCGTCTGCTGCCCGCGACGCCGCCCTGCTGTGGTGGGTGGCCCACGCACCCCACCTGCGCCTCCTGCCTCCCTTTTGTCGAACTGGAATGCCCCTGGTTCACGCAGGCCACCGACCTGACCGAGGTGATCCGCCGCTCCACCTTCACCGGCACCGTCACGCACTCGCCGCCAGAGATGCTGCGCGGCGACCCCAACCCCTCGTTTGCCTACGACGTCTTTGCCTTTGGCATCATCATGTGGGAGCTGACGGCCACGGTGCCCGTCTACGCCGGGCTCAGCGACCGCCAAGTGGCGCAGCAGGCGCGTCCGGTCCCCCGTCCAGGGCAGCTCACACCCTCTGCCAGCACCTTGTTCCGTTCTTGGTCCTGAGGCCCAAGGGTGGTGCCCAATTCACCGACCAGCAGGGCTCTGCCATGCTCTGTCACACTGCCGCGCAGGTGGTGTACAACAACCTGCGTCCAGAGTTCCCCAAGGGCTTTGACCCGCAGTACAAGGAGCTGGCCACGCAGTGCTGGGACGCCGACCCGGCCAAACGCCCCACCGCCGACCAGGTGCGTACGACTGCGCCTTGCTGCTAGCGACTGCACCGCTCATCTGGCCAGCAGCACAGCCGGCAGCACTGCGCAGGCTCGCCAGTTTCGCCACTCAGCGCCGCACTCGCCCTGCCCCCCGGACGGTGTGGCGGTGGCGCCGCAGCCCCCCCCTACCCCTTGCCCCGCAGCGACCTGGCTTGAATGACGCAGCGTCCTCGCCACGTCCGCTCGCACGCCGCGCGCCGCACGCAGGTGGTGCAGCGGGTCGGGGCCATGCTCATGGCGCTGAGGGACCGGGCTGCGGCGGCGGCGGCTGAGCTGGCCGCCCAGGCGCCCGTCGCGCCGCCGCCGCAGCCCGGCGAGCGGCCGGCGTCCGGGCCCCGGCCCGACGCCGAGGGGGCCCCCCGACGGGCCTAAACAGAGCTCGAGATGTCCTGCACAGCAGTGCTCAGGTCTCCCTGAGGGTGGCGCCGAGCGGTGCCACTCGGTTGCACGTGCGAGCCCAGCAGCTGGGCAGCAGCAATGAAAGCTTTTTGTTGCGTATATGTCTTGCACGCTCTGGCATGGCGCGCCCAGGGACAATGTCTGCGCCGCGTCCCGTCGCGCCATGGGCGCCGGGGGCGTGGGCGGGCGCTGGCGCGTGGGGCGGAGGGAACGATGGGAGCGGTGGGCACGGGCCTTCAGCTCCATCATGAGCGGTGCGAGGAGAACAGCTTGGGATTCCTTCGCGATGCATCACAGTGTGGGCCATATGCATGTATGTGTGCGGTGGGTGCTCGCCATCTGCTGTCGCCGTGCCTGTGAGCAAACTCCCCGTGCACTTTTCCCTCATCTGACCGAGCTTCCCGTGTGTGGCGGTGGTGGTATCACCACACAAACTGTCGTCCGCAAGAGACCTGCCGCCCGCAAAAGACCTGGAGACAATGGTGTTGCTGCTGGCTCGGTGGGCCGGGCACGAGGTTTGTTGGCTGCTGATGTGGACGGCGTGGACAAGGCAGGCCGCACAGGCCGTGGTCGTGCTAGGACGGTCGGGTGCACGTGCAATGCCCGCGATGCGCCGCTTGGTGGGCCTTGAGCTCAAGCTTTTGCCTTGAGCGCTTGTCGTGTTGAGGTCGCTTTGGACGTGTTTTGGCTCCCCCTCCCCCTCCCCTCATCACCCTGCTGCGCGTGTGACCTGATGTGCCTTCCCCCGGTCGACAACTCACTCACCTGTGCGGAGTCGAGCTCGCCGCTGGCGGAGTCGAGCTCGCCTGGCGCCGATCAGGATGTCTTCTGGCTCCCTCCTCCCCATGCAGAGGATCCTCTTTCTGGCCCTGCTGGCAGCACCGTCATCTCGTTTGCTCGTCGTTGACTGCACCACCGTAGCCACTTCACCACACACCTGCTGAGCGAATTCTGGCCTACTCTTGCCCTGGGTCTTGCGCTCTCCGCCACGGCGGGCCAGTGGATGGCGGCCGTGGCTGGCAAGGGTTGGGAACGCACTGGAGCTGCCTGGAACACGCCGTGCGCTTCGTGGAGCGCACGGCTCTTGCGCTGGGGGGCATGCTAGAGGGGCGGGCGCTGCGTGCACCGGGGGCAGCTGGATGGAGCAGAGGCGCCGAACGTGATGTACACCATTTGCGTCTGCCTTCCCTGCTCGCGCACTTGAAGACAGACTGTAGTACCTGGGCGCTGCTGGGAGAAGCAGAGGGCCGTTGGTCGCAGAGGGCCCGATGCCACGTGTGCGCGCCGCGCATAGCGCGCGCGATAGAGGCGTGCGGTCGTGCGCCATGCTTGTTGTGATTGACGCCGACAGGACTCTTCTTCCAGGCCCCGCGTCTGATTGACGCCGACAGGACTCTTCTTCCAGGCCCCGCGTGTGACAGCATTTGCGCCTGCGTGCCCCTGTGTTCTTCTTCCTCCTTCTGGTGCATCCCTGCAGTGCCTCGGTTCGTCTGTACGTGACTGACCTCCTCCTGTGACTGCTGCTTTGTCTCCCCCACCACAACAGCGAGTGACAATAGCCGGCGCATTGCGCCGGCGCGCGTGGGCATGTGTGCCACCCCGACGCACCTGATGACGAACGGCCCGACGATATGCCCGCCACCTGCGCTCTGAGTCTCGCTCCGACATGCTGTGAACGCCACGCCACCTGCGACCCTCCTTTCCTTCAGAGATGCAATGATGTGCAAAGATGCCACAATGGCAGGGACGTGGGCAGGCAGGCCGCTTTGCATGCCCAGGCGCCAAGGTTCCCCCACATCCACATCATCATCACGAGGTGGGCGGCGGCGCAGGCGCGCCGCACGCGTGCGGCGGCAGCAGCAGCGCCAGGAGGTCGGCCACCACGCCGGCGTGCAGCGAGTTGCCCAGCAGCTGGTAGCGCTGCCGCAGCGACGTGGCGGGCGGGAAGCCAAAGCTCGCCGGTAGGCCGTGCAGGTTGGCAATCTCCCGCGGCGTGAAGAACCTGCGGCAGCAGGGGCGCTCCAGCAGGGGTGGTCGTGATCGTCACGACGGGGCACGCATGTGCGCTTGGGTGATGCTGATGCAGCTTGGGACCGTGCTCGTGGGCTCTGCTCGCGACCGTACCGGAGCTGCATCCGCGCCCACTCCGCCGCCATGAGCCTCTTGTCCAGGACGGGCGCCAGCGCATGGAGCCCTGGTTTAGGGCTTGACTCCGCCTGTTGTTGCTGCTGCGCCTCGCCGGCGGCGGCGGCGGCGGCGCGCTCGTGCACGCACTGGCGGGCGCACTCGTCGGGGCGGTCGCGCAGCGCGGGCAGCGTGCACAGCACGCTGCCCGAGCCCTTGATCTTCTGCGTGTAGGACTTGGTGAACGTCTTGCTCCTGCGAGGGGAGGCCAAAGAGGGCGCCGGAACGCCAGTGCGTGCGCGCTTCCAGCCCCGCCTGCACAAAGCTCTGCAGGCATCGCCTGACTGAGCCCTCAAGCCCTAGCCATGCACGCCAGGGCGCACCTGTCGGACGCCGGCGTCACCACGTGCAGCACGTCGCCGCACTGCTCCAGCACACGCGACGGCACCCGGAACGCCTCCCACTCCCTCCCCAGCGCCGCCGCCTCCGCGCCGCCGCCGCCCCCCGCTGCCGCCCCCACGGCGCCGCCTCCCTGCGGCGGCGGCCCCCGGTCGCCGTCGCCGCCAGCGACGCCGTCGGGTGTGCTGGCTGGCTCGGCTGGCAGTGAGGAGCCTTGCGCTGAAGTGGACACGACGTCGGCGTGCGGGCAGGGGCGCGGGACCAGGTAGTGCGCTAGGGGCCGCACTGGCGCTTGCACCGCCGCCGCCTCGGCAGTGCACGGTTGTGGCCCCGCCGCGAGGCCGCCTTGCTGCTCGTGGGCGGCCGGCGCCTGCACGCGCGCCGTGGCATGAGTGCAAGGCGCCGCGGCGCGACGCTGGTGCTGCGGCCCAACACTGCATCTGACTGGTACGCAAATAAGGCGCGGCCTGGAAGCAACTGCTGGTGGGCCACAGCAGTCCTGCTCAGCCCTGTAGGCAGACACCTCGCCCCCACCTGGCCGCGCCCCGCGGCTGCCGGCTGCGCCGGTGGCACCTGCTGCTGCTGCAGCACGTAGGGAGGCAGGACGAAGATGGGGTGCCGCCGCTGCTCCAGGCGCCAGGCCTCCTCGTCCTCCTCCTCCTCGTCGTCCTCGTCCTCCTGCTCCACACCCGGATCTGCCGTGCCGGCGCCTGCCGCTGGCCGCGCAGCGGCGTGCTCAGCGTGCTGCGCCGGCTGAGAACTGCCTACGCCTCGGTCAGGCAGCGCGGGCGCGCCGCCTGAGGCGTGCGGCGACGCGCTCGCTGCGGCCGGCGCTGGCGGGAGGGAGGAGGGCTGTGCGAGCTGCGTGGTGGCGGTGAACGGGAAGCGCGCCCAGGGCAGTTGCACGTCGTCCTGGTGCTCTGCTGGCAGCCTGATGGCCAATGTGTAGCTCCTGCGGCGGCAAAGAGCAGCGCAGCCGTGTGGGGTGCTCTGGCGTGCGCAGCCAGTGCCACTTGCTGCTCTGGCGTGGGCGTTGCCGTGCGGCCGGCTCCGCACCTGTGCCTGGAGTTGGGGCAGCCGTACTGCTCGGGGCTGAGCAGGAAGCCGGCCGTGCGGTAGCTGCAGCCCCACAGCGTGCGCAGCATGCGGCGGTGCGCCAGGCTCCGCTCAAAGCCAACGACGTTCTCCACCAGCATGAACCTGCGCGCGCGGCGCGGCGGGGGAAGCGGCGGAGAGGAGGACTCGAGCGCGGCGCATGACGAAGTCAGGCCTGCACCCGACCTGGTCTGGCCACTCTCTCCCACTGCTCGCGCCTGCACCTTGGCGGGCGCTTCATGAGGGGCAGGCGGCCCAGCAGGGCCTGGAATGGCGCGGCGCGAAAGTCCTGCACGTCCTTCTTGAGGCCCTGCCGCGTGAAGGGCTGGCAGGGCGGCGACAGCACCCACAGGTCGGCAGCGTACTTGTCCAGCTGCGCCACCGTCAGCGCCTCGATGTTGCCCTGCGCTGGCCATGGCGCAAGGAGATGGCGATGGAGAAAGGCTGCGGAGCGGGTCGCCCTCGCGGTGTGCAGCTTGCCGCTTGTCCACACCGGCACATGCGCACCTGGTAGGGACGGCGGCCCCAGTTGTGCTGGTACACGTCGTTGGCTGCAGTGTGCACGCAATGCGGCAGACGCGCTCCTCAGGTGGCGTGGGGCGCCAACTCCTTCCCGACGGCGCGCAGCACCCTGCCCATCCGGCCCATCCGGCGCATAGGATATGTTGCACATCGCACACACCAGCGTCGCTGATCTCGAACGACTCGACCAAAATTGCGCGATCGCCGAGCGCCTGCTGCAGAGCGGCGTGGAAGGCCCCGAGCCCCGAGAAGAACTCGAGCGCGCGAATGGCCTGCGGGCATTCTCCTGTTTCTTGGTGCGACCCCTGAGCCATGGCATCGCCCTGACAGTCGTGCTGCTGCGGTCATCCTCCCTCCACCCCTGTGCCCTTCCCCATGTTTGACTGCAGTACACGATCTTGGACCAAGTCACGAGCGTGAGACCGAGCGAACGCTTTGCGTTCATCCACGACGTGCACTCGCATCGCGCGCAGCCTTGGTCTCTCAACCGGGTCCTTCGCGTGCCGACCGCTTTCGGTGCCGCGGGGCGCCGAAGGACCCCGATGTCGCTGGCCAACGTGCCAAGGCGGCACTACCACACGCAGCAGCAGCAGCAGACGGCCAGCAGGGATGCCACGGATGAGCTCAAGACCATGGCGCTGGTGCCGCGGACGGCGCACCCGGGCGGGCTGCACCTGGCGCCGGTGGGCCGCATGCCCGTGCACCTGCAGCACCTGGTCAACGCGCTGGGCGGCGCAGACCACAGGTGAGGAGGGAACACGTGGCAGCTCGCTCGCCGCTCGCGGCCGGACTATGCTTCTCAGGGCGGGCTGACGTTGTGAGAGGTGGCTCCTCCTGACGCGCCCATCTCAGGGCGCCGCTCATTTACACGGGCGACGTGGGGTCCTCCCTGGAGCGGCTCCGCGCCGACCTGCACGCGCACCACGCCGAGCTCAGCGGCGCGCTGGGCGAGCCCTTCCGCCCCGACTACCCGAGTGTGCCGGGCCTGCACCTGCTGGACTCTGCGGCCTCGCCCTACGCCGGCCACCTCCCGGGGCCGGCGGGGCAGGTGGAGGCGGCGGCGGGCGGCCTGGCGCACCTGGGCAGCATGATTGCCAGCAGCGTGCCGTCCGTCCCCTCGCTGGGCCTGGCCGGCGCGGCGTACGGCGGGCCCAGCGCGACGGCGGGGCTCATGCCGGGGCCGCTGAGCGCGCTGCAGCAGGCTCCAGGGGGCGTGGGCGCAGTGGGCGGCGCCGCGCTGCTGGCGCAGCAGTGGGGCGCGGCATCTCCGTGGCTCCGGGGGTGCGGTGGCGCCAGCTCGGCGTCGCCCCTGATGCAGCAGCCGCTGGGCATGCACCGGTACGCGCCCGGCAGCCTGCCCATGATCCCGCCCGGCGCCCGCGTGTCGCAGTTTGCCATCCGCCACAGCCACGCCACGGTGCGCCTGGGTTGGTGCAAAGATGGTGCTGCTGAGCTGTGGCGTGGTGGTGTCCGAGGATGGTGCCCGAGAATGCCGTTGTGTGGCGAGTGCCTGGCCCCTGGTGCAGGAGCCCGACAGCCTGCTGGCCAGCGAGAGCAGCACCTTCATCTACCCTCCGGTGGGCGCCACCTTTGACGGCGGGCGCAGCCGCAACATCCTAGAGGGCGGCGCCAGGGGCAGCCTGTTCCTCAGCAAGCCGCCGCCCAAAATCGACAGCCTGGCCGACCTGCAGTTCCGCAAGGGCAAACCCGTGCAGTCCTTTGACGGTGAGCGCCAGCAGCGAGATGGAGGTGAAAAGGGGTGGTGGCACGCGGTGGAAAAAGGCGCGGGCTGACGCGCCTTTTCCCTCCTTCCCGTCGTGCACACACAGCGCTGGCCTCACAGCCCTTCCCAGGCACAGCGGTGCGGCGGCTAGGCGGCAACGGGGCCGACACGCTGGACGCGTTCCTGGCCGACTACGTCAAGGGCGGCGTCAAGCCGTCTGTGGAGGCGGTGGCCGAGGCGTCACTGGGCGCCTCCTTGGGAGCGGCGGGGCACCTCACGCACCGGGCGGTGGACACCCAGCGGCTCAACAGCGCGCTTCGCCGCTTCGCCACCAGCTCCGCATGACGCTGATGCTGGCCCTCTGTGAGGCTGTGAGACGCGGCCGTGCACGTGCCACACCACGCTGCAAACAAACTCTGTTGATTTTCATGATGCGCATGCACGAACAGACGGGTACATGTGGGAGCCGCAAGCAGGTCAGGACAGGTCAAAGGTGGGCCGGGGCGCTGCCAGGCCGTTGGGTCGAAGCGCGAGCGGGAGGAGTGCGTGGTGCGTCAGTAGGACGAGACGCCGTACACGGGCCCCCGGATGCGCCGCGCGAGCTGCAGGTCCTTGGGCACTGCGGGCGCGCGCGTACGTGTCAGAGACGCATGCCGTGAGCGCCGCCGCCCACGCTGCACAAGTAACATGACAGAGAGGAGCCCCAGCGCTCTCACTGATGGTGACGCGCTTGGCGTGGATGGCGCACAGGTTGCAGTCCTCGAACAGGTGCACCATGAAGTCCTCTGTCGCCTGCGCCAGGGCACCAGTCGGCACGCTGGGACCGTTTGGCCTTCAGCCTGGATACGGCGGCCCCAAGGTGCAGGGAAAGGCTGTCACATCCCAGGGCTGCGTCCCGCCCCGCAGCGCACCTCTTGCAAGGCCAGCAGCGCCTCGGCCGTCCACCGGAAGGGCTCGGGCGCCACCAGGTTGCTGATCTCACGGACCTGCGCACACATCACACGCGGCGTCTGCCATCGGCGTGGTGGTCACGCACGTGCGGTGCGCTGCTGTTGCTGCGACGAATCACCGGACTGCTGCACTGACCAGGCGGGCGAAAGGCAGCTTGCGGATGAGCAGGTCGGTGCTCTTTTGGTACTTGCGGATCTCCCGCAGCGCCACCGTGCCTGGGCGGTACCTCCGCTTCTTGCCCGTGGACTCTGCAGCAACGTGGGAGACGGGCGGGTGCACGCCATCCTCTTGCAGAGGGACGCCGGCCTTGCTGACGGTCCGCGTGGTGGCACTGTGAGGCTGCTGTGCTTACCTTTGGGCGACGTGCCGGGCTTCCGCTTCATGGGCGACTTGCGCAGCAGCGGCGACTGCAGGCCGCTGCCCCGGCGGGAGCCCTGCACGTGTTCAACGCAGCGTGGGGCGCACATCAGAAGCTTGTGAGGTGCTGCTGCTCGCACCCACACCGTCACAGGAGCTGCTGAGCACACAGCAAAGCAGGCACACGGCGGGGCGCGCGGGGTACGCACCGCCGCTTTCTGCTTGGTCCGGGCCATTGCGTAGTCCTCCTCGTGCTGCGCTCAGGGACCCAGGGCTCCCGCCCAGCTGAAGCTCACTGAGCTGGAGCCCAGCCGCTCTCCTCGCGCTCCCCTTGCGCGCAAATGCTCTGGCGGGCTGTCACTGCGCAACAACACGCCGTGCAGCGCTCGGCGCGTCAAGGCGCGCGCGCCGAACGCTCCTGCACAATGGCCTGGCGCTGGCGCCCTGCGCTGTGGAGGTCCTCGTTACGGCCAGCGCTCGCCTCTGCAAGGTTGACCAGCGGAAAGGGGGGGCGCAAGAGCGGAAAAGGGACACAGCAGCAGGGGGGGATGGAGCTGGATGCCGCGGTCCACAATCGGGAGCTGCAGCAGGCCTCTCGCCGTGCGCTTGCTTCTGAGCCACGACATGGGCGCAAGCCCGTCGTTTTGCGTGCGCGAACTCGCCGCGCGTGCGTGCGACGCCCACTCGACGATCAGGATGCAGGCTCCCGTGTGCTCCCAGTCGCCCTGCGCGGCTTCCCAGCCTCAGGGGCCCCTGCAGCGTCGGTCGTGGCGGCGGGCCTCGGCCGCGCAGCAGGAGCATGCAGCGGCGTGGGGCGTGGTGCGGCGCGGCTCCGCGCGCGCTACAGTGGCGCACCGGACCCGCGCCGTCGCCGAGCCGACGAGCCACAGCATGTCGAGCAGGGACGTGCCGTCGCTCAAGAAGCTGCGCCTCATCACGGCGGTGAAGACGCCCTACCTGCCGAACGGCAAGTTCGACCTGCGCGCCTACGACCGCATCATCGAGCACCAGATCAGGAACGGCGTCGAGGGCGTGATCGTCGGCGGCACCACGGGCGAGGGGCAGCTCATGAGCTGGGACGAGCACATTATGCTCATCGCGCACACCGTCAACACCTTTGGCGACGACCTCGTCGTCGTGGGCAACACGGGCAGCAACAGCACCAGGGAGGCGCTCCACGCGACCGAGCAAGGCTTCGCGGTCGGCATGCACGCCGCGCTGCAGATCAACCCATACTACGTGCGTGCCATCAGGGCGCTACAGCTTGAGCAATCAGAGCGCAGCGTGCAGTCGGGAAGCGCGCGGGGGCCCGGGGGCCCGGGGGCCGGCGAGCGGCGCACCCGCGCTGAGCGCCCAGCGTGCACCACCGCGCGCTGCGTTTCGCGCAGGGCAAGACCTCCAAGGCGGGGCTGCTCACGCACTTCAACGCCGTGCTCAACGAGGGCCCTGCCATCGTCTACAACGTGCCGGGGCGCACCGGGCAAGACATCCCCGACGACGTGGTGCACGAGCTGGCGCAGCACGGCAACTTTCTTGGCATGAAGGAGTGCACCGGCAACAAGCGCATCCAGGCCTACACCTCGCGGGGCGTCAACTGCTGGTGCGCCGGCGGCGGGCGCGTGCGGCTGGCGACCTGCCGAGGCGCACGCCGTCCTGCAACACGCGCAGCAGCAGTGGGGTGGGTGGGACCAGCAGCAGGAGCATGAACGCGCGGCATCCCTGCGGTTGGGCTGCGCGTCGCTGGCTGTTGCAGGTCGGGCAACGACGACGAGGCGCATGACGCGCGACACGAGGCGGGCGCCGTGGGCGTCATCAGCGTGACGAGCAACGTGGTGCCGGGGCTCATGAAGTCGCTCATGACGACCCAGGACGCACAGCTCAACGCCAGCCTCAAGGACCTCATGTCCTGGCTCTTCTGTGAGTCGCCACTACACTAGGGCGCAGCGACGCGCGCGCCGCGCCAACAAAAGCAGCGGACCAGGGCTGCTCGTCGTGGTGCGTCGCTGACGGGCGCGCTGCCGGCTGGCTGCGTGCCCGCAGGCGAGCCCAACCCCATTGCGCTCAACACGGCGCTGGCTATGTGCGGGCTGGTGCAGCCCGTGTTCCGGCTGCCCTATGTGCCGCTGGAGAAGGCGCGGCGCGAGCAGGGCGCGGCGCTGCTGCGCGCTGTGCAGCAGCACATACCCGGGTGCAAGGAGGTCAAGGTGCTCGAAGACCACGAGTTCCAGCTCATCGGCAGGTGCGGCGGAGCGGCTGAGGGGTGGGTGGCAGGGCGGCTGCGGGAGGAGGGTGCTGGTGTGTGGGGCGCGGCAGCAGCGCACCAGTGGCTGGTAGTTTCACTTCGTGTTGCTTGGCGCTTGACGCGCGCAGGTATTGAGTGTGCATCACGCCGCCAGCGTCAGTGCAGCGGGACGCCAGCGAGGCGCCCGTCGCTTGCCGCCGCCCGACCGCCGCCCGTCTCCCCCGCCGTTCCGCCTCCGCCGCCGTCCGCCGCCCGACCGCCGCCCGTCTCCCCCGCTGTTCCGCCTCCGCCGCCGCCCGCCGCCCGACCGCCGCCTGTCTCCCCCGCCGTTCCACCTCAGCCAGCGAATGACTGGTTACCACCCAGAGAGCCCATGCCTGAGATGCGCGCTCCACGAGTCTTGTATGTGTTTTACCACCTCGGTGTGGTCGCGTCTCGCGGTGCAAAGTCCATTTCCATCGGCTGAGCAGGGTGACGCGAGTCAACGATTTGTCACGCGATGGCATCATCACGAGCGACACGCTCCACCTCGAAAGCGGCGCGACAGGCGGCAAGAGCGCGGCAAAGCACCTCGTTAGCACGTTGCGCGGCCCGCTGCTTGTTCGCGGTGTTCGACAAGCTGTTCGCAGACCGCCGGCAGTTGGGCATTATTTCCTTCCCAATGCCTCGGCCTGACAGGCGAGCTACAAAAGCTAGGCGGCCTCCACAACTCGCACAAACAGCGCGAGTCGAGCGCGGAACACACACTCGCAAAGCTTCGCACTTGTGCAGCAAGAAGAGAAGGCCACCAACTGCTCACACAAAGAGCAACAGCCACCAGCAGTGCATCAGCGCACCGCAGCAGCAGCGGTAGGAATGGCGGCTGCACTGGACATTGAGAGCG
>VFQP010002545.1_pt1 | contig 20117 bp, 25 predicted proteins | sample 3512351 | NCBI WGS metagenome assembly VFQP01 (sample SAMN10412372, study PRJNA504923) | tailings metagenome | isolation source: Relicate 1 Philex TSF1 revegetated site | place: Philippines: Tuba, Benguet | collected 2017-08-29
CGGCGGGCCGGAGAAGTCGCCGCTCTTCACGCGCAGCATGTCCACGCCGGTGAGCACCCGGCGGGGTGCAGCCTCGCCGTTCTGCCCGTCCTGCCCGCCTGCCTGCCTGCTGTTGAGGGGGCGGGGGCAACAGGGAGCAGGGGGAGCAGAGGGACGCCCGTGTCAAGAGGGGAGCGGGCGCCGGCGAGCAGGCACCTCGGAGCGAAGCAGCGACAGTGGGGCGGGGCGACCGCGTCGCCCTTCCTGTCCCGCGCCGTTGCGAGCTGGTTGTGTGGCGTGTGCGTGCGTGCGTGTACGCGCCGCGCAGCAACAAGGCAGCCACAAGCGCGTGATCAACGAGCTGCTGCGGCCGCGCACGTGGAAGGCGCCCGAGGACCGGCGCTTCCTGCTCACCGCCTCGGTGAGGGACCACAGTGGGGGCGGGCGGGCTGCTGGGGGGCTGACTCTGGCGCAGCGAGCGCGCAAGAGCGCGCGCCACGGCAACGCGCGTGCTCAACTGGTGCGCACACGCGACGCGCGACGCGTGGCGCTGGACTGCGCAGGAGATTTGCGAGCTGTGCGACGTGTGCGAGCGCATCTTCAAGGACGAGCCCACCGTGCTGGACCTCCACGGTGCGCTGGGCTGGGGGCGGGGGTTGGCAGGGGCAGGCGCAGGAGCGCGCAGCCGGTGGGCGGCGACGCTTTGAAGGGGAGGGCGGCACTGGGAGGGGCAGATGGAGGCGCCGCTGTCGCGGGCGGAACCGACGCAAATCCTGCGCGGGCGGTGGCTGATATTGACTTCCTGGCACCCCCAAACACACACGCGCAGCGCCCATCAAGATCTTTGGCGACCTGCACGGTCAGTTTGGCGACCTGATGCGCCTCTTTGAGGAGTACGGCACGCCCTCCACCGCCGGGGACATCACCTACATCGACTACCTCTTCCTCGGCGACTACGTGGACAGGTGCGGCGCGCGTGGGGGGGGGGCTGCGTGGTGCGTCGGAGCGGGGGAGCCAGAGGGGAAGGGAGCCGCAGCAACACAATGGGAGTGCGCGCGTGTGTGACCGACGGCTTGTGCAGGGGCAGCCACAGCCTCGAGACCATTTGCCTGCTGCTGGCACTCAAGATTGAGCACCCCAAGAACGTGCACCTCATCCGTGGCAACCACGAGGTGCGGCGCCGCATGCGCGTGTGTGGGGTGCGTCGGGATTCGCATCTGTTTGGTCATCCCCTCGGCGGGCCCGGAGCCCACCTGGGCGGATGTTTCGGGTGCGTCGGGTGGGGGCGCAGGGGCTGCCCCGGGCGCTGCTCAGGGGACCAGGAGAGGCGCCTCGAGGACTGCGCGCCGTTTGCGGCGCGTGCGCCTGCGCTCTCGTGGCCCACCCCCCCTTCCCGTCCCTCGTTGCGCAGGCGCACGACATCAACGCGCTGTTTGGCTTCCGGCTCGAGTGCCTGGAGCGGCTGGGCGACGAGCAGGGCGTCTTTGTGTGGCGGCGCATCAACGAGCTCTTCAACTACCTGCCGCTGGCCGCCTCGATCGAGGGCAAGATCCTCTGCATGCACGGGGGCATCGGCAGGTGAGGCGCACGCGCAAGCGGGGGCGGGAGGAGCCCACCGCATGAGGCACCCCCCCCTGCGCTCCCAAAACACGGCTGTGACCCCCTTGCGGGCAGCGCAGTGTTTCGCACAGCGCCGAAGCTTTTGAGTGGCGAGGGAGGCCAGGGCCGCGCCCTTCACCGTGCCTTTCACCCGCCGTCCCGCCTCTTTGGGGGTGGTGCACAGGTCGATCAACAAGATCGAGCAGATTGCCGAGATCCCGCGCCCCGTCACCATGGAGGACGGCGGGCCGGTGCTCATGGACCTGCTCTGGTCCGACCCCACCACCAACGACGCCGTGCAGGGCGTGCAGCCCTCGCCGCGCGGCCCGGGGCTCGTCACCTTCGGGCCCGACCGCGTCAAGGACTTTTGCAAGGTGAGGCGGATGGTGCGGGTGTGTGGGGGGAGGGAGGGGCGAGGGAGGGAGGCCCGGGGCCCGTCACGTTCGGGCGGGACCGCGTCAAGGACTTTTGCAAGGTGAGGTGCCTCACCTGCGCCTGAGCACGGGTCCAGGGAGTCACGCCGACTGCCCTGCTGCGCGCTGGGGCGTGGCGGGACTGGCTGCCACACATGCGTGCGTGCTGCATGCTGCTGCTGCGCCATGCTCCTCGCCCCGCAGGCCAACGGGCTGCAGATGATTGTGCGCGCGCACGAGTGCGTGATGGACGGGTTCGAGCGCTTTGCCCAGGGGCACCTCATCACGCTCTTCTCCGCCACCAACTACTGCGGCACGGCAGGTGCGCCGCCGCAAGGAGGGGCAGCAGGGGCGCGTCAAGCGCGCGGGTTGCGGCACGTTCGCTGGCAGAAACGCACTCGGCTGCAGCGGCGTGTCGGGCCCCTCAGCGGCTCGTGGCGTTGCCTGCTCCCACGCCGTTGCCTGCTCAGGCAACGCGGGCGCCATTTTGGTGCTGGGGCGCGACCTGGTCATGGTGCCCAAGCTCATCCACCCCGTGCCGCCCGACACGCCACGCACGCCCGACAGCAGCGGCGGCGCCATTGAGGAGGACTTGCAGGGCGGCGGCGGCGGCGGCGCCGGAGGGCTCATGCACCACCACCACGGCAACGACACGTGGATGCAGGTGCGGTGCGCTGGGTTGGTCTTGGTCGCGCGCGCAGCGATCAGCACAGATTCCGTGTCAGCTGACGAGTGCTGGTTGCGCCGTGCTGCCGCACCATTCACCTGCAGGCCATCAACGAGGAGCGCCCGCCCACGCCGCCGCGCGGCCGCCCGCACCTGCCCGGCTCCTCCCTCGAGTACTTTTGAGTGCCTCACCAGTCAGTCAGTCAGTCAGTCAGCTGCCCAGTCAGCCAGCACCGCACAGAGCGCAGGGCGCAGCGACGAGAGAGAGACAGAGGGAGCTCCTCCCGGTGCTGCTGCTGCCGCCGCCGCCGCCGGTGGAGAAGGGCCGGGCGGCAAGGCTTATGCGCGGCCAGCGTGCCGCAGCGCGGCCAGCGTGCGTCCCCGCCCCGCCTTTGCGGCTCAGGCACCCTCTGGCTCTCAGCGCTGGCGGCCGGTGGGGCTCAGGGCCAGGCGGGCGCTGTTGCCGAGGGCGTGTTTTGGAGAGCGCTGGCCCCCGGGCGCCGTGATTTTTCGTGCCCTCCCTCCCTCCCTCCCTCCCTCCCTCCCTCCCTCCCTCCCTCCCTCCCTCTCTCCCGCAGCAGTGTGAGCGTCAGTGACCGCGGGGTCCGCCCTCCTCCTGCGCTTGGGTGACTGCCGGGCGCCCAGGTGCTGGTGGCACCGGTGCGCCCCGAGCGTGGGAGAGGCGTGTCGCGTGCGTCGGTCAGTCGATTGGGCGGGGCAGGGCGGTTTGCTTTCGTGGACGGCTCTCGTCTGTGTTTGGTGTGTGTTGCTTTGCGTGCTGCCCCCGTGTGTTGATGGTGCGTGGCGAGGCGTGGTTTGCCCCAGCTGAGAGAGTGGCAGCGAGCGCGCCGTAAGACAGCAGGTGGTTGGCCCCCGGCCTGGGGCCGTTCCCTCTCTCCCTCTCTCCTCTTGCTGGCCGCGGTCTGCGGTGGTGGTGGTGGTGTGCACCCGGATCCTCAAAATTGATGGATGATGGTCGTGCGATGTGGCTGGGCTGGGCTGTCCTTTGGCGTCAAGAGAGCGCCGACTGACCTCCTGGGGTGCCTGGTTCATCCGTTGACCGCTCTGCTGACGGCGTGAAGGGAAGGAAAGACAAGACAGCAACCTGGACCTTTTTCTCGCGACGCCTGCCTGCTATGCCCCGCTGCCTGGACCGGGATGGCGCCACGTGCAAGCGGCGCGCGCGGCTTGCCTGCAGAACCTGCACCGCCCTCCGGCAAAACATGGCTCCGGGGCGACGGCGGCATCGCAACCCTCGTACGCACGCACGCAGTGTGTGCACGCACAGCAGCCCTGGACCTCCCACGTATGTACGGAGGGGAACGCACGCCCCACTGGGGGCCCGGAGCACACGCAAGCACACCAGTGTGTGCGCGGGGCGTGGCTCCTGTTCATCGAGATCACACGTGTCCGAAACATCATTCTCACGAAGGAATGCTTGTGCGCGCTTGGCAGTGAATCGTCAGCGCTGGCGAAGGGGGTCACGGTCAACCGAATTCGTCGTCTGCTTGAGTGAGTGAACGGTGCACCAAAGCAGTCAGCACTATAAGGCGCGCGTCAAATCAATGGTGTGCAAAAGCAAGGCGAGGTGCCCTGCCTCAAGTCTGAAGAAAAGACCCAAACCACCAACCCCCCACACCCCCCTGTCCTGCGTCCTGCCGCCAGCCACCCCTGGGCTGCTGGCTCTCCTGCCGCACGACCTCCTCTCTCCCTCCACCTCTCAAGACCTCTGCTGGCCCATCTCCACCAGCGACTGCTGGTTCCCGTAGCCGTCCGATTCAAAGGCCGAGTAGCGGGCCTGCCGGCGCGCGTTGGAGCGGTTGAGCATCCACACGATGAGCACCACCAGCAGCGCCGTGCCGCCCAGCGTGCCCAGCACCACGCCCGCAATCGTGCCCGAGCTGAGGCCGCCTGACGAAGGGGGCGCCGGCGGTGGAGGGGAGGGCGGCACCGGCGGGGGCGGCGGGGGCGAGGGCGGTGCCGGGGAGGACGGCTGGTCGGGAGGGGGGGAGGGCGCTGCGTCGGGAGGAGGGGACGTGCCTGCTGGCGAGGGAGGGCCGTCGGCTGGGGGGGGCGGCGGGTAGACGCCTGCGTGCACGCACGTCATCATCACGTGATGATCAGCGAGGCCCCAGGGCCTGACATCAGAGCGGGGCAGCAACGGAGCCGGTAGTGCCACTGGTCGAATTTGACCCGTGCAGCCCCCCAGGTGTGGTGCACTCACCGACGGGTCCATCAGCGCCGGGGGGCGGGTAGGGCGGAGCTGCGGCGCAGAGCGGCACGGGCAACGAAAGGCAGGCGCTTCAGGGCCCAAACTTCTGGTGGAACTTCCTGCCTGAAAGCTGCCTCCAGGAAGGGAGGCCAGGCTTGCTCGGCGAGCGCCTGGTGGCCTCACCCCTGCTCGCACCTGGGTCGGTGGGCCCGGCGCCCACGATGAATGACTGCTCTTCGGACGTCTCGTCTGGGGGAGATGGCGGGGGCGATTGTTCCTGCATGGACCGGCGCTTCAGTGTCCACGCCAGCTGCCTGCCTGCCGCGCTCGGAGCTGCCTCCTCTTCGCGCGCTGCTGTCTCACTCTCATGATGGTGGCTGTGGACGGCCTTGACTGCGACGCGCAGCAAGCAAGAGATTGAGCCGAAACATGCTGCTGCTTGCGCGAGTGCGTGCCGGGGTAGTGAACTGCAGCGGGGTGAGCTCAGCAGGTGCGGCCGGCGGTGATCAATGCGCACGCACGCGCTGACGGACGCTCCCACGCGTGCCGATTGACGCGCTAGGAGCCAATTGGCTTGACCTCGCGTGCGCTCTCTCCCGGGTGCTGTTTCGTGCTCCTTGAGAGGGTGGCGCTCACCTTTGTGATGGTGCCGGTGCCCCATCTTGCCTGCCGTGCCTCCCGCTCGCTGGTGCGCCCCCGTCGTGCTGCCGTGATGGTGGTGAATCGCGCTCGCGGCTGAGGCGAGGCAGGTGCCGAGCAGCAGCCCCAGGAGCAGCGCTCCGGACGCGTGCCGCTGTTGTTGCCTCTGCTGCGCTTGCATCCTCATCATGCTGCTCTGAGCGCGTGAGCAGGCGTCGAGTGAGCCGCGCGGCGCCGGGCCCACCATTTCGAGCCGCCACAACTTTGAAATGTCATCGACAGCTCGAGTGGTGAGCAACGAACAGCGAGCAGGATTCTCACGCGCAGCCCGGCTCGTCCTCGTACTTGTCGGCCACCTCTCCCGGGGCCAGCTTGAGCGCCTGGGCCCCGGCCGGCACAGCGCCCCTCGCAGGCGGCGACTTGTGCTGCGCGGCGCCGCCCGAGCCACCGCCGCCCGGCAGCAGCTCCACCTCGAGCTGCTGGTCCAGCCCCAGGTACGAGTCGCTCATCAGGTACACCGTCACGGCGCCCAGCGGCCGCCCCGCGCCGTCCCGAGCCGGCAGCGGCACCTGCACCGTGGTGCCTCCCCGGCCCGACCCGGCGGGCAGGCTCAGGCGGCGCAGCGTGAGCAGCTCGCGCGTGTGCGGGCACCCCACCAGCAGGTACCACCCCTCCTCCTTGACCTGCGACCATCGCCACGGGAAAGGAGCGCAAAGGCAACCTCTGTCCGGCGGCGAACCAAACGCTGCCCTGGTGATCGGTTCAAGGGGGCCGGCCGCCCGACAGCTCCTGCTGCGCTCCAAGAGGCTCACCTTGGGGAAGTAGGGCGCGTAGACGCGAGGCCGCGTGGGCGCAATGTTGCCCCGCTCCGTCTCCCCGTCGGTCCCCCCCGCGGCGGCGGCGCCGCCGCCGCCGCCGCGCCCGCCCGCGCGCCCCAGCCGCTGCATGCGCACCTCCAGCACCCTCCCGCCCTCGCCCTCGCGCCCCTCCTGCTGCTGCTGCTGCTGCTGCTGCTGCTGCGAGGCGTGCGCCTTGTCCGCAGCCGCCTCGGCCATGAGCGCGCCATCCGCCTTGCCACCCCGCGCCGCGCCGCCACCGCCGCCGCCAGCCCCCACCAGCGCCGCCGCCACGCTCACCAGGGGCAGCCGCTCGCACACCTGCAGGAGGGGCGCGAGCAATGGCAGAGCAACAATCGTGTAGAGAGCGTGGTGCCGATGGAGAGAGGTCTGCTTGGTCACACGGTGCAACTTGCAAGAGCCGCGCGCACCTGCACCACCTCCTTGCCTCGCCCCTCGCCCAGCACCCCCACCAGCGCGTCCACCAGCACGCCGCGCTGCCCGCGGCCGGCGCCGCCGCCCCCGCGCCCGCCAAAGCCCGGCGGGGGCTTGCCGCCGCCCTGCTGCTGCCCGTGCTGCCCCTGCTGCAGGGTGTGCACGAGGTCGGGCAGTGAGGTGGCGGCGCCCGGCAGCACCTCCCTCAGCCGCGCCAGCAAGCCCTCGTCCATGTGCGGGAGCGTCAGCAGCGGATCCTCGTCCACCCAGCGCGCCTGCACAGCAGACACGTGGGACAAAAGGAACGCGTGCCCGTCGCAGCCGTGACGGCTGCTGCGTGCGCAACAGCCAAAACCCGGGTGCAGACCCTGGCGCATGCACGCTGCCGGGTGGCCCGTCGTTGCAAGGTCCTTCCCCTCCAGGAGGAGTGCGCACCAACACTGACCTGCATGATGCTCTGGATGGTGTGCACAATGGAGAGCGTGGTGCCCAGCCACCCCTGGTCACTCGCCACGTCCACCATGGCCTGCGTGCAGAGGAGAGGAGACGGGGGAGCCGCCCTGGTCACGGACACAGCGCCGCACAGCGCGGGCTGAAATCGCCGCCCGTGGCGGGCCGAGCAGGCGTGCACCTGCTTCTCGGCCCGCCACATTGCGCTCGCACCACTCCCTCTGCCCCGCCACACCTGCAGCACCCTAAGCGATGCTGACGCACACGCGCTCTTCCCCGCTCCCCCCTGGCCCTCCCGCACCCTTCACTGCCCACCCACACACCTGCAGCACCCTGAGTGAGTTGTCCAGCACGCTCTTGGTGTCCGTCACGTAGTCGGTGATGGGCAGCGGCTGCCGGGACAGGTGCGCCTGCACAAATGGCGCGCCGCGACGCACGCACTGCCGTCCCACACGCAGCGAACTGCGTGCGCGCGCGTGCGCCTGCTTCGGAATGCCACAACAGAGAGATGCAAAGCCGCCCTGCCGAGCGGCGTGAGCGCCCGTGCCAGACAGCCTCAGAGCACCATGGCTGTCCCACCTCTCCATCTCTGGCGGTGGGCGCCCGGCCCCCTCAAGCCAGGCCCCCCCACCCACACAGGGCTCACTCACCTGGAGCAGGAGGTGCGCCTTGACGTGCGGGTCGTCCATGCGCTTAGGGTCTACAGGGTACCTGCAAGCCCCCGCCATGTCGGCGTTGAGCCGGTCCTCGTTGTGCCGCACGGGCAGCTCGTCAAACTCTGACGCCTCGGTCAAGACCTGCGCCACGCATGAGGGTGTAGGGGCACAGGGTCACGCACCCACGCGGCACTGCTTCCCTCCCAGAGGAGGGGGGAGCCAAACGGCAGCCACGCATGGAAGGCGTGAGGGCAGTTGGTGAGCCACTATTGGTGCCAAGGCACCGTGTGGATTGGTGGGCGCGCCCTCACCTGCAGCACTTGGTGCGCCAGGAGGTCGGCGTGCAGGCGCTGCGTGAAGACCGTCATGGTCGTGTGCTGGAGGTAGTAGAAGGAAGCCACCCTGCACAGAGCGTGGCGCACGCCACGCACGGCAGCACCGCCGCCGCTGTGTGCCCGCGCGCCCCCACCCCGACGTCCCCCCTTCCCCACACTCTCTGTGCTGCGCCCGCACCACCAGGAATAGAGGGCATGCTGCTGCAGGCAACCGCCGCACGACACCAGCGCCACCCCGGCTGCAGGACACGCGCAGTGCAGTGCGGGGAGGGGAGGCCCCCCCCCCCCCGCTTCCCAAGGCCCCACGCCCCTCACCTGCCCGCCGTGGTGGGCGCCACCTGCCCCGGCGCCTCGGGGTCGTCATCCCCTGCCAGCTGCACGCAGCCCGCCTCCTCCAGCAGGGCCAGCGCGCCGTCCACCAGGCGGCTGAGGAACTCGTTGAGCGCGCCCGCCGACGTCTCTGCGCGTGCGAGCGCCCGTGCACAGAGAGGGCGAGACACGGTGCGGGGCATGGGGCGACCAACTGATTCGCTCCGAGGGCGGCCCGCAGGCGCCTCTCTGTGCGCGCGTAGTGATTGGGCGGCGTGCGGGAGCAGGCGGGAGGGGCGCGCAAACGGGCGGGAGGCAGGGCAGAGGGGAGGGAGGCCACAGGCCAGATGCTGGCGGCGTGCCAGCACCACCACCCCCATCCCCACCACTCCCTTACCCGCCAGGTCGTAGTAGGACGGGTTCTGCACAAGCCGCCTGTGCAAGCGAGCACACGCACACACACCACCCGCCTCAGGGATGGGGCACCAGGCATCACCAACCTGGCGTCGCACAACATCGCCTCCGCGGCTCCGGCTGGCTCTGGCGTCCCGCCTTCCTCAGCAGGGCCCGTTGAAACGCAGCCTGCACATCCCCTCCTGCAGCCCCAGCCCGTGCAAGCGTCGCACGAGCCCCCGCAGCAGGCCGGTCCCTGGTGAAAGGAAGGGGAAAGGGAGCTCGCCTGTAAAAGTAGGTCCAGGTGAGGTAGTCGAGCGCGTCCTGCTTGCACAGGATGGTGCCCGCCACCACCTCGGCGTTGAAGTGGTCCGCCAGCTGCGCGACGCGACGCGACATGACACGACATGACACGCGCACACGACGTGTCTCCACACGCCGTGCACGACTCGCGCGCGTGCGCAGCGTGCCGCGAGACGTCGGATACGCGCCCAGCAGCTGGGCTCTGGCCCCTGCCACGCGTCCCAACAGACGCAAACAGCCAAAGCGTGCCAGGGGCGGAGGCAGGGGGAGAGCAAGAGCCGAGGGAGGGGGAAAGGGAGCAGAGGGCGCCTGCCTGCGCGACGTCCGCTGTGCGCCTCAGGCGCGGCCGCAACCCTAGCTGACAAACCCTAGGCGGGCGCACTGAGGGGGAGGCCGCACCTGTCCCGGCAGGCTGCTCTCCACGGGGAAGGGCTCGTACAGGAAGCGCTTGTAAAACTGCTTCTTGGGCTCGTGCACCTGCATATGGGGCAAGGCGACGCGAGGCACATGCCCGAGCCTCACCCTCAACCCCAGCTCTTCTGCTGCACACAGCCGAACAGAGCACTGGTGGTGCGAATCCACACCTCTGGCGCACACCGCTGCGCGATCGCGCCCCCAAGCCCTCACCATGATGACGGCGACTCCGTGGTGGTCGTACTGGGGCCGGCCGGCGCGCCCCATCATCTGCAGCACGTCGGTGATGGGGAAGTCCACGTACCGCTTGGTCGGCGCGTCGTAGAACTCGGTGCCCTGCGGCGGTTAGGGCACAACGGCATGGGCGAGGGCACGGGGTCACGGGTCCTCAGCCAAACGGGCCAGGATGCGGATGCCGCTCCCTCGGCGTTGCGTGCAGCGTCAGAGAGCAAGGCAAGAGTCGGAGCCAGGCACGCCGCCCGTATCGCTCGTCCTTGCTGAGGTGTGAGAGCACCTCTCTCTCTGTCTCTCCCCCTCGCACCTTGATCACCACGAGGTGCGCCGGCGTGTTGACGCCCCAGGCCAGCGTCGAGGTCGCCACCAGCACCTGTGCGGCAACACGCACGCACGCACGCGCATCATCATGTCGCGTCAGCGGAACAGGCCACCGCCCCGCCGGCGTCAAGCAGCCAGGGTCAGCAGGGAGAGGCAGGTCAGTCACCAGCACCTGCGCCAAGGCGGATCACGGGCGAGCGCACACAGGACATGCGGCGCAGCCCTTGACCACCCTTGGTGGGCGCAGCGTCCCCTGTTAGCAGAAGCTGCACCGTCTCAACACGACCGCCCCTTCTCGCCCCCCAAGGGACCCCAGGTGCGCAGCGCGGTGTGCGTGACGACCGCTGAGCGTCCTCCCTCCCTTCCTACCACTATTTGCCGCGCCGCACCCAACGCGCTGCTCACCTGGATCTTGCACTCGACAAAGAGGCGCTCCACCAGCGACCGGTCGCGGTCGTTGAGGCCGGCGTGGTGCAGCCCAATGCCAAACTGCAGGTGAGCGTTGCGCATGCACACCACGCACCGCACACACGGCACTCCATTTCTCACTCCCATCGTCCTGGTGTGAGGTGTGCGTGGCCCACAGACAAACCCGTGCCTGAGCGAGACGGCCCTCCCCAAAACCCTAAGCCAAGCCCTCACCCTCATGGTGTGCTTGAGCGCCGAGTCCTTGACCAGCGCCAGGCACTGCTCCAGCTCCTCCTCGGGCATGCGCACCCACTGCTGAGGCTTCATGTCCGCCACTGCGCCACACCACACACGCGCCAACCGACGCCACGCACCACCACACCACACTTTTGCACGCTCGCCGCCCGCCACCACCGCACCCGGCGGCCTTGTGCGCATCGCCAGTCGGGGCTGCTTGCTCAGCGCCGCAGGCCGCTGCAGTGGCCGTCCCTCGTGCTCGGCTGAACACTAGGGTTGTGGTTAGGGTTGATGCGCGCATGCGGCAGCGAGCGAATCTCACCCGCAAAGGTGATGAGGTCCAGCGCGGTGAGGCGCGTCTGGCGGCGCGACGAGACGAACACCAGCACCGGCTTGGTGGGCGAGTGCATCTGCAGGGTCAGAGGTGCACACACACACGCACGCACACACACGGAGAGCGCGCGAAGCGAAGTCAAGTGGGCACCGCACTGCTTGTGTCGCTGCTTGGCCGCTGCGCGCCCCCTAGGGATGGTGAGGCCGGCGCAGAGTGGCCTCCCTGCCCCATCCGTGTGGCATCCGAGCGCTGGCACAGACGCAACAAGGGTCGCCCTCCCAGGGGCCGTGGGGCCCAGCGGCGTGTGACAGGGTGCGCCCAGGCAGGGAGTTGGCACTGCACGCCCCGCAACGAACAGCACGCGCACCTGGATGGCGGCGTAGCAGGGCTTGTTCATGGACGCCATGCGCGGGCAGTAGAACTTGCCTGCACACAAAGCGAATGGCAGCGCAGCCACACACCCTTCACTCAGTTATCAGGACACCGGACGCTGCACGTGAATCCGTCGCCCTGCCACAGCCCTTGTGGTGCAAAGCCTCGGAGTGGGAGTGCGAGGCCGAGGCTCGGGTTAGGGTCAGGGTTAGGGTTGAGGTGCATGGGCGCACCTGGGTAGCCCTGGATGTGCGCCTCGAGGGGCACGGGGCGCACCGATGGCTTGAAGTTGAAGAGCCCGGCGGGGCCCACGCCCAGCCAGTCGGCCAGGTCCTGCGGGGGCGCACAGGGCCCAGGGCTAGGGTTAGGGCTCGGGCGCGGCGCCACCACTCTGGCTTCTTAGGTGCAGCAGAAGGGGTGCGGCGCGAGGGAACGGGAGTGTGTGAAGGGGGGGCCACGGAAGGCGGTGTTGGCGGCGGGCGGGTGGTTGCTGCTCACCTGAGCGTTGGCGAGGGCGGTGGAGAGGCCCACGAAGCGCACCGGCTTGCCCGTCTGCTCGGCGATGTAGCGCATGCGGCTCACAATCACCTGCGCCACCACAACACACTTGTGAGGTTGCAGGGACGGCGGGAGCGGGCGCACGCAGCACGTGGCTCACGATCCCCAACCTGCGCTGCCGCTGCAGCAGTGAGGGCACAGCACGCGCGGCGCGGCACCGTACTGCCCTGCAACCCCCCGGGTTGCTGGGCCGGCCCCCACGCCTAGCAGGGTAGCGCACCTCGAGGATGGGTCCTCGGTCGGCCCCCAGCAAGTGGATCTCGTCAATCACCACCAGGCCCACCTGCCCGGCACAGACGGCGAGCAATCCAGCCGCAAGAGGGCTTGCGCCTTGAGCTCAGGCCTCAGGCGCAATGCCACCCGCGCCCAGCGTTAGCAAGGGCACAGCCAGCGGGGCCGGGAAATGCACACGCTGCGCGCCCTGCTGCTCCCCTCCCGCTGAGTGGAACACCACGCTGCCGTTGTCACGAGCGGTGCAGGCGCCAAGCCCCAAGCCCCAAGCCGCTGGCCACAGGGAGAGAGGCCGCTCACCTTGCGCACGTATCCCCTGGCCTGCCAGTTGCGGCTGATGCCGTCCCACTTCTCGGGCGTGCAGATGATGATGTCGGCCGCCAGCAGCGCCTTGAGGTCCGGCGTGTAGTCACCTTTGGAAGCAGGTAAGGAAATTGAAAGGACAAGCAAAAGGAAAAGGAGACCAACAGGTGGCCGACTGCGAGCCGAGCCTGACGGGCCCAACGGGGCGCCGCCTTGCCAGAGGGCCGGGCGAAAGGAAGGCAGCGGCACCTGGCTGGCGCCCCCTTTGCAAAGGGCGCAGACTTCCCCCCCCTCAGGCGGCTGAGGCGGCGTCTGGTTGCTCTGCTGCCCGCTCCCCGTCCCAAGCGGCCGTCTGCCCCCCCCCCCCCCCGCACCCGTGAGCTCCACCATGGTCTTGCCCAGCTGCCTGCACAGGCCCTTGCTCCAGTCCTCGATGCGCTCCCGCACCAGCGCCTTGAGCGGCGCAATGTAAATGATCTGCGCAGCGCGACGCAACGCAACAGTGAGCAACAAGAGGGGCGAGCATGAGTGGTGCGCCGCAACCAGGGCACGCCGTAGCGCTCTCTTGACGCGCGCAAGCAGGCTGGGCAACTGTGCGCGTGCGCGGCAAACCCCACTGCAGCTTCCCTGAACGGAAAGCCAGGCAGGCGGCCAGGCCCGGGGGCCCGCCAACATGGCGCACCTTGCGGTCGGGGTGCGCCCTAAAGACCCTGAGCATGGTGAGCTCGCTGCTGACCGTCTTGCCCGACCCCGTGGGCGCGCCCAGCAGCACCGGCTCGTCCGTGTGGTACAGGGTGAAGAAGGCCTGAGGATGATGAGCAAGCAAGCAGGCAGGAGAGAGGCGATCGTTTGCGCGCTCCATCAGTGTGGTACAGGGTGAAGAAGGCCTGCAGCAGGGCGCTAAGGCAGGAGGCGGGCAGGCAAGTGTTTGTGGTTGATGCACTGAATTTGTAGGGTGCAGCGTGAAGGAGGCGTCAGGATGGCGAGAGGGGCGGAGCGAGGGAGCCAGGCAGGTGCTGCTGTTTGTGTGGTGCAGCGTAAAGAAGGCCCGAGGCGGCCTGGGGCGCAAGGGACCGCTCGCATCGCCCCCCCCTCTCTTCCCTAGCGCGAGGCACCGCCATGCTGCCAAGCCCACGCCAGGGTGTGCATGCAAGCCCCACAACGCGGCGGGGCACAGCTGGTCTCTTGAGGGCACGGGCTCACCTGGGTCTGGATGGGGTTGAAGTGTGTGAAGCGCCCCTTGTACAGCGCCTCGTACGAGGGCTGGTCCAGCGCGCTGAGTGGCAGCGGGTCCAGGTCCAGCAACTCTGGGGGAGGGCAGGGGGCAGGAAGCAAGCGAGTCAAGTCAGGGGGCGCACGTGTGTTGGGGCAGAGCGTAGAGAGGGAACAGGGACGTCGCGGTGCGGATGGCGAGGGGGGGGCAGCAGCGCTCACCGGTGTGCGGCGGCATGCGCTCTGGCAGGATGAGCCCGGCAAAGGAGAGCGCCAGCTCCTCCTCGGCGTGCAGCCACTCGTCGCTCACGGCGCGCACCACGTACTGCACGTGCACACGCGCGCGGGGGGATGACGTGACATGACGCGACAGCGGCGGCGACAGGCAAACGGGAGCGGACCTGCTGAGGCGACCCTCAGGGCCGAGCAACACAGGTGAGGTGGCAGCAAGGAAAACGTGACCAGGGCTGTCGTGCGGAAGGAGGTGCGTGGCTCGAGAGTCTGTGCGTGTGGTGTGCTGTCGCACCTGGGAGGGCAGCGGCTCAAAGATGGGGATGGTGAAGGCCAGGCGCTGCTCGCCCTCGAGCGCCATCTTCTTGGTCAGAAGCCACGACTGCAGCCGCGCGGGGCAGACACGGGGGGATGAGCGGCCCGCCAGCGCGGCGCAGCAAGCAGGGGCAGCGCATTTGCGGGTGACGGCTCGCGGCGTGCACGCCCCGCGCCACCATCAGCAGCGCAGCCAGCGAAAGCAGAGGGCAGAGACGCGCAGAAACGCCCCAAGCAGAGCGAGGCCAGGACCACCCGTGCAGCTGCCGGCATGAGGGGTTTAGCCCTGGTGAGTGCCATGCGCACCTCGCTGTGGTAGATGTGCTCAGTGGCCGTGTCCTCCACCAGGATGAGCCAGCGCAGCGCCGAGCCGTGCACGCGGTCGCGCCACTCAAACAGCGGCCTGCGGCAGGGAAAGAGGCAGGACAGGGCAAGCGCATGCACACCGCGGCGCAGCAACCAGCCAGCGCTGGCGGGGCGTGAGCGCGAGCGGAGTGCGCTAAGCGAATGCGGACGCCACACGCCGGCGCCGGCGGGGGCGCCGGCTTGCGGATTGCACTGCAACCCTCCCTCAGCAGGCGCGCCCGCAGCGCCCCACATCGCATGGCCGCTCCGCACCGAATGGTGAGCTGGATGCGCAGCACGGTGCGCGTGATGGGCTGCAGCTGCGCGTCCAGCTCCAGGCTCGGGAACGCGTCCACGCACGACTTGATCATGGCGCCTGCGCCCGCGGCCACGGACGCAGCGTGCACACCGCACGGTCACCCGTCACGGGCCCGCGCCCCCGCACCCCCCTGCCGCCCAGGGACCAGGACACAATCGCAGGGTGCGGCCAGCTATCGCCACTCTGTGCACAGCGTGCAGGAAGCGGCCCCAGCAATCAGCCCGCCACCCCGTGGAATGCCCATGCGCAACACTCGCACGCGGCGCTCACCCTTGGCGGGGTGGCGCACCGCCGCGCCGATGTCGGCCGCGCTCATGTCCCACAGGTGGTCCAGCCAGGGCTTGTAGCCGTCCCCGCGCGGCAGCGCCTCCAGCTTGGACAGCAGCTGCGGGGGGCAAGAGCAGCAGCAGCGGTGGCTCGCGGTAGCAAGAGGACACGCTCGGTGGTGCTCGGGCAGGAGAGGAGAGGAGAGGTCTCCACCAACAGGAGAACTTGCGTCCCACTACAGCATGGGCAACCCACCCCGAACCCTAGGGTTGGCCTCCGCCTCACCTCGGGCTCGAGCAGCTGCTCAAACTGGCGCAGCGGGTGCGCGTCCCACCACAGGCGCCGCTCAAAGCACTTGCACAGCTTGAGGCACAGCTGCGTCATGCTGCTCCACTTGCGCCTGCCGGGCACGAGGGGACGGGCGAGTGCGCGTGTTCACGATGGCACGCCAGTGTTGATGGCAGCCCCTACCGTGCTTCCTTTACCATTCACCATCCCTGCCGCGACACGCAACGAACCGCGACACAGCACAGCGAGGCGCAGCACTGGGACGTGAGGCCAACGCGGGTGTGTGCCCCAGGCGTGAGTGACAGCGCCAGGCGCACCGGAGGCAGATCTCGTAGATGGCGCGGAGGATGCGCGGCACGTTGCTGCTCACGTACATCATGTCCGCCACCAGGCTGAAGGACTCGACGCGCGCGCGGCTCACGTACGCCTGCGCCACGCAGCGCATGGTGAGGGCACCGTTCCGTGAGCGCGTGGCCGCCAGGGGCGGGGTATGACGGACACTTCGCATAGCGTGCTGGTGGGGGCAAAGCCCTAAGCCCTGACCTGCATGAGGACGTTGGCCTTGCCGGCCTTGTTCTCCACGCCCTTGACGGGCAGCGGGCACACGTCCTTGCACAGCTCGTCCAGCTCGGGCATCTCCTCCTGCACGAGCGGTTTTTGGCGGTTGGGGGTCGGTTAGGGGGCGCGTGATGCACGCTCTGACTTCGGCGACTGCCTCACAGCGCTGGTTTCTGCTCCCTGACAGTGGCACACCCGCAACGTCAAGCGCGCAGCCCAGGACGAGGGGAATGGCGGCAGCGGCGGCGGAGGGGAAGCGCTCGTGCGCTCACCTCGCGGCTCATCATGCTCTCGAACTCGGAGCTCTGCGCCACCATGGCCAGCACCTGCCCCTCGTTCATGTACTGGCCCGTGTTGGCGCTGAGCAGCGTGTTGAACAGGACCATGGACTGGTGCCTGCGCATGTTTGGTCATGTCGGCACGCGACACTATGTGTTGGCGCTCAGCAGCGTGTCGACTGGGACCATGGACTAGTGCCTGCCAGTCCTCGCGCGCGCACGCGTTTGGTCATGTCGGCACGCGAAACAAGCGTGCAGCGTTTGGAGCGTGACGGCCCGCGCCCACAACGCTCAACGACACAGGGCGGGGCGTGCGCCTGGCTGCCAGCCGACCGCGCCCCAGACGCCTGGGCACGGCGCCAACAGATCCGCCTGGAGGGAGAGATCCTTACCTGATGTAGAAGTGGGAGGCCACGCGCCCAAGCTCCGTCACGTACAGGTTGCCGCTCTGCTCGTCAAACACCGCCATCTGCAAGCACACCCAACACCCACCCCCGCACAGACATGTTTTTCGTCCGCACCGCTCTCTCCCTGCGTTCACCTGAGGCCTTGGAAGCACGCAAACGCTGCCCAGCTGCAAGCGGTGAATGCACTCGAAAGATGCAGACCCTTCACAAGGGCCGGGACGGTGTCCCGCGGGAGCCCTAGGGTTAGCTGCCCAGAGGAGGCACACCTGCGCGGCCTTGAGCTCGCGCGCCGCCGCCACCACCATCTGCCGCTTGTACTGCTCAAGCGACGGGTCGTCCACCAGCTCCTGCGCGGCGTTTAGGGCTTGCATCAGGGCTTGGCCTGGCCGTACGCGCTCACCCTGAGCACGAACACGCAGCGAAAACCCGCCCCCGCAAAGCCCTGGTAAACCGCAAAGCCCCGGTAAAGCGCGCTAGCTCGCCTGGTAGGAGATGCCGTACGCCATGGGGTTGCGCTCCATGCGCGTGTGGAGGTAGGTGTAGGAGAGCCAGCGGACCGCCTCGCGCACGTTGGTGACGCTGCCCAGCACGATCTCGGCGTTGAGGTTGTCCACCAGCATCGACTTGAACTGAACAAGAGCAAGGCGCGTGCATTGGACGTCCCAGGGGCATGGGCGGGGTGAGGGCGAGGCGCGCGGCAGAGGGAAGAGCGGCCGTGATGAGCGCGTGCGGAGAAGCGCGGGCCACGTGGCGTGAGCAAGGTGCTGCAGCGGCGGCAGTCAGCGAGTGCCCTCCCTCACCGGCCTGCCTCCTCTCCAGTCGACGCACGCCTGCCCTCTCCTCACCCGAGTTTTCCCAACCCACACTCACCCGCGACTCAATGGGCACCTGGTGCGTGAGCATGCCCAGGTAGTGCGCCAGCTTGCCGTGCGTGGTGATGATGGTGGCCTCGCCGCTCGTGTCAAACTGCAGACGCACGCAGCAGCAGCAGCAGCAGCAGCGCCCCACGCTCACGCTACGCATCAAGTGAGCACACCGCCAAGTGCGCAGGCCCCTGGACAGGGAGCGTCCTAGCGAGCGCGACACTGAAATGTTCCAGCACAGCGCTGCTCCCAACGCAGGCCCGGCGCCCCGCCCTTGATCCCACCCGCCCGACCCCCACATGCGGCCTGCCGGCGCGGCCAAAGATCTGCTGCACGTCCAGCATGCCCAGGTCGGTGAAGGCGCCCTTTTGCGCGTCGTACACCTGGGGAGCACACAGGAGCGGGGCAGGAGGGGGGGCACACGCGCACACGGTTATCCGCTCTCGCCTGAACAGCCCACCTGCGCACTGACCGTGGCTCATGTCCACGCCATCTCCTCCTCCTCATTCAGTTGCCCATTTGCACCCGCTCAGAGCGCCATCGTTTGCTCGGAAATGACCCTTTGCGGGGCGTGTGCGAGAGAGCGCACACAGATCTAGAGGCGAGGAGCAGGCGGCGCCGCGAGGTGGCCAGGTGCAGGTGCCCCGCAGCTACTCCCTCACCTGCGTGCCCTTGATGATGACGGTGTGTGCCGGCAGGTTGACGCCCCACGCCAGCGTGGCCGTGCAGCACAGCACCTGCGATGATCACGCAACCACCCGCCGAGCGCGCCGCTCTTGACCCTCCACCATCTGTGCTCGCTGCACCGCTGGCCTCAGCAGAAGCGCTGGCACAGACGCGTGCGCAGCACTTGCGATTGAAGACGGGACGACGGCAGCTGCGGGCTCGCACGGCCGCCCTCCGCCCACCCAAGGCGCGCACGCGTCGCCCCCCGTCCCTGCCTGGCCTGCACGCCTGCCAAGCCGTAGGCCCCGGCGACCTCAGCCCTAACCTCAAACCTCAACCCTAACCCCAGCCGCCGCACCTTGATGATGCCGTCGGAGAACATGCGCTCGGTGAGCGACCGGTCGGGGCGCAGCATGCCGGCGTGGTGCATGCCAAAGCCCTGGTCAAACAGCTCGGCCAGCTCGCGGTTCCTGCGCCGCACTCACAAACTCAACCCTCATCCTTCAAGCGCTGCTCCAGATCCCTCGCACCTGGTGCTGCAGTTTTCTGCGTTGTGGCGTTCCTGTGGCACATGCGCCCGCCCACAGCGATACGTGCCCAAAGCGAGAACGTATTCTCAAGCTCCTCACCTGGACTTGGCCACGTCCTTCTTGTACAGCGCGTGCTTGGGGTTCTCCCGCGCGTCGAACAGCGCCGTGTCGCCGTTCTTGCCTGGCAAGCGCAACGCAAGGTCAAGTCACGTCATGTTACGTCACGTCATGTCAGGTCGAGCAGCGCTCGGCCTCGTCCTTTCCGCCACCCGCCCGCCTGCGCAGCCAGCGCACGCTGCGCGCCCTGTCTTTCCTCCCCCAAACCGTGGGCACGACGCACCGGCCAGGTCGGCGAGCGCGCGCGCCGTCTTGCCCGTGTCCTTGCGGCTGTGCACAAACACCATGACCTGGTGCCCGCGCTTGAGCGAGTCCACCACCTACGAGCAAGCAGCCGCGCAACACAGCCGCGCAGCAGCCACGCAGCCAACATGCGCGAATGGATGGCCTTTGCTTCACCGCAATACGCGCCGGTCACGCTTCCCGACCCTTCCGCCGAATGTCCGCCGGTGATGCAGCGCCCACTGATGCGGCGGCGACCAGGGACCAGGCAACCGAACGGCCCCCGCTAGCAGCAACGCGTCCCCCCCCCCAGAAAGGCCGCTCGCCTTGTTGTAGCAAATGTCCGTCATGAGCGTGTTGCGCGCGGAGAAGTTGGCCACGCTGACGCCCACGAAGCTGAGCTCCAGCGGCACGGGCCGGAAGCGCGCGTCAAAGTGGAACAGGCCTGCGCGCGCCAATCAGAGACACCGCCACGGTGGGGCATGCCTTGAAGAACGTCGGTCTCATAACGCGCCAGCTGGCGGCAGGGCAGCAGACGGCACCGAAACACGGAGGGTACGCGATGCCGCCAAGGAGCGAAGCCGGCGGCGCGGGGCCCAACCCTAGCCCCAGCCCTAGGCGGCACGCGCGCACCGGTGCTGAGGTTGACGTTGAGGAAGCGCGCCACGTCCTTGTAGTTGGGCAGCGTCGCCGACAGGCCCACGATGCGGATCATGGCCTGCGTCGCCTCGACCTGCCGGGCGGCACGCGAGAGAGGTGCGGCGCAGCGGCGCGCACGCACACACGATTTGCACGCGCGCTGCTGGCCCACACCGCGGCTCGACGCGCCCCCTCCCACCGCGGGCGCCGGAGACTGGCTGTG
>VFQP010002546.1_pt1 | contig 20103 bp, 25 predicted proteins | sample 3512351 | NCBI WGS metagenome assembly VFQP01 (sample SAMN10412372, study PRJNA504923) | tailings metagenome | isolation source: Relicate 1 Philex TSF1 revegetated site | place: Philippines: Tuba, Benguet | collected 2017-08-29
GGGGGGGGGGGGGGGGGGGGGGGGGGGGGGCGGCGCCGTGGCCCAACCGACGCCAAGCGTAGTGCTGCTGGTGCACCACACCAGGCGCGCCCGTGGCTTGCCTGCCTGCGTGCTGTGTGCCCAGGGCGCCCAGGGCGAGCTGGCGCCCGAGGTGGAGACGGCGCTGCTCAAGTGCTTCCCCGACAAGGAGAAGCGGTTTGCCGAGTACCTGGAGCTGCAGAAGCAGCGCGAGGCGGCAGAGGCGGCAGAGGCGGCGCTGGCGTCAAGAGCGGCTGCGGCGGAGGAGGAGGAGGAGGGAGAGAGGGGCGCCGCGGTCTCTGCAGCGGGAGCCGACGGCGGCGACGCCGCGATGGCGGAGATCAAAGTGGAGCCCGGCGTCTCGTCGGCAGAGTGACTGCAAAACACCTTGCACTCTTTTGCAAAGGGCGCCCGCATTCGTCTCAGTACCAGAATGTGGGGTACCGCCGCTGCGACCCAAACGCGCTGCCCGGGAGATTGTTCACGAAGAGCGCCACCACCAGCATGATGGCGGCGGCCCAGGCCACAGTCACGACAAACTTGAAGCCCGCCCAGTCCCCAACCGTCGGGCTGAAGGCCGCGATGAGCGCCGTGGCGCCCCCTGCAGGCGATGCATGTGGGACGGCGGCTGACGACGCTGGCAGCATGAAGAGGTGCCGGCACACGTTGCCTTGAGTGGCCACCACGCCGGCCGGCAGCGCCTACTCAGGAGTAGGCGGCGCACCTGGCGGGTGCGTGGTGCGCGTGGCGAGCATGAGCACCTGGGCCGTGGCCATGCCGACCGCCGCCGACACGGGCAGCACGCTCGCCGGCGCGGCGTGGAAAATGTTGCGGACCACCACGCCCGTCAGCGCGCACACCAGCTGCCCGCCTGCACGACGCACCAACGCGCATGCCGACAGCGCGACAAGGTGGGAGCCGCGCCCAGGTGCACCACCAGGCAGGCGCAGACGCACACTCGTGAGGCTGGCGCGTGCTTTCTCACCGACGAGGCTGCGGGGCTGAGAAAAGGGAGAGTTGGGGACCCCAAAGACCAGCACGGCGCTTGCGCCAAAGGACGCCACCAGCACGGGCATGTCAATGTGCGGGGAGGCGAACCTGCGGGCAGGAGGTTGGGCAGACGGTCCATCGCCCCGAGCCGCAGGTGACCAGCCCAGACCAACCCCTGCCCCTCTGCTGCGTGTCGGCCTACAAGGACCACCGTGGCGCCCCCAAAGAGCCGCTCACTCCTGCACCAGCGCCATGGCGAGGATGGCGATGAAGGCACCCAACCACGCCCAGGCCATGTGCTGCCACGGCTCGACCTGGCCAGGCGGCTTGCCGCCCGCGCCACGCCACTTGCTGCGCGCAGTCACAAGGAGGGGCAAGCAAGGGGCCTTGCGTCCTGATGCACGTTCTGGGCCCGGCGAGCGCCAGCAGCACGGCGCATCTGTGCTTGCCTGAAGAACTCGTACAGCCAGTCCTGCGTCGCAGCGCCGCAGCCCTGATGCCCACGTCCTGCTGAGTCAAGGCCCGGAGAGCCCGCCTTGCCATTGGTGCCGTCGGTGGCTGCCGGCGCGTCTGAGAGGGTGATGGCGGCGTGCCGCACGTGACCCTGAACTTGCTCTCCTTGCGCAAAGCTGTCCCCATTGGCTGCCGCGTGCCAGTCCGCGTCGCGGCCGCCGTGACCGGCCTGGCTGAGGCTGGCCCCCGCGGCGGGAGGCGTCAACACCAGCAGGGACGCGGCGGCCGTCGCGTCCGCCTCCCCAGGTGCAGTGCATTGGCTGCCCTGGAGGTGCCGGCGGTGGCAGCTTGAGGGCTGGCCATTGGCGTCCGCGCTGCGATGCCTCTGCAGCTCTCCGCTGGCCGCCCTGGCGTCAACGCCTCCGTGCGCTTGCGGGTGGGGCGGGAGCAGCACTGCAGCATTCTGCGAGGATCCTTCACCGTCACCCATTGTGCTGGTGGCTGTCGTGCTGGTGCTGAGACGCTGTTCTCTTCTCTCTCCCGCGAGGGATGTGACGAGAATCCGCGTGGCCGCGATTGACGAGACGGCTCACGAGCAAGTGCCAGTGCAACTCTCCCCTCGCCCTCCTCGTCGCCTCCTCGTCGCATCCTCGGGCGCTCGTCTCTGGCCCTCGTCTGCGCGCCAGGGCAAGACGCCCACCACAGCCCACCGCTAGCCGATGGATCAGCTGGGCGGCGCGGCGGCTCCAGGCGCAGGTTCTGGCTGGGGCAAGCCGCCGGGACCCGCCTCCTGCTGCTGCTTGAAGTAGACGTCGGGCAGCGTGGGGAGCGGGTACCTGCACGTCACGGCAAGAGCGTCGCCGCGCGCATCGCAGGACGACCTGCGGGGTGCCGGGCAGGGCCGGCGCAGCTCACACGTGGCCTGCACTCGCGCACCCGCTCAGCACCGTCAGCACGATGTTGTCGGTCCTCTTCCAGTGCGCCGCCTCCTCGGGCGAGATGCGCCTTCGTATTGGGATGGGCCGGACGTCTGGCTCCAGCTCGTCCTCCAGCTGCAGCCCCTCGTGCGGCGTCAGGCCGGGTACCAGGGGCGCACTCTCGACGTGCTGCACGCTGCCGGGGGCGGAGCCGCCCAAACCAGACATGGCCTGCAGCTCCCGCTGCTGCTCCCGCTGCTGCTCCTGCTGCGCTTGGTGCTGGTTCACCTTGATCAAGGGGTCCAGGTCGTTCTGCGGATGCACAAAATGTGTGCGCGCCGTCACGACGCACCCTCGCACCGGCCGCCCAGGACCCCTGCACAGCAACCCCTCTCCAAGGAAAGAGGGGGCCAGCACGCTTGCCTGCAGCCGGGAAAAGCCCTGGTGCAGGGCCCACACGCAGCGCCGGATGCGGCTGGAGAGCACCGCGTACAGCGTGGGCGCCTGGTAGATGACCCTGCGGGCATGCGGGCAGCAGGAGCGCGCAACGGCAGGTGCGCGTGCTCAGATGCCGCAGCACACACGAGCACAGACATAGGCTGTCTGCCCTGCCGTGCGCACGCGCGGGGCGACTGCGCACTTGTCCAAAATGTAGTAGAGCGCCAGCAGCGTGACGGCGGCGTTGGCCTGCGACGTGTCCTGCCCCCGCCGCTGCTGCTTGCGGATCACAAAGAGGTGCGGGGGCTGCTCCGTCTCCACCACGAACTCCAGGCCGCCCGCAGGCACCACGAACCTGCGCGTGCGCGCCGGGGCGGGCCAACCTCGCGCTGTTGGGCCGAACGCCAGGCAGCGTTGCGCGCAGAGCCCCCAAACAACACGCTCACTCGAGCGCGCCCAGGATGGCCGGATCCCTGCCCTGCTGCCTGGCCGTGGTGTTGTTGCTGCTGGGGTCGAAGAAGGGCGACTGCTCGAAGTAGTGCAGCGCCACGCCGCGGTTGCTGAGTGCAAAGGGATAGTTGGGGTCCGTCCACGTGATGGCAGTCTGGTCCACCTCCGAGTCCCCTGCTCCTGCTGCAGCTGCGGGCTGCGCCATCCCGGAGAGCCTCTGCCGTGCGCCTTCCCCCGCCTCCGTGCTCTGTGCAGCTCGATCGCGGGCGCGCGATGTCCACCGAAGCGCAGCGCTGAGACGCGGCGTCAGAGCTGAGATTGCTGCTCGATTGCTGCGATCGAGCTCGGCTTCCTGCGCCCTGAAACATCCATGTCCCCACTGCCTCCCCATCGCCCACAACTGCGCGATGGCGCGTCCGCTGGTGGCCACCGCTGCACTGGTGCTGGTGCTGTTGAGCAGCCTGCCTGTGGCCAGGCCAGCATCGTCAGACCGGGCGGCGGTGCGGCGCGTGCTGCACGATGCGGCCGCGGCAGGCCGCGTGACGGAGCAGCACCTGGCGCAGCTGGAGGCAGCCATCGACTACCACCTGGTGCGACAGTGCCTGGCCTTCCTGGTGGAGCACATGCCTCAGGTGCGAGCCGCCATCCGCCAGCACAGTCGTACGGGCGCGCGACATGCGGCCGCTCCCCCTGGCAGCCAGAGCAGGATCCCACCACGTCCGCGGGGATGCACGCGGCATGATGAGCACCAGCCCACGGCGCGAGGCGCCCCACGCACGCTGCGCCGCAGGCCGACCGCGGGGTGGTGTCGCCCCAGTCGCTGCGCACCAACGTGCTGCTGGCCCTGGCGGCGCGTGAGGCGCACGACTGGGCCGCCGACGTGCCGTGGCCCGTCTTTTTGAACGACGTGCTGCCGTACGCCAACCTGGACGAGCCGCGCGACGACTGGCGGCTGCTCTTCCAGCCGCTCATGGCGCCCGTGGTGGCCAACGCCAGCTCCATCACAGAGGCGGCGCAGGTGCTCAACCGGGACATCTGGGCCATGTGGGGCATCGTGTTCAAGCCGCACCAGACGCCAGACATCATGAGCCCCTCGCAGGTGGGCGCCTCGAGCGCAGCAAGGCGCTGGCCTGGCTGCGCCCAGCGCAGCAGGCTGCTTTTGTGGGGATCCTGCGATCCCGGCACGACATGACGCGCACCGCCGAGTGTCACCCGCAGGTCATCCAGCACGGCTACGCCTCCTGCACGGGCCTCTCGATCTTCCTGGTGGACGCCCTGCGGTCGGTGGGCATCCCCGCGCGCGTCGCGGGTGAGGAGGGCGGCGTTGCCCCGAGCCTTGTTGGCCTCGAGGGGGGGACTGGAAGGCAGGCTCGCAGTGCGCCTGCACGTGCCTCTGCCCGCAGGGACCCCCAACTGGGTCACCGCGCCCAGCGCTGCAGCACGAGCGGCGCGCGCTCCGGGCGCATCCAGGCAGCGGCGCCTCAGCAGCAGCAGCGGCCGCAGCGGCAGCAGCAGAACCCTGGGCGGCGAGCCCTTGGAAAGCGCTGCTCCACGGCTCGAGCCGGGCACGGCCCCCGCGGCGGCCGGCGCCGACGTGGCGCCGCAGCGTTCTTGGGGCGACCACGTCTACAACAACCACGACTGGGTCGAGGTGTGGGACGAGGACCGCTGGTCCTTTGTCGGCGCGGCCGAGTGGGACGCTCGGGGCATGAACCGCACGTGGTTCTTCCCGCAGCCCGCCAAGCAGCAGGTGCCGGGCTCGCCGCTCGACGCCATCTACGCCGCCTCGTTCGCGCCCCCGCCGCTGGGCTGCGGGCGCAAGGTCTTCCCCCTGGTGTGGAACCTCAACTACACGGGGGTGCGCGGCTGCGACGTCACGCAGAGCTACCTGGACGCCGCGGTGCTCGACGACCAGCAGCAGCGGCGGGCGCCGTGATGAGCGGGGGGTCCAGCAGGGAGGACAGCAGGATGACGTGGCAACGCACGGGTGCGATGGCTCTCTCTGCTAGCTAGCTGACGCGGTGTCGGTGCTCGCTGCGACGGGACCAGTGGCGGCGTGGTGTTCCGGCTCAGGTAGGCAGTGTGCTTCCTGACACGGCAACGAACGGCGCTTCTTCTTCTTCTCTTCTTTTCCCTTTAAGGCCGGTGAACTGTCGCCCCGCACGCGGAGCACGGCCTCCGAGTGATTCAAACCGAGGGACGCAGCAAAGAAACTCTGGTGCCGCGCTCGGCGGAATCCGGGAAACGCGCGATGGCCTGACGCAGAGGGTGGCGCAGTTTGGCAGCAGACTCGTCGACCCACACGACCCACACGACAGCCCGCCGCGCAACACACCCTTTTGACGCCAATGGCGCCTTCGACGCGCGTGAAGCAGGCGGTGCAGTACAACAAGGTGGCCGACGGAGCGGCCCCGTCGTGGCTGGCCGTGAGTCCGCCTTCTCGCACGCTTGATTTTGCTGTTGTTGCGCCGCTCACGGGGCCTTGCGCGCACGGAGCCCAGCGAGCAGCAACGGTGCCTGCTTGGATTGCCACGCGCGCAGAAGCCGCTGGGCAAGACGCTGCAGGCGCCTGGCAGTGGCAGCGACGCGCTCCAGGGCGACAAGGCCAAAGGCGGGCCTAGTAGTGGCAGCAAGAAGGAGAGCAGCAAGCAGCAGCAGGCGAGCCGCAAGCGCGATGCAGGGGAGGAAGAGCGCGGCCATCGCGCCCCGTCCGGCCGCAGCAGCGAGCAGGAGGACGCCCCGCCTCCGCCCGCTGCAGGGGCAAAGGCGGCGAAGGCTGGCGCGCCACTGCAGCCCAGCAGCAAGCACAACATGGGCGTGGCTGCCGCTGAGCAGCAGCAGAAGCCGCAGCAGGAGCCTCAGCACGTGCCTGCCAAGCGGGGCAGGGCGGGCGCGGCAGAGGCGGCGGGCGACGGTGGGCCGGCCACAGCCGCAGAGCAGCCCGTCCCCGCAGCAGAGGCGGGCAAGAAGAAGCAGCGCACCGGCGGCGCAGGCTCCTCGCGCCAGCTGGCCCAGCAGGCCGTCGCGGAGCCTGCGCACACGGCGGGCGGGGGCTTCAAGTCCCTGGAGGAGATGCACGCCGAGGCGGAGCGTGGCAAGCCGCCGCCCAAGCAGCAGGGCGCCAACCGCACCCGCTCCAACTCCAGCAGCAAGGGCGCCGCGGCTGGTGGTGCGGGTGGCGGCGGCACGCTGGGCAGCTCCAGCGGCCTGGAGGCCGGCGCCGTGGAGGCTCCCGCGCCCGGCAGCATGGAGGAGAGGCTGCAGCGCAAGCAGCAGCAGCAGCAGCTCCTTGCGGCAGCAGGCGCAGCTGCCGCGCCCGGCGCGGTGGTGCAGCAGCAGCCATCGGCGCCCGCACCCGCGGCAGGGCGCCTCGTGGCGGCTGCACCCGCCCACCCGAGCGCCGTGCCTGCCGAGCTGGCACTGCCTCCTCCAGCAGGGCCAGGCGCGGCCGTGGCTCCCGCCGCGCAGCAGCCCGCCGACGCCGCGGCGGCGCCCGCGGGGCAGGACGGCCGGTCCCTGATGCGGGCCTTCCTGGACCTGCAGGTCAGTCAGTCAGTGATCCCACGTCAGCAGCAGCGGTCCTCTTTCGGTCCGCGCTTGCTGCTGCTCACGCTGCGCTTCCGTCCTCACCCCCGTTGCTGCGGCGGCGCCTGCGCAGGCCCAGTTCGACCAGCTGCACCACATGTACGTGGAGCTCAAGGCCTCCAAGGTGGAGGCGCTCGAGGGACTCATCCAGGAGCAGGACGAGCATGTGGCGGTGAGTGAGTCTGCGCGCCCTCACGGGCGTGCGTCACAAGGCCGCCCTCCATCCCCCCGCGCCCGGCAACCCACCGCGTGTGTGCGTGTGCGTGCGCGCAGGACCTGCGCGAGGCCATGGAGCGCGAGCGCGAGGCGTCCCGCAAGCAGGTGGAGGCGGCGCAGGCGCGCGCCGCGCGGGCAGACGACCTGGCCGAGCAACTCAGCGCCGCCCAGGTGCGCACCGTGTTGGCTGTGGGGTGTGGGTGAGCAGGGTTGCGTGAGTGAGGTCCAGGCGACGCAACCTGCTCGTCATGCTCCTGCCGACAATCACGTCAGCCTGCTTACCCGTTTGCGCGCGCAGGAGGCGGTGGCGCGCCTGCAGCAGGAGGCCCTGCGGCGCGAGCACGAGGTGGCACTCCTGCGCGCCGACCGCGCGCGCCTGGAGCAGCAGCTGCGTGGCGCCGCGCCCCAGCAGCAGCCCGCCGCCGCGGGTGCCGCCGAGGAGCAGCTGCTGCGCGGCTCCCTGGCCGGCCACACCTCGCTGGTCATGGAGGGCGTCACCAACGTGGAGCCCCCCGCCCAGCAGGTGCCCACCTCGACGGGCGTGGGCGGCACCCCCGGCTACCGCCACCCGTCTGTGGGCCTGCAGTGCCCCACGCCGCCTCCCCCGCCCGCACCCTCCCTTCCCGGCACGCACCGGCCGGACAGCAACCCCACGCAGGCCAGCGCCCAGGCGCCTGGGCAGCTGCCCCCGTCCCCCGGCGTGGGCTGCCAGGTGCCCTCCCCCAGCGCCATGGCCGCAGAGGTGGCGGCGGCGGCGGTGGCCGGGGCCGCTGAGCCGCAGGCCGCCAGCCCCAGCGTGGTGCGCGGGGTGGCCTGCCAGACCTCAACGGCGGCCTTGGTGGGCGGCGCCGGAGCATCAGCGGAGGGCGTGCCGCCGGCGGCGCGCCCAGCCGCCAAGCCCAAGGCGACGGGCGCGCACGCGCCCGCCCCCAGCGGCCCCTCCGCCCTGACGCCCACCTCGCCCATGCACCCCCAGGCCTCGTCCGACTCGTGCGTGGCCGTCATGACCACGCCCGCGCTGCAGGGCCCCCTGGGCGGCGCACAGGCACACCCCGCGGCAGCAGGGGGCGCCGCTGTGCTGCCGGGCGCTGCGGCGGACAAGAGCAAGCGTGCCGCCGCCGCCGCCTCGCACCACGACCGCGTGTCAGGCACCGCCGGGGGCGCGGCCGGCGGCGGGCAGCAGGCGCCTGACGCCCACCTGGCCACGCCGCACGCCCAGCAGCCCGCCGCCATGGACGACAGCCCTGTGGAGGGCTTGCGCCAGGCGGCGCCAGCCGAGGGCGGCGCGGGGGCTGGGGGCACGCCCCGCCCAGCCGCTGCCTCGGCCCAGCCAGCCGCTGGCGGCGTGGCGCAGGCCGTGGCCATCACCTTCCCCTCCCCCTCGCGCAACAACAACAACAACAGCAACCGCCGCCAGAGCGCGGCGGTGGACCTGACCCTGGGCGCGGGCGGCGGCGCGTCCCCGGCCAAGGCGGCCCCCGCCCCAGGAGGGGCGGGCGCAGCGGCGGCGGGCGGGGACGCCGCCAAGCCCAAGGCGCCGGCGCCCCACATCCGTGTCAAGGGCCCCAGCGACTGGCAGCCTCCCCCGGTGCTGCCGCCCGCGGCCCCCGCGGCGGTGGAGGTGGACAGCAACAGCACCCACGCCACCAACCGCACCGGCGCCACCCCGCAGCAGCAGCAGCAGGAGCAGCAGGCGCCCTTGGAGGAGGTGGCCCCCGGCGCTGCGCCCGCGCCCGGCGGCGGTCGCCTGGCCGGCGACGCCGCCCTCACCAACAGGGTGGTGGGCCTCGCACAGGCCACCACCACCACGCCGCCCGCCGCTGCGCTCGCCGCCCCAGCCCACGCTGCCAACCTGGCGAGTGGCGCCCCCCCAGCGCCTGCTCAGCTGCACCTGGTGGCGCCCGACGACGCGCCCACCTCCCTGCAGGGCAGCACCAGCGCCGCCGCCCCGCCCTCACAGCAGCAGGTGGCCACGCTGCTGCGCACGCCGCGCGCCACGCGCACTCTGGTTGCCGGGCAGGCCGTCAACACGCCGGCGCGCCTGGCGGACGCGGCGCGGCACCACCACAAGGAGGTGGCGGAGCTGCAGCGCGTGGCCGCCCTCCCACGTGAGCAGCAGCTGCCGGCGCTGCGCGGCCTGCTGGGGCAGCCCGGAGACGCCGATGAGGCGCGCACGGCCGCGTCCCCGGGCGCGAGGGGCGGCAGCGCCAGCCCGCTGGGGCAGCCGCGCCGCGGCCCCACGCCTCCCAGCCTGGCGCTGGCCGGCGCGGACGTCGCAGCTGACACGGCCGCAGCGGCGGCGGGAGGCGCCCGGTGCGCGTGACTGCACTGGCGGCGGTTGCGGGCCTCGCACGCACGCTGCCAGTTGAGCTGCATCGCGCGCACCGGCGGGGGCCTGACGCTGGGCTGCTGCTGCTGCTGCTCCTCTTTTGCACGCGTGCGCCTGCCGCAGGGTGGGAGACGCGCCGCCAACGGGCACCATTGGCGTGGGCGGGTGGGTGGTGGACGTGGCGCAGGACGCCACCTTGGTGGTGGGGCTGCTGGACCTCAAGCACCCGCCCTCGGGCGCGCACGTGCAGGTGAGCATCAAGCGAGGGCTGCGCAATCCTGTCTGCTGCTCTCACGCGGCACAGTGAGCCAGGTGGTCTGGGTCTTGGGATGGAAGTGCGTGCACCTGCCTCGTGCTCTGCGCCTCGCAGGTGATGCGCACGCTGGTGCGGCCCTCCAAGGCGCCGCACGAGCAGCAGCAGGCGCCGGGCGCAGGCGCTGATGACGGGGACGACGACGCGCACGTGCTCTACAGCACCGAGCTGCTGAGGGACCTGGAGGAGGAGGAGGCGCGCCTGCGCGGCCTGGCGCCGGCCTCCGCCCCCGCGGGAGCCTTTGACGGCTGGTGCCTGGCGTTCCGCGTCCTCAGCCAGGGCCAGCAGGGCGCCCACCAGATGCCCCTGCTGCGCGACGTGCAGCTGCGCGAGTGGTACTACCTGCTGCCGGCGAGCTACCTGCACGTGCTCGAGGCGCTCGCCACGCCCAACGCCTGACTGACCTCTTAACGGCCTGGTGTGTGTGTGACCTGACGCATCGCCGGAGTTCCCCTGCACGTCCTCCCCTTCTCCTGCAACTGTTGCGAGCTGTTGCTGCGGCGCCGGAAAGCAGCTCGACGACCGAGAGGAGACGGGAGCGCCTGGTGCTGGCGCGAGCAGCACCCGGCGCGAGCCTCAGGTCCTCAGTTGCGCGCACCGCCCACATCGCGAAAATGAGGGCATGCCATGCACTGCGCTCAGCACAGAAGCGGCTGCAGGGAAGTGGGCAAGCCGTGGCCTCCAGGGCCGGCTCCAGTCGTTCACTGGCAACACGCACCTCAAAGCTCCCAGTGGACTCCACCGCACGCCGCATGTGACCGGCTGCGCCGCCGCCAGCACGCACAAGCGGCCCCTGCGGTCCTGGTCTCTCTCAGGCCTGTCTCCCACCACCGCTCAGCAAGGATGGCTGCGGACGCGGCTCGCGACGCACCGGCAAGAGCCAGCCAGGACCACTTGGTCTTTCTGGCGGGCGCCACGTCCGGCATCGTCGAGGGCCTGAGCATCCAGCCGCTGGAGCTCATCAAGACGCGGTTCCAGATCAACCAGGGGCAGCGCCTGCACATCCTGCCGACGCTGCGGGACATCATTCGCGAGGGCGGCGTGCTGCAGCTGTACCGCGGCGGGCTGCCCGAGATTGCCGGGCTCATCCCGCGTGCCACGGCCGCCCTGTCCACCCTGGAGTTCAGCCAGCGGGTCTTCAGGAGCTGGGACGCCAACAACCAGCTCAGGACACCGTGAGTGGCCAGGGATGGGGCCACAAGAGAGCGAGGGCGCTCGCCGCCTGGCGCCACTGAGCAGTGCCACATGCCTGCCACGGGCACCTGACAGGTACGGCTACCTGTCAGGGGCCATGAGCGGCGTGACCGAGTCCGTGGTGTTCTCGCCCTTCCAAGTCATCAAGGTGTGTGGGAGCGCGCACTCGCAGACACTGACAGCAGGCCACCACAGGTGCGCCAGGGCAACGCCATGGCATGTGTGCGCTGCGTGGGGACACAACAGGTGCGCCTGATGGCCAAGGAGCACCTGGGGCGGTACAGGAACACCATGGACTGCCTCGTAAAGGTGCGGCGGGGGGGCGGATGGGGCCGCGGGGACGTCGTGGTCAGGCCGCTGCGGCGGGGTCGACATGCACGGTGTGCTTGCTGGCCCGTTGCAGGTGGTGTCGTCAGAGGGCCTCTCCGCGCTCTTCATCGGCCTCACCCCAACCGTCTGCCGCAACTGCATCTGGAACAGCATCTACTACGGCACCATGCACGTGGTGCGCTGGCCGCAAGGCAGCTGCTGCCTTTCCCTGGGAGCTGAGGCGCCTGGGAGTAGGAGGATGCTGGGCTCAGTGGTGGCGATGGCTGCCCTGGCGGCGCGCCGCACCGCAGATTGAGACGCACCACATGCCCCCGCTGGACAGCCCGGCGCTCGAAGCGGCGCGCTCGTTTGCCACAGGCATGGCTGTGGGCTTCACAGCCACGTGCTTCAACGCGCCGTTCGACGTGGTCAAGAGCGGAGTGCAGGTACCTTGGCCCTGGGCTTGCGCTTCGCCACTCGGGGCACGGCGGGGCGCACGTTGGAGCACGGCGCGGCCGCGTGGCGCACCACCCTTGGGGTGGGTCATGTGATCGTGGTGGCTCGCGCGCAGAGCCAGCTGCCCGGGCAGCGCAAGTACCAGGGCACCGTGTCGGTGCTCACCACCATTTACCGGGAGGAGGGCGCCACGGCGCTGTACCGCGGCTTCCTGCCCAAGGCACTCCGGCTGGGGATAGGGCAGACCATCGGTGCGGTGCCGTGGAGAGGGCCGTGGGCGTGGCTGTGGCAGTGCCGCGGCTCGGTCACGCAGTGCGCTTTGCCCGGTGGTGGTGTTGCTGCAGGGCTCATGGTGTTCAAGGGCTGCCTCAAGGCCTTTGGCGTCCACCAGCAACCTGACCCTCAAGTGCTCGAGGCCAGCACAGCCGTCTCGTGAGCACCCTCGTCTCATCTTGCTCCGTTTGATTTGATTTGATTGCGTGCGCTCTGCGCGCGAGGAGCCGAGGGCGGGGTCCCTCTGCGCTGGCTTCAGTGGCTCGCAGCTTGCAGTGACCCGGTTGCGTGCTCACGTGCTCACTGCTGCTTTGCAACGGTGACGAGCACGGTGGGAGAACTCGCGACCATCTCTGGGAGGTCATCACTGCAGCGCCACGCTGTTCCTGCTTCCAGCGCCCACCAGGCTACGTTGCCGACGGTCGATGCTGGTGGACCCAGGCCCTGCCCTGGCGGCGGCGCTGGAAATGCTGCCCGCCACCCTGCCGCTCTGGCCTCGCTCCACGCCGCCGCCGTGCGCCTCAGGTCCCGAGTGCAGCCGAGACCAGACGTGGAGCATGTGCGCCACGGTGCACGACCACGCCTCCACCTCGGTGCCGCTGCCCGCGCACCGCTCCGCCACCGCAGCGGCCTCCTGGAGCAGCGCCGCGCGCACCATCAGAGGCACCGACAGCCCGAGGTGCGTCACCACAACGTCCAGCAGCGCGGGCGCCTCGTCAAAAGGCACCTGCGCAGCAGCGGCGTGTGCGAGTGCCATCGTGCAGCGCATTCGTGACGCATCGTGAGTGTGGACGGAGCGGTTCCAAGCCAGAACGCCCTGCACGCACGAGCGCGCGCGCGTGCACCTTGGTGCTGGCCAGGTTGGAGGACGTCACCGACGCCACCGTCTGCTCGCTGGCCTGCACGGCGCCCTAGCCCAGGCCCTCCACAAAGCCCACGCTGTGCGGGTAGACCTGGGCGTGCAGCCGGTACAGGAGGCGCTGGGTGCCGCTGGGCGTGTACACCACGTCCATGAGGGCGGACTGCGCTTCGGCGGTGGCCGCCACCGCCATGTCGACAAAGTGAGGGATGCTGACGTCCTGCTGCCCGGGAGCAAGGTCTGCGAGCAGGGCCACACAGGCTCCAGGCGCTGCTCAGGTGCCCGTAAGGCGACCAACCGCCGCTGCGATCGGTTGGCCCGGCAGAGGCCCGCGCTCACCCTGGCAGCATGCGGGCAGGACGGCGTCCACCAGCAGGCGCAGCTCTGCTGGGCTGAGCGCTGCCGAGAGGCTGATTTCTGGCGCTGGTCCGGCTGACAGGGAGCCAGACGCCTGGGTGAGCCTCTGGTCGTCCGGGAGGCCCGAGCCAGGCACGCCGAGGGCGGCGGCCACGCTCATGCCCAGCGTGAGCCCTCCTCCCACCAGCGTGGTGTCGCTGGCCTGCGGCACGCCAAGCGCGCAGCGCGCTGTTCAGTGCCCATGCGCCGACAGTTCAATGACAGAGCGCCGGCCAGAGGGGCACACGCCAGTCTCAGCCGCACCATGCCAGACGCCAGCGCCGCCCTGAGCGCCGAGGGCGTGAGTGCGCCCGTGCGCCGCAGGTCGGCCGCCTTGAGGCACCTCGACAGCGTGGCGGCCAGGTCCGCGGGCTCACTGGTGCCGCGCAGCCGGGGGGCGGCCAGCAGCGCTGGGTCATGGAACACTGCGCACCCACACCCGCACGCAGCACGACCACCACGTGCTGAGCCTGCCCAGTGCTCAACGGACGGCCCTCGCGGACGGCGAGCACGCAAAGGTCCGTTTGGCAGCCACCCCGCTCACCGTCCAAGTCGGTGGCCACCGTGGCGGCGTGCCTGCTGGCATCCTCAGCCGCGCTGTCCTCGTCGCCATGCGCGTGCCCCCAGGGCGCGACGGAAGCACCCAGGCCGGCGCCCCCAGACAGCGCCGCCAGCGCCTGGCGCGTGAGGGGCGAGGCGGGGTCAGCACCTGCAGGCAGCAGAAGCGTTGGCGGGAGCCGAGCAGTCAAGGACGCACAGCGCACGCGAGCGAGGAGCGCACGTGTGTGGCTGCTGGGCTCACGCACCAGCGTGGGAGGCGGCGGAGGAGGTGCCCCGTGAAGCGAACGAGATGAGCTGGGTCTTGGGGCCATTGGAAGGCTTGACGGCGCGCGCCGCGAACGACACATGGCCCGTGCGTGTGCCGTCGCCCACGGGCGCCCTCTTGCCCAGCACGTCCGCCGCAGGCCCTCCTGCCGCGCTTGCTGCTGCGTCCCCAGCGGTCGGCGCGCGGCTGCGTGGGCTGTCGGCCGCCAGGCTCACGCCCCGCCTCACGCTGGCCGCCGTGCTCAGCGCACGGGCCAGGGACCCCGCTGCGCGCGCGCACACCCACACAGGGCACAGCCAGGCCCAGAGTTGCTTGCTGCTCAAGTCCGCGCCCACCCTGTTGAGCAGTGGCCGAGCCATCGCCATCACAGCGAACCACCCGCTTCTCACCTGGCGCTCCACTCCTGCTGCTGTTCATGCGCCTGGAGGACGAGTGGTCGTGCGCCGACGAGGCGCCACCCATCTGGGACATGGAGCTGCGCAGCCGGTGGGTGGTGTGGCCGCGGGAGCCATGCCGCCCCGCCGCCCCGCTGGCGTCCGAGGCGTGCGTGTCCTGCGTGGTGCGCCGGCTGCGGTTTGCCCCCAGCTTCCTTGCCCCCGCAGCCCCCCCGGCGTGCGCGTGCGTCATGGCCTGCACGGCGCTGGGCACGTTCCACGTGGTGGCGTCGCGCGAGGCGATGATGAGCCGCCACACGTCCCACATGACTGCCAGCGCCTCGGCGGCGCTCAGCCTGCCGTCGTTGTCGTGGTCGGCCTCCTTGAGCACGGTGGCCACCTCGTGCTCCGACAGGTTGATGCCCGCCGCCGCCAGCAGCGAGGACAGCTCGCTGTGCTTGAGGTCGCCCGTGCAGTCGGCGTCATAGTACCGCACCACGTCACGGAACGCCTGCGCCGTGCACACACACGCCGCGGGCACAGCGCCCGTTCCGTCGATGCAAGCCGCACACACACACAGCGCACGCTTGGAACTTTCAAGGAAGCCAGCGTCAAGACACGCACGCTGGCGGACTCTCCTTTTGCACTCTCACAACTCACCCACCCACCCACACCCACCTGCTCCAGCTGTTCCCGTGAGCATGTAAGCAGCAGGGGGTCGTCCGCTCCCGGCCAGAGGCCCGCCTGCCCCGTGACCAGCAGCCCGCTCAGGCCCGTCGTGCTCGCCAGGCCCACGGTGGAGGCGGCCAGGGAGCGCCGCAGCAGCGACGTGCCCCCCACGCCTCCCGTGCCCGACAGCTGCAGGTGGCTCCCTCCCAGGCTGCTCTGCGTGCGCTCTGGCTGCAGCGCGGGGCCCGGGGGCAGCCCCGCCTGGTGGCGCTCCTGCAGCTTGCGGATGGCGGCCGCCAGCATGCCGGTGGCGGGATCGCCCGCCAGGCCCAGCGGGCGCGACAGGTGCTGCGGCCTGAGGACTGAGAGCAGCGCGCCGTCCACGCCGTACTTGACCAGCGCCGGCGCCAGGCTGGCCACCGCCCCGCCCTGCGCCTGCACCCACACGCGCACGTCCTGCACGTCCCACTCCACCAGAGGCTTGCTGTTGCCGAGCGGGTGGGGAAGCCCCAGCGCCAGCGTGCAGGCCGGGCCGCTGTCCAGAGGCCCCGCCAGCACGCCGCACGCCAGGCCCACGCCCGTGCCCGTGACGGTGGCGGCGGGCGCGCCCGGGTAGCCGCGGCAGTCCAGGTGCGCGAGGCCGTTGCGCAGGCGGCTGGCCGGGTGGTGCAGCAGGCCCTGGCGCAGCGCGGCCTGCAGGGCGGCGGCCGGCTGGAAGTGCAGCTCCAGCAGCTCGGCCGGCGCCAGGCGCACGCACGCGTCGGGCAGCACGCCCCGCGCCGCCTCCAGCGCCACCATGAGCTGCTCCTCAGGGCTCACCTGCGTGCGCCACAGACAGAGAGGCAGGGTGACCACCTTGACCATGTCAAGGTGGACGCTGGCCGTTGCTGGTGGGCTGCCGCCTTGCCGCCGCGCGCAGTGCCGCCGACGCTCGCAGGTGCTCACCTGGCAGGGCACCTGCACCTGCACCATGCGTGTGCCCGTGCTGGGAGCGCCGCGCGGCGAGGGGGGCAGCTCCAGCCTGGGCGCGGGGCTCAGGGGGTGGTGGCTCAGGCTCAGCACCAGCAGCGTGAGGGGACGGTTGATGGCTGCACGCGCGCGCGAGCACGACCCACGCCGGCTGTGCTCACACTGCCAGTGCTCAGCTCAGTGGGGGCTGCCCAGAGCGCGCCACCCTGCTGGGCGCCTCACCTTGCTGTCCCAGCATGCGCGCCGCCAGCGCGTCCCTGAGCGCCGGCCACCCCGGGGACGAGATGAGCGAGGGGCTCAGCAGCACCAGGCACACGCGGCAGGCCCCCACTGCCTCGAGGCTGGCCAGCAGCGGGTCGTCCCGTGCGCTGTGCGGCTGCATGGGCCCCCACCACAAGAGGTCGCTGCCGGCGCAGCCAGGCGCCAGCAGGTCCCCAAACCCAGCGAGCGAGGACGCCGCCGCTGACGGCGGTGGGGGGCCCTCGCCGCCGCCGGCCGCCGCGCCTGGCACTGGGCCCGCGTCGGCGGCGCCGGCCGGCTGCCCCGCACTGGTGCAGTTGCCCAGCAGCGAGGACGCCAGCGCGCGGATGAGCAGCTGCTCGCCGAACGGCGTGTCGTCCTTCTCGCTGGCCAGCAGCGTGACTGGCCTCAGGGCCGTGAAGTGCGGCAGGCGCACCACGTGCTCGGGCGGCGTGTGCTGCGCAAAGGTCGAGGCGAGGTACGACTCGAGCGTGCGCGCCGCCTGGTCCCTGCACGCCAGCAGCGGGCACAAGAGGTGTGAGCACACGAACACAGGGTGTAGAAGCAAGAGGTGGTCGTCGTGCCTGCGGGAGCAGGGCGCACCTGGTGCGCTCCTGCACGCTGCGGAAGCGCTGGACGTCCACGCCCGCCCACGCCGCCTCAGCCTTCTGCCGGGCGGCAGCCAGCTCCTTGAGCTCATGCTGGTGCTGCTTCTCCCGCCATGCCCTGCAGCATTTGGTGTTCCCGGGGCGAGCAGCGGGACATGCCGTCGTACGCGCGCGAGATGAGAGGAGGCGCGGCAGCCACTCACGGCAGCGGAACTCACTCGATGGTCTGCTCTCGTCGCTCCTGGAACCACGCCTCCGCGCGCGCCTTGCGCCCCTCCTGCCACTCGACCGGCACGGGACAGGGCCACCCGCGCGAGTCCACGACTGGCGTCGTTGCGTCGTCCAGCGCTGGAGGAGCGCCTTCTTCTGCTTCCGCCATTCCTTTGCTCCTGGCTTGCGCAGGCTTCGAGCGAGTCAACATGTTGACCAACCAGATTGGAGCAGCGCGACAGCTGCTCGGAAGAGAAATTGCAGCAGCAGGCAGCAGGACTCCTGTGGATCAGGAGGAGCGAGGGAGCCAGAGGGTTCAGGACGGAGCGGATGCGGAGGCGGCGGCGAGCGCCTGCACCTCGCGGCGGTGCGCGATGTTGGCGCGCTCGCTGAGGGGCTTGGCCAGGGGCAGGAACAATGGCGGCACAAACACGGCGAGCCCGATGAGCAGCATGGGCCACCCCAGGGCGAAGCGGGGCGCGCGCCCCTCTGCCGCCCGGACGTCGCCGGCCGCGTCCTGGGGGTTGAAGCCCAAGTGCTGGTACGGCTTGGTGGACACCTGGTGGTGTGCCGAGTGCTGCAGCACCCTGAAGAGGATGGCGTTCTCGACGGCAAAGCTGCTGTTGAAGGCCAGCGAGGGCGTGAAGGGCGCGGGGGAGCCGTCGGCCTGCAGCGCGCGTGAGGGCGGCCCGTGAGCATGAGCACGGTGTGCCGCTTGCGCAGTGCGGCAGCGCCAGGACGCATTCAGCGTGGGTCAAGCGGACGGGTCTCACCTTTGCAGCGCGGGTCAGCCCGTAGTGCAGCAGGTAGTCCAGCCCCGCCAGCTCAATCATGGCCACGGCCGCAGCGCCCAGGTGCATGACCAGCGCCGGCCAGCCTCCCAGCGCCCACGTGGTGGCCAGGGCGGCCGCCTGCGCGGTGCAGACAGAGCCATCACCAGCAGGTTGTCACGGCTTCACACCGCGGCTGCATGTTGAGGGCTCCTCCGCACCTGCAACCCGAGGCCGACCAGGGTCATGTTGCTGGGACCCCACGAGGAAGTCTGGAGGCGCGATGCTGCCTTGACCTCCTCGCGCCACGCCGTGCGGTACGTCCCAACCAGGTACCTGGGGCGAGGCGCCAGGATGCCAAGCACAGGCGCGACGGGGCTCGCAGTAGAGAGACCCAGGGCACGGGACAAACGAGCACCTTCGGCCTTCACCTGCTCACCTGATGAGGAAGGTCCAGTACGCCTCTCCCAGGTGAGCAGTGGCGTAGTCCTTCTCCGTCCCGACATACTGGTGGTGGTGCATGTGTGCCCTGCATGCGGACAAAGCACATGGTCGTCGTGCACCCTGCTGGGCCGTGCCCTTGGTGGCGGCGGCAAGCAAACTGTGGCCCAGCAGGCGCACCTGCCGTACGGCGTGAGCTGGGTCAAGGCCAGCTGCGCGTAGGCCAGGCCCCGGCACAGGCCCGAGGGGTCGCGGCGGTGCGCCAGCTCGTGGCCGGCCGCCAGGCTCACGGCCATGCTCCCGCCGAAGCCAAGGGCCAGCGCGAGGAGGAAGCCGCCGCCGCCGACCACTTTTGCCGTGATGCTGGCGACGACCCACGCCGCGGCGTGCAGGGCGGTGAAGGCCAGGAGCCACGCCGTGCTGGCCACGTGGGGCTGGCCGGTCTGCGCGGGAGTGGGCCAGGGGGGGAGGGGAGGGAGCAAGGGACAAACCATCAGGCGCGCTTCCGTCGCAGATTGATCAATCAGCAGGCCTGTCCGGCACGCCTGCTCACCTGGGTCTCCAGCGGCTGCTCGCCCAGCACCAGCTTGTCGATGAGCGGGCCGATGACGTGGATGAGCAGCAGCGGCAGGGCGAGCAGCCAGGTGCACACGGGGCTGGACGCTGCGCCGGGTGACGTCAACGCGAGCCCGCACGCCGCCAGCACGCACAGAGGCGGCAGCAGAGGCACGGGCTCAAGCGCCGCGAAGAGACGCTGGCGCCGCTCCTGCTGCTGCTTCTGCTGCCCTGCTGGCTGCAAAAAAAAACATGGAAACATGGACTCCTCAAGAAAATCCTCGCGAGCTCTGCCGGAAGCGCGAAACCACGTCTGTTCGCGCAGCGCTTCAAGGTGAGGATGCTGGTGCTCTGCTCTGTAGCTCGCCGCTTACAGGAGACCTCTACCGGCCGAACGCAAAAGCGCGAAGTGATCTCGATCGCCCGCATTGGTGGCCTGGGGGCAGTTGGAAGAGCCAGCTGCACAGGTCCGCAGAGCTCCCGTCAGATGAGCTGCGCGGTGGGGCGCACCACCACGTCGTCCACCTCGACGTGCTGCGGCGCCGCCAGCACCCACACGATCGCGCGCGCAATGTCGGCGGGCTGCAGGCAGGGGAACTGGCTGGTGGCGCGGCGCGCGGCGTCCAAGTCGCCGTTGTGCCGCACCTGCGCGTGCACACACACCATGCCGCCAGGCAGCGCACCAGTCGCCCCCGTCCGAGGAACCGCAACCTTGGCCTCTCCGTGCACGTGCGCCCCGCCGCAACGCACGTCCACCGCGCACCGTGAAGAACTCGGTCTCGACGAGGCCGGGTGAGATGGCCGACACGCGCAGGGGCAGCTGCGCGCCCCTGGCCTCCTGCCGCAGCCCCTCAGTCATGGTGCGCAGCGCCGCCTTGGTCGCGCAGTAAAAGCCCCCGCCCTGCGGCCCGTCGGGGATGCGGTGGCCAGACAGGCCCACCATGTTGATGATGTGGCCCCACTGGCCGCGCCGCTTCATGTCCTGCGCGTGCAGCAACACGCGCACACCACCACCCATCAGGTGCCAGCTGAGCGCAGTGTTGGCTCACGCGCGTGCACGTCCCTGCCCCTGCCCCCCTCCTGTGGCTCAGCGCCCCACCTGCACGACGGCGCGCGTGGTCATGGCAGTGCCCAGCACGTTGGTGCTCAGCATCTCCACCCAGCTGTTGACGTTGCCCTCCATGAGGCTGGCGTCGCTGCGGCTCATGCCGGCGTTGTTGACCAGCACGTCCACGCCGCCCGCCT
>VFQP010002547.1_pt1 | contig 20083 bp, 17 predicted proteins | sample 3512351 | NCBI WGS metagenome assembly VFQP01 (sample SAMN10412372, study PRJNA504923) | tailings metagenome | isolation source: Relicate 1 Philex TSF1 revegetated site | place: Philippines: Tuba, Benguet | collected 2017-08-29
GGAGGTTCTCGTCACGTCACGGATGCCAGATCAAACAACGTCCCTGGGCACTACAGCTAGACGGCGGTGGCGCCGCCGGCGGCGCTGCGCTCATACTCCGCCCGCTTCTCGGCGACTTCGCGCTCCCACGTGGCACGCGCCGTCGCGTTGCGCTCCTTCACCCGGCGGCCGCGGCGCGCGATGATCGACCCCGTCCACAGCGAGACTTCGCGGGCCAGCAGGGCCGCAGCGATGATGATCGGATCGACCAGTCCAGCACGGAACGCGGCGGCCGCCTCGTCCGGCGTCATGAGGATGACGCCATTGGCGAGGAGGATCGCGCCGATCGACCCGAAGTAGACCACGAGGGCGACGATCACGCTGCCGAGGATGTACGCCCACCACGCCGCGCGGTTGGCGACGAGCACGAGCAGCACGAACGCGATCACGAAGAACAGCGTGGGGATGTAGAACTGGGGGCTCGTGAGGAAGCCGAACAGCGGACGGCTGCCCACCGTGAGCTGCACGATCGCCGCCACGACCGCGAGCGCTCCCGTGAACACGAGTGCCGACACGAGGGCGATGAGTGCGCCGATCCCGCGGTTGCCCTTGCGCACGGGCGGCGCGGGCGTCTGCACGTAGATGACCTGCGCGGGCGGTGCCGTCGGGGCGGACGTCGTCTCGACCATCTCGACGGTTTCGACCGTCCCGGCGTCGGCCGACCCGGCGTCCGGTGACTCGATGACCTCCGCGTCGACGATCGTCTCGTCGGCGGCGGGAGCACTCTTGCGGGTGCGCGGGGCGGGTGACTGCGTGGCGTCCGTCATGGCGGTCAGCCTAGCAACGCGACACACCCCGCCGTCAGGGGGATGACGGCGGGGTGCGGCTGCGGCCCACTTCTGCTAGGGAGTGGGAGTCGGGGTGCCCGACGGCGCGGGAGTCGCGCTCGGCGTGGGTGTCGGGCTGGGCTCGGGGTCGACGTCCGGTGCGGTGGGAGACCCCTCGAGCTCCTCGGCGGGACCATTGGGATCGACGAAGAGGAAGACGTAACCGCTGAGCGTGGCGACCTTGTCGGGGTCTGTCGTGAAGCCGAAGGTCGTGGCGAGGAAGAGTCGTTCACCCTCTTGCAGCAGGCGAGCGAAGGCGATCGTCGCGAGTGGATCGCCGATGACCTCGATGCTCACCGCCACGGTGAAGACTCCCGGATCCGCCGTCGGGAACGGCGGCGGGGTCGTGCTCTCCTCGGCAGTCGGACTGGGAGCGCCCTCCGACTCCGGTGCAACACCCCACGGGCCGGGGTCCTCGAAGCGAATCGACTTGATGGCCACCCCCGCCTGAGCGGCCGCGGCCGTCACGGAATCGACGAACGCATCGGCGCGCACCGACGACGGGATCGCATCACGCAGGGTCGCCAGTTCCTCTTGCAGCGCCTCGGTGTCGGACTGCTGCGCCTGGAGTGCCGCGATCTCCGCCTCCTGCACGAGATTCAGCTGCTCCACGCTGGCCAGCTCGATCCCGGTCGCATCCGCCTCGGCGAGGCGGGGAGCGATGCCGAGGAACCAGCCGAGCAGCACCACAGCCGCCATCACGGCCACCGTGCCGAGCAGCCACAGCCTATTTCCCTTCATCGTCCGCCTCCTCGGTCGACTCCTGGTCGCCGCCCTCGGCAAAACGCAGCGCGAGCGACTCGGCCGCCAGGTTGAGGGTGATCGTGGTGAGGTAGGTCGTCTCGCCCGTCGGAAGCTCGATCACCTGATAGCTCATGTCCGCTGTGATGTCGAGCGCACGCAAGCGCGTGAACAACGCGGTCGAATCCAGCGGGCCCGCACTGCGCACCGAAAGGGTGATCACCCCGACCCGAGGTTTGCCGAGCGCCCCGGCCGCCTCCAGCGGTGCCACCCACGGCGGAGGCGAGTCCGCCGACCACTCGACATAAGTGTTGGGGCCGAGCTCGGCAGTGATCTCGTCGAACACATCAGCCCAGAGCACCTCGCCGGAGGTCGCCTGGAGGCGGGTCTGCTGAACGACGCTGACGGCGCGAGCCGCCGCAGCGGTGTCTGCGTACTGGGCGCGCTGCTCCAAGAGTGTCTGGGTGCGCGCCTGCGCGGCAGCCAGCTGCTGTTGCACGGCGATCGCGCGGATCGTGGCCACGGCGTAGCCGGCGACGACGAGCGCCGTGACGACGACGATCGCCGCAACGAGGAAACCACGGGTACGCCGGCGGCGTGCACGCTCCCCCACCTCCGGTGGGATCAGATTGACGCGCGGCTCGCCCCCCAGCACGAGACCGGGGAGAGCACGGGGCGCCGCCCGCCCGCTCACGCGACGCTCCCGAGGGCCAGGGACCACGCCGTGGTCAGAGAGTCCTGCTCCTCGCGCGACGCGCGAGCCCGGTCGCGCGGCAGTGCTACGCCCCCGACGGGGTCCGCGACGATCACCGGCACCGCGGTGAGCTCGCTGAGCGCCCGCGGCAGGCCGACCAACTGCGCGCCCCCGCCCGAAAGGACGATGCGATCGATCACCGTTCCCGGCTTGCTGTTGACGTAGTAGGCGAGGGTGTTGCGGATACCGTTGAGCTGCTCGCCGGCCAGTTCGAAGATGATCTCGGCGACCGCCCGGCGCTCCGGATCGGCACTGCCGGGCCCGAGCCCGAGCTCGCGCTTGACGGCATCGGCGTTGGCGGGTGCGAGCGACAGCCGTGTCACGAGCCCTCGGGTGATGTCATCGCCGCCCGCGGGAATGATGCGTACGAACTGCGGCACGCCGTCCTGCACGAGCACCACGTTCGTCGTGTTGGCCCCGATGCTGACCACCGCAACCAGGCCGCGGCTGCCTGCCGCCGGGAGCAGCCCGCGCACGAGCGCGAACGGGATCAGATCGACGGCGACCGGATGCAACCCCGCGCGCATCACGGCGGAGACGTTGGCCGTCACCGCCTCCTTTACCGCGGCGACGAGCAGGCCGTGCACGACCGGGCCGCTCTCGCTGGTTCCTTCGGCGATCGGGTAGAAGTCGAGGAGCGCCTCGTGCGCCGGAACGGGCAGCAGATCCTGCACATGGAACGGCAGCGCCTCCCGGATCTGATCCAGCGGCGCCCGCGGGACTGCGACGTCGCGGGAGAGCACGCGCGGCCCGCCGATGCCCAGCACCACGTCGCGCGTGCCGAAGCGCCCGTTGGCCCAGAGCCGCCGGATGGCGGTTGCCACGGTCGCGACCTCGAGCACCTCGCCACGGCGGACCGAGCCCTCGGGCAGCGGCACCTCCGCCACCTTGGTGATCGTCGGTCGCTTATCGGGATGGCGCACTTCGACCGCGCGAACGCTCGCGCTGCCGATGTCAACTCCGACGATCGTCGAACTCACGGTTCCCCCCAACCGAACAACGACAGGTACCAGCGCGCGAAGGGCGCGCCCACGAGGATTCCCACCCACGCGCCCGCGAGCATCCACGGGCCGTACGGAATGGTCGAACGGCGGCCGGCCCGCCGGAGTGCGAGCAGTGCCACGCCGTACAGCCCGCCCAGGATGAAGCCCGCGATCGCGCCGACGGCGAGCGCATCCCAGCCGAGCCAGGCGAGGAAGAACCCGAGAACGCCGGCGAGCTTGACATCTCCGAAGCCCATGCCGCCGGGGCGAGCGAACGCGAGTGCCAGGTAGACCACCGTCAGAATGAGGGCGCCCAGCGCCGCACGACCGATCGCTACCCCGTCCCCGACCAGGAGAGATGCGGCGCCGAGCAGGACGGGCCCGACGACATAGGCCGGCAGCACGATCGCGTCCGGCAGCCGCTCCACGTCGAGGTCGATGAGGGCGAGTGCGAGGCTGATCGCGACGAGATAGAGGAACGCGACGAGCACGAGCACCGCCGAGACGGTGGCGGCCGTGCCGCTGGCTTCGAGAGCGGCCGGCAGGAATCGCCACGCGACGATGGCGAACAGGGCCGCCGTGCCGAGCTCGACAAGCGGGTACCGCGCCGAGATGCGAGCGCCGCAGTCACGGCACCGGCCCCGCAGAAGCAGCCACGACAGCAGCGGGATGTTGTCGTAGGCGCGAACCGAGTGGCCGCAGTTGCCGCAGGCACTCGGCGGCGACACGATCGACCGGCCCGCCGGAACCCGGTAGACGACGACGTTGAGGAACGATCCGATGAGCGTGCCGAGCACGCCGACGACCAAGGACAGCGCCATCATCCGGTCACGTTCCTCAGCGACACGAGGGCGCGATCGGCCGTCGTCGATCCGCTGTTCTCGCGGACGCCGGTGGACAGGTTCACACCCGGCAGACCGATCGGCACGTAGGAGATCTGCGCGGACCCGCCCAGGGACACATCGCCCGCGAAGATCTGGCCTCGCAGCTGGATGCCGCTCGCGATGGAGACGGTGCACGGCGTGTACACGAGCACGTCGATGTTCGTGAACTTGGTAGATCCTCCGTCGATGGTCAGGTTGCCGGGGCAGTTGCCGACGGGGCTCGAGTTCGCGGTCGTGTCCGGGTTGATGAGCCACAGCCGGTGCAGGCTCGTCGCCGAGAAGCGACCGCTCGCCGTGATCGTGATGCGCGGCGCGATGATGGCCAGGTCATTGACGATGTCGATCTGGTTGTTTCCGTCGATCGTCAGAGTTCCGCTGCACGCGCGCCCGTCGATGACCCCCGGCGCGGAACCGATCGCCGTGATCGCCGCGCGCAGTGTGGTCACTGTGCAACTCGATCCCATCGTGTAAACGGTGAATCCGGTCCAGGCCGTCGAGGTGTATTCCGCCGCGACCGCACCGAAGTCGATCCAGTCCGGGACCGTCGGGGTCGCGGGGAGGTCGGAGGCGAATGTCGGGGCGGTGATGGGGTTGACCCGGGTGATGCGCGCGTTGCCGCCCCACCACGAGGGGGGCGTCGGATTCGTGGTCTGCGTCGTCAGGGTGGCCGAGAGCGTCGTTCCGCCCGCGTTGGTGACGTTCGTGTTGCCGTAGATGTAGGCCTGAGAGCCCAAGGTGCCCCCATCGAGTCGCAGGCTCTGGGCCTTGACGATGCCCGACACGGTGGGGTTGCCGGTGATCACGAGGTCGGAAGTCGACCACGCACGACCGTAGATGCGCGAGCTTCCCTCCAGTTGGATGCCGTTGGCGACGGCGTATCCGCGCACGTAGCCGTTCCCCGACAAGGTCATGCGACCGGTCGAGTAGGCGTTTCCTTCGATCCGGCAGCTGTTGCCGATGGCGAGGGTGCCGCCACGGACGACGAAGTTGGCCACCCCGGGAAAGTCTCCGGTGCAGGACACGTTGCCGGTGCGCACCAGAACGTCCGGCGATGACCCGTCGACCGAGACGAATCGCGCGCCGTTGCCGAAGGAACTCGATGCATACGCGTAGATGGCGGGACCCGACGCCTGGATGGTGGTCGGGGTGGAGGCGGACGCGAGGATCGCTTCGAGCACGACGGAGTCTCCGGCCGTCACACCGCCCTGGCCTCCCCGGTCGGCGTATCCCGTCGAGAGGATGCGCACCTGCGTGCCCGTGCCCACCGGGCATCCGGCCGTCCAGCCGCCGCCGGTTGCCGGACGGAAGATCTGCGCCGCGTAGACCGGGTGCTCCCCCGTGGCACTGCGGTACACCGGCGGTGTGCCCGCGCTGGCACACGTGCCGGCGGCCAGTCCCGCGCGCGCGGCGGCGACGCCGGCTTCCGCGGCCGCCTGGGCCTGAACCCCGGCACGGGTGTAGGTGGAGAAGCTCGTCGCTCCCACCACCGAGGTGAGGATCACCGAGGTCAGGATGAGGGCGACCGCGACGAGACCGAGCACCGCGGCCATGGCCACGCCGCGATCACCGCTCGCGATCGAGCGAAGTCTGGTCAGAAACATGTTCCCGCCCCTCCTACACCGGTGCGCGCGATCGCGGTGGTGTCCATGAGCACGGGCCTGCCGTCGGAGACGCTCGCCGTGAAGGCGATCCGCACCCCACCCGATACGGTCGAGAAGACGGTGCCCCCGGACGGCGGCGAGACGCCCGTGACCACCACCGACCACGTGCTCAGTTGGGTGCTGTTCGGAGCGGTGATCTTGGTGCCGTCGGCGGTCTTCGTGGAACGGATCGTGCCGGCGGATGCCGAGTAGTACCACGCTCGGCAGCTCCAGGTCAGCGTCGCGCCCTGCTCGGCGGTCCTCGTCACGAGGAGCTGATCGCTGCCCGTCGGGGTCGTCAGCCGCAGGTCCGAACTGTTGCGCACGCCCGAGGCGATCGTGCTGACCGCGCTCTGTGCGGCCGTCGTGCTCTGGCTTGCCGACGTGACGGTGCGCTGCGTGCGCATCGTGCCGACCAGGATCGACCCGATCGCGATGAGCACGATGGCGAGGATCCCGCCTGCCACGGCGAGCTCGACGAGCGTCAACCCGGAGTCGCGTCGGGCCGAGGGGCGCAGAGTGGACATCGTCGCTCAGCCCCCCAGGTAGACGAGGGTCGAAGCGGAGGAGATGGTCTGAAGAGTGTCCAGGCGCACCACGGACGCCGACACCGGAAGGGTTCGCGCGCCGGTCGTGCACAGACCGGTCACGGTGGTCACTTCGAGCACCACGCCGCGCGGGTCGGTGACCTGCGAGACGCCTCCGAGCGCGGCGACGTTCGCGCACACCGGGCCGGCGGCCTGTGCGAGTTGAAGGCGCGTGGCGACGAGCTGCGTCGCGGTGGCCAACGTGGTGTTCTGCGCGGAGACCTTCAGTCCCGCAACCAGCATGGGCACGAGTGCGATGGCCAGAAGCCCGAGCATGAGCATGGAGACGACGATCTCCAGCAGGCCGAGGCCGGCGTCGGCTTTGGCGGAATCCGGGTGGGACCCGGTCGAGAAAGCAGTCATGCGATCGAGTCCCCCTCTCGATTCGAATGTGTCCTACGTATTGAGTTGGTGCTGGCGGTGGGGCGTCACTCCCGAAGGAGGACGCCCCACCGTCGAGCTGATCCTGTCGAGCTGATCCTTAGGACGCGGGGCAGGCGGTCGCGGTCGGTGCCGAACCCGCGTTCGTGATGCTCCACACCGGCGCCACCGACTGCAGGCAGTAGGAGCTGTTGTTCGAGGTCGCCCCGATGATCACGGAGCCGTCCTGCGGGAAGCCGTAGCTGGCGAGCTGGGACGCCGTGGGCGTACCCGACGAGTTGCTCACGAGCCACGCCGAGTAGGCGATCTTCGCGTTCGCGAGGTTCGCCTTCGCGGCCGCCTCCTGTGCCTGGGCCTGCTGGCCGAGGAACACCGGGATGGCGATCGCGGCGAGGACGCCGATGATGAGGATGACGACGAGGAGCTCGACGAGCGTGAAGCCCTTGTCGTTGTGAAGCTCGTCGCGCTTGGCGGCGAGCGAGCGGTGAAGTGCAGCAATCATGACTGTGTTCTCTACTTCCTGTTCCGAGTGTTTCAACATGGACAGGAGGTCCCCCTGTGGAACTGACCCCCACGAGAAGAATGCTCCCCCCGTTGTCCCCCGTACATCCCGCGAACAGGGGGTTTAGCCCCCCGACACGCCCCCAGTACGTGGGACATCTCAGCCGCTGATCTGGTCGAAGATCGTGAACATCGGCAGGTAGAGGGCGACGATCATGCCGCCGATCACCACCCCGATGAACCCGATCATGATCGGTTCGATGAGCGACGTCAGCTGCTCCGTCGTCGTCTGGACTTCTTCTTCGTAGAAGTCCGCGATCTTGTTGAGCATGATTTCGAGCGACCCGGCATCCTCCCCGACGGCGATCATCTGCGTGACCATCGGGGGAAAGACGGGCTGGGCCGCAAGCGGTTGGGCGATCGACTTGCCGGCGCGCACCGAGTCCTGCACCGTCTGCAGCGCATTCTCGATGACCCAGTTGCCGGAGGTCGCACCCACGATGCCGAGGGCCTGGAGCACGGGAACTCCCGACCGGGTCATCGTTGCGAAGTTTCGGGCGAAGCGCGCGATGGAGACCTTCTTGATGAGGTCGCCGAAGACCGGCAGTTTCAGCCGGATCGGGTCGACGACCGCTCGCACGCGGTCGCTGTGCTTGTTGCGCCGCCACCACAGGGCGAACGCGACGCCGGCGACGATGAGCACCGGCAGGATCCAGATCATGTTGCGCGAGAGCACGACGAGAACCTGCGTCGGGATAGGCAGCTCACCGCCGAGATCGGCGAACATCTTCTCGAAGATCGGCACGATGAAGACGAGCATCGCGATGACCGCGACGATGGCCATGACGAAGACGACGACGGGATAGGTCATCGCCGACTTGATCGTCGCACGGAGCTTCACGTCCGCCTCGAACGTGCGCGCGATCGACTCGAGCGACTGATCGAGAAACCCGCCGGTCTCGCCCGCACGAATGAGATGCACCATGAGGGGCGGGAAGACCTCCGACTGCCGCGCGAGCGCCTCGGAGAGCGACGAACCGGACTCGACCTGGGTGCGGACCACGCCGAGCACGCGGGCGAGCGGCTTGCTCTCCGTCTGCTCGGACAGAATCGTCAGCGCCTTGAGAAGGGGGATGCCGGCGCTGACCATCGTCGACAACTGCCGGCTCATGACGGCCAGGTCCTTGCGCCCCACGCCCTTCTCGAAGGCCCCGAGCGAGATCTCGCGGTTGAGGCCCGTGCCCGCGTTCGCCTCCGTGATCGACACGGGGGTGAGCCCGAGCGCCCGCATGCGTGTCACTACGGCGGACTCGCTCGGCGCATCCAGACGGCCCTTGACGAGCTTCCCCTCGGCGTTGCGGCCCTTGTATGCCCACGTCTGTGCGGTGATCGTCACGATGCGCCTCCCAACCCTCCGCCGAAGTCACCCGCGAACGCGTGCGGAGTCGCCGGTCCCTCCGCGCGAGTCACCAGGCGAGCGAACGTCTCGCGGTCGTGCACCTTCTCGAGCGCGGCCCGATGGGTCACCAGCCCGCGGTTGACGAGGTCGGCGAGGTGCTGGTCCATCGTCTGCATGCCCTGCGCTCGACCGGCCTGCATGGCGCTCGCGATCTGATAGGTGTTGCCTTCGCGGATGAGGTTGGCGACCGCGGGCGTCATCACCATGACCTCCGCGGCGACGACTCGGCCGGTGCCGCTCGCGTGCTTGACGAGGGTCTGGCAGACCACCCCCTGCAAGGTCGCCGCCAGCTGCGCACGCACCTGGCCCTGCTGGTGCGGCGGGAACACGTCGATGATGCGGTCGATCGTCTGCGGTGCATCCTGGGTGTGCAGGGTCGCGAAGACGAGGTGACCGGTCTCGGCAGCGGTGAGGGCGACCGAGATGGTCTCGAGGTCACGCAGCTCGCCGATGAGGATCACATCCGGGTCCTGGCGCAGCACGTGCTTGAGCGCGGCCTGGAAGCTCTTCGTGTCGCTGCCGACCTCGCGCTGGTTGACGAGCGAGCGCTGGTTGGTGTGCAGGAACTCGATCGGATCCTCGACCGTCATGATGTGGTCGGACCGCGTGCGGTTGACCAGGTCGATGAGCGCCGCCAGTGTCGTCGACTTGCCCGACCCGGTCGGCCCCGTCACGAGCACGAGCCCGCGCGGAAGCGTGGCGAAGGACGCGACCGCCTCGGGAACGCCGAGGTCGGCGAGTGTGCGGATCTGGGTCGGGATGAGCCGGAAAGCGGCGCCCACAGCGTTGCGCTGCTGATAGAAGTTGACCCGGAATCGCGCGTTGGCCGACAGGGTGAACGCGAAGTCGAGTTCGTGCTCCCGCTCGAAGATCTCCTGCTGCTCGGCCGACAGGATGCTGTACAGCGCCGTCTCGGTCTTGTGGCGCTCCCACACGGCGCCCGAACCGGCGGCGCGCAGCGCACCGTCGACCCGGATCATGGGTGCCGCGTTGACCGACACGTGCAAGTCGGACGCCCCCACCATGAGCACCTCTTGGAGGGCGGCGATCAGGTCCGGGTCGGCACCGGTTCGTGAGGTCGCGCGCGGCACTGGCTGCTCGGCGACAGGCGGCTTCGGTGGCGGGAAGGATGACACGGACGGGGCCGGGCCCGCCGGCGCCGGAGGCGGGTAGCCCCCCGGCGACGCCGGACCGGCCCCGTCCACCACCGGGGGCGGGCCGTACGTGCTCGGCTGGGACGGGGGGAAGCCGGGCGGCGGAACCGCGCGCTCCCCGTTCACCCCACCGTTCACGGGAATCTCATAGATCGGCTGACTCATCAGGCCACCACTCTCAAAATCTCCTCGACCGAGGTCAGCCCCATCTGCACCTTCGCCCAGCCGTCCTGGCGGAGGGTGAGCATGCCCTGCTGCACGGCCACGCGCGCGACATCCGCGCTGGAGGCGCGCGCGACGGCGAGGCGCTCGATGTCTTCGGTGACCGTCATCACCTCGTGCACGGCGATACGACCGCGGTACCCGGTGTTCGAGCAGCTCTGGCATCCAACCGGCCGGAACAGCGGCGGCAGGGGATGCGACACGTCGTAACCGAAGCCGAGCGTGGCGATCTCGCGCGGGTCGGCTTGGTAGCTCTGCTTGCAGCGATCGCACAACCGCCGCGCGAGACGCTGCGCGACCACGCAGTCCAGAGCGGACCCGACGAGGAACGGCTCGATGTCCATCTCGATGAGTCTCGTGACGGCGCTCGGCGCGTCGTTGGTGTGCAGGGTCGAGAGCACGAGGTGGCCGGTGAGCGACGCCTCGATGGCGATCTGCGCCGTCTCGTGATCGCGGATCTCACCGAGCAGCACGACATCCGGGTCGGAGCGCAGGATGCTGCGCAGCGCGCTCGCGAACGTCAACCCCGCCTTCGGGTTGACCTGCACCTGGTTGATGCCGGGCATGCGGTACTCGACCGGGTCCTCGACGGTGATGACGTTGATCTCGGGCCGGGCCACGGCATGCAGCGTGGTGTAGAGCGTCGTCGACTTGCCCGAGCCGGTCGGTCCGGTCACGAGGATCATGCCGTACGGCTTCGAGTACGAGCGACGGTACGCCTCGAAGTTGTGGGGCAGGAGCGCAAGGTCGGCCATGTCGCGGTTCGACGCGTTGTTGTCGAGGATGCGCATGACGACCTTCTCGCCCCACACCGTCGGCAGGGTCGCGACGCGCAGGTCGATCTTGCGACCGCCGTGACTGACCGACATCCGGCCGTCCTGCGGTTTACGGCGCTCGGCGATGTCGATGTCGGCCATGATCTTCAGACGCGAGATGACGCCGTTCTGGATGTTCTTGGGCGCGCGCTGCATTTCGTGCATGACGCCGTCGATGCGGTACCGCACGCCGAGGTCGTACTCGCCCGGTTCGATGTGGATGTCAGAGGCGAGGTCCTGGATGCCCTGGCTGATGAGGAGGTTCACGAAGCGCACGATGGGCGCGTCATCCTCTTTCGGTTCGTTCGACTCGGTGCGCACGAGCTCGCCGGGGCCCGCCTGCTCCTCGAGTTCGGTGCTCAGGCTCGACAGTTCGCCGTCGGCCCGGTGGAATCGGTCGATCGCCGCGAACAGGTCGCTGCGTTCGGCGACGACGCATTTCACCGGCTGACGGGCTACCTGGCGCACATCGTCGATCGCGAACACGTCGCCGGGATCCACCATCGCGAGAATGAGGTAGTCGCCGGAGAACCCGATCGGCAGCACCCCGTACCGACGGCACACCTGGGCAGGCACGAGCGCCACGGCGCGCGCGTCGACCGCGAAGTCGAGCAGTTCCACGAACGGCAGTCCGGCGAGCGCGGCCCGTGCGGACGCGAGTTGAACTTCGGTGAGCACCCCGCGTTCGAGCAGATCCCGAACCGTCGATTCCTCGTCGGCCGGCGACATCGAGTCGAGACTCTCGATCGGCATGACGCCGCGCAGGATGAGAATTTCCGTCAGCGACGCCATACTTTCACCCCCCAGTGATAGCGACGTTTCACGCTATCTGCGGGGTGTTCGGCGTGTCACCCCCACAAGCGGGGGGTGACACTGTGGTGCGGTTGCGCCGACTAGGGTTGCGCGGCCGCGAACTCGTCCGCCACCGTGCGCGCGGCGAACTCCTCGACCCGCGGCGTCACGCACTCATCGAGTACGTCGAGGATGTCGACGGCGTGCGTGCGCAGATAGGCGGCGACATGGGTGCGCACGCACTCCAGCGACGCGCCGTCCTCGCAGGCGTCAACCGGGTTCACCTCGATGGAGTCGAAGATCTGCAGCGCCGCCGACTCGAACGACTCGGCCAACTGATGCATGAGGTCGTGGGGCCATTCGGCGGTCGGAATGACGCCGCTGAGCAGGCTGTCGCGGCAGGCGACGCACGTGCGACGCGAGCCCTGTCCGGGCGGGGTCCAGTCGGCGACCGACTCGTACCACCCGGACAGGATGCCGCACAGCAGATCATGGATCGCAGTTCTGTTCACGGCGCGGCTCCGTCGTTCTCGGGTTGAGCCCCATGGTGCCAGTACACAGACCGGTACATCAGTCATCGAATTCACTGACACCCATTCGGGGGGTGCCCGCTCGCCGGCACGCGAAGGTGCGACAGCACGTCGCGTTGCGTGGCATGCTCTTGACTAGCCAGAACGGAGCCACCATGCCAGAGTCCGCGCGCAGCGAGCGCCTGCGGATCGCGCATGTCGACGATCACGTCACGGTGCAGCTGGGGCTCGCGTCCCTCCTCGCCGAGGAGCAGGACATCGAGCTCGTGCTCTCCACAACAACGATCGAGCCCGTGCTCGCGCTTGTGCCGACACTCGACCTCGTGATTCTCGACATCCGGCTCTCCGACGGATCGACTGTCGGCCACAACCTCGCCGCTCTGCATCGCGCGGGGGCGCGCGTGCTCGCGTTCACCGCCGCCGACAATCCGGCCGAACTGCGGGCGGCGTCGCGCGCGGGTGTGCTCGGCATCGTGCGCAAGTCCGAAACTCCTGCGGCGATCATCGAAGCCATCAGGGCGGCCGCCGCCGGGTCCGCCGTCGCGACGACCGAATGGGCCGCGGCGGTGGACGCCGACCCGCTCATCTCCTCGGCCGGCCTCAGCCCGAAGGAACGCGAAGTGCTCGCCCTCTACGCGACGGGCGAGAAGACGATCACCGTCGCCGGCCGTGCGGGCCTGTCGGCGAGCACGGTCGCCGAGTACGTGCGGCGGATCCGCTACAAGTACGCGGTCGCCGGCCGGCCCGCGCACACCAAAGTCGACCTCTACAAGCGAGCGGTTGAGGACGGAATCCTCCCCTCTCCCGAGTCGTGAGGCGGGCGGCGGCGGGTGAACCGCGCGCGACCGTGCGGGTGGCGCGCGTCATCACCCTCGTCACCGCAGCCGCGGGCCTGCTGCTCGGTCTGACCGCGTGGCGCGACATCATCAGCAGTGCGCACTGCCTGCATCCCGCGTTCACGCCCGTGGCCGTCGCACTCGTCTTCGGCGGCCTCGCAGTCGTCACCGTCGTCACGCTCATCTGCGACCTGCGCGTCATCCGCATCGCTCACGGCGCCTACGCGATCCTGTTCCTCATCGCGCAGGCGGCGTGGCCGTTCGCCCTCGTCGAAGCGATGCCACGCGACCTCAACCCCTGGATCGTCGAACTCACCGCGCTCGGCACCGTAGCCGCCGCGATCGCCTGGCGGCCGTGGGCGGTGTGGAGCTACCTCGGTGCGCTCTCGGCGCTCGTCTTCCCGGTGCGGTTCGTCAGCAACGGCGGCGTCGACTGGGTCGTTCCCCTGCAGTTCACGCTGCTCACCCCCACGCTCGCCGCCCTGTTCACGGCGCTCGCGATCGTTGCTATGCGCAACGCCGAGTCCGTCGATGCAGCCTCGCGCGAGTTGCGGCGCACGACCGCCCGGTCGGCCGCCGCCCGGGCGCGTGCCCTTGAGGAGAGCCGACTCGACGCCCTCGTTCACGACGAAGTCATGAGCACCCTCTTCTACGCCTCGCGGGGCGATGTCTCCCTCGATGAATCGGTGCGCGCCCAGGCCCGCGGGGCACTCGACGACCTCGAACGGTTGCGGTCCGGGTCGGTGGATGCGGACGTGGGGGTCGACCCCGACACGTTCGTCTCGCGCATCCGCTCGGCCGTGCTGGACGTGTCGATCGAGTTCGACTTCGCGGCGCGGGTGACGCGCAGCACTCCCGTGCCGGGTGATGTCGCCTCCGCGTTCGCGGAGGCCACCTCGGAGGCGGCCCGCAACTCGATCCTCCATGCGGGTGCCGCGGCGACCCGCCGCGTGACCGCCGTCGTCGAGGAGCGCGGCGTCGAGGTACGCATCTACGACACCGGGGTCGGCTTCGACGCACGTGACGTCGAGCCGCACCGGCTTGGAATCCTCGTCAGCATCCGCGGACGCTTCGCCGCGATCGCCGGCGGCATGGCCAGCGTCACGAGCTACCCCGGCGCGGGCACGCTCGTGGCCTTGACCTGGCGGGCACCGTGAACGCGCGCACCCCGCTGCAGCTCGTGTCGCTCAACGGCGCGGGCACCCAAGTGCTGCTCTGGGGCTACGTCGCCACGATCGGCGCACTGGCGGTGTGGAGCCTGCCCGACGTCGACAGCCCCTGGCCGACCGTCGCGGGCATCGCGGTGTTGCTCGGCGTCGGCGCCTTGCTCAGCCTCGACCGGTACGAACCGCTCCTGCTCAGCTCGGCGATCCTCGTCGCCGTCGCGTGGACCGTCGTCGCCGCGGCGATCTCGTGGCACCTCCTCGTGCCCGGCGGGCACGCCCAGTGGTACTTCGGCGCCGGCACGGTCTCCCTCTTCCTCGTCAGCCTGCGGGGGCGTCTGATCATCGCGTGGCTCGGCTTCGCGGCCATGTCGGCCGTCATCCTCATCTGGTCGGCGACGACCACGGTGGGGATCGTGACCGGCGTCCTGCTGGTCGGCAAGCAGTTGCCGATTCTCCTCGTCGGAGTGCTGTTCACGGTGGGTCTGCGTCGCGCGACGAAGACGATCACCCGCCTCACCGACGAGACCGAGATTCGCGCCGCCGCGGAGGCGGCCGACAGCGCGAGCGCCGACGCGCGCGCGGCGCGGCTCGCCGAACTCGACGCCGTCGCCACACCGCTGCTCCAGCGTCTCGTCGACGGGCGGACGCTCACGGCGGCCGACCGTGCCGACTTCGCGGTCGCCGAGGCGGCCCTGCGAGACGGGATGCGCGCACGCAGCCTCGCCGTGCCCGCCGTCGCCGACGCGGCGGCGCGCGCCCGCCGACGCGGAGCGCAAGTGGTACTGCTCGACGACCGCTACCCCAGCCCGCCGGACCCGCAGACGTTCGAGACCGTCATCGATGCGGTCGTGGCCGCACTCGACGGTGCCGACGGCGGACGCGTCGTCGCCCGCCTGCTGCCCGAAGGGCGCGACGAGATCGCCACCGTGCTCCGCGAAACGGCGGAGGGCCGGGACCACGTCGTGATCCCGGCCCTCCGTCGTGCGTCTGGCGACTAGCTGTAGTTGCCCGTTCCGAACTCGTCCGACGTGAAGCTGTCGAAGTCGACGAAGCTCAAGTCGGCCTCGTTGACCCCGAAGTCCTCGCTGAAGATGCGGTTCGGGTAACGCTCCGACTTGGCCTCCTCGGTCGCCTCCACGGTGACGTCGCGGTAGCGCGCCAGGCCTGTACCGGCCGGGATGAGCTTTCCGATGATGACGTTCTCCTTGAGGCCCACGAGCGGGTCGGACTTGCCCTCCATGGCAGCCTGCGTGAGCACGCGGGTCGTCTCCTGGAAGGACGCGGCCGAGAGCCACGACTCCGTCGCAAGCGACGCCTTCGTGATTCCCATGACCTCCTGGCGAGCCGAGGCGGTCTTCTTGCCCTCGGTGAGCGCGGCACGGTTGATCTCGTTGTACCGCTGGCGGTCGACGAGCTCACCCGGAAGCAGGTCGGTGTCGGCGTGGTCGACGACGGTGACCTTGCGCAGCATCTGGCGCACGATGACCTCGATGTGCTTGTCGTGGATCGGCACACCCTGCGAGCGGTACACGGACTGCACCCCGTCGACGAGGTGCTGCTGCACCGCGCGAACACCCTTGACCCGCAGGACCTCCTTGGGGTCGAGGTTTCCGACGTGCAGCTGCTGGCCGAGCTCGACGTGCTGCCCGTCCTCGACGAGGAGGGTGGCACGACGCGACACCTGGTAGGTGATCGGCTCGTCGCCGTTGTCGGGCGTCAGGATGATCTTGCGGGTGCGGTCGGCATCCTCGATGGTGATCCGGCCCACCGCATCCGCGATCGGCGACGCGCTCTTGGGCGTGCGGGCCTCGAAGAGCTCGGTCACGCGGGGCAGACCCTGCGTGATGTCGTCAGCCGAAGCCACACCACCGGTGTGGAAGGTACGCATCGTCAGCTGGGTGCCCGGCTCACCGATGGACTGCGCCGCAATGATGCCGACGGCCTCACCGATGTCGACGAGCAGTCCGGTCGCGAGCGAGCGGCCGTAGCAGACCGCGCACACACCGACGGCGGACTCGCACGTGAGCACCGAGCGGACCTTGACCTTCTCGACCCCGGCCGTGATGAGCGTGTCGATGAGCACGTCACCGACATCGCTGCCGGCGGGAGCCACGACGGCACCCTTCGCGTCGACCGCGTCCTCGGCAAGGCTGCGGGCGTACACCGAGTTCTCGACGTTCGCAGCGCGCACGAGTTCGCCGTCCGCACCGGGCGCGGCGATCGTCAGCTCGAGACCCTTGGTCGTACCGCAGTCGTTCTCGCGGATGATGACATCCTGCGAGACGTCCACGAGACGACGCGTGAGGTAACCCGAGTCGGCCGTACGCAGAGCGGTGTCTGCGAGACCCTTGCGCGCACCGTGGGTGGAGATGAAGTACTCCGCCACCGTGAGGCCCTCCTTGTAGGAGTGCACGATCGGGCGCGGGATGATCTCACCCTTCGGGTTGGACACGAGACCACGCATACCGGCGATCTGACGCACCTGCATCCAGTTACCACGCGCACCGGACGACACCATGCGGTTGATGTTGTTGTCGGTGGCGAAGTTGTCCTGCATCGCGGTGGCCACCTCGGCGGTCGCCTTGTTCCAGATCTCGATGAGCTCCTGGCGACGCTCGGCGTCAGTGGTCAGACCCTTGTCGAACTGGTCCTGCACCTTCGCGGCCTGCTTCTCGTAGCGCGCGATGATCTCGGGCTTCGACGGCGGCGTGACGATGTCGGACAGCGCAACCGTCACACCCGACCGCGTGGCCCAGTGGAAACCGGCGTCCTTGATGCGGTCGAGCGCCGCGGCGACCTCGACCTTGGGGTAGCGCTCCGCGAGGTCGTTGACGATCGCCGAGATCTTGCCCTTGTCGGCCACGGCCTCCACGTACGGGTAGTCCTCGGGCAGCGCCTCGTTGAAGAGGGCGCGGCCGAGCGTCGTGCTCAGCAGAACGGTGCTGCCCTGCACGAAGCCCTCCGGCGCAGTCGCCTCGTCGAGGTGCACGCCGGAGACGCGGATGCGCACCGGGGCGTTCAGGTCGAGAGTGTGCTGGTCGAACGCGAGGATCGCCTCGGCGACCGACGAGAACGCGCGACCCTCACCCGTGGCACCCTCCTTGAGGGTCGTCAGGTGGTGCAGACCGATGATCATGTCCTGCGTGGGCAGGGTCACCGGGCGGCCGTCCGAGGGCTTCAGGATGTTGTTCGACGCGAGCATGAGCACGCGCGCCTCGGCCTGCGCCTCCACCGAGAGGGGAAGGTGCACGGCCATCTGGTCACCGTCGAAGTCCGCGTTGAAGGCGGCGCACACGAGCGGGTGCAGCTGGATGGCCTTGCCTTCCACGAGCTGCGGCTCGAACGCCTGAATGCCCAGGCGGTGCAGCGTCGGCGCGCGGTTGAGCAGCACGGGACGCTCGCGGATGATCTCCTCGAGCACATCCCACACCTGCGGGCGCGAACGCTCGACCATGCGCTTGGCGCTCTTGATGTTCTGCGCGTGCGACAGGTCGATGAGGCGCTTGATCACGAACGGCTTGAACAGCTCGAGAGCCATCTGCTTGGGCAGACCGCACTGGTGGAGCTTGAGCTGCGGACCGACGATGATGACCGAGCGGCCCGAGTAGTCCACGCGCTTGCCGAGCAGGTTCTGGCGGAACCGGCCCTGCTTTCCCTTGAGCATGTCGCTCAGGGACTTGAGCGCGCGGTTACCGGTGCCCGTCACGGGACGACCGCGGCGGCCGTTGTCGAACAGCGCGTCGACGGCCTCCTGCAGCATGCGCTTCTCGTTGTTGACGATGATCTCGGGCGCGCCGAGGTCGAGCAGACGACGGAGGCGGTTGTTGCGGTTGATCACGCGGCGGTAGAGGTCGTTGAGGTCGCTTGTCGCGAAACGGCCACCGTCGAGCTGCACCATCGGGCGCAGCTCCGGCGGGATCACCGGAACGACGTCGAGCACCATGGCGGCCGGCGAGTTGCCGGTCTGCAGGAACGAGTTGACGACCCGCAGACGCTTGATCGCGCGGATCTTCTTCTGGCCCTTGCCGTTGGCGATCTCCTCGTGGAGCTTCTCGCTCTCCGCGTCGAGGTCGAAGGCCTGCAGGCGACGCTTGATCGCCTCCGCACCCATGTGCGCCTCGAAGTACAGGCCGAAGCGGTCCTGCAGCTCCTGGAACACGGCGTCCTCGGGCTTGAGGTCGCCGACCTTGAGGTTGCGGAAGTCCTCCCAGACCCGCTCGAGCTGACCGATCTGCTCGTCGAAGGACTTGCGCAGCTGCGCCATCTCCTTCTCGGCGCCGTCCTTGACGCGGCGCTTCTGATCCGACTTGGCACCCTCCGCTTCGAGCGCGGCGAGGTCCTCCTCGAGGCGGGCGAGACGCTCGGCGATGCGCGCGTCACGCTGCGACTCGAGCGTCTTGATCTCGAGGTTGATCTCCTTCTCGAGTCCGGGCAGGTCGTCGTGACGACCCTGCTCGTCGATCGAGATGATCATGTAGGCGGCGAAGTAGATGACCTTCTCGAGGTCCTTCGGCGCCATGTCGAGCAAGTAGCCGAGGCGGCTCGGCACACCCTTGAAGTACCAGATGTGCGTGACCGGCGCGGCGAGCTCGATGTGGCCCATGCGCTCACGACGCACGGAGGACTTGGTGACCTCCACGCCGCAGCGCTCGCACACGATGCCCTTGAAGCGCACGCGCTTGTACTTTCCGCACGAGCACTCCCAGTCGCGGGACGGCCCGAAGATCTGCTCTCCGAAGAGACCGTCCTTCTCGGGCTTGAGCGTGCGGTAGTTGATGGTCTCCGGCTTCTTGACCTCGCCGAACGACCACTTGCGGATGTCGTCTGCGGTAGCCAGGCCGATCTTGATTGCGTCAAACGCGTGAACGTCGAGCACTAGTTCTCTTTCCCTCTTACGAAAATTCAGTCGTTATCGGCCGGCTCAGATCTCGTCGATCGACGAGGACTCGAACCGCGTGGAGATGTTGATGCCGAGCTCTTCTGCGGCGCGGAAGACCTCGTCATCCGTGTCGCGCAGGTTGACCGCCGAGCCATCCGCCGAGAGCACCTCGACGTTCAGGCACAGCGACTGCATCTCCTTGATGAGCACCTTGAACGACTCCGGGATGCCGGGCTCCTGGATGTTCTCGCCCTTGACGATCGCCTCGTACACCTTGACGCGACCGAGGATGTCGTCGGACTTGATCGTGAGCAGCTCCTGCAGCGCGTAGGCCGCGCCGTACGCCTCGAGCGCCCACACCTCCATCTCGCCGAACCGCTGGCCACCGAACTGCGCCTTACCACCGAGCGGCTGCTGGGTGATCATCGAGTAGGGGCCGGTGGAGCGGGCGTGGATCTTGTCGTCCACGAGGTGGTGGAGCTTCAGGATGTACATGTAGCCGACCGAGATCGGCTCAGGGAACGGCTCGCCGGAGCGGCCGTCGAACAGCCGCGTCTTGCCCGTCGAGTCGATCAGGCGGTCGCCGTCACGCGTGGGCAGCGTCGAGTCCAGCAGACCCGCGATCTCCTCCTCGAGCGCGCCGTCGAAGACGGGCGTGGCGACCTTGGTGCCGGGCTCGGCGCTGCGCGCCTCCTCCGGCAGCTGGGCCGCCCACTCGGGCGAACCGTCGACCTTCCAGCCCTGCTTGGCGACCCATCCGAGGTGGGTCTCCAGCACCTGGCCGAAGTTCATGCGGCCGGGGATGCCGAGCGGGTTGAGGATGACGTCGACGGGAGTGCCGTCGGCGAGGAACGGCATGTCCTCGACCGGCAGGATCTTCGCGATGACGCCCT
>VFQP010002548.1_pt1 | contig 20080 bp, 15 predicted proteins | sample 3512351 | NCBI WGS metagenome assembly VFQP01 (sample SAMN10412372, study PRJNA504923) | tailings metagenome | isolation source: Relicate 1 Philex TSF1 revegetated site | place: Philippines: Tuba, Benguet | collected 2017-08-29
GCCTGACCCCCGATGCGCCGGAGCCGCTGGACCAGCTGCCGGTGATCGTGATCGTGATCGACGAACTGGCCGACCTGATGATGGTGGTCGGCAAGAAGGTTGAGGAACTGATTGCCCGGATCGCGCAGAAGGCACGCGCGGCGGGTCTGCATCTGGTACTGGCCACGCAGCGGCCGTCGGTCGATGTGATCACGGGCCTGATCAAGGCCAATGTGCCGACCCGGATTGCGTTCCAGGTCAGCAGCAAGATCGACTCGCGCACGATCCTGGACCAGCAGGGTGCGGAAGCACTGCTGGGCATGGGTGACATGCTTTACCTGGCACCGGGTACCGGGATGCCGGTGCGCGTGCACGGTGCCTTCGTGTCCGATGACGAAGTGCACCGCGTGGTCGAAAAGCTCAAGGAAGGCGGCGAAGCCAACTATATCGAGGGCATTCTCGAAGGTGGCGTGATCGATGGCGATGGCGGGGCCGATGCCTTTGGTGGCGGTGCCGGCATTGGCGGCGGCGGTGCCGAAGCCGACCCGCTCTATGACCAGGCCGTGGAAGTGGTGATCAAGAACCGCCGGGCCTCGATCTCGCTGGTGCAGCGCCATCTGCGCATTGGCTACAACCGGGCGGCGCGCCTGCTCGAAGACATGGAAAAGGCCGGACTGGTCTCGGCCATGTCCGGCAACGGCAACCGCGACATCCTGGTGCCGGCCGGTGCTGGCGCCGGCGCGGGCGACGACTGATCCGCCTCGCTTTTCCCACAGGCCGATGTGACGGGTAATATACCGTTACGCCCGTCACACCCTGTCGCGGAATTGGAGATGCGCGGCCCGCTCTAACCAGACATTAGCGACTCAGAAAGGACCAGATTCCATGCGATCTCGCATTCTCGCGCCACTGTGCGCGACGCTGGCGCTGCTGGCCGCCGTGCCCGCCGCCCAGGCCGCAGCGACCGACCAGTTGCAGACCTTCGTGACCAGTGTGAAGTCCGCGCGGGGCGAATTTACGCAGAAGCAGATCAAGGGGCAGGGCGCCGCCGCCAAGGTTTCCGGCACGTCGAGCGGCACGTTTGCGTTTGCGCGCCCGGGCAAGTTCACGTGGCGCTATACCAAGCCGTACGATCAACTGCTGCAGGCCGACGGGCAGACGCTGTATATCTACGACAAGGACCTGAACCAGGTCACCGAGCGCAAGCTCGATGGCGCGTTGGGTTCCAGCCCGGCCGCGATCCTGTTCGGCAGCAATGACCTGAGCAAGAACTTCGATGTGAAGAACGGTGCCACGCGCGATGGCGTGGAATGGCTGGAACTGACGCCAAAGGCGAAGGATACGCAGTTCGAGCGCATCGGCATCGGCTTCAAGGCCGGTAATCTCGAGGCCATGGAACTGCGCGATGCGTTTGGCAATACCACGCTGCTGTCGTTCACGGGAATCCAGAAGAATCCGCCGCTGCCTGCGGACGCATTCCGCTTCACCGTGCCCAAGGGCGCGGATGTGATGAAGCAGTAAGTCGCCCAAGGACCGCCATGAAAAACGCTCACCAATCCCTGTTCCGCCTGCATCGCGGAAAATTCGCCGCCCCGGGCAGCGCGTTGGCCGCCGCGTTGGTGTTGTCGGCATGCGCGCACAGCCAGGCCAGCCGCTTCGATGTCGATGCCTTCCTGCGCGGCTCGGACACGGCATTGCCGGAAGTGCTGGGCAATCCCGACTTTCTCAAGGCGACGCAGATCACCACGAGCGAGTGCGCTGCACTGCTGCAGTCGCCGCATAGCGGTGCACTGGAAGACCTGCCGGCCAGCAATACCGCGCGCGGGCCGGCATGGGTACTCCATCCGGCCAGCACACCGGACAAGGTGTGGCTGATCGTAGGCCAGTCCGGTGGCGAGCGCACCTGCCATGGTCCGCTGCCCGCAGACGCCATGAAGGCCTTGACCGAACGGGCCAAGGGCTGAGGCCCAAGGCCCGGTGATCAGCGCGAGACGCTAGGCCAGCGCCTCGCGCGCATAGCGCTGGCGCGGCTTGGGCAGCGCTTGCAACTTCTCGCGCCGGATGCGGATTGCTTCCTCGTCGTTGCGCTTGATGGCGGCGCGCAGTTTCAGCACGGCTTTCTTGTACTGCTTTTTCTTGCGCATGCGGGTGGTGATGGCCATGGCAGTGGTGTCCTCCTGGTTTGCCTGTCCCTCATGGTACGGCCCGCATGGCGCCGCCAAGCCCGATGTCGAAAGAATTCAGATCGGGCTGCAAGGACGCTCAATAAGGCGGTGCAGCATGACCGCCCTGGTTCCGGCTCAGAGCAGGAAGCGCCGGTTGTCGTTCTCGGCATAGCGCGGCTCGACCTTGCGGAAGGTGAGCTTGGTGCTGCTCTTGAGCTTGCGCCCGGCCGTCTTGCGCTGTAACTGGCGATGCACCGCGCGGATATGGCCTACCGAGTCCTGCGCATAGGGCTTGCCATCGGTTGCCCCGGCCAGGCCGCCGCCGGCTGCTAACGCATCATTGTGAGCAGCCGCTGACTTCGCAATCAGCACATCAAGATACTGGCGCGCGCGCACTGCGGCATGTAGCTGGCCATCGGCCGGATTCTGCTTGGCGCGGACCGCATCCTGCGGCAGGCGCACATTGCCCGCCACACGACGCAACGCCGCGCGCAGTTCGGCCCCGTCCAGTGTCGCGTCCTGCACGATCCAGACCGCATCGTGACGGATCCAGCCTTCGGCGTCAGCCATGCGGCGCAGCAGTGCCGGTAACAGCAGTCGTCCGCCATAACGGTGCGTGCGGCGGATCGCGGCCAGGCCGATGCGGCGTACGTGCGCGTTTTCATGGTCGAACAGGTCGGCGATGACGCGATCGGCATCTTCCTGCGATTCGATCAGTTCGGTGAACTGGCCGGCCAGCGAGATCTCTTCCACACCATTGAGCTTGTTCTTGCTCGCCAGGCGGTTCAGCTTGAACATCAGCATGCGGTAACGCAGCATACAAATCCCCGGAATTCGAAAACGTCGTCCTGCGGTGAGCCGCCGGTCGAGATGCCGGCGTCGGATTTCCCGCGTGGCTTGAAGCGCGGGCCATTGGGTGGTATCGGCGCAGCTGGAGCCGGACTTTAGCCCGCCAGCCAAAAAATCCGCGCGCGGGATCGTCTACACTGTGACGTTCCGCGCCGCGTTGGCGGCCGCACCCGACTGAAAGGCTTGTACACCGTGGCGGATTCGCTGTTCTCCGACCCCCCTGACCGTTCCCGGCAACCGCTCGCGGAGCGCCTGCGCCCGCGCAATATCGACGAGGTCATTGGCCAGCAGCACCTGCTGGGCGCCGGCAAGCCGCTGCGCGTGGCCTTTGCCTCGGGCGAGCCGCACTCGATGATCCTGTGGGGCCCGCCCGGGGTGGGCAAGACCACGCTGGCAAGATTGATGGCCGACGCGTTCGATGCCGAATTCATTGCGTTATCGGCGGTGCTGTCAGGGGTCAAGGACATTCGCGAGGCGGTCGAACGCGCCGAGCAATTCCGCGCGCATGGCCGTCGCACGCTGGTGTTCGTCGATGAGGTGCATCGCTTCAACAAGAGCCAGCAGGACGCATTCCTGCCGCACGTGGAAAGCGGGCTGTTCGTGTTCATTGGCGCCACTACTGAGAACCCGTCGTTCGAGGTCAACGGCGCGCTGTTGTCGCGCGCGGCAGTCTATGTGCTCAAGAGCCTCGACGAAAACGAGCTCAGGCAACTGGTGCTGCGCGCCAGCGAGGAACTGGGCGGCGTGACATGGGACGACGAGGCCATGGGCCTGATCGTCGGCTCGGCCGATGGCGATGGCCGCAAGCTGCTCAACAATATCGAGATCGTGGTGCGCGCCGCGCGCAATGCCGGTGTGCAGGTCATCGACACGGCATTGCTGGGCAGCGCGCTCTCTGAAAACCTGCGCCGTTTCGACAAGGGCGGGGATGCGTTCTACGACCAGATCAGCGCACTGCACAAGTCGGTGCGTGGCTCCGACCCGGACGGTGCGCTCTACTGGTTCTGCCGCATGCTAGACGGCGGCGCCGATCCGCGCTACCTGGCGCGGCGCATCGTGCGGATGGCATGGGAAGACATCGGCCTGGCCGATCCGCGCGCGGCGCGCATCACGCTCGATGCATCGGAAACGTACGAGCGTCTCGGGTCGCCCGAAGGCGAGCTGGCGCTGGCTCAGGCGCTGATCTACCTGGCGGTGGCGCCCAAATCGAACGCTGGCTACAACGCCTATAACGCGGTGCGCGCGTTCGTTGCCAAGGACAAATCGCGTCCGGTGCCCGTGCATTTGCGCAATGCCCCGACCCGGCTGATGAAGGAGCTCGGCTATGGTCACGCGTACCGCTATGCGCACGATGAACCAGAAGCCTATGCGGCCGGCGAGCACTATCTGCCGGACGACCTGCGGCGCCAGGACTGGTATCAGCCTGTGCCGCGCGGACTGGAGGGCAAGATTGCCGACAAGCTGCGGCATTTGCGCGACCTCGACGACGCGTGGCATCGCCAGCAAAAGGACCGCGAAAAGGGCGGCAACGGCTGAACGCGCACGCCGATCCGGCGAACAGCCGGTGAAATCGGCGCAGATTCGGCGCCGTCCGGCCATGGCGGTGCAGTAAAATGTCGCGTTCGCCGGCATGTTGCCGGCACCGCACACCGATTTGCACACCGACTGCAATATGCTCGACATCCAGCTGTTCCGCAAAGACATCGACGCCGTGGCCCAGCGCCTCGCCACGCGCGGATTCCAACTCGACGTGGCCGCGTTCCAGGGCCTGGAGGCCGAACGCAAGCAGCTGCAGACCCAGACCGAAGAACTGCAGGCACGCCGCAACACGCTGTCGAAACAGATCGGCATGCTCAAGGGCAAGGGCGAAGACGCCTCGGCCCCGATGGCCGAAGTTGCCGGCATCGGCGATACGCTGAAGGCCTCGGCCGAGCGCCTGGCACAGATCCAGGGCCAGCTCAACGACGCCATGATGTCGATCCCGAATCTGCCGCACGAAAGCGTGCCGGTGGGCAAGGACGAGACGCAGAACGTCGAGGTGCGCCGCATCGGCACGCCGCGCACGTTCGACTTCGAAGTCAAGGATCACGTCGACGTCGGCGCGAAGCTCGGTCTCGATTTCGAAACCGCATCGAAGGTGACCGGCTCGCGCTTTGCATTCCTGCGTGGCGGCGTGGCGCGCATGCATCGTGCACTGGTGCAGTTGATGGTGGATACGCACACGCTGGAGCACGGCTACACCGAGATGTACGTGCCGTACATCGTCAATGCGGCATCGATGCGCGGCACGGGTCAGTTGCCGAAGTTTGAGGACGACCTGTTCAAGGTGCCGCGCAAGGTCGGTGGCGACGATGGCCAGGACACGATCGAAAACTTCTACCTGATCCCGACCGCCGAAGTGCCGCTGACCAATATGGTTCGCGATGCGATCGTGGCTGCCGAAAAGCTGCCGCTGCGTTACGTGGCCCATACGCCGTGCTTCCGTTCCGAAGCCGGTTCGTACGGCAAGGACACGCGCGGCATGATCCGCCAGCATCAATTCGACAAGGTCGAGATGGTGCAGGTCGTGCCGGCCGACCAGTCGATGGAAGCGCTGGAACAGATGACCGGCCACGCCGAGAAGATCCTCTCGAAGCTTGAACTGCCGTTCCGCACCGTGGTGCTGTGTACGGGCGACATGGGCTTCGGCAGCACCAAGACCTATGACATCGAGGTGTGGATCCCGGCGCAGAACACCTACCGTGAGATCAGCTCGTGCTCGAACATGGGCGATTTCCAGGCGCGCCGCATGCAGGCGCGCTCGCGCGCCGGGCAGGGCAAGCCGGAACTGGTCCATACGCTGAACGGTTCGGGCCTGGCCGTGGGCCGCACGCTGGTGGCGATCCTGGAAAACTACCAGAACGCCGATGGCTCGCTGACCGTACCCAAGGCACTCCAGCCGTACATGGGCGGCATCACACGCCTGGAACCGGAAGCGTAAAAAAATGTTGTAGAGGGGCTTGCGTTGCGGGTAGCAGTGTCCCTATAATCTTGGTTTCGCCGCTCACCAAGCGGTCGACCAAGTTACCGGAGAGGTGGCAGAGTGGTCGAATGTACCTGACTCGAAATCAGGCGTACCGGCGACGGTACCGTGGGTTCGAATCCCACCCTCTCCGCCAAACAAGAAGCTGCTGACGGATTCGACCACCAGCAGACAAAAACAGCGTAGTAAAACTCAAGCCGACGTACTGTGAAAGCAGACGTCGGTTTTGTTTTTTGGCGGTTCAAATGCTGATGTCTTTCTCCCGTCTCCCATGCAGTGGCAGTGGCAGAAGGGAGCAAACAAACAATCAATCAATCAAACACACACACCGCTATCCATTGGGCTGCGTGGTCGATTCCACTGCCGCAGGCAGCCGCGACACCAGCAACTGGTCGATCTTGTGATGGTCGATGTCGAGCACCTCGAAGCGGAAGCCTGCCACGGTGATCGACTCGGATTTCTTCGGGATCCGCTTCAGCGAATAGATCACGAGTCCCGCAGCGGTGTCGACATAGTCTTCCCCCGGTAGCGTATCGAGTTCGAGCGCCTTCTTGAGGTCCACCAGCGGCGTCAGGCCGTCCACCAGCCACGATGATTCGTCGCGGCGCACAATCTGCTCGTCTTCGGTCGTGTAGAGAATGTCGCCCATCAGCGCGCCAACGATGTCGTCAAGCGTGACGATGCCCACCACCAGCCCGTACTCGTTCATCACCACGGCAAAGTTCTCGTGCATTTCGCGGAAGCGCGTCAGCGATTCCGATAGCGTGAGCGTGTCCGGTATCACGAGTACGTTCTTGTCGTAGTGTTTGCCAAGATCGTCGAGTACGGCCGCGCTCTCGTTGGCGAGCAGCAATTGCAGGATGGCCTTGGAATCCATGTAGCCGAGCACGTCGTCAATGCTCTTGCCGCAGACCGGATACTGCGCGTGCGGCTGCTTGACGAGCTTGCGGCGGATACTGTCGGCGGTCTCGCCGAGCGTCAGGAATACCACGTCATCGCGCGGCGTCATGATCGCGGTAATGGGTTTCGAGTCGAGTTCGAATACGTTCTCGATCAGGTGGAGCTCGTGCTTGTGCAGCACGCCAGCCTCGGCGCCGGCATCGACCATCGCGGCGATATCCTCCGTGGTGATCTGGTCCACCGGTTTGGTGGGGATGCCCATCAGCCTGAGCATGGCGTCTGCGGCCGCATTGAATACCCACACTAGCGGCTTGAAGACCTTCAGCAACGTCAGCATCGGTCCGATGACCTGCACGGCGCAGGCCTCCGGAAACGTCATCGCGATGCGCTTCGGGATCAGGTCGGCAAACTGGATGAACAGCAGTGTGACCACGAGGAACGAACCGATATTCGCCACACGTTGCGCCATGCCGGCATCCATATAGCCAAGCAACACTTCATAGACCAGATCGGATACGTGTTTCTCGCCGAGGATACCGGCCAGGATGGCCACGCTGTTCACGCCGATCTGCACCACCGTAAAGAAATTGCCAGGCTCTTCCTTGAGCAGCAATACCTTGGTCGCACGGCGGTCGCCGCGTTCGGAGAGAACCTGGAGTTTGGTACGCCGGGCCGCGGTGAGTGCAATCTCCGAGATCGAGAAGAACGCGCTCACCAGCACAAGAAGGATCAGGGTCAGGACAAACATGGATGGCTCATGCGCCGATCGGTGCGTGTTGATAATGGTGCACAGCGAGGTGTGCTGTCAATTGTCTGCTCAATTACCGACTGGCGGCATCGAACATTGCCACCGGCGCTTCTAGCCGTTCGCCGAGTGTGGCTGCCAATGCGGTTGCGGCGGCGGAAAACTGCGCGTGCATGTCATCGACCAGGCTCGACGCGCCGCGATGGCTGGCACGCAGCATCTGGATCTCGAAGCCCAGTTCGGGTTGCACATCGTGCAGGGTCACATTGGCGGGATTGGCGCTCAAGGCGGTGTACTGGTCGAGCAGTGTCAGGCCCAGTCCCGCGTCGACCAGTGCCAGCGCCAGCGAATAGGTTTGCACCTCGAGCGTGGAATGCGGTTCCAGCGCGTGGCGCGCCAGCGTCTGGCGCACCAGCAACCCCAGCGAGCTGTCATCGTCATAGCCAATGAACGGCCGCTCCATGACCTTTCTGATCGGTACCACGCCACGCCGCCCCCCGGCGGGCAGCGGTTGCGCGCGCGGCACGGCCAGCAGCATGCGCCCGGCCGCCACGGGCTCGCTGGTGATCGCTTCATGCCGCGGCGGCGAGAACGCGAAGCCGACGTCGATCTGGTTGGCCAGCAATGCTGCAACGATTTGATTCGTATGGTGGGTCAGCACCTGGACCTGGGTCTCGGGATGCCGTGCGCAGAAGCGGCGCACCGCGGGTACCAGCAACGGGTTGGCCAGGCTCGGGGTCGCGGCTACGCGCAGGCGTCCGGCGCCCTTGTGACGCAGGCTTTCCGACACGCGGCGCACGCGTTCGATCTCGCCGTATAGCCTTTCGACATCGCCGTATAGCGCCACGGCTTCGGGCGTGGGCTGCAGGCGGCCACGCTGGCGATCGAACAGACGAAACCCTAGAGAGGCCTCGGCGTGCTGCAGCACGCGTGTCACCACGGGTTGGGAGACATGCAGCAGGCGCGCGGCTTCGCTGACGGTGCCGGTCAGCATCACGGCACGGAAAACTTCGATCTGGCGCAGGCGCATCGTTATGGTGCTGTGGAAAACCGCTTCTGGTGCGGCGAATGGTGCGGCGAATGGTGCGACGGAATGGTGCCATGCACTACGGGTAGACCCGGGTGGCGCGACCCATAGCCTGAGGACATATTCTGGCACGTATTGGCATTGGGCAAGCAGCGCCCGGTGTTCTACGCTCTGGCCCAACGTTTGCAATGAGAAGGCAAGGCAAGTCAGATGCGTGTAGCGATAGTGGGTGCCGGCGTGGTGGGTATGACTACCGCGTGGCGGTTGGCCAATGACGGACATGAAGTCACGGTGGTGGAACGCCACGATGGTCCGGGCGAGGAAACCAGCTTTGCCAATGGTGGGCAGCTTAGCTACAGCTATGTGGCGCCACTGGCCGGGCCGGGCGTGTTGTCGAAGGTGCCGGGCTGGCTGCTCGACCGCGATTCGCCGATGCGCTTCCGGCCGTCGATGGATCCCGAGCAATGGCGCTGGCTGATGGCATTCGTACAGGCCTGCAACGCATCGACCAGCGAAGCAACCACGCGCAAGCTGCTCAGGCTGGCTTTTTATTCGCGCGACCTGATGCAGGCGTTTACCAACCGGCGCGAGGCGCGCGAGGAGGGTGGGGGATTCGATTTTGCGCGGCGCGGCAAGCTGGTGGTGCATCGTGACGCCGCGGCCTATGCGTCGGCATGCCGCTTGCTGGAGTACCAGGCGAGCCTTGGCTGCGAGCAACAGGCACTGGACCGCACGGCGACCGTGGCGCTGGAGCCTGCGTTGGCAGGTATTCGCGACGATATTGCCGGAGCGATCTACACGCCAAGCGAGGAAGTGGGCGATTGCCATCTGTTCTGCGTGTCGCTGGCCCATCTGTTGCAAGGCAGTCCCGCCGTGACGCTGCGCTTCGGTACCCGGGTGTCCGAGTTGATTCGCAGCGGGGATCGTGTGACGGGCCTGCGCACGGACCAGGGCGAGATTGCCGCCGACGTGGTGATCGTTTCGGGCGGCATCGGCAGCGTGCCGCTGTTGCGGCCCACCGGTATCAGGCCGATGCTGTGGCCGCTCAAGGGCTACAGCATCACGGTTCCGATTGCGGATGGCACGGCGGCGCCGCACATCAGCGTGACGGACTTCGCCAACAAGATCGTCTATGCGCGCATTGGCAACACGCTGCGCGTGGCCGGCATGGCAGACATCGTGCGTGGCGGTGCGGTGATCGACCGGGAGCGCGCCCAGACGCTCGTCACGCAAACGCGTCTGCTGTTCGGCAACGTGATGAATGGCGCCGACCTCGATGCGCTGCAGCCGTGGGCCGGTCTGCGTCCGGCGACGCCGACGGGCCTGCCGATGATCGGGGAATCACGCCTGCGTGGACTGTGGCTGAACCTCGGCCACGGCGCGCTTGGTTTTACATTGGCCATGGGTAGCGCGGGCTTGCTGGCGGACCAGTTGGCAGGACGCAAGCCGGTGCTCGATGCCGGAGATTTCAGTGCAGCAGCGGCCTAGCCTGACCGGGCCGATGCAACACGGGTTGTGCTGGAAGTGAAGTCGCAAGTTTGGTAGTGAGATTTGCCTCAAGTCTGTCCATTAATCCAAGCCCCTTGAAGGAGCGAAGCATGAAGTCACTGTCTGTCCGTCAATTCCCCATCCATCGCCTGTTGGCTGCTGCCGTGCTGGCGGGCGCCGCGGCCGGCGCCCATGCTGCCGATGGCGACACGCTCAAGAAGATCAAGGACAGCGGGGTGATTTCGCTGGGCTATCGCGAATCGTCAATTCCGTTCTCGTATTCGGACGGCAAGGAGGTCATGGGCTATTCGCACGACTACCTGCTGGCGATCGTCGACAAGGTGAAGTCGACGCTGAACATGCCGAACCTGCAGGTCAAGATGACGCCGATCACGTCGCAGAACCGCATTCCGCTGGTGCAGAACGGCACGATCGATATCGAGTGCGGCAGCACCACCAACAACACCGAACGTCAGAAGCAGGTGTCCTTCTCGAACAGCCTGTTCATCTACGGTATCCGCATGCTGACGAAGAAGGATTCGGGCGTAACGGACTTCCCGCAGCTCAAGGGCAAGAACGTGGTGACCACGGCTGGCACCACCGGCGAGCGCCAACTGGTCAAGATGAATGGCGAAGGGATGGAAATGAACCTGACCAGCGCCAAGGATCACGGCCAGGCCTTCCTGATCCTGGAGTCGGGCCGTGCCGTGGCATTCGTGATGGACGAGCCGCTGCTGTATGGCGAGCGCACCAAGGCCAAGAATGCCGCGGACTGGGTGGTGGTCGGCACGCCGCTGCAGACCGAGAACTACGCCTGCATGTTCCGCAAGGACGATGCATCGTTCAAGAAGCTGGTCGATGACGTGGTGGCCGACATCCAGAAGAGCGGCCGGGCAGAGAAGATGTACACCAAGTGGTTCCTGCAACCGATCCCGCCGCGCAATATCAACATGAATTACGCGCTGTCGCCGGAAATGAAGCAACTGTTCGCGGCGCCGAACGACAAGGCGTTCCAGTAAAACACTGCCGGCGTAGGCGGTAGTGGTTGTTTCCCCTCAACCGCCGTGCGGGAGAGGGGAACTGCAACAAGCAGCGTGCATGGATTTGTGGGTTATATAGCCATATCGAATCGTTATTTCGTCGTCGATAGTGTTTGCGGTACTGTGATGCCCGTTATAGGCTCATAGAGCTGCCGGAATTCCCTCAAAAGGGGCAACCGGCGATCAAACCGCATCCCACTGGAGAACATATGCGAACGATTCGATCGGGTTGGTTCAAATCCCTGCTGGCTACCGCACTGGTGGCAGGCGCCACCGGTATGGCCGCAACGGCCGCGCATGCCGCCGATCTGCTTGATACCGTGAAACAGGCGGGCGTGCTCAAAGTTGGCCTGGAAGGAACCTATCCTCCGTTCGGATATCGCGGCGCGAACAATGAGCTCGATGGTTTCGATGTCGACGTGGCGCGCGCGGTGGCAGGCAAGCTCGGCGTCAAGCCCGAGTTCGTGACCACCGAATGGAGCGCGATCATCGCGGGCCTGCAGGCCGGCAAGTTCGACATCATCGTCAACCAGGTTTCGGTGACCCCGCAACGCAAGCAGGTACTCGACTTCTCGACGCCGTACGTCTACTCGGCCGCCCAACTGATCCAGCGCAAGGACGACAAGCGCGAGTTTGCTTCGCTCGACGCGTTGAAAGGTCACAAGCTTGGCGTAAGCCTGGGCAGCAACTACAACGAACTGGCCAAGTCGGTGCCGGGCATCGACGTGAAGACCTATCCGGGCGCACCCGAATACTTGCGCGACCTCGCCGCCCAACGCGTGGATGCCGCGCTCAATGACCGCCTGATGGTCAACTACCTGATCAAGCAGGCCAATTTGCCGCTGCGTCCGGGTGCCGTGCTGCCGGGCGCCAACAGCGAGGTCGCGATTCCGTTCCGCAAGGACAACCCGAAATTCGCCGCCGCCATCGACAAGGCGCTCGACGACCTGCGCCGCGACGGCACGCTCGCCAAGCTGTCCAACAAATGGTTCGGTTCTGACGTGACGAAGGCGGCCAAGTGAACCAGCGGCGCGGCAGGCGCGGCTCATAGATCCACTTGCGGATCTTCCGAAAGGCGATCCTTGTTGCGTCGGCGTGCTTCGGATCGATCAGCACGTTCGGTTCTTCCGCAATGATGGAAGATGGCGCGATCAGGATTGCCGGGTGCTGACATTCATATGCCGGCGCCCGATCACGTATGATCGCGTCATCGCGGGTTTCTTCCGGCTTCCGACTGACCTCAGTCCTCCATGTCTGCCCTCCAGCTCGTCATTGATTCGCTGCCCGTACTGCTGCAGGGCACGCTGCTCACGCTGAAGTTCGCCGTGTTGTCCATGGTGTTCGGACTGCTGATTGGCATTGTGGTGGCGCTGATGGGCATCAGCCATCAGCCGATTCTCAAAGTGCTGGCGCGTGTGTACGTCAGCATCATGCGCGGCACGCCGTTGCTGGTGCAGATCTTCGTGGTGTATTACGGTTTGCCGGGCATCGGCATTGCGCTGGAGCCCACGCCGGCGGGCGTGCTGACGCTGAGCCTCAACGTCGGGGCGTATCTGTCGGAGAGCATGCGCGGTGCCATCCAGGGCGTCGCTCGCGGGCAGTGGCTGGCGGCATATAGCCTCGGCATGACGCCGGTACAGACGCTGCGCTACGTGGTGGGGCCGCAGGCGTTGCGGCTCTCGGTGCCAAGCCTGTCGAACAGCCTGATCAGCCTGATCAAGGACACCTCGCTGGTTTCGGTGATTACCGTCACGGAGTTGTTGCGCACGTCACAGGAAATCATTGCGGCCACCTATCAGCCGTTGCCGCTGTATCTGGCCGCCGCGGCGATCTACTGGGTGCTCAGCACCGCGCTATCGGTGCTTCAGCATATGCTGGAGCGCCGGCTGTCATTGCCGGGACGTCATTGAGCCTGCTTATTGCGCCTGCTTATTGCGCCTGCTGAGGGGCGGGCGGTGGCTTCGGGGCCTCGACATTGAGCTGCCGCCCCGTTTCAAGCAGTGTCTTCAACCCGGCCAGGATCAGCGGCCAGCCGTTGCGGCCACCCTGCAGGATCTGTTCATCGACCGGTTCCTGATGCGTCTCGCTGACCGTCAGCCGCACCGCTTCGTCGCCAAGCGCGTCGACCTGCCATGTGACAACTACCTCGGGTAGCTGCCGGAATGCTTCGAGCCATTCCACGCGCCACGTGACGGAAAGCCGGTAGGGTGGTTCGGCAGCCAGTACCACGCCCTGCGAGTCGACCTTGCCATCGTCCATGCGCAGCACGAACGGATTGCCTACCTGCCAGTCGGATTCGACGCGACGCCCGAAGAAGTACTTCACGCTTTGCAAGGGGTCGGTCAACGCCTGCCATACCTGTTCGGCGGTGGCGGCGATATAGGTGACGACGACGGTCTGCGGCGTGGACATTGCGATCCCCCTTGTGAGCCTTGACTCCTGCCCCGGTTGTCTCCCCTCTCCCGTGCTGCGGGAGAAGGGAGCGAACAGCGGGCAGCAGGAGGCTTACTTCCCTGCGATACGCTTTGCGATGTGGTCCAGTGCTTCTTCCACCTGGTCGATCAGGATCAGGCACAAGTCGCCGGGCTGCAGGCGCGCCAGCGCGGTGTCGATGGCCAGGAACTCACCGCGGATTTCCTCGGTGTAGGTCGTGCGTTGCGCACCGACCAGGCCTTCGCGCAGCAGTGCCAGCACTTCACCATCTTCACGGCCGCGCTGGCATTGGTCCTGGTACAGCAATACTTCGTCGAATGCGCCGCCAAGGATCTGCGTCTGCTTGCGGATGTCCTCGTCACGGCGATCGCCGGCGCCGCTGATCAGCACCACGCGCTTGTTCGACGGCATGCCCTGCACGGCGTTGCACAGTGCCTGGATCGCGTCGGGGTTGTGGCCGTAGTCGGCAATCAGCGTGGCGCCGTTGTAGTCGAATACATTGAAGCGTCCCGGCGCGGTGGCGGCGTCATTGACGAACGTGGCCAGCGCGCGACGGATCACGGGCCAGTCGATGCCGAGCGCCCAGGCGGCGGCAATCGACGACATCGCGTTCTCGACCTGGAAACCGATCGAGCCATTGCGCGTGAGCGGAATGTCGGCCAGTGCAAAACGCACGCTGGTTTCGCCTTCGGTAGCAACGATCTCGTCGCCATCGACGAACACCACGCGCTTGCCCTGGGCGCGATGCAGCGCCATGGTCGGCAGGCCGGCATCGTGCGCGAAGAACGTGACCAAACCGGGGCAGGCGTCGGCCATGCGCGCGACCATCTGGTCGGCGGCGTTCAGCACGGCCATGCCATGCGGCGCAACGTTCTGCACGATCACGCTCTTGAGCACGGCCAGGTCCTCGACGGTGCTGATGTACGACAGCCCGAGGTGGTCGCCTTCGCCGACATTGGTCACCACGGCCACGTCGCAGCGGTCGAACGCCAGACCTTCGCGCAACAACCCGCCACGCGCGGTTTCAAACACGGCGGCATCCACGTCGGGGTGCAGCAGCACATTGCGCGCGCTGCGCGGACCGCTGCAGTCGCCAGTGTCGATGCGCTGACCCTGGATGTACACGCCATCGGTGCCGGTCATGCCCATGCGCAGGCCGTTCGACGCCAGGATATGCGTGATCAGGCGAACCGTAGTGGTCTTGCCATTGGTGCCCGATACGGCCACTACGGGAATGCGGCCGTCGTCGCCATCGGTGAACATCGTCGAAATAATGGCTTCACCAACCGCGCGGCCCTTGCCGTACGACGGCTGCAGGTGCATGCGCAGGCCCGGTGCCGCGTTCACTTCGACAATGCCGCCGGCCTGTTCCTCGAACGGCTTGAGCATCGTCTCGCAAACGGCATCGACACCGCAGATGTCGAGTCCAACCATCTGCGCGGCGGCCACGGCGCGCGCGGCGATGTCAGGGTGGACATCGTCGGTGACGTCGGTAGCGCTGCCGCCGGTGGACAGGTTCGCGTTATTGCGCAGTACCACGCGCGTGCCCTTGGCCGGCACCGCGTCGGCGCTCAGGCCCTGCTTGGCCAGCGTGGCCAGCGCGATGTCGTCGAAGCGGATCTTCGTGAGCGATGTGGCGTGGCCTTCGCCGCGGCGCGGATCGCGGTTCACTTCCTCCACGAGCTGGCGCACCGTGTGCGAACCATCGCCAATCACCTGCGGCGGATCGCGGCGTGCCGCGGCCACCAGATGCTTGCCCACCACCAGCAGGCGGAAGTCGTGGCCCGGGATATAACGCTCGACGATCACGTCGGAAGAAATGTCGGACGCCACTTCGTAGGCCGTCATCACTTCCTCGCGCGTGCGGATACGCACGGCCACGCCCTTGCCCTGGTTGCCGTCGCGCGGCTTCACCACGACCGGGCCATTGATTTCCTGCGCGGCGGCCCAGGCTTCCTCGGCGCTGTCCACCGAGCGGCCCATCGGCACCGGTACGCCTGCTGCGTGCAGCAGGGCCTTGGTCAGTTCCTTGTCCTGTGCGATCGATTCGGATACCGCACTGGTCATGTCGGTTTCCGCGGCCTGGATGCGTCGCTGCTTGCTGCCCCAGCCGAACTGGACCATCGAACCCTGCGTCAGGCGACGATACGGAATGCCACGCGCGACAGCCGCGTAGACGATCGAACCGGTACTTGGTCCCAGACGCACGTCTTCGTCGAGATCGCGCAAGCGGTGCAGTGCATCGTCGAGATCGAACGGCTGGTCGTCGCGTGCGGCCAGGCACAGGCGCTCTGCGAGTTCGAAGGCCAGGCGGCCCACTTCCTCTTCACTGTATTGCACCACCACCTGGTAGGTGCCGGGTTCCAGCGTGGGCGCGGTGTAGCCAAACGTGACCGGGCAGCCGGCAGCGGCCTGCAGGCCCAGAGCGGCAGCTTCCAGCGCGTGCGCCATCGATGGCGAACCGGCTTCATCGTCGGGACGCATCGGGCCAATGGCCGGGAAGCGCGCGCGCAACCGATCCTCGAAACCGGGCAACTCGGCCAGCAGGTGGGATTGGTCCGAACATGCGACGATGGCTTCGATCGCAGTGTGCCGGCACCAGAGATTCGGGCCACGCAGGGCCCGGATGCGAGAAACTTCCATAGAATCTTTTTTCCGTTGTTCTTCCGGAACTACGCGCGGCGTCCGCTGCGGCCCATCCACTGGTGTACCTGTTCCACGGTGCTTTCGGTCGAGCCTTCATCGCACTGCAGTACCAGCAGGTCGCCGGACACCAGTTGCGACAACGCGGCTTCCACCGCGGCACGGCGTGAGCCTTCGTCGATGATCTTGGTCACGCGGCGGCCTTCATAGAGGCCCTTCCTGATCTGCGCGCGCGCTTCGGTATCGGGCAGGTCGCGACGCACGCTATGGTCCTCGCACAGGAACACGCGGTCGAAGGCCTTGCCAATGACCTTGCCCTGCTGCACCAGGTCTTCATCGCGGCGCTGTACGCCGGCGCCGAAGACAAGCATACGGCGCTCGGCCGGGAAACGGTCCAGTGCGGCGGCCAGCGCCTCGATTGCCGGGGCGTTGTGCGCGTCGTCGACGACCACCGTGGCACCCTGGCGCTCGAACATCGTGAAGCGGCCCGGTACGTCGACCTGGCCGACGTCGAACGTCACGATGCCGGCGCGGATCAGGTCGTTCGAGATGCCGAGCGCCCATCCCGTAGCCACCGCGGCCAGCACGTTCTCGATCTGGAACGCAACGCGGCCGGCGTAGGTCAGCGGGATCGCCGAGACGTCGGTCAGTGCGGTCTCGCTATGGCCGGTGGCCATCACGACCTTGCCGTCGCGCACGAACACGGCGCGCTTGCCGGCCGCACGATGCTCGGTAATCGCCGGCAAGTCGGCGGACAGTCCGAAGAAGATCACGTCGCCATCGCACAGCTCGGCCATTTCGACCAGTCGGGCATCGCCGGCGTTGAGCACCGCGGCGCCATTCTTGAGCACGACGTCGACCTGCGTGCGCAGCACGTTGTACATGCGGTCTTCATCCTCGACGTAGTAGTCGCCGAGGTGGTCGGGCTGGCCGAAGTTCGTGACCACGCCAACCTGGCACCGGTCGTAGGGCAGGCCTTGCGACAGGATCATGCCGCTGTCGTTCTCGAACACGGCGGCTTCCACCGCGCGGTTCATCAGGATGCGATGACCGGCATCCCAGCTGGCCTTTTCGCCACGGTCACCCTTTTCCACCTGACGGCGGTCCAGGAATAGGCCGTCGCTGCAGGCCAGGCCGGTATGCTTGCCCGACAGTTGCAGCAGGCGGGCCACGAGCTTGGCCACCACGGTCTTGCCGTTGGTGCCGGTGATGCCCACCACGGGAATGCGGCCGTCGTCTTCCACACCATTGCGGGTCGGGAACAGGTGGTCGACGATGGCGCGGCCCACCGGGCGCGGCTCGCCGTCGGCAGGCTTGATATGCATCAGCAGGCCTGGACCGGCATTGACCTCGACCACGGCGCCACGCTGGTCAGCCAGCGGACGCGAGATGTCTTCGGCAACCAGGTCCACGCCGGCGATATCAAGGCCCACTACGCGCGCGGCCAGCGCGGCGTGAGCTGCCACGCTCGGATGCACGCGGTCGGTGACGTCGAACGCCACGTTGCCGTTGCGCTGGATCAGCACCGTGCGGCCTTCGGGCGGCACGGCAGTGCCGTCGGCGTAGCCCTGGCGCTTCAACTCGAGGCGCGCGGCGGAATCCAGCCGCACGCGGTTCAGCGGATGATCCTCGGTGCTGCCGCGGCGCGGATCGGAGTTGATCTGCGATTCGATCAGTTCGTCGATGGTTTGCTTGCCATCGCCAACGACCGATGCGGTCTCGCCCATCGCGGCGGCCACCAGGCGGCCACCCACCACCAGCAGGCGGTGCTCGTTGCCAGGCACGAAGCGCTCGACGATGACGCCGTTGCCTTCGTCGATCGCCACCGCATAGGCGGTTTCCACTTCCTCGCGCGTCATCAGGTTGGTAAAGACGCCGCGGCCATGGTTGCCATCGTAGGGCTTGACCACCACGGGCACGCCGATGCTCTCGGCTGCATCCCAGGCGTCTTCGGCGCTCTCGACCATGCGGCCTTCCGGCACCGGCACGCCGCACGATTCAAGCAGGCTCTTGGTCAGGTCCTTGTCGCGCGAGATCGATTCGGCGATGGCGCTGGTGCGATCGGTCTCGGCCGTCCAGATCCGGCGTTGGCGGGCACCATGGCCAAGCTGCACGAGGTTGCCGTCGGACAGGCGGATCGACGGGATGTCGCGGTCATCGGCGGCATCGACGATGCAGGCCGTGCTCGGGCCCAGGCAGTGTTCGTCGACCAGGTCGCGCAGTGCCTCGACGGCGGCGGGCACGTCGAACGGGCGGTCCTCGATCGCGGCCATGACCAGGTCGCGCGCGGTGAACAGCGCCGCGCGTGTCACCTGCTCGTGCCAGGCACGGACGATCACCTTGTAGACGCCGCGCACCGGGGTCTCGCGTGCCTTGCCGAAGCCGCCCGGCATGCCGGCCAGGTTCTGCAGCTCAAGCGTGACGTGTTCCAGGATATGGCCCGGCCAGGTGCCTTCCTTCAGGCGCATCAGGAAGCCCCCGCGCACGCCGGGGCTGCAGCGGTGCTCGATCAGCGTCGGCAGCCATGCCGACAGGCGCTCGTAGAAGCCCGGAATCTTGTTGGAGGGGAAATCCTCCAGTTCGCCGATATCGACCCATGCCTCCAGCACTGGCCGATATGTCCACATATTCGGGCCGCGCAGCGACATGACATCGAAAATCTCAATGTCCTTCTTTTTCATCGATTTAGCTTGAGGCAGTGGGCGAGTGCCCGAGAAATGGAAGCCTAACCTTTCAGTAACGTTACTGTAGCCTCAGGGTTGACCCTTGGTACCCATTTTGAGACTACGACTCGTTGTGCAGCGCACCAGGCGCCCCGCTTGTTTTGCGTTATGTATACTTGCGGGCAAAATTGCGGGCCGCCAGACGGCGAACCGCTTAAATTGTTTCAAGTTATGTCCGTTTTCGATCCGTTTTAGGGCCTGCGGACGCGCTTTTGCGGCTTGTCTTACCAATTGTCTTACCGCTCGTTTTACCGATTACCGCGCCAACAATGACCCAGTCCTCCCCGTCTGCTTCCACCCACCCCGGCTCGCAAGGTCCCTGGGTTGCCGAACTCGGCACCAGCCTCCTGCCAGGTGAAACCGTCCTGGCCGGGCTGCAGCTGGACCTGGACGCAAGGCTGCATTTTACCCAAGGGTGGCTGGTTGTGACGGATCGTCGTCTGATCTCTCGCTTTCCCGGTGAAAAAGACCTGCGCCATTGGGAGATTGCTCCGGGCCTGACGCTGTCCCATGGCGACCACGCCGGCGTGGGTACGCTGGAACTGGCCGATGGCCAGAGCCGCCTGGCCAACTGGCGTTATACGCTTGGTTACAATCCAGACGCATTGCGGCTGGCCGACCAGTTCGATAGCCAGCGCGACGTGCTGGCGACGGGGCACGCCGCCCAGGCCGAGGCCGACATCTGCCCGACCTGCAAGGCGCCGATTCCGCCGGGCGAGGAACAATGCCCGCAATGCAGCCGCGAGCTCGAGACGCCGCCATCCACCTGGGCGTTGCTACGGCTGTGGCGTTTCGCCCGGCCGTACCGCTGGGAGCTGCTGGCGGGGTTTGTCCTGCTGCTGCTCGGTACCGCCGCCACGCTGGTGCCTCCGTACCTGACCATGCCGCTGATGGACAAGGTGCTGATTCCGTACCAGAACGGCGTGCCCATCGATCATGACCTGGTCAAGCTCTACCTGGCCGGCCTGCTGGGTGCCGCGCTGGTGGCCTGGGGATTGGGCTGGGCGCGCACCTACCTGTTGGCGCGCGTGTCGGAACGCATCAGTGCCGACCTGCGTACCACCAC
>VFQP010002550.1_pt1 | contig 20039 bp, 14 predicted proteins | sample 3512351 | NCBI WGS metagenome assembly VFQP01 (sample SAMN10412372, study PRJNA504923) | tailings metagenome | isolation source: Relicate 1 Philex TSF1 revegetated site | place: Philippines: Tuba, Benguet | collected 2017-08-29
ACCCGGCGCTCTCCCTGCCTCCCTCCGGCGGCAACCAGAAAGCCAGCGTCATCCAACATATCGGACCGGTAAAGATCCAAATCGATTACTCCAGTCCCGCTGTGCACGGCCCCGCAAGTCCCGCCGGGGGACCCTCCGTGGATCGCCGTGGCAAGATCTGGGGCCAGCTCGTCCCTTACGGCATGACGGACCAAGGCTTCGGAACGTCCAAGGCCGCTCCGTGGCGGGCCGGCGCCAACGAGAACACCGTCTTTACGGCATCGCACGATCTAGAAATCGAAGGCCAACGCCTCCCCGCCGGCAGCTATGGTCTTTTCATGCTCGTAGAAAAAGAAGACTGGACTCTCATCCTCTCCAAGGAATCCGGCGCCTGGGGTAGCTTCTTCTACAAACCCGAACTGGACGTCCTTCGCGTCAAATTGAAGCCCGTGAAGAGCGAGTACCGCGAATATCTCAGCTACGAGTTTCCCGAGCGCAAGCCGACGGAAGCCGTGGCGCAACTCGCTTGGGAAGACTTGGCCGTCCGCTTCCGTATTAAGGTTCGCAACACAAACGATATCTACCTCTCGCGCATCCGTTCCGAACTCGCGAACGCCACGGGCTTCGTGGACACCGGATGGATCGCCGCTGCCCAGTTCTGCCTGCAGAACAACATCAATCTTGAGGAGGCCTTGTCTTGGACCACGTATGCCATCGATGCTCCATTTGTTGGCCGCAAAAACTTCGCGAATCTCTCCACCAAAGCGCAAATTCTCTCCCGCCTGAAACGCGACTCCGAATCAGCCGCGCTCATGAAAGAAGCCGTCCAACTTCCCGGCACTACCGTCCTTGAAATCCACCAGTACGGGCGCCAGCTTTTGAACGCCAAGAAGCACTCCGAAGCACTCTCGATCTTCGAACTGAACCACAAACGTTTCAATGGCGCTTGGCCCACCAAACTCGGGCTTGCCCGCGCCTATGCAGCTCTGGGCGAGAAGCGGAAAGCCCTCGATCTGGCATGGCAGTCGCTGCCGGAGGCCCCGGACGCCCTCAATAAGAAAGGCATTGAGGACCTCATTAAGTCGCTCCAATAAGCTCGCCATGGCGTACCTTGAAAGGAACGTCATGCCTCCTCAAGAAAAAGCCGAATCGCTCGGCCTCAAGTTCACCAAGCAAGAACCCGGATATCTGAACCTAGCCATCCGCTCCGGCAACCTGATCCATAGCTCCGGCCACGTCAGCACCCTGAAAGGCAAGCTCGGCGCCGGCGTTACCACGCCAGAAGGTTATGCCGCGGCGCGCGATTGCATGGAGAAAATTTTGAACTCCGTCTGGAACACGCACGGCACGCTGAACGGGCTCCGCGTCGTCAAGGTTCTTGGTTGCGTGAATTCGGCGCCCGACTTTATCGAGCAGCACCTGGTCATTAACGGCGCTTCCGATCTTCTCCACGAAATTTTCGGAAAGACGGGCGACGGCTTCCACGCGCGGTCCGCTCTTGGCTTCGCCTCTTTGCCCACGGGCGTCGCCGTTGAAGTGGAGGCCATTTTCGAGGTGCTTGGCTAAAGCGTGCTCGACTTCATCCTCCTAGCCGGATCTTTGGCTCTCTTACTTTTCGCGGCAAACTACTTCGTCGATGGCATCTCATCGATCGCTGCGGCGAGTGGCGTTCCGCCCTTGGTTATTGGGATGACGGTGGTCGCTTTCGGAACGTCCACGCCCGAATTGGTGGTGAACTCCCTTTCCGCGTTTCAAGGCTCCACAGCGTTAGCGTTTGGCAATATCACGGGGTCCTGCATCGTCAATATAGGTTTTGTTCTCGGAGTCACGGCTATGATTCAGCCCATGCGGGTGGAGCCATCCCTGATCACCCGTGAGATTCCGATGATGATTGTGGGCGTCCTTGCCGTCCTGATTTTTGGAAGCGACCGTCTGCTGGATTCCGCGCCAATCGGCGTTTGGAGCAGAACGGATGCGCTGGCTCTCCTGCTGTTTTTTGCGATTTTCCTTTCATATACCACTCGGCAGGCGATCGCCGCTCCCAAGTCCGATGCCTTTGTTTCGGAGGCGCGGGAAGAATCGAAGCGGCTCGCCAAGCGCGATCTCGGAAAGCAATCGATCTTGGCCCTCTTGGGCCTGATCGGTGTTTCGCTCGGGGCAAATTGGACCGTCGAATATGCAGTGAATCTCGCCCGGCTTATTGGGCTTTCCGAGGCCGTCATTGGCTTGACTGTAATCTCACTCGGCACTACGCTCCCGGAACTTGCGACTTGTGTTCTCGCCGCCCGTCGCGGCAATCCGGACATCGCTTTGGGAAATGTCGTCGGCTCCAACATTTTCAATCTGCTTTGCGTTGGCGGCATTGTCGGGACGATTCGGCCCGTGCCAATTCCGGCCGGCGGTCTGGAAGACCTATTGGTGATGTCCTTCCTCGCGATCATTCTCCTTCCCATCGCCATTCGCAGCCAACGCACCATAACCCGCGGCGAGGGAGCCTTCCTGCTACTCACCTTAATCGCATACCTGACTTGGCGAATCTCCTCGTCGGCGGCTTGATCTCTTGCCGTTGACCCATCTGCAATTCATGTGACGCTGCATTAATATGCAGTAGGAGCTTTACAATGCGCTTCCCAATCGGTCTCCTGTTCCTTGCCTCGCTTGTTTTGCACGCACAAATCGCCGCGCCTCCAGCGGCTTCGAATGTCGAGTGGACTGGAAAATTTGTAGGCGACAACCTTGAATTCGAACTCCGGCAGACTCCCCTCGGCGGTCTCACCGGAACGCTGCTTTTCGATGGAAAAACATATCTTGCCACCGGTCGGGCCAACGGCAATGTCTTGAGTGGAAACTTCCGCACGGAGTCTGGCAGCTTCGCTTACGAAGCGACGCTGAACGGAGCGCAACTGGAGTTCTCAACCGGTGGAACTGCGTACCTGCTCCGGCGAGTAGCTGGGGCTACTGGAGGTAGCAACCCCTTAAGCCGTACCCGCCCCGCTCCAGGGGTCTTCGGGTCTGCAACCTCGCAACCGGCGTCGCCCGTACAGCCCGCCTCGGGAACACTTTTCAAACACGGCCTTGGATATTCGTTGCGCCTTCCCTCCGGGTGGACCGCCACCGAAAATCCCGAAGGCGCCACTCTCTTGCCGGCGGGCGTCACTTTCAATCCCGCTCGACAGGACAACCCGGAAATCTATATCGCTGTCATGCGTGATGGCTACAATCCACAGGAAGAGGCTCAGATCGTCGCTCAGTTTAGCGCCGCGGTCGCGCGCAATGGCGCTTCAGGCGGGCGCAACGGGCAACGCGAATCGGCCTCTTTCGGCCAGCGCAACGGATCGATCTATCGTTGGGATGTTCGCGATCCCAACACAGGCCGCCTTGCGGCCTTTGATGTTTTTCTCGCCCCCGAAGGCCAACGCGCCTTCGTACTCGTCGCCGCTGGCGAACAACCTCGCGTCCGCGCTCGCGATACCGAACTCCGCCAGATTCTCGCCAGCATGGCTGCCACTCCGCTTCAATCTTCGGCCGGTGGACCTCTCGCCGACAATACTGCCCTCGCGCAACGCTGGTACGCAAAACTCCGCGGCAAGCATGTGCGCCAGTTCTGGGCCAGTCAAGGCATGAGTAGCGACAAACGCCACATCCTTGGTGCCGACGGGAGCTACGCCTTCCGCTCCAGCAGCATGGTGTCCGTCGACGTTTCGGGTGCTAGCGCACTTTCTACTGGCGGCGACAACTCCCGCGGCCGATGGCGCATCCGCGACATCGGCGGCCAAGTCTTCCTGGAAGTCCAATACGTCAATGGCAATGTCTCTCGCATGCCCATCACCGAAAATGGGCAAAACTGGTTCTTGAACGGCGAAAAAGCTTTCGCCGTCGATCCAGAGTAGGAGTAACGGAGTAAACAAGTGCGCGCCCTCATCGTTTTCCTAGTCTTTACCCTCCTTGCCATCGGGCAGGCCCGTCGCGACCTCACCGTCGTGCCCGCTCCCCAGCGCCACGCCCTCATCGTCGGCAACGCCGCTTATCCCAAATGGCCGCTCAAGAATCCCTTGAACGACGCCCGCACCGTAGCCTCTTCGCTCACTCGCCTCGGATTTGCCGCGCAAGTCGCCACGGACCAAAGCCTTCGCAACCTCGAGGCCTCCATCAATCGCTTCGTCTCCCAGGTCAAATCCGGCGACACAGCGCTCTTCTATTACGCCGGCCATGGCATCCAACTCGAAGGGGAAAACTACCTCGTCCCCGTCGACTTCGACGCCAAGGACGAAGCCGACGCCAAATACGTCTCCTACTCCGCCTCACGCCTCCAAGAGCGCCTCGAAAAAGCCGGTGCGCGCGTCATCGTTATGGTTCTCGACGCCTGCCGCAATAATCCCTTCCAAGCCACCCGCTCCACGGGCGGTGGCCTAGCCGCCATGGGCACCGGCAATGGAACCTTCATTGCTTTCGCCACTGCACCCGGCAAGACAGCCGACGACAACCCACGCGGCAATAATGGCCTCTTTACATCGCATCTGGTTCAAGCAATCGAAGAGCCTGGCCTCACCCTGGACCAAGTATTCAACCGCGTCCGCGAGCGAGTCCACCGCGATTCCCAAGGCCGCCAAGTTCCTTGGACCGTCTCAAGCGTGATTGGCGATGTTTACTTAAGCGGCGGTTCAACTGCTGCCAGCACCAATCCTCTAGCCCGGCCTGCCGCCCTCAATCAATCGTCCGAGCCAGTAAATCCCCTCGCTCGGCCCCGCCAAACCGAGCAAGCGCCGCCACCAGCACCGCAGCCCACTTTCGATCCCACCGCCGAACTGGCCAACGGCAAATCCGCCATGGATCGTGGCGATTTCTCCACTGCAGCGCAAAAGGCCCAAGAAATCTTGCGGAACGATTCCACCAACAAGGACGCGCTTCTTCTTCTCACCTCCGCCTACTTCAAGCAGCAACAGTGGGACCTCTTCGCCTCCACCGCCCGCCAGGCCCTCGCCGCCGGGGCTTCCATTCCGCTAGGCGTCGGCCACCACCACACTCTAACCGGCGCGCACGCCGCCGCCCTCACCGTCACCAAAGATGCGATCTCCTATCAGTCTCTGGGCGGTTCTTGTAACCAGGCATCCTTCTCCTATCCCACTCGCCAACTCGTCTCTGCTCAAGTCACCACCACGATGCGCGGCGAAGTATTTCTCAATTTCAAGATCCTCGACGAAAAGAACAAAACGCGGAACCTGAACTTCGTCGATCCCGACTCCACCCTCACGCAAGACTCCAATGGCCTGCCCCAGGTCGTCTCTCCTCCCAAGGCCTCCGCCCACCTCGGCGCCATCGCCGCGATTCTAAGCAACTTGAAGCAGTGAAAGTTTTCCAAACCGCCAAATCCCTTCGCATGACATAGTGGAGGACCTCTACATGGCGCTCGTCGCCGCTCCCAACAATGCAACATCCGCGCTGACACTCTCCATATCCGCTGGTTCGGAGATAAAGAATGGCGGGTATAAAGTCAGCGCTCAAATGAAGCCTATGCCCGCGGGAGCCGCGATCCTCCTCTTTGCTGATTCGCCCGCCAATTCTCTCGATATCACCGGCGGTCACGACCTCGAGAAGCTCCTCGCGCTCTTCGACAAAACCGCCAAATGGGGTCAAGAGATCAATGTGTGGGCCGAAGCAAGGCTCAACGCCAAAACGATCGCAACCTCCTCCAAGACGAAACTGAAAATCCATGTCAAGCCACTTCCCGCGCGCCTGACCTTTCAAGTCATAGCCGCGGAGCGTCTCACCTATCCCGGCAATGGCCACGGCCGCACGCTCACCAAGCAGCTCTACAACAACCAGTGGTATTTCCGCAGAGGATCGGTGCTGGAGAACGATAACGCCATGAGAGGTTTCGACTGCACCACATTCCCGATGGCCCTATGGTCCACCTATCCCGACATGAGCGGCGCCTACGGAACGAAGCTCGTCGAAACCCTCGGCGCCCAAAAGTGCGGACTCGAGCAACTGAACTGGAAAGAAGTACGAGCGCTCTTTACCGACACTGCGGGTCCGCTCGGCCCAGTCGCGCCGCCGCCCAAGTCCAATCCCGACCCCTCCTTTTGGCGCGACCCCTTTACCAAGCCCACCCGGGCCGATCAATTTGATACGCGAGCCACCTATCTCGTCTGGAGCGCTGGTCATGTCGTCATCTACCAAGACCGCATGATCCACGAGTTCACCCATGGTGGCTACAAGATGACGCCGGCGCATCTGCGCGACTGGTCTCAGGCCCCCCAAGGCCTCTGGTGGATTCGAAAACTCCCTTCGCACCTCCGCGCCTAAATCGATACAATCCCCACCATGCGCATATTTCTCGCAGCATGGTTTTTTGCCTCCACTGTCTTGGCTCAGAACGCTGTCAAAGCGGGACGCTTTCACGTCGAGCGGCCCACCCTCCTTAACCTTGGCTTCGAATGGGCCATCGAAGGCGACGAAAACCGCAATGCGACCGTAGCCGTGAAGTACCGCGCTATAGGGGAATCCCAATGGCGCGAATCGCTTCCTCTAGTCCGCATCGGTGGCGAAAACGTCTACCGCCGTCGGGAAAACCTCGACTACACTGTCCCCCAAGGCTTCGCCGGCTCTATTCTCAACCTGAAGCCCGGAACCGAATACGAGTGCAATTTTGTGATGACGGATCCCGATGGCGCCACAGGCGCCACTACGCAATCCGTCAAGGTCAAAACTCGCACCGAGCCCCAAGCTTCTTCGTCCGGCCGGACACTCCACGTCTACCCGCCCGACTACTACGGCCCCCGTCAGGAGCCCAGCTTTACGGGAATACTGCAAGCCTATTACGGAGCGGGCCTCGGTGATTGGTCCGTTGTTTGGGAGCGCCGCGCGCAACCCGGCGACACTCTGCTAGTCCATGCTGGCCTTTATCGTCCGGAACGTCTCGACTATGTCGACCCTATGATGACGCCCTTTGACGGCTCCATGTCGCTCACTCTCAAAGGCACTCCCGAGAAACCCATCACCATCAAAGCCGCTGGCGATGGCGAAGTCGTCTTCGATGGCGATGGCAACCACCGCCTCTTCGACGTCATGGCCTCGCGCTATCACATCTTTGAAAACCTCACCTTCCGCAACACCGACGTCGCCATCTTCGCCGGCCAGAAGGAAGTCACCGGCGCGGTCGGCCTTGCCGTCAAGAATTGCCGCTTCGAGAACATAGGCTTCGGCGTCTGGACGGAGTACGCCGGCTCACACGATTTCTACATCGCCGACAACCTCTTTCTCGGCCGCGACGACCGCTTCCGCCTCGTTGGATGGGGCGGCCGCCAGCGCCAGCCCGACGGGCCTACTTGGCAAGAGCCCCTCTACAAGTCCCACCGCATGGTTAGCTACTACGCGATCAAAATCTACGGACCCGGGCACGTCATCGCGCACAACTCCATCGCTTACTTCCACGACGCCCTCGGCATCTCCACCTACGGCACCCCCGAATCCGACCCCGACCGCCGCGCCTCCTCCATCGACATCTACAACAACGACTTCCACATGCTCAACGACGATTTCGTCGAAACCGATGGCGGCGTTCACAACGTGCGCGTCTTCAACAATCGCGGCATCAACGCCGCCCAAGGCGGCTATTCCTCCCAGCCCGTCTTCGGTGGCCCCGTCTACTTCTTCCGTAACATCCTCTACCACGTACCCTCCGGTGTCGCCTTCAAGTTCTCGGCCAAGCCCGCGGGCCTATTCGTCTGGCACAACACGATCATCGGCGAACACCTCCTCGGCGACCCCTCCGCCAACATGCACTTCCGTAACAATCTCTTCATGGGACGCGGTACCCCCGATCGCGGCGTCCTCCGCCTCGCCAACTCCACTTCCCACAACACAACCGACTACAACGGCTACCGTCCCAACCCCGGCGTAATAGATCAATACATGTACTTCAAGCCCAAGTCCGGGCCCAACGTCTACGAGCCCAAGCGCGAAGACTGGCAAAGCTTCGCCACCCTCAAGGAACTAGCCAACGCCACCGGTCAAGAGACTCACTCGCTTGAAGTCGATTTCGACATCTTCGAAAAGCTCTCCCCTCCGGACCACGCCAAACGCTACGCCGTCTACCACGCCATGGATCTCAACTTCAAACTCAATCCCAACGGCAAGGCAATCGACGCCGGCCTTCGCATCCCGGGAGTCAACGATGATTTCGCCGGTCGAGCGCCCGACCTTGGCGCCCTCGAATCCGGCAAACCCCAACCGCACTACGGCCCACGCTGGCTCACCTGGCAACCCTTCTACCGCTAAACAAACTGCCACAATGAAGCTATGGGCACTCACGTTGAGGCGATCCCCATTGCTTCCCAGAGCAAAGCGTACACGGCCTCCACGTCCATTCCTTGGACGGTCTGGCTTATGGCCGCCGCCTGCACCTCCGCCATCATCGGCGCGCATTGGGACATCTCCTGGCATTCCTCCATCGGCCGCGACGACTTCTGGACTCCCGCGCACATGGCAATCTATCTCTGCGGACTCTTCGGTGGAGTCAGTTCCGGCTGGCTGATCCTCTCTCATACCTTTGGGCTGGGAGGTGCCAAGACCGATGCCACCGTAAACGTCTTTGGCCTCCGTGCTCCACTCGGCGCCTTCCTGGTTGGCTGGGGCGGGCTCGCCATGCTCACCTCCGCACCCTTCGACGATTGGTGGCACAACGCCTACGGCTTGGACACCAAGATCCTCTCCCCTCCTCACGTTCTCCTCATCTCCGGTTTCTTTCTCGTCCAAGTGGGAGCGCTGATCCTCACTATGGGAGAACGCAACCGCTCTTCTTCCGCCTCCGCCAAACGGCAACTCAACGCCATGTTCCTCTACCTCGGCGGATTGATGGTTGTCACCGCCACGATCCTAATCCTGGAACTCACCACCCGCACGCTGATGCACAGCGCCTTTTTCTATCGCACAGTTGCCCTGGCGATTCCCATCGTCCTCGCTATGCTCTCCCGCGCCAGCGGCCACCCTTGGGCGGCCACCATTGCAACGAGCGTCTACACGATTTTTCTGCTCGGCTTCCAGTGGATTCTGCCGCTCTTCCCCGCCGAACCCAAACTCGGCCCCGTCTACGTACCCGTAACCTATTTCGTACCGCCGCAGTTCCCGCTGCTTCTTGTCCTGCCTGCGCTGGCTTGCGATTGGCTGACCCAGCGCCTGAGCCACCGAAATTCATGGCTGCAGTCCGCTCTTTGCGGTCTCTCCTTTGTTGCCGTCCTCCTTGCCTTCCAGTACCCCTTCGCCAACTTCCTCATGTCCGACGGCGCGAAGAACTGGTTCTTCGGTTCCCACCACCTGGGCTACTACGTCTTCCCCGAGTCCTACCTCCGTCGCGGCATCTTCCGCGTGGTTGAGACTTCCCCTACTGCCTTCGCCTGGGTTCTTTTGCAAGCCGTGCTGGCCGCCGCACTCATGCATCGCATCGGCACAGGAATCGGCAATTGGATGCGCGCCGTTCAGCGTTGATCCGCATGATTCTGCGTCTCTGCTTCCTGCTCAGCTTTGCCGCCGCGACGCTTTCCGCACACGTCGGTGTCAACGAAGTCTACTTGGAAGGTCTCGCCGGCCCTTATCCGCTGCATGTTGTCATTCGCCCCCCTGCGGTGATCCCAGGCGTCGCGGAAGTCGAAGTTCGCGGCTTGGCCAAGGACATTCAATCGATTCGTCTCACGCCTATGACGCTTACCGGGGCTGGCGCGAAGTATCCCCCCACGCCCGAAGCCGCGATCCAATCCCAACACGACCCTCAATACTGGACCGGCAGCGTCTGGATCATGGCCCCAGGATCTTGGCAAATTCGCTTTCTGGTGCAAGGCGCCCGCGGAGATGCCGCTCTCTCTGTCCCCGTCTTGGCCGTGTCCAACAAAGTCGCACGCATGGATACTGCCATGGCGTGGACGCTAATCGTGCTGATCGCCTTGCTTGTCGCCGGCGCTGTAGGCATTGCCGGAGCCGCCGTTGTCGAATCGAGGCTCGCCCCAGGAGAGTCCACGATTTCCCCCCGCAAGCTCCACCTCACCAGAGCCCTGAGTCTGGCCCTCGCCGCGGGTGTTCTCTGGCTCGGTTGGCAATGGTGGGAGAGCGAAAGCCAGGCATACGCCGCCACTCTCTACAAGCCACTCGCCATCGACGTCTCCCAGGATGCCGCCAAGCTAAGCGTCACGCTCCGCCATACTGGCTGGTTCCAGAGCAAGTCCCTCGACAACCTCCTGGAAGAACATGGCCATCGGATGCATCTCTTCCTAATCCGCGAAGGCTCGCCAGGCGCGCTGTACCATCTGCATCCCGTTTCCCATCGGCAAGCAAGTTTCAATTTCCACCTGCCTTCCCTGACTGGCGGTACCTATCGCGTCTTTGCAGACATCGTGCATCAGAACGGCTTCTCGGAAACCCTGCTTACCCAAATCCAATTGCAGCCGGTTCCCACTCCTGTTGCGATCTCTGCCCCCGATGACGCCGGCTTGGAATTTCCGGCCCAAGGCTCGCCAGTCCGCGATTACTCCCTGCCAAACGGGTGGAAAGTGAGCTTCCTATCCGTCCTGGATTTGTCTTCTGGCAAACCGATTAAACTCCACTTCCTAGTGCGAGATGGACAAGGCAATACAGTTAAAAATCTGCGCCCCTATTTGGGCATGCCAGGGCACCTCATCGTTTTCAGCCGGGATTATTCTGTTTTTGCCCATCTGCATCCTTCCGGTACTGCCTCCATGCGCGCCATGGAAATCGGTGCGCGTAGCCTGAATATCTCGATGCTTGGCGAGGATTTGCCTCATACAGTTAATACTAGTACTGAGGGCGATCTCTCCTTCCCATTTGGCTTTAACAAGCCCGGTGATTATCGAGCAGTCCTGCAATTTCGAGATTCCAAGCAAATTTACAGTGCAGCGTTCGATTTTTATGTTCGGTAAATAAATTTCGTTATATATTGATCCGGTAGGGTTGGTTTCACTTCCCAGAACCGGAGGCTCCTCATGTGGGCTGGACTGGGTGAATTGATGGATCAATTCACCGAAGCAATGCTGGTAGTGAATAGCAAGCAAGAGGTCCTTTGCTTGAATCAGGCCGCGCGCGAACTGCTGGGTGCGCGCGTTGATGCCGCTGGCCTGGATATCTTGTCGGGCGAAGACATTGCCGCGACTGCTGGTCTGGTTCGCGTTTTCCACACCCAGCCCCCGTCTCGTCATCCGGGTTTCTCTCATCCTGACACTGGTTTTCTTCTCGTTCAGACCCGCAACGGAATTCGCTTCGTAAGTTCTGGCGCGAATTGTCTAATGGGCATCAATCAGGATCTTTTACTTGCCGGCTTGGCTGATTTAAACTCCTGTATTGATCATTCTGACCGGGCCGCCTTCTCGGCTTGGCTCCAAAACACCGGGGAAAAGCCTGACCTCACCGTCCTTGCTCACTATGCCGAAGGCGTCACCAAAAAACTCCGTCTTCATGCCCGCCAAACTGAGGTGCTGAACGGGGAGGAGTCATTAGAGCTAATCTGGGGCGAATTCGAATCGGACCAATCGCAACGCAGCGAAATAGGACGCTGGTTGGGGCTTGTTGATAACCAGTTCTTTCATTCGGAACTGGCCAAGACCGTGGAAGAATGGCGTGCCGCGCACACCGAGGGCACTTTTGCCGTAGCCATGTTGGAAATGCCCAGGTTGCGATTGATTTCGCAGCGCTACGGCGCCGGCACTGCCAGCGACCTGCTGACGGAGTCGGCATTCCGGATGGAAAACGCTTTGGAGCCGGTGGATGTGATGGGCAAGCTTGGGGAATCGGAATTCGGCCTCCTGCTTCGCAATCTGCACTCTCGCTCCGAGGGAGCGGATCGCATTTCTCGAATTTTGGAACTCCTCAACGAACCCTTTGAACGCGAAGGCTTTCAAATCATCCTCTCTCCCCGGGCCGGCCTGGCCTTCCCCGAGAACCTCCAAACCAGTGCCGATACTCTTCTTCGCGACGCTGACGCGGCACTGGAGCAAGCCAAGCGCCGCAGGCAGCAGCTCGCCATCCTTCCCACTCCCCGCGAAGTTCCCCCCGCGCACATCATTGCCATCGAACATGAGTTGGCGCAAGCCATAGAGAAAGACGAAATCTACTTCGAATTTCAGCCAATTTATCGTGTGCGCGACCGCCAGATTGTCATGCTGGAAGCCCTTTCCCGCTGGCGTCACCCGCGCCTTGGTTCCGTTGCGCCTACCAGCTTCATCGAAGCCGCCGAAGACTCCGGCCTCGTCTTGAAGCTGGACGTTCGAGGCCTGGAACGTCTCTCCGCCCAACTGGCGGCCTGGGGAAAGTCGGGAAGCCTATCCTCGGACATCCTCTACACCATCAACATGTCCGGCTGCCATTTCCCGGCCTTTGTGAATGAGAAGCGCATTTTCGAGTTATTGGAATCTCCGCCTTTGCGCGGAGCTCGCGTGGCGTTTGAAGTGACGGAGACGGCGTTCCTGGAGGGCGATCCCGTCACGGTGGGTCACTTCAAACACCTGCGCGAGGCTGGTGTGGAGATTTGGCTGGACGACTTTGGAGAAGGACATTCTTCCCTGCGTTACCTAATGGACTTTCCGGTGGACGGCATCAAGGTCAGTGAGATCTTCGTGCGCCGGGCTGTGGACCATCCCAAAGCTCGCGCCATCCTCGCCAGCATTCGCGGCCTCGCCAAGTCGCTAGGCTTGGGTCTGGTCGCGGAAGGCGTCGAAACACGAGAGCAATGGGAGCTCCTCGGCAATTTGGGATATGAAACCGTCCAAGGCTATTTCTATTCCAGGGCCCTGCCTCCAGATGCCGCTGCCGCCGCTTGGAGCAATGAAGGCGATTCCAAAGGCGAATCGAATGGAGAAATGCCCCACTCCTAGCCGAGGCATAATAAGGCAGTGCTGCTCCCCGCCGCATATTGCACTTTGGCTGAGGATCGCGCCGTTGCTCTCCGTCTGGGGGAGAGCATCCTTCCTCTCCGCGCCGTCCTTCCCAACGCCCCTCCCACGATGGAGGACCTCTTTCGGAACGGTCGAGATCTCGCCCTGCGCCTACGCACCGAAGCCACCGCAAAATATCACCCTTCCCAATGCATCCCCCTCGCACAAGCTCTCCTCGCGCTTCCTTTCGCGCCCACCAATTTCGTGGACTTCTACTCCAGCCGCGAGCACGCCACCAACGTCGGCAAGCGCTTTCGCGACCCCCTCAACCCCCTCCCCGAGAACTGGCTACACCTGCCCGCCGCCTACAACGGCCGCGCCTCCAATCTGCAACCCCCTTCGGAACCCATTTGCCGGCCGCGCGGCCAATACAAGATGCCCTCTGGCCACATCGTCTTCGCCCCCACCCAAGAGCTCGACTACGAACTCGAAATCGGCTACTACCTCTGCCCCGCCGCCCCGGATGGGCTCGTCGGCTACGTCCTGCTCAACGATTGGTCCGCCCGCGACATCCAACGCTGGGAGTACGTGCCCCTCGGTCCCTTCCTGGGCAAAGCCTTCGCGACAACCGTCTCGCCCTTTCTGATCCTGCCCGAGGACTTGGAACCCTTCCGCGTCCCCGGCCCACCGCAGTCCCCTGCACCGTTACCGCACCTCCAAGTTCCCGAGCCTCGCAATTTAGACGTCCAACTCGAAGCCATCCGCGTAAGCGCCAACGGCCACCGCGAAACGCTCACGCACACAAACTACCGCCACATGTACTGGAGCGCATCCCAACAAATCGCCCATCTGCGATCCAGCGGAGTAAAGCTCTGTCTCGGGGACCTGCATGGCTCGGGCACCATCAGCGGACCTCATCCCGGCGAAGAAGGCAGCCTCCTCGAACGCGGCGGCCCCTTCTTGCAGGACGGCGATAAACTCATCTTCCGCGGCTTCGCGGAACGCGATGGCTATCGCGTCGATTTCGGAGAAATGGAGATGCGCATTGCCCCGCCCGCAGCTAGCTGACTTCCTCGCCAGCCAAGGCTTCACCCGATACGACGAACTCTACAAATGGTCCATCGAGGAAAGCGATTCCTTCTGGCGCGCCTTCCGACAGTGGTCGGGTCTCCCCGCCGAAGAAGAAGACCTGAACTTCGCCGAGCAACTCCTCCTGCGTGCACCCGAACTCGCCATCGAGTTCGCGAACGAATCGGGCGAGTCGAAAACTTGGACGAAAGCGGATCTGCTCCGCCACGCCTCCGCCTACCAGCGCTACATGCGTCAACAAGGCGTCGTACCCGGTGACCGCGTCGCGGCCTACCTGCCCAACTGGCCGGAGACCATCGCGCTCATGCTTGCCGCCACGGGGCTCGGCGCCATCTGGACCAGTTGCTCTCCCGACTTCGGCGCCTCGGGCGTGCTCGACCGCTTCGGCCAAGTCGCACCCAAGCTCATCTTCTCCACGGCCAGCTACAACTTCGCCGGCAAGACCCACCACCTCCACGAACGCCACCAGGCCATTCGCCAATTTCTCCCCTGTCCGCTGACCCTCATCGAAGAAATCCCTCTCGACGATGCCACTTCACTGAGCTTCCATCGCCAATCGGGCCGCGCCCCACTCTTCATCTTGTTCTCTAGCGGAACAACCGGCTTGCCAAAATGCATCGTGCATTCCGCGGGCGGCACACTCGTCCAAATCCTCAAAGAACAACGCCTCCACGCCGACATCAACGCCGGTGAAAAACTCTTCTACTACACGACCTGCGGCTGGATGATGTGGAATTGGCTCTGCGTAGGCCTTGCTGCGGGCGCGACTCTCGTTCTCTACGATGGCTCTCCCTTTCATCCTGGCCCCGAAGTCCTCTGGCAACTCGCCGAACGTCTCGGCCTCGAACACTTCGGAACCAGCGCCAAATACCTTGCGCTCGTGGAGAAGCACGGATACCAACCAAAACACCACCACCAATTGAGCCGCCTCCGCCAAATCCTCTCCACCGGCTCACCTCTCGCCCCACGGAGTTTCGACTACGTTTGGAGCGCCATCTCTCCCCAAGTCCATCTGGCCTCCATCTCCGGCGGCACCGACATCGTCTCCTGTTTCGTCCTCGGCAATCCTTTACGAAAGGTGCATCGCGGCGAGATCCAAGGCGCGGGCCTTGGCATGGACGTCCAAGTCTGGAACGAAAGCGGCCAACGCATCTACGACCAACCCGGCGAACTCGTCTGCACCAACCGCTTCCCCTCCATGCCCATCGGCTTCTGGAACGACCCCGACGGCGCCAAATACCGCGCCGCCTATTTTGAACGCTTCCCGGGCGCATGGCATCACGGCGACTGGGCTCTCCAGAACTCGAACACCGATGGCTTCGTCATCTACGGCCGCTCGGACTCCACCCTGAACCCTGGAGGCGTCCGCATCGGCACCGCCGAAATCTACCGCATCGTCGAACAAATCGAAGAAGTCTTGGAGTCCGTCGTAGTCGCCCAGGAATGGGAAGGCGATGTCCGCATCGTTCTCTTCGTCCGCCCCAAACCCGGCATCGGCTGGACGGATTCGATCGCCGACACCATCCGCCAGCGCCTTCGCCGGGAAGCCAGCCCCCACCACGTCCCCAAGAAGATCCTTCCCGTATCCGATATCCCCCGAACAGTCAGCGGCAAAATCAGCGAGTCCGCCGTCCGCGCCGCCATCCACGGCCGGCCAGTGGAGAACCTGGCCGCATTAGCCAACCCAGAATGCATAAAGGAGTTCCAGGGCGTCCCGGAACTCCTTTATTGAGATAAAACTGTTTGCGTCGGCGCGTTACTGCTTCGGCTGCGTCGGGTTTGCGGTCGGAGGAGGCGGCGGCGGCTCTTCCTTCATCGCGGTCTTGAAATTCTTGATGCCTTCGCCCAAGCCCTTGGCCAGCTCCGGCAGCTTCTTGCCGCCAAAGAAGAGGACGGCCACGCCCAGCACCAGCATTAATTCCATCGGTCCGATATTCGGCATATTTGATTCCTTCTTTCCTTACAGTATGTCAGATTTGCCGGATCTCAGTAAGCCAACAGCCTTTCGCCTTCGCGAACCAAGTCCTCTACCTGCGGAAGAATGGCGTCTTCCAACAGGGGATTGTATGCCACCCAGGTGTCCTTCGCGGCCACTCTCGCCACCGGAGCGTCGAGAGAACTGAAGAGCTCGTCTGCAATTCTCGCGGCAATCTCGGCGCCGTAGCCCCAACTCAGAACATCCTCGTGGGCGATGAGCACACGGTTGGTGCGCCCCACGCTCGCTGCGATCGCGGGCCAATCGTAGGGCGACAAGCTGCGAAGATCGATCACTTCGATCGTCTTCGCCGGATTGCGCTTTTCCATCAGCGCCGCGGCGTCTAGCGACTTCTTGACCAGCGCACCATAACAAAGGATCGTCAGGTGCCGGCCATGCTTCACCGTATTGGCTTTCCCAAACGGTATGGTGAAATTCTCTCCCGGATGCGGACTCCGGTTATATGGTTCACGATACAACTTCTTGTGCTCGAGGAACAAGACCGGGTCGTCGCCCCGGATCGCCGTCCGCAATAATCCGCACGCATCCAGTGCGTTCGACGGGAACACCACGCGCAAACCGGGAATGTGCGTAAAGATCGACTCGCCATTCTGTGAGTGGTAAACGCTGCCGCCCGTCAGGTACCCGCCGATCGGCACGCGGATCACCGCCGGACAACTCCACACGCCGTTCGAGCGCCAACGCATATTGGCCATCTCATCGCGCAACTGCATCATCGCCGGCCAAATGTAATCGAAGAACTGGATCTCGCCCACGGGCTTCAATCCGCGCAACGCCAACCCTATCGCCCTGCCCACGATCCCCGCCTCTGCGATTGGCGTATTGAAACAACGTTGGCTTCCGAATTCGCGCTGCAAACCCAGCGTCGCCTTGAAGACGCCGCCTTTGCCCTTTACTTCCGCTAAATTCTCCTCGCGGCTCACATCCGCCACGTCCTCGCCAAAAACGAGAATCCGTGGATTGCGCCGCATCTCTTCCGCCAGGGTCTGGTTGATCGTATCCACCATGGTCCGCGGCTCGCCGCGAAAATCCGGCTGCGCCAGGAACGCGTCGGATGTCATGTCGATATGTGGCGAGTACAAATTTGTCAGTACGCTGCTCGCCTCGGGCGCTGGCTGCGCCAAGGCAAAATCGGCGGCTTCCTGCACCTCAAGGTCGATTACGCGTTGAATGTCTCGCAGCCCGTCTTCATCTGTGTGTCCACGCTCGATCAGCGTTTGTTGCAAGAGTTCCAACGGATCGCGTGCGGCCTCGCCTGCTCGCTCCGCCGCGCTCTTGTAATTGCGCTCATCGTCGGAAAGCGAATGCGAATAGGGCCGGATACAATGCGCATGCACCAATACTGGGCCCAAGCCCTCGCGGCAATGCGCCACCGCCTCGCACATCGTCCGGTAGCTGGCTTCGAAGTCGACCCCATCCACTTCCAACCGCAACAAACCCGGAAACCCGCTCACCAACTTCGAAATGCTTCCGCCCGGCGTCTTGTGCTCCACGGGCACGCTAATCGCGTAGCCGTTGTCCTCAATCAGGAAAATCACCGGATAGCGGTGCAAGCAGGCGAGATTCAGCGCTTCCCAAAACTCCCCTTCGCTCGTGGCCCCATCGCCTGAAGTCACCAATGTGACCTCATCTTTGTTCTCGTTCAAATAACGCGTTGCATGCGCGCAACCGATGGCATGCAAATACTGGCTCCCCGTCGGAGAACTGCCGCTAATAATATGCAGCTCCGCCGAACTCCAATGGCTCGGCATCTGCCTGCCGCCGCTCATCGTGTCCGCCGCCGCACCCACACCCTGCAGGAACATCTGCGTCGGGGTAATCCCTAACGCCAGCGCCAGACCCCGGTCCCGGTAATACAAATGAAACCAGTCATAACCCGGACGGCAGGCCAAAGCCGCCGCCACCTGGATCGCCTCATGGCCCGCGCCGCTCACCTGAAAGTAAATTTTGTTTTGGCGTTTGAGTAGTACTTCCCGGTCGTCAATCCTACGGCTGGTGTACATCAGCCGATAAGCATCAAGGAGTTGAGCTGGGTGGAGCTGCGCGGGGTGAAGTTCGTCCGTCGCGACGCGCCAGGAGCGTCTAAGCTCCGGCTCCGATTGATAAGCGGGCATCAAGAGGGCGGGTTCTCCCCTGTTAGTTTAACTGAAAATTTCTTCCGCGACGAGGGTTGACAAGCGTCTATGAAATTTCATAGAGTTCAGGAAGGTCAATCTTTTCTTATTCTTAGAATTGGCCGCTGCCATCACCGTCGATGGCTAAATTCAAAAACCGGCTCGATCGGCCTTCACATTCCTTTCATACTGGCCGATAGGGACCTATAAGGACGGCATGGTTCATAACGCACTCATCCCCCACGGCGGCAATCGGCCTGTTCAGGCTCGTTTGCTCGCAACCCTGCTCCCATTGGCGATCTTGCTTGTCGCCGGGCTCTTTTTACCCCTCTCCTTACACGCGCAAAAGAGTACTACTAAACGTACTCCCGTCAAAAAAGCCGCCATCAAGCGGACTCCCATAAAGCGCTCAGCGGTAAAGACGACACCCATCAAGGCTTCCGCCCGCAAGACCGTAGCTGCCAATAAACGCGTCGTCCAGACCCGCTACAGCAGCCGCAATCGTGTCGCCCTTCGCAAGACTTCTTACACGCGCTTCCGCCAACGCACCAGCCCCTACGCCGGCTTCTGGACCGTCCCGAATTTCGCCGACGCCACCGATGGCGACGTCATCGATGGCGAAGACCTCACGGTCCGCCGTGCGGCCGTCGAAGCTCTCAATGGCTTGAACGGTTCCGTCGTCGTAGTCGATCCGTCGAACGGTCGTATTCTTTCGATGGTTAACCAGAAGCTAGCGTTACAGAACGGTTTCCAACCCTGCTCCACCATCAAAATTCTCGCCAGTGTAGCGGGCGTGATGGAAGGCGAATACGACAAGGATAAAGTCCAAAAGCTCGGCCGTCGCGATTACATGAACATGACCACGGCCTTGGCTCGCAGCAACAATCCCTACTTTGCCAACATCGGCCGCAAGCTCGGCTACGAAAAGATTTCCTACTACGCGAAACTGCTAGGCCTCGGCGAAACCGCGGGCCTAAACATTCCCGGCGAACAGCCTGGCATCTGGCCCGGCAAAGAAGTCCCTTCCGGCATCGGCATGATGACCAGCTTCGGCGACGGCATCAACCTCACCCCCCTGCAACTCGCCTCGCAACTCACCATGATCGCCAACGGCGGCACCATGTACTATCTGCAATATCCGCGCACTCCCGCCGAGATCGAAGCCTTCGTTCCCCAGGTGAAGCGCCGCATCCCCAACATCGAAGCCGCCATCTCCGAGCTCAAGCCTGGCATGCAAGGCGCCATTGAATTCGGTTCCGCGCGCCGCGCCGGCTACGAAGACCACGAGCCTATCTACGGCAAGACCGGCACCTGCACCCACAGTGACCACCAGACGCACCTTGGCTGGTTTGGCAGCTTCAACGAAGTCGGCGACCGCAAGCTCGTCGTCGTCGTTCTCCTCACGGGCGGCAAGCTCGTCAGCGGCCCCATCGCCAGCGGCGTCGCCGGCCAGGTATTCCTCAAGCTCAAGCAAAACGAATACTTCGCCACCGCCCCTGCTCCCTGGTCCCCCAACGCCATGCTAGCCGGCAGCTCCGCCAGCCTGACGCCGGAAAACTAAGCGCCCGCTCAACTCAATCCTCAAACAGCACGCGCGACCTGCTGAAGTACGAAATTCGCCGCCACAACAGCGCCAACGGAAGCAGCAGCGCTCCCGCGCAGGTCGTAGCCACCGCCAATATGGATCCCTCCAGTAGGAACACGAAGCTGCTGGAACGATTCGCCGCGAGTGACTCTGCCGCCAGCCCCATTCCGATAACGGTGATGGCCGCGAGAAGGGCCGGAGCAGCAAATTCTCCCAATAAGCTTCGAACGAGATCCGCTTTGCCGGCCCCAAGTGCAACCCGGATTCCAAACTCCTTGGATCTCGCCCGCAACCTCGTCAAGTAGATGAGATGAAAACAAAGTGATACCGAAAGGAACGTGGCAATCAGAGCGACGGCATAGGCCCCTCCATAGATGAGCGTCTCCGGTAAGAATATCCTT
>VFQP010002551.1_pt1 | contig 20037 bp, 15 predicted proteins | sample 3512351 | NCBI WGS metagenome assembly VFQP01 (sample SAMN10412372, study PRJNA504923) | tailings metagenome | isolation source: Relicate 1 Philex TSF1 revegetated site | place: Philippines: Tuba, Benguet | collected 2017-08-29
CAATGCCAGCTTACTGTGGAAAACTTACGGTTAGCTTATTCCTATCCCCTCTTCAATCAACGTACTTTTGTTCGTCGCTCACCAATATTATTGATCTGATGAATATAAAATACACACAATCCTTCCTTGACAAACTGGAAGCTATCCCTGAGGAATCCGGCTATGTTTTGCGTTACGAACGGGGAACGTTTCAAAGCGGCTATTGTATCCTGGAACAGAAAAAAGTGGTGGTTTTAAACAAATTCCTCCAGATTGAAGGGAGAGTAAACACCCTGATCGACCTGATCCCGCAACTGGATATCAACGCTGATTTCCTTCCCGAAGAGCAAAGAAGGCTCCATGCCGAGATCATGGCAAATCTGGCAATCGTTGAAGCAAAAGAAGAAAGTGACGCAACCGGAGAAAATGAAGTTTCCAATAACGAACAGGGAGATGAACAGCCGGCATAAGCGTAAACTTCCACTAAAAAACTAAATAATAGCAGAAGGGCTCCGTGAAAGAGCCCTTCTGCTATTATTGATTGATAAAATCTCGGAATACCGCCAACCACTTACTGCTCTCCGACAGTCTGCCAGCCTCCTTCGCTACGCGTCGGCGGTCAGAGTCGACCATCCAACATCGACCATCCCTCCCCTACCCCTTGCTCTCCATCTTTATCACCGGCACGATCATCTCTTCCAGACTCACGCCTCCATGCTGAAAAGTATTCCGGTAGTAATTTACGTAGTGATTGTAGTTGTTCGGATAGCAGAGAAATCCATCTTCCTTGGCAAAGATGAATGATGAATTGATCGTTGGCGATGGCAAGCCAATATCTTTCGGCTCGCGGTAGGCCAGCACTTCTTTCTGTTCATAATTCAGGTTACGGCCGTGTTTGTAGCGAAGATTCGTGGTGGTTTGCTTATCTCCTATCACTTTGTATGGCGTTTTCACCCGCACACTTCCATGATCTGTAGCCAGCACGATCCGTATATTTTTATCGGCAATCTTTTTTAATGCCTGATGTAAAGGAGAATGCTCAAACCAACTGGTGGTAATAGAGCGGTAACTCATTTCATCTCCGGCAAGTTCTTTCAGCACTTCCATTTCGGTACGGGCATGACTGAGCATATCCACGAAATTGTACACGATAACATTGATATCATTGTTCAGCAGGTTGTGAATATTATTCACCAGTTCGAGGCCTGCATGATTATTCAGCACTTTTGTATAGGAAACCTTCAGATCACCTTTGCCCAATCGTTTCAGCTGAGCACGGAAGAATTCTTCTTCATGCAGATTTTTACCTCCTTCTTCATCATCATTTTTCCATTGCTGTGGGAATTTCTTTTCGATCTCCATTGGCAGCATACCGGCAAAGATCGCATTACGTGCGTATTGGGTTGCCGTCGGGAGAATGCTGTAGAAACTATCTTCTTCAAGTATGCGGAAGCTCTCGGCGAAAATCGGCTGTATCGCACGCCATTGATCAAAGCGCAGATTATCGATCAACAGGAAAAAAAGCGGTGTCCCCTTTTCTATATGCGGAAGCACCTTGAACTGAACAAGGGAATGGCTCATCACCGGACCGTGCGCGCCCTTTGGATTTACCCATGAAGCATAGTTACGCGAAACAAATTTGAAGAACTCCGTATTCGCTTCACCTTTCTGACTTTGTAATACCTCCTGCATTTCCGGACTGTCGCTTTTCTGCATCTCAAGTTCCCAGTAAACGAGTTTTTTATAGATATCCATCCACTCGTTATAATCCGGATTACTGTTCAATGCCATGAACAGATGACGGAACTGCTGCTGATAAGCGGTTGTTGTTTTCTCTGCAACAAGTCTCTTATTATCGATGATCTTTTTTAAGCTAAGCCAAACCTGGTTTGGATTCACGGGTTTGATGAGATAATCGCTGATCTGGCTGCCGATCGCCTCATCCATCAGGTTTTCCGTTTCATTTTTGGTAATGAGTACAACGGGAAGTGATTGTTTCATTTCCTTGATCTTTGCCAGTGTTTCCAGCCCGGTGATACCCGGCATGCTTTCATCGATCAATACGACATCCACGTGATTCTCCTTCACATAATCGATCGCGTCAAAACCATTCGTAAACGTTTGTACTTCGTATCCTTTATTCTCGAGGAAGAGCTTTTGCGATTGTAAACTTTCGATCTCGTCGTCTACCCAGATAATTTTTACCAATCCCATGTATACTAATTAAAAAGTCAAAATTAAAAATTCAAAAAACGATCCTTCCCCGGCAATGCCTCTTTCGGTTTGGGACGGGTGTTTTCGAAATCAAGATATAAAAGCCGCAAAAAGTAGTTTCTCACAGGTAAGGCTATTTTTTACTATTGAATTTTTACTTTTTACTTTTCCGCTCTTCCCTTCAAAAATAGCTTTTCCGCTCCCGCTTCCGTACTTTTGCCGACTGCCCGCTGTTTTCTTTAACAAAAACGCAACAATGCCTGCAGTCAGAAAGATCATCAACGATCCGGTGTATGGTTTTATTACCATTGACCACCCATTGATTTTACAGATCATATCGCATCCTTATTACCAAAGGTTGCGCAACATACATCAAATGGCGTTTGCTCACCTGGTGTATCCCGGAGCTGTGCATTCCCGTTTACATCATTCGCTCGGCGCTTATCACCTTATGTGTAATGCTCTTTCTGAATTAAAAAGCAAGGGCATTGACATTACAGAGAGTGAAGAGCTTGGAGCAAAGATCGCCATTCTGCTTCACGATGCCGGCCATGGCCCCTTCTCACATGCACTCGAACAGGAACTGATACCCGGTGTTCATCACGAACATATTTCATTCCGGATCATGCAGGTGTTGAACGAAGAGTTGGGCGGCCAGCTGCAGACAGCTATTGATATCTTTACCAATAATCATCCCAAAAGATTTCTGCACCAGCTTGTTTCCGGACAATTGGATACAGACAGGATGGATTATCTGAATCGCGATAGCTTTTTTACGGGTGTGGCAGAAGGCGTGATCGGATACGACCGTATCATCAAGATGCTTACAGTAAAGGATGGTGAGCTGATGGTGGAAGAAAAAGCGATCTATTCGATAGAAAAATTCCTGGTATCGAGAAGGCTGATGTACTGGCAGGTTTATCTCCACAAAACCGTCATGGGAGCAGAAATGATGCTGATAAAGATCATTAGCCGGGCAAAAGAACTGATCGGACTGGGAACTCCCATACAGGCAGCATCAAATGTGCTGGACAATATGCTGAAAAATCCACAGGATTACACCAATATCGCCGATGTGCTCCAGATCTTCTGTCAACTGGATGATCACGATATCATGGCGACTGTCAAAAACTGGTGTCTCCATCCGGATAAGATCCTGCGTTTGCTTTGCCGGTCCCTGATAGACCGCAAACTCTACAAAGTGAAACTTCAGGCCGAGCCGATCAGCGAAGAGCAGCTACGCCAGAAAATACAGGAAGTGGCGGCTACCCTTGGATTTACCGAAGAAGAAACGAAGACCTACTTCGTATTTACCGGTGAAGCCAGCAATACCACCTATAATCCCGCCGACGAAAAGATCAATATACTTTTCAAGGACGGCACGATCCGCGATATTTCGCAGGTAGACAACGCATTGATACAACACAATCTCAGCCGCACTGTTAAAAAATATTACATTTGTTGCTGGAGGGTTTGACTGGCTTAAAACTTGCCATTCCTCACCCGACCATAAATTTTTATTCATGACATTTCCTGCATCGCAGATTGCACTGATCGTAAATGGTAAAGTAGAAGGAGACCCGAATGCAACCGTTGGTTCATTCGGAAAGATTGAAGAAGCAAAAGAGGGTCAGCTCAGTTTTCTCGCCAATCCCAAATACGAAGACTTTTTATATACCACTAGAGCCAGCATTATCATTATCAATGAAGCGCTTGAGCTCAAGCAACCTGTTCATGCCACGCTGATCAGGGTAACTGATGCGTACACAGCTTTCGCAAACCTGCTGAGCAAGTACCAGGAGATCATGCAACAGCAAATGACCGGTGTGCAGGAACCCTGCTATATCTCTAAAACTGCCAGTTATGGTCAGCAGGTTTTTATAGGCGCATTTGCCTACCTGGGTGAAAATGTAAAAGTCGGAAATAACACCAAGATCTATCCGCAGGTCTATATCGGCAACAATGTTACTATTGGAGAAAACTGCATTATCCATCCGGGTGTTAAAATTTACCATGATTGCCAGGTTGGCAACAATGTGACCATCCATTCCGGTACAGTGATCGGCAGCGACGGTTTCGGTTTTGCCCCCCAGGCTGATGGCAGTTTTAAAAAAGTGCCTCAGATCGGAAACGTGGTGCTCGAAGATCACGTTGAAGTCGGTTCGAATACGACAATCGACCGCGCCACGATCGGGTCTACCGTGATCCGCAAAGGCGCCAAACTCGATAACCTGATCCAGATCGCCCATAACGTTGAGATAGGCAGCAGTTCCGTGATTGCCGCCCAGGCTGGTATCAGCGGAAGCACCAAGATCGGTAAAGGCGTAATGATCGGCGGACAGGCAGGTATCGTTGGGCATATCCAACTCGGAGATGGCGCCAAAGTGAACGCCCAAAGCGGCGTCAGCAAATCAATCGATCCCGGAAAAGCTGTAACAGGTTCTCCCGCATACGACTACACCTCAGCTCTTCGTAGTCAGGCCGTTACAAGAAAATTACCAGACCTCGAAAAACGGGTAAAGGAACTCGAACAAATGTTGAAACAATTGCTGGCCGAATCCCGTTAACGCGGCATACTGTCTGTCTTCATCTGCTGCATTCTTTCATAGGATGATGTATCCCTACGCGCAGAGGTATCATAAACCGACGTATTACGATTGTTGGGATCGCTCGAGCTTGGATTTGTCATACTGTCTGATGGAATGCCCGTGCTATCAGTCAGGGTGCCATCGGTCTCCCCTTCATTGTTGCAGGCCGCAAAAAGAGACGCTGCCACTAGTAAGCCAAATATCTTTTTCATATTGATTGTCATTAGTATGACTACTCCGTTTCAATAATATTGCCAGCCGGTTTTCTGCATAGGAAAGCCGGCTTGATGTAGAATATTGACCTCCAGCCAGCTCGCTAACAACCCCTTCCGGGTAATTTGGTAACTACGCGGTGTTTCCATTTTTTCCTCCAGCCCGATCAGCATTACATCTAAACGCTTCCGCCACAGCCCGCTCGCACCAGAAGTGTGCGTAAATCAAAGCCGCTTTTTCCGGTCATCCTCCGTTCATCCTCCGTTGATCTTCCGTTCATCCTCCGTTAAATTATGGAAGATGAACGGAAGATCAACGGAGGATGAACGGAGGATGAATGGTGTTTGCACGGACTCAAAGAGTTCCAGAACAGTAGAAAACAGGGGGATACCCTTACCTGCAATGCATAACTGCTAAAAGAGCTCTTCCTCACCAAAGACAATCTTCCGTCTTCCCGCCTCCGGTAAAAAATAAACAGAAAGGCGGGAAGACGGGAAGGGCCTGGCTTCGCCAGGGTAGCAGGCTACCCGTTAAAGAAAAACTAAAACAAGCCCGGTGATGCAGCCACCTTATGTAATAGATCTGGTCTGGCATCTTGTGCTGCATAAAACCATCTGTTATGCGTAGCTTTATTAAACCGGCAGTAATTGCCCTGTGTGTTTTCACCTCTTTTTATGCAATCGCACGTTTCTCCAATAAGCATGAAAGAAAGCGTTTGCTTTATGCGAATGCAAACAACAACTCCGGTACTGATATACCATCTGATACAAATCAAATAGAGTCTCCTTCTCCTAAAAAAACACCTCTTCCCAAAAGTTCTGCAAAGATCCAGGCGGCAGTATTGCTTGATGTGAGCAATAGCATGGATGGCCTGATCGATCAGGCAAAAGCTCAATTATGGAATATGGTCAGTGTAATGGGGAAAGCCACTTGCGACGGAGCTGCACCAACCGTGGAGATCGCATTGTATGAATACGGCAGAAGTGATAATGATCTGAGAAAGGGATATGTAAAACAGATCACAGCCTTTACATCAGACCTCGATCTTGTCTCCAAACAACTATTCTCGCTCACAACAAACGGAGGTGATGAATACTGCGGCCAGGTAATGTACAGTTCCCTTACTGAAATGAATTGGGATACGGCATCCGGCAGTTACAAAGTGATCTTTATAGCAGGTAACGAAGATTTTCTTCAGGGTCAACTAAGTTTCACAAAAGCCTGCACCGAAGCACGCAAAAGAAATGTGATCGTGAACACGATCTATTGCGGAGATAAGATGCAGGGAGTTCGCGAACACTGGAACCTCGGTAGCGAATGCGGCTCGGGAAGTTTTACGAACATTAACCAGGATGCAAAGATCGATGATATCGCCACTCCCTATGACAGTACCATTTTTGTGTTGAATGATCAGCTCAATAAAACCTATATCGGCTATGGCACACAAGGATCCGCCGCTTTCAAAAGACAGGAAGAAGTAGACCAGATGAATGCGAAAATGAACAAATCGGTGATGGCAAAACGCGCTTCCGTAAAAGCAAAAGAATCGCTGTATTCAAATTCCAGCTGGGATCTTGTAGACGCCAGCAAAGACGATGCAGTCGCCTATAAAAAAGTAGATATGAATACGCTGCCCGATAGCCTCAAAACAAAATCACGGGAAGAACTGAAAGTGTATATCGACAAAAAAGCATCAGAAAGAAAAGCCATACAAAAATCAATAGAAGAAACAAACATCAAACGCGAATCTTTTATCGCCAAAGAAAAGGCGAAAAATGCAACCGCAAAAGGAGAGCAGACTTTGGAAACCGAGATTGAAAGAATTGTGAGACAACAAGCCAAACGTTTCAACATGACTATAAACGAATAAACACTAATGGCCGCGAATCTTCGCGAATAGCGTCCGAAAGCAGGTAGTTCAGTTATCAGGTTAAGACCTGACCAGCCTGTAATAAACTTACTACTGCCGGACCATTCGTGAGACTTCGCGGCCATTCGCGCTTTATTCGTGGTTCGTGAACATTCGCGGCCATTCGTGTTTTATTCGCGTTCGCGGTAATTCGCAAACATTCACTTAACTTGGGGTTCTACTAAAACCTCTGACTGTTATGGCCCGGACCATTCTCCTGTTCCTGGCGATATTTCCATTTATCGCCCGTACGCAAGCATTACCCTCTGTTGATGACAAGACAAAGAATCTGAAAAAATTTGAAGGCTATTTTAATTTCTACTGGGATGAGAACAGTGGTAAGATCTGGCTGGAAATAGATAAGCTTGATTCTGCAATTTTGTATATCAACTCCCTTCCTGCCGGGCTTGGTTCAAACGACATAGGATTGGATCGGGGTCTGCTGGGTGATACGCGTATTGTACGTTTTAACCGGACTGGCCGCAAACTGCTGATGACACAGCCAAACTATGACTATCGGGCGCTTTCGGGCGACAAAGCAGAGCGTCGTGCAGTTGAACAATCATTCGCTCAGTCTGTTCTATGGGGGTTTACTATTGAAGCGGAATCAAATGGCCGCGTACTCGTAGACGCTACAGATTTCCTCATGCGCGACGCGATGAAAGTGGCCAGCAGGATCCGCGGTATGCGCCAGGGGAATTACACCCTTGATAAATCCCGCTCTGCCTTCTATCTGCCACAAAGCAAAAACTTCCCGCAGAATACAGAACTTGAAGCAACACTGACCTTTGTGAACAACGATGGCGAAGCAGGAAATTATGTACAGACAGTAACGCCTTCGTCCGAAGCAATCACCCTGCGGCTTCATCATTCATTTGTACAACTGCCGGACAACAACTATGAACCACGTGTGTTCGATCCGCGCAGCAGTTTTATCAGCATGTCTTATTTCGATTATAGTACTCCTGTTACTGAACCGATCGATAAGTATTTTATCATCCGTCACAGGCTGCAAAAGAAAGATCCGTCTGCAGCGAAAAGTGAAGCCGTTAAACCGATCGTCTACTACCTTGATAACGGAACTCCTGAGCCGATCCGCAGTGCACTTCTTGAAGGCGCACAATGGTGGAACCAGGCATTTGAAGCTGCTGGATATATCAATGCATTCCAGGTAAAGATCCTTCCGGAAGATGCAGACCCGATGGACATTCGCTATAACATGATCAATTGGGTACACCGTTCAACACGCGGGTGGTCATACGGCTACTCCGTTTCTGATCCCCGCACCGGTGAGATCATCAAGGGAAACGTAACGCTTGGTTCATTACGCGTGCGGCAGGACTATCTGATCGCCAGCGGGCTTCTCTCTCCTTTTGAAAATGGTGTTCCGGCAGATAACAAAATGCTCAAGATGGCATTGAACCGGTTGAAACAATTATCTGCACACGAGATCGGCCATACACTTGGCCTGATGCATAACTACGCTGCAAGCGTAGTCAACCGTTCCAGTGTGATGGATTATCCTCCACCGGCTGCTACACTGGACGCTAATGGCAATATAGATCTCAGCCAGGCTTATGCCGACGGAATCGGCGAGTGGGATAAACTTAGCATCACCTGGGGATACCAGGATTTTCCAAAAGGCACCGATGAAAAAACGGCGCTCAATAAAATGCTGACCGACGCTGACAAGAAAGGCATGCAGTTCATCAGCGATCGTGATGCGCGTGCGCCGGGAGGACTTCATCCTACCGCCCACCTGTGGGATAATGGCAGCAACGTCATTGATGAATTAAAGCACGTGATGAAAGTCCGCGAAAAAGCACTGAGCAAGTTTGGAGAGAACAATATCCGTCCCGGCACACCAATGGCCTTTCTCGAAGATGCGCTCGTTCCGATATACCTCTACCATCGTTACCAGGTAGAAGCCGCAACAAAACTGGTGGGTGGCATGGATTACCGTTATGCGTTGCGCGGCGATGGCCAAACCGTTACCAAACCACTTGCAAGACAGGAGCAGTTATCGGCTTTACAGGCAGTGATTGCCACGATCGATCCATCAGTGTTGCTTCTTCCCGAAAGGATCATCAAACTTATCCCGCCAAGACCCGCAGGCTATGGCAGCAGCCGAGAACTGTTCCGCAAAAGAGGCGGCATGGCATTCGACGCATTAAGTCCGGCCGAAACAGCCGCAGATCTGCCCTTATCCTTTCTCTTCAACAGCGACAGGCTGAACAGGCTTTCCGGCAACATGGCACAAACCAATTCACTCGCTCTTCCCGAGGTGCTGAGCACACTCATAAACGCAACCTGGAAAGCCCCCAGAAAAAAAGGCACAGAAGGACTGATCCAGCAACAAACCGAGCAGCTTCTTCTCACTTACCTTCTTTCTTCCAGCATAAATGACAACAACTCATTCGTTACACGCTCCGTCCTGGCCCAGTCATTATCTGACCTCAAAACCTACATCGAAACAAAAAAGAAATCATCTGCCGACACTCTTTACAACGGCCATCTCCTGCTGGCCCTCGAAAGAATGAAAACACCTGCAGATGCAAAACCGACGGTTCATGCAGTAGCGCCTCCGGGTGCGCCGATTGGGTGTGAAGAGTGAGGTTCGTTGTCCGTTGACCGTTGTCCGTTCACCGTTGTCCGTTCACCGTTGTCCGTTCACCGGAGAGAGGTAAGGAATTCAAATCAATGTTCGTGTCGCAGTAAGCGAGAAGGGCTTTTGTCTTTGACAAAAGCCCTTCTCGCTTACTGCGACACGAACATTGATCATCTCGAAACCGTATCTCTCCGGACAACGGACAACGGTGAACGTTCAGCGGTCAACATTCCCCTCCGAAGCATTATCTTTGCACCCATTCAACATAAATGCATGAATACCAATTTCAATCCTGATAAACAGCATACGTTAAAAACCGAAATAAGCATCTCCGGAACAGGTCTTCATACCGGCATTATGGCCGATCTGACGCTAAAGCCGGCCATGCCCGGATTCGGCTTCCAGTTTCAGCGTGTGGATCTTCCCAATAAACCCGTGATAAAGGCCGATTGTGATCTTGTAACGGATACCAGCCGTGGCACAACACTTCAGAGCAATGGAGCTTCTGTGAGTACTGTTGAGCATGTACTGGCAGCACTGGTGGGAATGGGCGTAGACAACTGCCTGATCGAGATCAATGGACCCGAAATGCCCATCATGGATGGCAGTTCTGAACCATTTGTAGAGCTGATCGAAGAAGCAGGCGTACTGGAGCAGGATGCGGCAAAAGTCTGGTACTCTATAGATGAGAATATTTACCATTATGACGAAGCAAAACGTGTGGAAATGGTGGTGATGCCCGCATTGGAATACCAGATCACGACGTTGATCGACTTTAACTCCAATGTACTGGGAACGCAGCATGCTGAGTTGAAAAAAATGGTTGATTTTAAAAACAGCATTGCTCCCTGCCGCACATTCTGCTTTCTGCACGAACTGGAAATGCTGCTGGATCATAACCTGATCAAAGGTGGCGACGTGAACAATGCGATCGTGATCGTGGATAAGCCCGTTGATGAAAAAGAAATGGCGCGCCTGAAAAGTATTTTCAAGAAGGACAATATCGAAGTAAAAAGCGAAGGTTACCTGAATAATCTTGAACTGCGCTTCCCTAATGAGCCTGCCCGCCATAAACTGCTGGATATCGTCGGAGACCTTGCTTTGATCGGCTATCCGATCAAAGGCCGTGTGATCGCCAATCGCCCGGGTCATAGCAGCAACGTCGAGTTTGCCAAAAAGATCAAACAATACATCAAGAAAAATAAGCATACGCGTGATGTGCCGGTTTATAACCCTGCGCAGCCACCGGTATATGACCTGCAATTCATTGAAAAGACCCTTCCACACCGTTTTCCTTTCCTTCTGGTGGATAAGATCATTGAATTGACCGATACCAAGATCGTAGGCGTAAAGAACGTAACGTTCAACGAATGGTTTTTCCAGGGACATTTCCCCGGAAACCCTGTTATGCCGGGCGTATTGCAGATCGAAGCCCTGGCCCAATGTGGTGGCATTCTTGCCATCAACCTTGCGGGTGAAGGTCAGTATGACACCTATTTCCTCAAGATCGATAATTGCAAATTCAAGCAAATGGTGAAGCCCGGCGATACCATGCTGTTGAAAATGGAACTTTCGGCACCGATCAGACGAGGGATCTGCGAAATGAAAGGAACCGTGTATGTGGGAACGAAGGTGGCAACGGAGGCGGATCTGGTGGCGCAAATCGTCAAACGCCCATAACGCGAATGCAGCACGAATGGCCGCGAATAAGCGCGAATAGCGTCTGAAAGAACAGAACATTTGAGATAAATTGAACCGGTATCAGGAGCTTTTCTGATACCGGTTTTTTTGTTGGCTTTTTGTGCATAAATACAGCTGCTTTAAAAGGTGTCAAAATGCTTAAATCCTGGCAGCTTCAGGAAAGAGGATGATCCGCTGAAATGCGCGACCAATAAGAGTTCTATTGAATTCAGCTATACCTCAGACTGAGGGCTCTATTCGCGTTCATTCGCGGCCATTCGTGTGCATTCTTTCCGTATATTTGTGGGTATTTTAAATTCTCCATTTTAACAGAGGTCACAAGCTTATATGAGCACAGAAACAACAGAGCAGATACCGGCAGCAGCCAGTGGTTATGGTGCTGACAGTATTCAGGTATTGGAAGGATTGGAAGCGGTTCGTAAGCGGCCCGCGATGTATATCGGCGATATAGGTGTAAAAGGTCTGCACCACCTCGTTTATGAGGTTGTCGATAACTCGATCGATGAAGCGCTTGCAGGCTATTGTAAGAATATAGATGTACAGATCCATGAGGATAACTCCATCTCCGTTCAGGATGATGGACGTGGTATTCCGACAGGCATCAATACAAAAGAAAAAAAATCGGCACTGGAGATCGTTATGACCGTGCTGCACGCCGGTGGTAAGTTCGACAAAGATACTTACAAAGTATCCGGCGGTTTGCATGGTGTGGGTGTGAGTTGCGTAAACGCACTTTCTACCAAACTTCTTGTAACGGTCCAGCGTGAAGGAAAAATATTTGAGCAGGAATATGCGATCGGCGTTCCTCAATACAGTGTTCGTGAGATCGGTACAAGTGATGTCACCGGTACCCGTGTTCACTTCTGGCCTGATGATACCATCTTCACCACCACTGTCTACAACAAAGACATCCTGGAAGGCCGTTTACGTGAACTGGCGTTCCTGAACCGCGGTGTACGCATCATCCTTACAGATCTCCGTGAAAAGAATGAAGATGGTTCCGACTACAGCAAAATATTCTATAGCGAAGGCGGTATCGTTGAGTTTGTAGAAATGCTTGACTCCAACGCAGGAAGAACAACGCTGATCCCAAAAGTTATTTCTGTTGAAGGCCGTGACGAAAGAACAAACGTTGCTGTGGAAGTAGCATTGAGCTATAACGACAGCTACAGTGAACATATCTATTCTTATGTAAACAACATTAATACCATCGAAGGAGGTACACACGTATCGGGCTTCCGACGTGCATTAACGCGTGTATTCAAAAGCTATGGCGATAAGAACGGATTGTTTGAGAAAGCAAAAGTGGAGATCGAGGGTGATGACTTCCGTGAAGGTCTCAGTGCGATCATTTCAGTAAAGGTTCCGGAACCACAGTTTGAAGGTCAGACAAAAACAAAACTCGGTAACAATGAAGTTACCGGTGTTGTTGATTCAACGGTTTCAAAAGTTCTGGAAGCATATCTTGAAGAGAACCCGAAAGAAGCAAAGAATATCGTTGCAAAAGTGATCCTTGCCGCTCAGGCAAGAGCTGCTGCGCGTAAGGCAAGGGAATTGGTTCAACGTAAAACGGTATTGACAGGTGGTGGTCTCCCGGGTAAACTGGCCGACTGCTCTGACCGTAATCCGGACCGTTGCGAGCTGTTCCTTGTCGAAGGAGACTCGGCGGGTGGTACTGCAAAGCAGGGCCGCGACCGCAGCTTCCAGGCGATCCTTCCGCTCAGAGGTAAGATCCTCAACGTGGAAAAAGCAATGGAGCACAAGATCTATGAGAACGAAGAGATCAGGAATATGTACACAGCCCTTGGTGTAACCGTTGGTACACCAGAAGATCCCAAAGCACTGAATCTCGCAAAACTCCGCTATCATAAGCTGATCATCATGACGGATGCCGACGTGGACGGTTCTCACATCGCCACGCTGATCCTGACATTCATTTACCGCTATATGAAAGAACTGGTTGAACAGGGATATGTATATATCGCGCAGCCACCACTCTACCTCGTTAAAAAAGGAAAAGAGCAGGCTTACGCATATAATGAAGTGCAACGAAAGGCGCATATCGAACGCCTTGGCGGAGGAAAAGATGACAGCGTGAACATTCAGCGATACAAAGGTTTGGGTGAGATGAATGCTGACCAGCTTTGGGATACTACCATGAACCCGGAAACGCGCACGCTCAAACAGGTTACGATTGAAAGCGCAGCCGAAGCCGACCGTATCTTCAGCATGCTGATGGGTGATGAAGTAGCGCCTCGCCGCGAATTCATCGAAAGCCATGCTAAATACGCAAAACTTGACGTATAATTTTTAATCAGAATAAGAATAAAAAGCTCCCGGGAAACTATCCCGGGAGCTTTTTTTATGAGGCATTGCATGCAACGAACAAAGAAAACAGAGTGTCAACATTGCAAACAAAAACAATCTCATGATCAGATCATTGGTGGCGATGGGTCTTGTATTTTCGCTTGTGTCTTGCATGAAAGGTTCATCAAACGATGTAAATAGTCAGCCTTACAAAGCAATTGAAACAGATACTGTACGCACAGGACAATTCTGGGGAATAAACATTGGCGATGCTGCGGAAGAAACTTATCAGACCATTCAGAATATCCGGCAGGAAAAACAGGTGGCTTACCTTGGAATCACAGGAAACACCTATAGCGACCTTGCAGCGATACAGACAAAATTGCCTCTATACAACAGCATTTTTCTGGACGAAGCAACGGCCACCTCAACAGGCGTTCAGATCGGTTTTAAAAGTGAAAAAGTTGATGCGATCTTTATGAACAATGGAGCTCCACTGACTACATGGCCAGGCATCAATGACGCACAGACCAGTATCAGTATTGGCGACTCGGTATCTAAAATATATAACAAACTGGTTGCTATCAAAGCGCTATCCGTATATGGCGCTAAACTGCAGCGTCTTTCTCTTTATGACAAAAATCTGCAAACAGATTATGATCCTGCAATGGCAGCTTCGGTTAAATGGCAGATCCTGACAACCGTTACAACAAATAAAAGATGGCAACTGGTTGAGTTGAATTTCTCTTCAGGAACTCTTACATCGATCTATTATAATCTTTTTGAAAACTATTGATACCCGATAGCCGGGCTATGAAAACAAAAGGTTCAACACCAGGAAAGATCTGGTCGTTGAACCTTTCGCTTTTTATCTTTTCGCTGCAGTCTTCTTCATGCTTTTCTGCTTCTGCATAAATCCTTCTATATACTCGAAGACACGGATCTCTTCACTGTTAGCTGGCTTTTTTCTTTTGGCAAGGAATTGACGATAATAGGATGCAGCTTTCGCGGGATTGTTCAGATACTTGTCATAGATCCTACCGGCATAATAAAGATCAGGTGGTGAATGAAAAATATAATAAGAGGTATCATGATAGTTCGCCGCAGTCCGGTATTGCTTCATCTCTTCATAATTATCTGACTTTGCATTGAGATACATTGTCGACTCCCTGAGTATACTCAATGCGATGCATTTATCGAGATACTCATTGCTTTTTTCGAACTCCTTTCTCCTGGCATGAGCAAGTGCGGCACAGTAAAGCACCTGTGGGTAGGCTTTGTTCTTATGGATCATCCATTCACACAACTCGATGCTTTTGCTGAAGCTATCAACATTCAGATAACTATAGCCAAGATTAATGTAAGGCATGGTAAGATCCGCCGAATCTTTCCAAAGCTTTTCACCCCAACGGATCACCTGGCGGTAATCGGGTATCCGGTAAGCCAGGTCCACTTTCTTTGCAATCACATCTTTATCAGATGAATCGCGCTCCAGAAACAGGGATATCAGTGAATCAGCTGAAGCGGGCCTTTTCAGCCGGGTCAGTACATTGGCATACTGGACGGCCAGGGTTCCTGATGCAGGATTACTTCGAAATCCCTGGTCTACACAGATCATTGCGGAGTCATACGCTCCCTTATCATAATACAATTGAGTGGCTTTTTGCCAATGTCGATAGTTTCCGGGCGCAAGCCGGGTTAACTGCAGGTAATGATACAAAGCGCTATCCGGAAGATCGAGTTCGACGCTGATACGGGCGAGATACAGCTGCGCCCGGATGCTCGCAGGTTGACTGCGGGCAACGGCCCTGAACGCAGTCCGGGCATCTGTGTAATCGCCATTCATAAAGAGTGCATAGCCGAGATCGGCCTCATATTGCGGATTTCCGGTCAAACCCGGCTTAGAGCGAAGAAATCCGATGGCGCCGTCATAATCATCGTTTTGAAACAGATCAATGACATGGCTGCGGTCGTAAGCCGGCTGGCTGTTAACTCCTGGTTGTATGTACAAAATACAAACGAGGATACATCCGAAAGATGCGAAAAACTTCATAAGCGGTTTTTAGACAATCAGATGGATGCGCGGGAATGCAAAATCCACACGCTGCTGGGTAAAAAAAGGAATAAAGGCGGCTATTGATTATCAATACATTACTTACAAGCGGCAGGCTTTTTGTGTTAGCTGAAGGGGCATTGAACCATCAAAGCGGGTCAAAAGCCTTAATTTCAACTTTTCAAATCAAAAAAAGAACCATCATGTCTGAAGTAACACTTACAGCGTACAATGTAAAAACCAAGGAAAAAGGTGTTCCTATCCAGGATGCCGTTATCACGAAAACTGCCAAGGGTGCTTATATGGCACAAGGCAATGATGGTAAAGGAAACAAGCTTACTACATTGCTTGGTGAGGCAAAGGCGCTGGCGGCGATTGAAGCCGGCATTGCAAAACAAGGTTGGTAATCAACTGTTGTGGTTTAAAAATATAAGCAGGCTACCTTTACAGGTGGCCTGTTTTGTTGGAGGATGAGGAGGTCTTACCGGGACAGGTCTTGCCTTATGCAGTAAACCGCGTTAAAACAACTTACTGTTGCTGGCCGGTTCTATCGCAACAACATAAAAGTTCCTTTCCTCACAAACGTCTGCTTCAGGATAAAATCAAAAAACTCAGCGTAATACACATAAGCTCCGACAGGTTGCTGCAATCCGTTAAAAGAACCATCCCATCCCGCAGATGGATTGGTTGTACGGAATACAGTTTCTCCGTTTCTGTTGTAGATCACAATTTTGTATTGAGGTACCGGGCAAAACACACCGGGCTGATATCGATCATTCTTTCCATCTCCATTTGGAGTGAATGCTGAGGGGAATTGAACACAGCGATCTTCACATTCCACCGCCACCACAGTATCACGGTGCGATCCGCACATGTTTTCTGCATAAAGACTGTACGTGCCCCGACCGGGGGCAAGCATTGATACTCCTGTTAATCCATTACTCCACGTATACGTGGATTCTCCATCGGCCACCACCTGTAATGTAATACCAGCAGCTCCGCATGGGATGATAAACGCATCCCCCAATTCAAACATCGGCTTATCGATGACTTTTACCTGTACAGGCACTCTCGGACTTTCACATCCGCGAATGGTTTGGGAGAACCAGTATGTAGCACGCCCGGTATCAGCAGTAGATGGGGTGGGCAGAGTGGAATAGGGAGTACCTCCGATCGGGTCGGTGTACCACCGGATATTCTGCCCTTGCACCTGTAATGGCAAAGCCGGTTTGCCTTTACAAAGCTTTACATCTCCAACAAGGGGGGACAATAAAAAAGAATTGAACAGCACCGTAACGGTGTCTGAGCGGGAACAATTACCTGCCGTGATATCCAACCAGTATTTTCCATTAAAACTCACCGTAATCGAGTTTGAGGCCGCCGCTGTAGACCAGGAATAACTTCCTCCTGGTACAACAGGTGCGTTTAGTTGGAAAGTACTGCCTTGGCAAACGACAATAGTGTCATCTGCAAAGAAGGAATCAGGTATAGAGCATGGCTGACTATTTGCGACTGTTATTGACAGCAACAGAATGATCAGCACACTGGCGGTACTCTTCATGATATTGGAATGGTGTTTCAGGTCGCAACGGCTTTCCGATTATAACAATAATCTTACCAAAACACCCAAAGAGCGCTTAATGGAAGCATATTAGGTGAAAATACTGCGGAATTGTTCCGGGTATGCATGAAAAACCTCGCAGTTATTGATTCATCCGCTCCGGGACGTTTATTTTGCAGTCAAACCACCAAACATGAATAACAGCCCAAACGAGCGGCATCAGAATATCTGTATATACGGGGGCGTATTCGGTATCCTGATCTCCGCTACCAGCCTGATCCAACTGATGGCCTTCACCACCACCAATTGGGTAGCTTATGCATTGCTCACTATCTATGTGATCTGTTTATTTGTATTCCTTTTTCTCACTCTTCAAAAGACGTTTGCTCCGGCATTTCTTATTGCCGCGACTGTCCTGTCTTTCATCGCCCTCGCTTATATAGCTGTAATAGAACGATTCTACTCATTGATCCTGACTGTCGAATTTCTATATAGCCTTGCTTTCACCGTTATCATTTATATGGAAAATGTGCCGGCAATGTTGAAACAAAAAGCTGCCTTAAAAAAACAGGAAGAACTTTCCTGGAAAGACCGGATCTGATTTTCAACTCTTATTGTTCAAGAATATCCAGCGAAGGCTGAGCAGGCTTTAATTCCGCCTGTACAGTTTTCGCTTTTCGTTTTACCACCAGGCTGACCCGGTAAACAAAAAAAGCACACAGGATAATAGCGCCGGACACCACCAGCCCCAATACCGAATAATTTTGCAACGGCGCATCTTTCGCCGGCTGAGAGACGATGAATCCTGCAGCGATAGCTGCGATACCGCCCGCCATTTGCTGAAGTGATCCGTTTATACTCATAAAAGCTCCCCTATCCCGCATTTCCGGAATACTTGTCGTAAGCGCCACTGCTGGTATCATCCTGCTCATGATACCCATGAACAGGATCATGTTGATGCCGATGATCTGCCATAAGGGGATCGGTGGGAGATTTGTATAAATGAGGATCATCACGATCGCCAGTGCGGAACCTGCGGCAAAAAGTTTGAATTTATCGATCCGGTCTGCAAGCTTACCAACAAGAGGCATAATAACTATCGAGGCAATACCTGTGCACAGAAAGATCATGGCCAACTGCTCCTGCGGCACCTTCAGATTATTTACCAGGTAAGCACTTCCAAAAGGCATCAGCATAAAGCCACCGACAGATAAAAAAGCCGTCGCGGCAAACCCAATCCGGTAGGTTCTGTTTGCAAGCGTATGCCAGAAATGTAATAACACACTTTTATCAGCCTGAAAAGCGAGATGCGCGGTAACCGGTTTCATTTTAACAATGATCACGAAGAGAATGATCACAGCAAGTACAACGATCATCAGAAAAGCAGCATGCCAGTCCCATAAGTTTGCAAAATACAAGCCAGCAGGAATACCCAATACCTGGCTTGCAGCAAATCCCATTTGAACAGTTCCCATTACCCGCCCACGTTGCGCCGGCTCAAACAGATCGGTGATGATCGCCATAGACACCGCTCCTATTACTCCGCCAAATAGCCCCGTAATAATGCGGGCGATCAATAACTGGTGATAATTATCCGCCATCGAACAGGCGATTGTTCCTGCAATAAATCCTATATAGAAAAACACCAGCAATTTTTTGCGATCAAACTTATCGGCAAAACCCGCCGCCAGGATACCAGCGCCACCGGCACTGAAAGCATAAGCCGACACGACAGCGCCGAATTGAGAGGGATTAATGCTTAGCTTTTTCATCAGGATGTCTCCCAGCGGAGACAACACCATAAAATCAAGGACCACTGTAAACTGCAATAAAGCAAGCAAAATCATTACCAGCAACTGGTACTGACTCAGCGTAACACTCTTCTTTTTCATATTTTCTCTGGTTGATGAGTTGATTTTATATCCAGCCTGTACCCGGCCAATTGGTCAAAACTATTTCTTTGCCAAAGCCATCAGTACCCGTTCAAATGTTTCCCACAGTATCTTATTGGAAAAACTAAAAGGTCTGCCTCCGATGCTTCTGCCTTCGCTGTTAAATCGCAGCAAAGTATACAACGGCCCATACGCAATACTCCAGAATACTTCCAGGGGCATTGGATCGATCTCTTTGTTCCTGACGGCATTCTTCATAAACTTCCCCATCGCATCAGAGAATGGTTTCATGGTAACAGGAAAGATAGAAAGATGATAAGTGGAGCTGCGGAGTTGTTCAATAAAAAGCGAAACTTCAGGATGAGCCAGTATATAGCCTGCTCGGTTTTTCCACTGAATCCTCAATCCGTCAGCAAATGACATGGCAGGGTCAAAACCATCCAGTACCGCTTTATTCATTTTTTCCAGCTCTTCATTTGCAATTGCAATGATCAGATCATCCTTGTCCTTATAATAAATATAAAGTGTAGCCACGGAAATCCCACAGGCTTTTGCCAGCTTACCCATGCTAAAGCCTTCAAACCCTTCCTGACCCAATACCGCAATGGCATGTTTTTTCACCAAATCCTCTTTTGCTGTATCGCGTATCCGCATAAAACAAAAATAAGTGAATATTCATTCACTTATAAAATATTCAGGTTACGGATCAGCGGGACTATAGTGTCAATTTCTGCGGAAAGGTTGTTTAAACGTTTAATGGTTTGAAACTTTTAAAGTCCACGGTACTGAAAGGCTGGCGCCCGGTTGTGCAAGGATGTATCTGTTAAACGAGACTGAATATTCCGGCGTTTGTTAACAGCTGTTGTCTTCACCCTGACAGGACCGTTATTTTCCCCTGAAATTTGGTGTTTTTCTCATGGATTTGCTTCAGCATTAAGTGACCTTTACTAAAGAGAAATTTCTTAGTCACCGTCATTTTCAGGACTGGTGGAGGAGGGCAGTCCTGAAAAGG
>VFQP010002552.1_pt1 | contig 20034 bp, 24 predicted proteins | sample 3512351 | NCBI WGS metagenome assembly VFQP01 (sample SAMN10412372, study PRJNA504923) | tailings metagenome | isolation source: Relicate 1 Philex TSF1 revegetated site | place: Philippines: Tuba, Benguet | collected 2017-08-29
CGGTGGAGCCCGGGGCCACCTTGTTGGTGCCGGCGGCGAACTTCTTCTCCGTCTCCACAGCCATGCCTTGCCGGCGTGCCTGCAAAAGTCCGCAAAGCAGCGGGGAGGTGTGTGGGCTGGTGGAACCTTCTGGTGGGTGTGCCCCGTGGACTGCGAAGAGCCACCAAGTCGTCCCACTTGCGCGCGTGTTGCCCAACCCGAGCGCGCACGCACCGCGTTCACTGCTGCCTCGTCCTTTGCCTCCGCGGCCGTGGGCTTCTTCTTCTTCAGGACCACCGGCGCCCAGTCCTGCCCGGCGTAGGCTGGCGAGTACATGGCGCTCGTCTGTCTGTGCGTGTGCTGACGCGACCGCTTGCTACCGGATGTCTGCGTCGCCTGGGCGGGAGCTGTGGATGACACTCACACTCTCACCCTCATGCGGGGCGCTGCGTTGCCGCACCTCGTCCAGCACGGAGCAGGCCATGATTGGGTCTGGCCTCGAGCTCAGACCCACCCACGAGCACTGCTCTGGTGTCTGGAGTCAGGAGAGCACCTCCACGGCGGGTCGGGCGCGTGCAGCGCACGCTTTGCGCCCGAGTGCACTCCTGGCCGTGCCGACGTTGGCAGCTCGCAGCCACACTCCCAGGCCAGGCGCTTCGCCCCCCCCCACCCACACACACGCACCGCCAACGGCAGGCGGCTTACCCCAGCGCAGCACGAACCAAGCGCCTCACGCCGCAGGCGTCGGGCACGGGCCGCAATGAGGACGTCCCGCCCGCCACCGCTTGCCGTCGCCGCCCTGGCCTCGTGCGCCCTTGATGGCGGGGGCTCTTGCTCTCCCTGCCGGTGGGCCGATCCCGGCGACCGCGACTCCCGGTGGGCCGGGCCAGGCGCGCAGCTGAGCCGCACGGCCCTCTGCGACACTTGCCGCTCTGCTTGACTCGCACAGCCGCGACGGCGCGTGGCAGCAGAACGGCGTCCGCTGGCGCGCACGCTTTTGCGGCGCCGCCGCCACGCGCGGGCAACGCGCTTGCGCCCGTGTGGCCACCTTGCGCCGGAGAAGCGCGCGATGCGCCCTATCAACAGCGCACGACGCGTCTGCGCGCCTGCGACACACGGTCTGCTGCCACACACGCCGCGAGGGAGTGCTCCCGGGATCGCCCCCACCCATGCGGAAGACGACCGAGCCTCCACACGGCCAGCGACACCGCAAGTAGCACACACACACCGCAACGCACTTGCAGGCGGCCAAGCGCTTCGTGTTTCCACAACCGCTGTGCTCCCTCGGCCGCTCAGATGTGGCGCCGCACGGGGCTCGCTTCCAACGCAGCACGCACAGCGCAAGCATCGCACACAAGCTCCGCTGCTCGCCGCTGAACGCGAGCCCCACGCACGCTGGAAGTGCTCGGTCTTGGCGACGAGCTTGGCGGCACTCTTGCCACTGGCGGTGGAGCCCGGGGCCACCTTGTTGGTGCCGGCGGCGAACTTCTTCTCCGTCTCCACAGCCATGCCTTGCCGGCGTGCCTGCAAAAGTCCGCAAAGCAGCGGGGAGGTGTGTGGGCTGGTGGAACCTTCTGGTGGGTGTGCCCCGTGGACTGCGAAGAGCCACCAAGTCGTCCCACTTGCGCGCGTGTTGCCCAACCCGAGCGCGCACGCACCGCGTTCACTGCTGCCTCGTCCTTTGCCTCCGCGGCCGTGGGCTTCTTCTTCTTCAGGACCACCGGCGCCCAGTCCTGCCCGGCGTAGGCTGGCGAGTACATGGCGCTCGTCTGTCTGTGCGTGTGCTGACGCGACCGCTTGCTACCGGATGTCTGCGTCGCCTGGGCGGGAGCTGTGGATGACACTCACACTCTCACCCTCATGCGGGGCGCTGCGTTGCCGCACCTCGTCCAGCACGGAGCAGGCCATGATTGGGTCTGGCCTCGAGCTCAGACCCACCCACGAGCACTGCTCTGGTGTCTGGAGTCAGGAGAGCACCTCCACGGCGGGTCGGGCGCGTGCAGCGCACGCTTTGCGCCCGAGTGCACTCCTGGCCGTGCCGACGTTGGCAGCTCGCAGCCACACTCCCAGGCCAGGCGCTTCGCCCCCCCCCACCCACACACACGCACCGCCAACGGCAGGCGGCTTACCCCAGCGCAGCACGAACCAAGCGCCTCACGCCGCAGGCGTCGGGCACGGGCCGCAATGAGGACGTCCCGCCCGCCACCGCTTGCCGTCGCCGCCCTGGCCTCGTGCGCCCTTGATGGCGGGGGCTCTTGCTCTCCCTGCCGGTGGGCCGATCCCGGCGACCGCGACTCCCGGTGGGCCGGGCCAGGCGCGCAGCTGAGCCGCACGGCCCTCTGCGACACTTGCCGCTCTGCTTGACTCGCACAGCCGCGACGGCGCGTGGCAGCAGAACGGCGTCCGCTGGCGCGCACGCTTTTGCGGCGCCGCCGCCACGCGCGGGCAACGCGCTTGCGCCCGTGTGGCCACCTTGCGCAGGAGAAGCGCGCGATGCGCCGTATCAACAGCGCACGGCACGCCTGCGTGCCTGCGACGCACCGCCTGCTGCCGCACACGCCGCGAGGGAGTGCTCCCTGGATCGTCGCCACCCATGCGGAAGACCACCGCCTCCACACAGCAACATCCACACACCGTGCAGACAGCAAAGCGCGCACACGCTTCACACTCCCTTCGCCTCCGCCTCCACGCGAGCGCCTCACCTCCGCGCAAGCACCTCTTCAGCGCAGCACACTCCGCAGGTGTGCACCCGGCGAGCAGCGGGCCCCCTCGGGAGATGGCCGAGTCGGCGGCCACGCCGCTGTCCTACAAGGTCATCGGGCACTTGTCCAAGCTGCTGGCGCGCAATCAGAAGGCGACGACGTCCGAGACCAAGGAGGTGGGCCTGCGCAGGGAGAGCGATTGGCCGCGAGCCATCGTGCAACGATGGCGCGTGGGCAGCCGCGAGCCACCTCTTGCCAGGCCTGCCTCTCCCGTCCTGTCGCCTTGCCACAAGACGCGATTTCCGTCCGCAACAACCCTGCCGCGCGCTGGAGCGCAGCTGGAGAAGGACCTATCGCTGCTCAACCAGCCCGATGCCGATTCCTTGGTGGACGCGGGGGCGCTGGAGCTGCTGCTGCGCTACTCGACCACCGACCAGCACTTTGACGTGGTGACCCGGTGCCTCATCGCGCTCAGCGCCTACGACTCGGCGCGCCAGGGGCTCTACGAGATGAAGGAGGTGCGCAGGCGCTGTCAATCCCGCGGGGAGGCTCCAGAGGCCGGGATGCAGTCGACTTTCGAAGAAGCAGACGGCGAAGGGCGGCGCGTGGGGAGCCCGGCGGAGCTGCAGCAGCAGCAGCAAGGGGAGGAGGCTGCGCAGCTGTGCACACATGTGACGGGGGGGTGGGGTTGCGCCGGCGCCCCTCGCCCAACGCAGCAGTGCACGCGCTGCCGGCGGGCATCGCGGGGCCAGCATGGGCCAGGGAGCACACCTGCGCATCTCCTGGGCTCCGCTCCGCAGAGCGGCGTGCCGTGGCTGGCCGAGTTCATGTTCCTGCAAATCAAGAACGCCAAGGGCGAGAAGCAGATCGAGAAGGCCACGGTGCTGGCCAAGATCCTGGTGCTCTACTGCATCGACGCCGACACGCAGCACCTCTCCTGGATGCCCGTGAGTGGCTGCTGCAGCGTGGCCTTTGGGGCGAGGTCCACACGCTCCCTGGCAGGCACGCTCGCCCGCGCCGCCCTGCGCCCGCCCGCCTGCGCAGAAGCTCTGCGAACAGCTCTCGACGACACTGGAGCGCGCCCAGACCAAGAGCGGGCAGATGGAGGCCTACACGCTGCTCAGCGTGGTGCTGCCGAGCATCTGGGTGTGCATGGGCAGCTCGCTGGGGCCCGTGTTTGCCGAGCAGCTCATCACCATCGGCATCCTGCCGCGCCTGCTCAAAGTCGCCAAGGTGCGGCCCCCGCGCATCTCCCTGGTTAACGCACAGCGGCCACCGCAGCATGGCATCAGCCGCAGCACCCCGCCATGGCGAATGGCTCGTGCCGAGGGGGCCTCAGTTGCTGGGGCCTGATTGAGGGGACGTGATGGGCTCACCAGCGCCCGCCTGGTGGCGTCTGGGTGTGTGCGTGCTGCCTGGCTGGCTGCAGGACGTGCAGCGCGCCGACATCAAGGGCCTGCCCAAGATCATTGCGGAAAAGGCGCTCAACCTGCTCACCGCCTGCAACATTGAGCAGCCAGAGCTGTCGCTCGAGCACGTGAGCGCGGCCCCGCGGTGGCGGCGGCGCTGCTGGAAGGGGGGTGGAGAGGCAGGGGGGCGAGGCGTGCAGGGACGTTCTGCTGCTCGGCGGCGGGCGGGGGAGGGGAGCTTGCGCCAGCGCGCCGCGGCTGCTCCTGGCGGGAGGAGGGAGGCAGGGGAGGTGCTCGAAGGGGCGCGCCGCCCGCCCGGCCGCACGTGCGCAGCCGCTGGCGCTGGCTCCACTCCTGCAGGGCAGCAGCGTCCCAGAGCACCGCGCGCAGGCGGTGCCTCCACCCTCTGCGACCCTCTGCACAGCGGCGATGGGCGCTGCGACGCTCGCGGCGACGGCAACGAGGTGTGTGCGGACGGCGTTGCGTGTTTGCATGCGCGTGCGTACGTGCAGGTGGACGTGGCGGAGCTGGCGGTGTTTTGCGTGGACACCACGACCAAGTCGGACTGGGTGCAGAGCCAGGAGCTGTCGCTGGTGCTGCTCGGCCGCATGGTGCGCGCCTTGGGGGACGGGCCCGCTTGCAGAAGCTGCTTGCTGGTGGCACGCCGACGCTGCCACCTGCACGAGTATACCCACCGGTTGGCACGCAACGACATGCGCAGCCAGCAGCCCTCGCACCGCACGTGCACGACGCCAGTTGGGCAACAGCGCCCCTTGCGCCGCCCTGTACGTGCGTGATGTGCGTGCCTGGACCTCCCACCCACCACACACGCCTGCAGGTGTTTGTGCAGCACGCGCTGGCCGAGAGCTACCTCGAGGCGGAGCCGGTGCGGCGCATGCTGCAGCACGCGCTAGAGTGCAAGAGCCCCGCGCTGCGCATGACGGCGCTCTGCCTCAGCTTCATCAGCTCCGAGGTGGGGGGCACGAGGGGGGGCGGCGCCTCTCATGGCCATGCACCGCCCCAGCCGATGTCCTCTGCTCCGCCGCACGCCGAGGGACAGCCAGTCGTGTCGCGGCCTGACAAGTGCGGCGCGGACCGCCCTTTTGGAGCGCGCTCAGGCCCAAGGCGAACGCGCAGCCCTCCATGCTGCCTTACCGCGCCGCTGCACCTCACCACCTGTTGTACGCGGGCCCGCAGGCCGTGTTTGAGCACACGTGTGCACCGAGGGAGGCCCACCTCACCTGCTCCCGATGCCCCCCTCTTGCGCGCGCGATGTGCAGGCCGTGTTTGAGCACGTGTGCATCGAGGCCAACAAGGTCATCATGGAGCTCAGCCAGGGCTCCTATCAAAGCATCAAGCGGCTCAGCAGCGGCAGCTCGGGCGGCATGCAGGTGCGCGCCCGGCGCACGCTCGCGTACCACACTGGCTCTCTGGCCGCACCGGCTGCACCTCGTACCACCCGAGGGCAGTCGAGAGCCAGCTAGCCAGCGAGGCAGGGCCGCGGCATCGCGCGCTGCCCGCCGCCCGCTTTGCCCGCCGGCGGCGCTCGCACGCTCGCTCTGCCCACGCGCCTGCCCTGCCTGCGCTCGCGAGCCCTCTCTCTCGCCCCGGCGTCTGCTCCGCGTCCCCGTCCTTTGCGTGTGCGCACGGCTCGCCGTACGGGGCATGCCGCCGCGACGCCTCAAAACCTCCGTTGGCCCCCGCACACACACGCACTGCTTGCAGGTGCTCCGGTGGGGCCGGCCCATCAACAAGTTCGCGCAGGACCTGCTGCGGGGCTCCAACCTGCTGGCGCGCATGGCAGAGACGGTGCCCCTGCACCTGCCGGCGCAGCTGGTGGAGCTGCTGCCGCCCGACCTCAAGACGTACGTGACCAACATCCAGGCGGTGCACGCCAACAAGGACCCGGCGGCGGCGGCGGCGGCGCGGGCGGGAGGCGGCGGCGGGGCGGGGGGAGGGGGAGGGGGAGGGTACGGCGGCGGGGGGGAGGACGGCGAGGAGGAGGGCGGGGAGGAGGAGGCGCAGGGGCAGGGGGAGGAGCCGGCGGGGGGTGGGGGGGCGGCGGCGGGGCCGGCGGCGGCGGCTCCGGCGAGGGTGGCGGGGGAAGGCAGGCCTGGGCCGTTCAGCGGGCTGCTGCAGCAGAAACGGCAGCGGCCGCCGCCGTCCGAGGGCGTGGCGGGCGCCGAGGAGGACGGGAGCAAACGGGCGGCAAAGGTGCGGCATGCTTCGCGTGGTGCCTGCGCAGCAGACGCCTCGGCTCGCTGTTCCAGGGCGGCGCTCCCCCTGCCTGACTGCTCGCTCACACGCCCGCCCTTTCCCCCGCACCTGCGCAGGTGGCCAAGGCCACGCCGCCTCCGCAGCCAGCCACCAAGCCCCTCCCCCAGCCAGCCCCGCACCCCGCCGCCCCCGCGCTCCCCCCGCAGCCCACGCAGACTCACACAGCGCCAGCCCGCCCCCCCGCCGCCGTCACCGCCGCCGCCAAGCCCCACCCGCAGCAAGCGCCCGCCGCGGCGCCGACGCTGGCCAACGGCGGCCAGCGGCAGGCGCAGCGGTCCTCGGGCGGCGGCGCCACGTCGGCCACGGCCTTCACGCTCGAGCCCTCGGCGTCGCAGGCGCCAGCGCCGCCCAAGGGCTTCACGTCGTCGGACCTCTCCTCGCTCAACTCGGTGCTGTTCGAGATGTTCACAAGCCCCAGCTTTGCGCAGGGCGGCGGCGTGGAGCAGGCGGGCAAGGCCAAGGGCGTGCTGCAGATGCTCATGAAGGTGTGCGCCTCAGAAGGGAGGCGGGCGGGCGTGTTGGTCGTTGGCGCCTGGCGCGTGTTTGAGGGCGGAGGCAGCATTGGTCGGTCGTCACGACCATCCTTGTTGCGTGGTGGTTGCGTGCTGCGCAGGGCGCAAGCGTGGTGGCCAGCGTGCTAAAGCTGCGGGCGGCGCTGGCGGGGCCGCAGGGCGCCGAGGTGGACCAGACGCTGCGGCAGTGGTCGCTGCGGGCGAGGCAAATGGTGGCCAGCTTGCCGGAGAGCGCGGGGCCCGCGCTGGACATGCTGTCGGCCTTCTCGGACATGTGAGCGCGCGTGTGGCAGTGCTGGGGGTGCCTTGGCGGGGGGGCTGTGTGGTCAGAGCCGCTGACGCTCGGGTGCGGTGCCGGCGTCTTGCCTCTCGCCGCAGGATGCACGAGGAGATCCAAGTGTGCTTGGCCGAGGTGCAGCGCGCGAGCGTGCGGCCCGCGTGAGCATCCAGCTGTCGCTGACGGTGCTGCGCGGTCAAACTCGCCCTCTATTGTGCGCTGGCCTGCACGGCAACGCGACCGCGCGCGCCTTGAACGCGAACGGAGAATAGGAACAGCAGCTCGCGATCGCTCAGCGCCCTCGCGAAAAGGCTGCGGTGAGCGTGTGGCCCGCGCCCTCGCACGGAAGGATCGATCACCAGCACCAAGATGGCCGCCGCTCCGCGCCCGCTGCAGCCCTTCAAGCTGGAGGTCAGTGAGCCAGTGAGGGGCATCAGGTTGCAGCGCCAGTGTGCAGCCAGTGTGTGTGCACCGGGCGGCCCCACATGCATCGGTTCCGCCGCCGCCCGCTTTCCTCTCGAACCACCACGCGCAGCGCTTCTTCTCCAAGCACGAGTTCACGGCGCCCTACCTGGCGTGCGTCTCTGACTGCGAGCCGCTCATGATGAGCGAGGTGCTGGCCACCGCCAGCGCCGAGACGAAGCAGCTTTGGGACACGCTGCGGCTGGGCTACACCGAGACGCAGGGGCTGCCGGTGGGTGATTGTCATTGTGCCACTGAAGGCGTATGCATGGCTCGCAGTGTGTGCGCTCTGGGTGCGGCGCGTCATCTCGCAAAACGGGTGGTGGCTGGCCCGCGGGGTGCAGGCGCTGCGGGCGGCGGTGGCTGCGCGGTGGTTCACTGGCACCGGCGCCATCAAGCCCGATGACATCGCCACCATGGTGCCCGAGGAAGGTGCGCATGTTTGCACGTGTTTGGGCCTCGCTTGCCACACTTTCTGGGCCATCTGCCCTCCCTCCGCTGTGCGCATCGTGCCTCCCTGACCCAGCGGCTGCGCCCTCGCGCGCCGTCCACACACGCACTGTGCAGGCGTCTACCTGACGATGCGCGCGCTGCTGCAGCCGGGCGACCACGTCGTGGTCACCATGCCCGGCTACCAGTCCCTGTTTGAGGTGGCGCTCTCCATCGGCTGCGAGGTGAGCGCTGGTCGCACCCACACGCTCCTCCTGCACGACAGGAGGAGTGGCAGGGCGCCACGCACAAGCGTCCGCACACGCAGAACCGCGCAGGCGGCAGCGCTGGCGCAGAAGAGCGCGTCGTGTCGGGGAGGGTCGGCGGGGACGGCGCGTGCGTGCCCTCATCGACGCGGGCGGTGGTGGGTGCCGCGGCGCAGGTGGTGGGCTGGGAGCCCGAGCTCCTGGAGGGCGGCGGCGCGAGGTTCGACATGCAGGCGCTGGTGGGCCTGCTGAGGCCCACCACCAAGATGGTGGTGATCAACTTCCCACACAAGTGTGTGCGCTTGGTCGTGAGACAGGCGTCCCACGCTCCCATTCTTGTCATGCTTTTGAGAGGCCAGCGCAGCGGCCGTGCAGGGCAGCGGTGGCAGGGCGCCGAGGTGCTTGTCGGCCCAGCTTGCTGCGTGCCTGCGAATCGCGCGTGCCCGTGCGCCCGCAGCCCGACCGGCGCCTCGCTGCCGGCGGCGGACTTTGAGCGGGTGGTCTCCGAGTGCCGGGCGCGGGGCGCCTGGCTCTTCTCCGACGAAATGTACAGAGGGCTGGGTGAGCGCTGGGAGCGCAGGAGGGGACGGCATGGCATCTCAAGTGTTGCGGGTGTGGGCGCGTCCCCCGGTTCACAGTGGGCGGAGCAACGACCTCGTTCACGCCTGTGCACCAGCTGTCCCGCCCCGCAGAGGCCGACGCGTCGGCGCGGCTGCCGCCCGCCGCCGAGCTGTACGCCAAGGCCATCAGCCTGGGCGGCGTGAGCAAGACCATGGCGTGCCCGGGCCTGCGGCTGGGGTGGGTGGCCACGCAGGACCGCGAGCTGCTGGCCAGGGTGCTGGTGCTCAAGGACTTCACCACCATTTGCAGCCCAGGGCCGAGCGAGGTGAGCGTGGGACGCAACTCCGCTGCAGTCTGCAGCTCGCGCGTTCAGTGAGGCGCGTGGGCTGGAGGGAGCAGGTCGGGCAAAAGCAGCAGGGAGGGCAGAGTGGTGCGTGGGCCTCCTGCGGGGGCACTTGCCGAGGCAGTTTGCACTCTGTGGGCCGCGTGCGCCCCGCGCTGGGTCGGCGTGCTGCGCACCAAAGTCACTCCCGGAAGCTCCCGCAAAAGCACCGCACGCGCGACGGTGCGCTGCAGGTGCTGGCGCTCATGGCGGTGGAGGCGTCGGAGCAGCTAGTGGAGCGCAACCGCGCCATCGTCAAGGCCAACGTCGAGGCGTTTGACGCCTTTGCGGCAGAGTTCCCCACCTTGGTGGCCTGGGAGCGGCCGGCCGCCGGCTCCACCGCCTTCCCCAGGTGCGGCCTGTGGCCTTGCCACGCGCTCGTGCGGCCGCACCCCGGGTGGTGCACCAGATCTGCGCGCAGTGATGGCGCGCGCGTGCGTGTGCCCGCAGGCTGCTGGTGAGCGAGGACATTGAGGCGTTTTGCGACCGCGTCGTGGCGGAGACGGGCGTGCTGCTCCTGCCGGCCACGCAGTACGACCACCCCGCCAGCGTGGCGGCCGGGCGCGTGCGCATCGGGCTGGGGCGGCGCAACTTCGCAGAGTGCCTGGACCGACTGCGGCCGTTCTTCAGGGCCCTGCAGTCGGCGGCGCCAGCGTGACGGTGGGTGACGGAGATCTGCCGTACCTGCGCCCTCATGCGGGGTGCTACTCTCGCGAGCACCGCGCGGCGCAGGCAGAAGCGCGGCCGACACGCTGCAAATGTGACGCGCGCTGTGAGGCTCGGCTGGCCGCCGTCGCACGCACCTTTCCGCCTGGCCTGGTGTTGATCTCCGCGCCGCCACCGCGCCGCCACCAGATCCAGAGATGCTGCAGAGCGCCAGGAGCGCCAGGGCGCCGCAGACACTCGCTACGTGTACACCTTGCGGTGCACCAATGGTGGCTGTGCGCTTGAGGCCTGCCAAAAGAGCGGCGCGGGCAGCCGCGGGCTCGCCGCCGCCGCCGCCGCCAGGCTTCACCTCCACAAGCCTGGGCCTCGAAGTCTCTGACGTCGTGGTGGGTTCGGGGCCAGCGCCTGTCAAAGGCCAGCGCGTGCAGTGCCACTACGAGCTGCGGCTCCGCGACACGGGCGCCAAGGTGGACTCGTCCAGGGACCGCGGGCAGCCGCTGGCGTTCGCTGTGGGCGTCGGCGAAGTCATCATGGGCTGGGACCTCGGCATCCTGGGCGCTGAAGGCATCCCTCCCATGAAGGAGGGCGGCAAGCGCATCCTGGTGAGCACGCCTGCAGGCACGCCCGCTCGCACGCTCTGCACGCCACGGGTCCGGTGACGATACAAAAAGATCAGGATCAACCACCTGAAGATGCGGCTCCCGTCGCACCGCGTGCTGACAAATCTTCCACCTACTGAGGACCTTCGTTCGGCTGCACCGCACCACATCCTCGTTGCCACCACTTGTCCGTGCGCCGCTGGGCAACACACCACCAATTGGGGCTGGTGGTCCTTGTGAACGCAGGTGGTGCCGCCTGAGCTGGGCTACGGCGCGGTGGGCGCCGGCAAGCGCGTCCCGCCCGACGCCACGCTGCTCTTTGAAGTGGAGCTGCTGCCCACCAGCAGGTGAGCTTGCGGCACGGTTGCTGATCCGTCCTTGCCTGTGCACCTGACGGCACCTGGCGCGCCGACGCCCTGCGTGTGGTGGGCTCCCTCGATGCAGCTTGCTGCGCCTGCAGCTGGCGGACGCGTGGGAGCGGGCGGCGGCGCAAGTCCGCAAGGCGACGTCCTGGCTGGACGCTGTATGATGAGGGCGTTGAACGCTTGCTTCGTTGGCACCTGCCGTGTACACAAGTGGCTTTGGAAGCTCGCTTGGTGCTGCTCTGCGGAGCTGCTCCTGTTGTCTTCTTGTATGCTTGAGCAGGCCGCGCGATGCGTGCGATGGCACCACTGACGGAATCTGCACGGTGCTCAGCAGAGCGTGTGCCATGTATGGCGGGGTGGCTGGTAAAGGAAACCTCTCGCGCTGCGCGCTCTGGCCCAGCTTGCGGCGCGCTGCACGTCACCTTCGGGTGCCTGCTGCGACTCATCACTGTCGGCGTCGATCGGATGCGGGTGGGCCTGCCTCTCTGCCCATCCCTCAACGGCTGTGCGGGTGGACCCTTGCCATCAACTGCACTGGACCTGCCTTCCCGCCTGCGCCGGGTGGCATGCATGTTCCGGTCGGCGGCGGTCTCGCAGGCCTGGCGCAGGGCGGCGGCGAAGACGCCTCGTCGCGCCCTTGGCCGCCCCCGGGCCGTCACCGCCGCGGAGACGGTGGCGTCGACTGGGCCCTCGGCCAGTCGCTGCGACCGGTCCGGCTGCCGCCGCGCGCGACGGAAGCGTCGCGCTCCGCCGAGCTCGCGAGTCCTCTCCAGCCTCAGCCAGTCGACTTCGGGTCGCGCTCACTGGCACGGCCCCGCACGACGTGTGCGTGCTGCTCTCCTAGGTTGCCTGGTCAGGCAGCCAGCGCGAGCATGGTGCCCGAAGCAAGCCCCGACCACGGGACACGGCTCTGTCAGGTGATCCAGGTGGTCAACCCGAAAAAAGCACTCCCATCCCGTGGCCAGGTGCAGCCAATCAGCGGGGCGCTGCAGGTGCCTGCGTGGCACGCGCGGAGCTCTAACCCCATCCATCCAGCGCAGGGGCAGCCTTGCCACGAGGGAACCACCCACGCACCCGGGCAGCGCCCCGATCTGCGCCGTTCAAGCGGGAGGACGCGTCAGCATCGTGCGCGCGTGCTCCTGGCACAGAGGACGCTCCGCGCACGCGCGTGAGAGAGCGGCATCGCTGCAGGTAGACCCCTGGGTCCAGCTGTGCGACCGGCTCCACCGTGAGCCCCAGCCGCATCCATGGTCATCATGAACGGGGAGTTCGACCACATCTTCACGGGTGAGGTGCATCGCTGGGGGCTCCTCGCTTTGGGCTCTCGCTTTGAGGGGGGACGCTCAGAGCGAGCGGGGTCCTGGGGTGCCCTCCCTGCGCAGACGCCGAGCTGCAGGACCTGCTGCTCAAGGTGGAGCAGGGCGAAGGCGGAGGCGCGCTGGCCGACATGTTCAACGGCGCGGAGGGGGGCCCCTTGCCCCTGCAGTTCCTCCCTCCTCCCCCGCCCCAGGTGCGCTGGAGCAGGACGGCGATGACTGAGCAGGCATCGTTGGAGATTGCGGCGCGTGCACAGCAAGCGTGGAGGATAGAGTCGCTTTCAAGCGTGCGCTCGAGCGAGGATGAACAACCCCAGGTGTTCCTCCTTTTGTCGCTCTGGCCGCGATCGCAGCTCGCCTCCACCAGCATCGGGGATGCCAGCGGCACGAGCGGGCCGTCTTCAGCGATTGCGCCCGGGCCAGGCGTGGCGCCCACTGGCTTTGAGGCAGGCGCGATGCCTGCGCTCGGCCCGGCCTCGCTGGGCCTCGCCACCGACGCGGCCACGGCCGCTCTCGCAGCGCTGCACACCTCGTCGTCCTCGCTCGCCGCGCCGATCGCGGCGCTGCCCTCCCCCACGGCCTTCCACGCCATGTCCTTGGCGCCGGCTCGGAGCGCAAAAGGCGAGTATGGGGGCCACCCGTCCTGCGCGCGTGGCCGCGCAAATGCATGGCGGCAGGAGCAGCAGTCAAGGGATGCAGCATCATCGTCGGAGCGGGCGAGCGCGGTACACCTGCAGCCCAGGCGTGACGCACAGCCGCCACGCCGTGCGCCGCGGTGCGCCTGCAGGCCAATCCGACAAGCCGCACGTGAGCCACTCCACGGTGGAGAAGCAGAGGCGCGACCGCATCAACTCACTCATCGACGAGGTGCGGCCGGGGCGCCCCCCCGGGCAAGCGAGTCGACCTCGTGGGCAGGTAGCGCAGCTGTGTGTTCACTCCGCGAGGCCCCCGTGTGGCCCACCATGCCGTGCAGCTGCGGGAGCTGGTGCCGCCCTCCAAGGCCACCATGGCGGCGGCGCAGCAGGCGGGCGGCAAGGATGCCAACGCCAACTCGGAGGCGCGGCGGCCCAAGCACGTGGTGCTGGCCGACACCATCGCGCTGCTCAAGCAGCTGCAAATCAAGGTGCGCGGCAGGCGGCACGCACCTCACACTGCTGCTTTCTGCGGGAGGGCGCGGCACTCGCGTTCTCCAGCCAGCCCCCGCCACAACGGCGCCGTCCTTCACCGCGCTGCCTGCACCCCGCAGCAAGGCGCGTCGCTCACAGCGTTGCTCAACGGGCCCGTCGCCGCCGCCAGCGGCGCGGGGCGGCCCGCCGCCAATGGGCACGCGCCGGGGTCGCCGCCCAGCTCCAACGGCAACGGCGGCGCCGCCGGCCCCTCGCACGCGCCGCCGCTGGCAGTGGTGGTCAAGGAGGAGCCCGGCGTGGGCGGCGGCGGCGGCGCGGGCAACCAGCTGTCGCCCAGCAACAGCAACAGCAAGGGGTCCGTGTCCAGGTGCGCGCGCACGCCTGGCCTTGGCGCCTCGCTGGCAGACGCCCGCCCGCAGCCTTGGCACGGTGGCGCGGTGGCGGGCAGTGTGGGCAGGCCGACGCAGCAGCGTGTCCGTGGGGCGGGGGGAGCCGCGCTGGCGGCTGTGCACAGCAGTGCTGGGCGGCACGGCACGCTGCTGCCGACTGTGCTTGTGTGCGCCTCGTGCCGCGCAGCCACGAGGACATGGAGATGAAGGACACGGCGGCGCCCAAGCTCCCGCACGTGCGTGGGCTTGGCGCTCGTGCTCGAGGCGCTTTGGCAGTGCACGCTGAGCAGCCAGCATGTGCGAGAGAGGAAGTGGTGACAGGTTTGCGGCGCCGCTGCTCTCCCTGCGCGCAGATCCCCATCCAGCCGACGCAGCTGGCGGGCGTGGTGGTGGAGCGGGGGCCCGACTGCATGTACGTCCAGGTGCGTGCGCGCGGCGACGGACGGGCGGGGTCCGGGGGGGCCGAGCCCGAGGGCAGCCTCCGTGCACGCTGGCACAGGAGCAGCAGCGCGGCGGCGCCGCCGCAGCGAGGAACGCGCCGCGGCAGGCGGCGGTGCAGGCAGGGCGGAAGGAGAGGCGCGGCCGGCCGTGACGCCTCGCTCTCTCGCGCCTCGTCTCTCCCTGTCTCCCTGGCGGCATTGCAGGTCAAGTGCCGGGACCGCAAGGGCCTGCTGGTGGACATCATCAACGCGCTCAAGCAGCTGCCGCTCGAGGTGCGCACCATTGGTGTGCTGGAGCGGCCACGCAGGGCCTTTCCCCCCTGTTCTGCGATGGAGCCAGCCGTGCCGGGCCCAGCGACACCTCAGCTCCGGAGCTCCAGCCAAAGGGCTCAGCGCAGCACGGCGCTCGGGGGAACGCGCCCGGAGAGATAGCCCGCCGCGGGGCGTGCGAGCGACGCTGGCTCGCCGTGGATGCGCGAGCAGCGGCGCTCCCGCCGGGCCTGCCGCCGCGGCGCACATGCTTGCATGAGCGGGAGCAGCCGGAATGCGCCGGGCGCCCTTCTTTGCCACGGGGGTGACGGTGCGAACTGGGAGGAGCTTGCCTGCCCGTGGCGCGTGCGTGCGGCGGTCGCAGGTGCGCACGGCCGCCGTCACCACCACCAAGGACGGGCTCGTGCGCGACGTCTTCGAGGTGCGAGCACGCGCTCTCCCTGGAGGCGCCCGCCGCCCGCACCTCCCGCGCCCTCGCTTCCGGCCGGCGCGCGCAGCCCGTTTGCGCCGACGCCCCGCCCGCCGGCGCGTTGTTTCGCCCCGTCGCGGCGAGCTCGCTGCGCCTCGCTTGGCGGCGGTCAATAGGCTGGGCCGTGGGCGGGCGGGCGTGTGTGTGCGCGCGTGCAGGTGTGCGTGGACGACCGGGACCTTCAGCCCGAGGACGTGCAGAACATGGTGCATGAAGCGCTCTACGAGAAGTTCCCCTCGGACTCGCACAAGCGCGTGCGCTGCTGACGCGCGCGCGTCCCACGGCGGGCGCGGGCGGGCGGCGGGCGGGCGGCGGGCGGGCGGGCGGAGGGGGAGGGCGGCGGCAACGGCGGCGTCTGGACGTGGCTGGGAGGGACGGGAGGTCGCCGGGCGGCAGGAGGTACGGAGGAGAGGACGAGCTTGTGTGCTGGAGCGGGGCGGTTGACAGTTGGTGGTTGGCAGCCTGTTGGAGCCTTGGTGGGTGCAGGCGAGGAGGAGCGTGGTGGTTTGCGGGCGGGCGGGCGGGCGGGGGCTAAACGCCGGTGGTGGGTGGTGCGGCCGCTGGCTAGGCGTTGCTGACTGGGGGCGTGTGCAGGGCAGGGGCTGGAGGCCACTGTGGAGAGCCGCCGGTGCATTCGTTGTGCCAGCCAACCCCGGGCAGCCCGCGTGCACGCATGCAGATAAACGCCCGCGTGTCGCGATGGCGCCGCTCCCCCTTCGTTGGTTAAAGTGCTCGCCATCGCAAACCCAAGTTCCCCGCAGCAGCTGAGCACCTCCTCTCTTTGGCCAGCGTTTGGGCGTGCGTGCCTGCCCTCTCATGCCGTCGCTGCACGTGCCCGCATGCCGCCCGCATGCGTGATGGAGGCGTAGCCGCAGGGTCCACCGTGGCCCATGGAACCGCCGCCTGTGGCGTGGCGCCCAACGGCTTCAAGGCGTTAAGGGACGCATGATGAAGTGTGTGCAGACCTTGGCGCGGTCAACCCCGCTGAGACACGCTCCCGTGCGTCAGTTCGAAGGCGGCCCTGGGTGGCTTCCGCCCCGTCGTTCCCAGCCCTGCTTCTTGTCAGTTTGTTGGCCTGTGCGTGCGCGTGTGCGTGTGTGTGCGGCGGCGGTGTATGTGCTCGAGGTGGGGGGCGCGCCCGTGCGCGCGCGGGAGGGCAGGACGGCAGGACTGGATGCGCAAAGGCTCTTTGGGGGGGGCCAGTCCTTGTCAAGACAAAGGGCTTGTCCCCTCTCCCCTTTCTTTTTTTGGGGCACTGCAGCGGCTCGAGCCACGCGCCGCGCAAACCACCCGTGGCGGGGCGTGGGACGTCGCCCTGACGCTCCCTGCCTCTCGCGCGATGAGGAGCGGGCAGAGCAGGGGGCGCCGCGGACGTGGAGGGCCGGGGCAGCATGCCCACGTCCTGCAGGCTGCGTGCTAGGCGCACGCCGTGTGTCCCCCCATGCCCTGGTGCGAGCTGCGCGCGCCGTGCTGAGCGCGCACTGCAGGGCAACACCTCGTGACCACTGCCGGCACGGGCTGCTCTCGTCCTGTCCCCTTTCCCAACTTGCCGTCATTTCCGCCACGCTGCCGGCCAGGCGTGCTTCCTCAACCCAACCTCTTTGCGGCTGCGCGCCGCCCTCGTCTGTCTTTGTATGTCTTGCGTGCCTCTCTGGGCGCGCGGCGAGCCACGTGCGCAACCTGACGTCGTCGCCAGGCCATGCCTGGGCGTAGGCCACCGCTCTGTGCCATGGCGCCGCCCTCGTGCTCGTGCCCGACGCGGCGGCGCTGTGGTGGCATGGCGTTCTGTTTGGAGGGTGGTTTGGCGGGCGGGTGCCGGCCGCCTGGCCTGCGCCCCAACCCATTGGCGATGATGACTCCTGATGAGGACGAGTCCAAGTGCACACAGAGAATAACACAGTTGACAGCGCTCTGCCTTTGTCCAAAGGAGTTTGACAGGCAGCCGTGAGTCACGTCATTACCGCCTCCCTCGTGGAGGGGCACGTGGGACGGCGTCGCCGTGTGCAGCGTGTGACCGGAGAAGACTGGGCATGCCTGCGGCACGCCGCTTCCCCCGCGTTGCCAGCAGGCGGCTGGGCGGGTAGACTGCGAATTGGGCGGCGCCCACGACGTCGGCTGGGGCGCGCGTTGCCCCCTTTTCTTCGTGTTCCTTTTTCTCGCAGTGTTATCTATATGCGGTCGCGCTTCTCCTGCCTGCTGCCTCTTCCCGCTCTGCTTTCATCTCGCCCGACGACCGGTGAACTGCTTTTCGTTCTCACACACAAGTCTGGCGGCGGCGTGCGCAGCACGCCTGCCATGGATGCGGTGACGCCCACACACAAACCTGCCGGGGTGTCCCAGGCTTTTGGGCGCCCCTTCTGTTCTCCGCTCCGACGCTCCGTTTTGATTTTTTCTTCTTCTCTGCCAAGTGTCCTGCACTCCGGGGCGGTCGGCGCGCCGCCCTACTCTCCCTCTCGCGTAGCTTGCAACGCGGCTCCAGCGAGTTGCAGGCGCAGCATGCAACGTCAGTCAGATCTCCTCAGCCTCGACCGCCTGAACAGCTGGCACAGCCGGCTGCTCAAGCCGTGCGTCCTGACGCCCCGCCCGGCCCTGGGGCCCGCCCGCGCCCGCCTCCATCTCCAGCCGGGCCCGCACCCGCTGCTGCGCGGCGGTCAGGTGCGGCCGCTTGCCCCTCGCGCCGCTGCCTTCCCCGGCCCCATCGTCCTGCCCTGGCTCGCCGTCATCGTCGCCGCCGCCGCCGCTGTCCTGCTCGCTGGCGCTGCGCTTGGCGCGGTCCACGCGGCTTGTCAGCTTGGCCTGCAGCGCCAAGCATCATCAGTCAGCAAGCAACGCGCAACCATGCGCTCAGAGCGCCTGGCGGCGTCACCCACACCCTGCTGTGGGAGGCTGGGCGCAAAGACTCGTGGGCGCTGAGCAGCAGCGGGCACTCTACCTGCAGGCGCTGCTGCTTGGCCTCCTGGATGGCCTCGAGGCTCCCGTGCTTGGCCACCGCCACCTCCTTGACCTGTGTCAGTGCAGCGGCCCAGTCTGGTGCTCGAGACGCGCTGCAACGCCCGAACGCAGCTGACCCACAGACGGGTCCCGAGAAGCTCGCTGCTTGCTGCCAGTGTGTATTGGCAATAGCAAGCGCCCTTCCTTTCTAGAAATGGCGAACCTGCAGTTCGAGGTAGAGCTTCATCTCGCTCCACGTCTTGTGCTGCGGGTTGGCCTTGGTGATGAAGCCCAGCTTGCCCAGGTCCCGGTCCGTCAGCAGGTAGCGCTCCTTGGCCGTCCCCTGCGCGAGGTTCGTTCGCCAAGGAGAGCGACGGGAGCATGAGGAGGAGCGTGGTGGCGCACGCGCTTCGCTGACGAAAGTGTCCCCCCGCCTTGGGGGGAGCACAGAAGCTCTGTGCGGCCGGATCAGCAGCAGCTGCGTTCGCCTATTAGGCGTTGTCGTCAGCGCACCTTGGCCACCAGGTTGTACTTTGGCGCCCGGCGGCAAGACGTGCACACCATGACCTTGTAGGCGCCCCAGAACTCCTGGCTGAAGCTCAGGCAGCCGCAGTCCTCGCAGCCCGACGCCTCGGAGGCAAGGAAGCCGCCCGCTCGGGAGCCCAGGCCCCAGCCAGCGTCGGCGCCGTGCTGCGCCTCGTCGTCCGCAGGTAGGTAGCCGCCTCCTCCCGCCCAGGGCGGCTCCTCCTCATACTCGGGCTCGTGCTCCTCCTCTGGGGGCCACAGCACGCCCCCATGGACGGCAGCTGCGTGCGTGCCTGGCGGCGCGCCCGGCACGTCCGGCTCCGCTGCGCCGGTGTCCGCAGGCGCCTGACGCATGGCGTCGTTGCTGTCGTGCGCGGGCATTTTGGAGCAGGCGCTGCTGCTTCCCACCTGTGCTGCACCGAAACCTCCGAGAGATTTAGTACGAGGAGAGAACACGCGTTGCGTTCCACATAGAGTAGGGAGGAGCGCCATCATGCCGGAGGAGATTGTCGCTCAGCCGCAGCAGCGGGAGGGCGAGCTCGTGCTCAGCGGCCGTGGCCTGACGAGCGTCCCCTCGGAGCAGGTGCCTGCCGGAGCTCAGGAGGCGGAGCTTGTGGCACCAGATACATGGCCTCGTGCTGCTTGCCGCTCGCCCACGCTCGTTGATCACGGTCGTCGCGCTCGTCAAACACAAATGTCCCGCAGGTCAGCGCGCATCGGCCCCTGCGCGCGCTCGACGTCTCCAACAATGCCATCGAGGTGCGCCAGCGGATGCTCGCCACGGCGCCTGACCTGCGGGTCCCGGCCTGCCTCGGGCGCTTCGGCTCACACAAGCAGAGCGCGATGATGGCGCTCTCGTCCGACTCGCGCGCAGGCGCTGCCTGCCGAGGCGCTGGCAGGGCTGGAGAGCGTCACGCGGCTGGTGCTCAGCAGCAACAAGCTCCAGTCACTGCCCGGGGAGCTCGCCAGCGTCTGCAGGTACACGCCTGGCGGCACCCGCACGGGGCGCAGCAGCCTGCCCATCCGCACACAGCACCTCCACACAGCACCCGTGCGTGCGTGTTGCTGCTCCCTGGTCAACTGACGCAGCAAGCTCGAGGTGCTGGACGTGAGCCGCAACCAGCTCAAGGCGCTGCCGCCCAACCTAGGCAACCTGGTGGGCCTCAAGGAGCTCGTCGCCGGGCGCAATGGCATCCAGCAGGTCCCAGCCTCGGTGCTCCAGCTCACCAACCTGCAGGTGCGCCTTGGCATGCACACCCCTCACCGGTTGATGAACAGTCTGCGTCCACACCACGCCTCGCGGTCAAGCACGCACCAACGGGGAGCGGCGAGGGACGCTTCCAGCAGAAGAGACGCTGCAAGCGTTTGCACAGCGCACGGCGCCCGCAATGGGGAGCGCAGGTGCTGGACCTGTCGTACAACGACTTGGTGACGGTGCCCGCCGAGGTCGGCTGGCTGCCGCTCAAGCAGCTGAGGGTGCACGGCAACCCGCGGCTCAAGATCCCCGCGCCGGTCGTCGAGCGGGGATTCAGGTGCGCCGCAGCTCAGGATTCCATTTTTTTGGGTGCAACCCGGGTAAAGTGAGGCGCGCCCGCCAGGACACCCCGGCCGCCACCTCACCCCCAGCCGCCTTGCTACAGCTAGCAGAGGACTGCGGGTGCGCTGCGTGCCCACCAACGTG
>VFQP010002553.1_pt1 | contig 20031 bp, 23 predicted proteins | sample 3512351 | NCBI WGS metagenome assembly VFQP01 (sample SAMN10412372, study PRJNA504923) | tailings metagenome | isolation source: Relicate 1 Philex TSF1 revegetated site | place: Philippines: Tuba, Benguet | collected 2017-08-29
CGCGAGCGGTCGGGCATGTTGCCGCTGTCCTTGGCGCCGCTGGGCGGGCGGGAGAAGACGATGAGGCGCTCGATGGTGGGCAGCGTCCAGCCGCGCGCGCCCAGCCAGAAGAGGAGCCCGAGGAACCCTGACAGCACCCAGCCGACGATGAGCGTGGTCAGCGCGCCCTCGTTGGTCACGTCGGCCTCCCAGGGCGTGTAATCGTCCATGGGGAAGTCCGTGGGATACGCGGAGGACGCCGCGTCCACAAACACCTGTGTGCACCGCGTGTGAGCGTGGACCGGTGGGAAAGAGGGCGCGCCGTGGAGCCGCAAGTTGCAGCAGCTCCCCAGTGCGCAGTCTTGACTGACCGAGGGCCAGCGGTTGGGGTTGAGGAAGAAGTAACCGTCCCCGCTGGCGTCCACGACGAGCGTGTTGGGTGTGGTGTCGTCGCCCTGCGGCCGTGGGTCCCCGGCGCACAGGCGGCACAGGCGTCAGTAAATGTGAGCCTGCACGCCGCGCCCACGCTTGCCTCTGTGCCACAGGAGCGCGCACCATGGTGGGGAACAGCACGTCCACCAGAGTCCTGTTGCGGAATGAGGCGGGCAGTCCCTTGAGCAGGATCTGCGCACGCACGCAACGGCACGCAACGGCGTGGTTGACGCCGCCGCTCGCAGCGTCCCCACAGAATGGCTGCTTCAGCGGCAGCACGCACCTGGGTGTTGGTGCCGGGCTGCAGGCTGGGCTGCAGGCTGTTGATGATGACCACCACCTCGCCGCGCTGGAACGCTGCAGCAATCAAGCAAGGGCACCAGCACACGCTCCATGTCATACCAGTGAGTGAGGGAGTGGCTGGCACAGGTGACGGGGAGGCGCCCGTCGAGGTGCTGTGCCCCCTTGCGACGCACCGTAGAGTTTGTTGGACCACTGGCCAAAGGCCGTCAGGGGGGTGAACTGCCCCTGCCACACCCTGGCGCGCTTGCGCACGCTGCGCACGCACAGGCGCACAACGCGAAGCGCACGCCTCTCACCACAGCCGTGTGCGGCCAGGGGCGACACGGCCACGCTACAGGTGTGCGTGCACGCTTGCGTGTGTTGTGTTGGGGGCACCCCGGGCGCACCCGAGCAGCGTCTTGAGGAACTTGTACAGCTCGCCCTGCTGCGCGTCCTGGCTGTAGCGCGTGGTCCACACGGGGTCGCGCTGGCCCTGCTGCCCCAGCTCAGTGCCCTGCCAAAACGTAGGGATGCCCGGCAGGAAGACGACCGCCGCCAGCCCGTTCCTGCGCAGCAGGCACCCAGCGCGGCGTGTGTGAGCTTGACGCTTGTCGAGAGACGCTGCCCTCAGCGTGGCGGCGCCCCGGTGGCAGCCCCGGCGGCGCTCACTCAAAGACGCGGACGTCCGTGTTGGTGCACAGCTGGCGCGTCGTGTCGTGGTTGTCCAGGAACGCGGGCATCACCGACATCACGTTGGGCAGCGAAGCGTTGGGGCCGAACAGAGCCAGCTCCTGCCGGAGAGGTGCGCAAAACCCACACACGCGCGCGCGCGCGTGAGCCACCCAACCCAAGGGCTGCCTGGCCGAGCCAGAAAGAGGATGCGCCGCGCCGCGCACCTTGAGCACCGTGTCCCTCAGCGTGTCCACCTCGTACGACTGGACCAGGTTGGTGAACCCGGAATAGAGCGGGAAGTTCAGCGACGAATCGAGCGCGCCGGCGCGCAGGCTCGCGTAAATGATGTCGAGCGTGGTCCAGAACTGTGTCCATATCGCGGGGGCAACACAGCGTAGCACGCAGCACGCAGCACGCAGCACGCAGCACGCTGACGCCTTCCCTTTAGTTCGCTACACGAGCACACAGCGCGGGCGGCTCTGAAGTCCCTGGCAAACCACGCACCTCGCCAAACGTGAAGATGCTGACGTTGCGGCGCACGTCGATGAGGAACTGCGGCTCGATGTGCCCGGCGGCGTCCACTCGGTAGGCGTCAAACTGGAACTTGGGGTAGGTGCGGTTGAGCCAGCCCATGAGCTGGCGGCTCACGTAGGGCACCGACTGGTTCAGGTCGGGCAGCCCTGCGAGGCGCGCGTGGCATCGCGCCGTCAGCACGCGTGTGTGGCGCACTCCACTCCTCGATTGCCTTGTGCACCAGGAGGAAGGAACAGCTCAAGAGCAAGACAGAAGAGGGAGGGCAGGAGTGCCGCCGCACCACTGAGCCTGCAGTCGAGCGTCTGCCGCTCGGTGTAGCCTGAGTCGGGGATCTGGCACAGCTCCTCCTCGCAGATGGAGCAACCGTGGTAGTACTGGGGCTGGTTGAAGAAGGCCACATCGTTGGCAGACGTGTAGCCAGAGTGGTTGGGCACTGCACAGGCAGTAAAGCGTGGAGAACCGCGTTGAGACACCACGGCAGACGCGCTTGCGTGCGCGGCTGGTGTGGCCAGGACCATGGGCGCAACGGCGGGTGTTGGTGGCAGGCTGGTGGGAGCACCTTGCAGTGCTGAGGGCAGAGCAGTGCGGGCACACCCCCTCACCGACGTCGAGGATGGCGTACATGCCGTTGCGGTGCAGCGTGTCCACCAGCTGGTGCAGGTCCTCGTCCGAGCCGAAGTTGGTGTTGCTGGCCGACACGTTCTGGGGCCAGTAGCCGTGGTAGCCGCTGTTGTACTGCCAGCTCAGCCCGCCTGCAAGCGCACGGGCGACGGGAACGTGCGCGTGGACCTCTGAGCCGCCGACCGTGAGTTCACGATACGTCGGGCAGGCCAGGCGCGAGGGACAGCAATGGCCTCAGTTCCAGACCACACCTGTCTGCGCGTTCATCGGCGAGATCCAGAGCGCGTCCACCCCCAGGTCCTGGAAGTAGCTGAGCGAGTTGAGGATGCCCTGCGGGTGGATGGGGCGCACCACCAAAGGCATTGTCATTGTGTGTGGGGGGGTCATTGTGCCCCCCCTTTGCCCAGCGCAGCGCCGCAGTGCCTCCCCTGAAGCACAGCGGTGCGTTGCCTCACCGCGTACTGGCCGCCGCAGTAGGCCTGCAGGTTGCCGCAGCGCTCCGTGTCGCTGCCCTGGTTGCGATCGAAGCGGTCCGTCATGACCTGCATGATGACCATCTCCTGCCAGTCCTGCACCGCTGGAGGCTTCCACGTCGGGATGACTCCCTCCGCCGTCCTCCACGACGCCCCGAGCGCCAGGAGCGCCATCACGGCGAGTACCGCCGCATTGGGCGCCATCGCAGGCAGGCCCCACGCGCCCAGCGGGCGAACCAGCTACCTGCGGCATCGCAGCATCACATCTCGGATGCACGTCGCGGTGGCCTTGCAGGATCGCGGCACTCGCTGTGATGGACGGCACCATCAAGACTTGGTCAGCATTTGGTCGTCGCGCAGGCGCAGAGCCGAACTCTGAGCGGCGATGCGTGGCAGCGATGGAGGCGCGCTGCTACCTAGCGCATCGCTCAGCGATGAAGAGAAGTAGCGGTAGAGGCTGGTGCTCGCTGGCGCTCGAGACTCACGGCAGGCACTCACGGCGGCAGGAGCGTGCTCGCAGCGGACGAGCGCGACGCCCGACGCGATGGGGTGAGCTCGGTGCGTCTGTGCCGTCTGACGGCCTCTGCGAGGGTGGCGACCGCTGGGTGAGGCAGCTACGGCATGGATTCCCTGAGCCCGCACGGCAGCTGGAGCAACAGCAAAGCCAACTGAACAGCTGCAGCGGGCTGCTGGCGACCCCCAGCAAGGTGCTGGCCTGGGCCGAGTTGCTGGATGCCAGCCAGCTGAGCGCCTCTGGGTGACAGCTGCAGGCGGTCATCCGATCGGACGCCCGCGCCATCATGAGATTGATCTACAGCTGGGGGGTGGGGGGCGACAAAGCACGCGCAAGGTGGACAGCCGTTGTGCGGCGCGAGCTGGGCGGCAAGCCATGCGCGTGCCACGCCGGGTCCGCGTTGGGAGATGGGGAGGTGGGCTGCCGAGGAAACAAGCCAGAGACGTCTCCTCAAGCTGCTCAGTGCTGGTTCCACGTGTGCGGCAGCGAGTAGTACCTGCGGACAGGTGCAGCACGGGCGCCACACACAGGCACAGCGCGCCATGAGCGGCACGCCATCATCCTGCACTGCTGACGCATGCTGGCCACCTCCTCCCTCCCCAGCCCTCTAGCGGTGCGTTGCTGAGACGCTGTGCTGGGCCAGCCGCGTTCAACCCCAGATGCATCTGCTGCTGCACTGCGCAGTCCAGATGAGCCGCCGCTGCGCACCTGTTGCCCGTGTACTTGCACACCGCTGGCTTCTCCTTGCTGGTGCCCTTGAGGTTGATGTACTCGACCTGCGCACGCGATCCCCGTGGCCCACGCCAGTGAATCTCTGCGCCTCGTCCTCGTCGCGCCAGGCACCCTGGGTGCCTCCCTGCTCGGCACACACCACCACGCCACCCAACCGCACTGCTGCACACCCATGCCCAGCTCACCGGGCAGCCCAGCCCTGGATCATCGCCTGCACGCGCCACGCAGAGGGGGCACGAGCGACAGGGCGTCCACCCGCCGTCAGGTGCTGCCAGATGATTGCATGCACATTGTGCTGCTGCTGCTTTTGATGCTGCACCAATGCACGCGCCCACTCACTGCCGCGCGAGGCGACCACGGGCCCCTCGACCAGGATGGGCTCGGCCTCCTGGATGTACTCCATCGGCGACTTGCCGTCGCCCTGCGCGTTCATGGGGAGCGACGCGACGCCATCAGCGCGCCTGCGGAGCCCCGCCTTCCTGCTGCTGGGCTGCAGAGCTCTCGGCCCAAACTCGTGATGTCGACCCGCAGGTGCTCACCTGCAGCCACTTGTCGGTGTGGTTCTTGATGCCGTCATACAGCGACAGGCCGCTCGTCCCCCTGAGGTCGTCGCCGAACGCCTGGCCGCCTGCCACGGTCAGGGGCACGTCGTTGAGCGTCTCCGGAGGGATTTTCGCCTTGGCCGCCTCGACCGCCGTGGTGGAGAAGGCCGCAGCAACGAACCGCTGAGGCGCTGCGCTGCTTGCCCACGCGGCCAGCGGAGACAGCGCCCGCAGAAGCGACATCGTGTTTTGGGGAGTCCCTCCTCTGCGCGTGCAGCTGGGAACAGCTGCGGGCAGGCAGCAGGAGACCAGCTGCGCCAATCACCAAAGCTGCAGAGGTCCAGAGCTCTCCCTGGCACCGCACACGGCGCATGGCTGAGGGCATGCGTGCGATCGTGCGCATCCCTGCTCTACAGTGTCAGTCAATGGATCCGTCCGTGCGCGCCGTGGTCAGCACTCTGGGTGACCTGGCGCTCTCCAGCCTTGGCCCCGCCGGCAGGTGAGCGGCCCGCACGCTTCGAACGCGCCGTGCGCGTCTGCCTTTGTGGGCTCACGCTGGGCCCCTCAAGAGCGCCCTGCCGCAGGAGCAAGATCATCGGTGCCACGCCCAGTGCCCCTGCTGGCGTCATGACGAGCTGCTCAGCCCGGCTCTTCACCAGTGCGTGGCGCGACGCACACGCGACAGCTGCCGCTCTGCGCCACGCAGCGTGCCTGATGCACGCTCTGAGCACCAACGTTCCCTGTCGCACCGCAGGCCTGCACGTGCGGCACCCGTACGGGCAGTTCCTGCTGCAGCTGACGCTGGGCGCGCAGCAGCACGTGGACGGCGGCGGGCTGCTAGCGGTGCACGTGGCGTGCGCGCTGCTCACGGCCACCTGGGAGCGCTGCGGCGACAGCCACGCCCGCCGCATGGCCATGGCGCAGGGCTTCCAGAGCTGCCTGGAGGACGTGGCGCGCCTCCTGGGGCAGCACCTGGCGCACGCCAAGCGACCTGGGGCGCCCGTGCACCCTCGGAATCCACGCCGCCAAGGGGGCGACGACGAGGCCCACATGCACAAGACTCCAGCCATGCCCGCGCTGCACATCAGCAGCGGCAGCGACAGCGACAGTGGGGAGGAGCAAGAGGAGGAATGGGGAGCGGCAGGCGGGTGCCCACGGCGGCCCGCCAGCCAGAGCGTGGGTGCGGGCCCGCGGCCCCTCCCACCACCGCCACCGGAGGCGCTCCCCGAGTCGGCGCCCTGGCGCTTCTGCCTGCGCTGCGAGGGTCCGGGCGCGCTGTCTGCGTACCTGGGCGTGGCGCGCGGCGCGCTGGGCAGCAAGCCGGTGCGTGCGGCAGGACGTGCCTGGCGCGCTGTGCTCTCATGGTGCTGACGCTGGCGCGGTGGCAGCGGGGAGCGGACCGTGCTCTGCGGCCACGCGCCAGCCCTGCCCATGATGAGAGCAGTCGCCACAACGCAACAACAAGCTGCAATTGCTGAGTTGCGTGAGGCGCTGGCGCCTGCCTGCCTGCCCGGGTGCGCAGGCCACGGGACTGTCGCCTGAGGCGAAGGAGGCCGCCTGCCTGGTGCTGGTGCGCGCCATGGTGGCGTCCCTCCCCGACGCGCCGGCGCCGCAGCAGGCGGGAGGAAGCGCCGCGCACCTGCCGGCGCTGCCCCGGGTGCTGGTGGTTCCCGGCCTCTGCCACCCAGCCTTTGACCTCGTCCCCGGTGAGTGAGCGTTCGCCTTCCTCGCATGCAGCGGCACAAGCGGCACGCTCCCTGAACGTGGTCCTGCCCGCCACGCGGCCGTCGGAGCGTGCTGACTGCGTGCGTCGTGGGCGACGGCGGTGCGTCGTGCGGGGCAGCGCAGGCGTGCTGGCGGACCTGCGGCCGCCGCCCGGCGTGCTGCGCGCGCTGCCGCTAGGCCCCTGCCTCGTGGCGCTCTTTGACGTGGCCCTGGAGCCCTCCGGGGGGTACAGTGGCGTGGACAACGGTGGTGGCCCGGCGGCGGCGCAGGGGCAGCTGAGGCTGGAGGACGACGGGCGAGGTGTGGGCTTTGGCTCAGGCCATGCGATCCCTGTGGCCCCGCGACTTGTCCACCAACCCCCCGCACCTGCCTCTGCTCTGGCCGCCCTGCAGGTGCGTGGAGCCCGGCGCTGAGCGACCTGGCGGCGCTGCTGCGCGTGCTGCGCGCGCTGAGCGCGCTCGGCGTGCGCCTGCTCGCGTGCCAAAAGGTGCGACGGGCTCTGTCCCCCACCTCCTTCTCCCTCATATCTGAATGCAGTCTCTTTCCGCAGTCTCTGCAGCAGGGCGCTTGGCGGCCGCGCATGCAGAACGCGTGCCTGTGTGGCGTGACGCAGGGCATCCTCCCAGAGGTGGCGCACGCCGCGCTGGCGCTGGGCATGCTGCCCCTGGCGCGACTCTCGGCGCAGCACGCCCAGGCGCTGGCCCAAGTCAGCGGCGCCGCGCCAATCTCCCACCTGGCTGGGCCCCTCCTCGACCTCCCTCCGCCGACGGCACCCCACTCAGCAGGGGCGCAGGCGCGGGGCGCGGGTTGGGGAGCGACCGAGGCGTCGCCTGGCGCTGGTGGAGCGGAGGGAGGGCTGCGGGCGTGGGGCGACTGGCTGGGGGTGGTGGGCGGCGTGTGCACGCGGGTGAGCGCGTCCTACCTTGCAAGCGCCGGTGGGTGGGCGCCGTTGTGCGTGAGTTGGCCGCAACGCTGATGCTCACGGCTGTGACGCTGTGATGGCATGCGCTGCTGACGATGTGCTCTCTGCAGGTGGACGGCCACCGCCACCTCGTCCACATCCTCCCGCCCGCCTCCTCATCCTCATCCTCGTCCACAGCAACGAGGGAGGGCCAGCCACCAGACCCAGGCCCGGTTGCACAGGCGTTGGAGCGCCTGGCACCGCGCAGCGCGCCCCGCCGGCGGCCCTGCCACACGGTGCTGCTGGGCGCGCCCAGCGACAGCAGCTGCGACGAGCTGCAGGCGGCCGCCTCGGCCGCGCTGCGCACGCTGGGCCGCTGCGCGCAGCTGCCGCTGGTGCTGCCGGGCGGCGGCGCCGCCGAGGCGGTCGTGGCGGTACACGCGCGGCGGTGGGCGCGGCGGCGCAGGGCCAGGGCACACGGGGGGCGGGGCGCCGAGGCCACGTGTGGACTCCTGCAGGTGCGGCCTTGCCGTTCCTCTCGCTGCGCTCCTGCCCACGCCATTTGCAGGGATGGATGCACCCCGCAGCACAGCCGGTGCATACCTGACGCGCCCGCCAACCGACATGACACAACGAAACGTGGGGCTGCCTCCTGTGCCGCAGGCGGATGCGTACGACGCCGTGGCCGCGGCGCTCGAGGCGGCCGCCGCGCAGCTGATGGCCGGCAGCGGCATCCCCAGCTGGCAGGCGCACGACGCCGTCCTCTCCCTGGGCGAGCACGTCATGGCCCAGCTCCCCTCGGCGCCCTCAGCATGCGCCCCAGCATCCGCGCCACAAGCGCAAGCCCCGCGGGAGCTCGAGTTCGTCGGGTGGGAGCACCGGGAGCTGCGCTTCCAACCCGTCGCGCGGTGCCGGCTCGACCCGCCGCCGCCGGGGGCGCCGGGCGGCGCGTGGACGTGCTCGGCGCCCTCAGCACCGCCGCACGGAGAGGCGCCTGGGGGGGAGGCGGGCATGCTCGGCGCGGCAGGGCTGCTACTGGACTGGCTGCCGGCCAAGCTGTCGGCCATCTCGGCGGGCGTCACGGCGGCGTGCACGCTCATGCAGGTGGACGGCGTCGTCGACGCTGCCGCCTGAGCAAACGCAACGGCCCCCTTTCCTCTTCCTCTTCTCTCGTGCCTGAGAGCGCGCGACTTGCAAAACACGAGCAGAGGAGGGGAAGAGGTCGCCCCGGGGCGCGCGTGAGAGGAGGATGGTTCACTGGCGCAGCCGCGCGGCCTGGTCGTGCGCCAGCAGCTCCACCACGGTCTCTGCCTCAAGCTGCACCACCTCTGCCAGCTGCGCCGCGCTCAGCACGTCGCTCAGGCGCGGCGCGCCGCCCGCCCAGGAGGCCGCGCCCGCGCCGCCGTCGCCCTCGCGCGCCTCCCAGCCGGCCGCCACGTCGCGGTGCACCGGCAGCGTGGCCAGCAGCGAGACGAGGTCCTCGCCGGCCGCGCCGTCGCCGCCCAGCGCCGCCACGCCGTGCCGCACGCGCGCGCTGAGCAGCGCCACCTGCGTGCACGCACAAGAGAAATGTGCAACTGCTTGCCGAGCACGCGGCCCAGGGCCTCGTGGCAGCGGAGGGCAGCGTCGCCCGCGCCGCACCTTTGCCAGGCTGCATCGCGTGGCGACGGCGAGCGTGAAGGGGCGCGGCGCCAGCAGGTTGACCACCCGCAGCGCGGGGGGCAGGTGCGGCAGGCTGCCCTGCACCACGCCCGACGCCAGCTGCAGCAGCGCGCGCGCGTCCTGCGCGCGCCACGCAACACGTGTGCACCGGCGCCACCCTGAATTCTCGCACACGGCACTCCCAACACGCGCCACCGTCTTTTGCAGGCGTTGGCGCCGCCAGAGCCGCACCGAGGCCCCTGCCCCCCAAAACACATCTGACACGCAACCCCCCCCCCCCCCCACCCCCCCTCCACACGCGCCGCGCCCACCTCTGCGTTGCCCGCCCGTCCCGTGAGCTCCACCGTCACGTGCCCCTCGGCGCCGGCGCCCGACGCCACGTGGTAGGCCACCTGGGGCCCGGCGCCGGCGCCGCCGCCGTCGGCGTTGAGCGCGGCGCAGGCAGAGCCCAGCGACGCGCGGAGGCGCTGCTCCAGCGACGCCAGCTCCGCGCCCTGCATGGGGGTTTGGAGGGCGTCAGCAAAGCACCACCGCCTGACGCGCCACCTCTGGCTTCATGCGAGCAGAGACTTTCTCGTGGTGGCGTTGGCCAGACGGTGTCGGCGCAGACGCCGAACAGCACGTGTGCGCAGAGCACGCGCACGCACCCGGAGCGAGGGGTAGGGCTCCCGGGTGGGCGCCTCGGCCGCCGCCCACGCCGAGCCCTCGATGGCCAGCATGGCCAAGCCCTGAGGCGGGGCGGCCGCCGCGCCCGGCAGCCCGAACGCCGCGCCGGCGGCGGCGGACGACTGAGTGAGCACCAGGATGACCGTGGCGGGCGCGCTGTCCTGGTCGGGAGGGGCGTCTGAGGCGTCGGTGGGGAGCGGCAGGCCCGCCATCCACTGGCCAGACAGCTGCGCGACACGAGGCGCAACGTTGCAAGGAGCGGGTGGTGACGGCGCGCTCGCGTGCGGCGGCATTGTGCTGGCCAACGACGCGAAAGCAGGGCCTCCTCGAGGGCGCGGAGCTAGCCTGCTCACCAGGTTGCTCTGCGCGGTGATGAGGATGAGCGCGCCCCCCTCGCGCAGCGCCTGCACCTCGGCCTCCCCGCCGGGGCCCCGCCGCACGCGCGCCTCGCCCGCCGCCCGCAGCCACACGGCGCCGTCGCGCAGCGCCGCAAACAGCTGCCGCCAGGCCCGCAGCTCGGCAGAGTACGAGCGCAGCAGGTGCGCCGCCGCCTGCAGCGTCGCCGCCACGCCCTCGCGGCGCTCCAGCTCCTGCTGCAGCTGCCGCTCCTGCGCCGCGTCCCCTGCGCCACCGCCCACACCGCGCGCACCGTTGTCATCGTCGCCCATCGCCACTGGATTGAAGAGGCGCAAACGGGCGTGGCGAGCGAGTTGGTGGGCGAGTTGGCGGGGCCTGCGAAGCTCGCTCACCGGCGGTGACGGCGGCGCGCGTGGCGGCGACGCGGGCGCGGAGGCGGTGCGCGCGCTGCTCCAGTGAGTCGGCCCGCTCCGCCACCAGCCCCGGCAGCTCTGCGCGCAGCGACGTCAGCAGCCGCAGCAGGCACCCGGGTCAAGCAGCGGTCCAATCGATCCCAGCGATCTAGCGCTCGAGCTTCCTGCCCTGCCGAGCGCCACAAACGGCGGAGGCTAACCCAACATGACGACGACGGCAGAGCGAGCCCGTGCGCCGCCTCACCGGTCGGCAGCACTTGGTGCGTGAGGTGCTGCGCGGCGGCCAGCGCCCTTCCGTCGCCCAGGCTCAGGTCGGCGCACAGGCAGCCCAGCACCTCGAGCGCGTCCAGCCAGCAGCTGTACCACGACGAGCCCTCCACGCCTGCACACACACGATCCATCGATCGCGCAAAGCAGCTCCGCGAGGAGTTGTCCCACACGCCCGATCCCGACGCTCATTGAATCGCGTCAAGTCGTGCCGGGTGAAGGGAGGACAAATTCAGCGCACGCCAGCCGCAAGAACAGAGGAGCTCCTCACCTGCGTCGTCATCGTCGCCGCCCGCCTCAGCCTCCTCCTCTCCCTCCTCCTGCTGCTGCTTGAAGAAGAAGAGCAGCCACCGCGCCACCGTCACGCGCCCCAGCGCGCTGGACCCCAGCCCGCCCAGCGGCGGCGCGCCGCCCCGCCCCGGCGAGCCCGGCGGGGCGCCGTCGGCGCCCGCCAACCCCTGCATGGCGGCGCCGTCGGAGCCCTCGGCCAGGGAGCTGGTGCGCACCGACGTCACGAAGTCGTACAGCAGGTGGCGCAGCTCCTCGGGCCTGCGGCCGGCAAGGCACCAACGCAAGCAGGCACAGCACCATTCGCCTCGAGGAGAGTATCTTCCAACGCTTGTTCCTGCGCCCACACACCCATGGCGTCGGCGCCCTGCCGAGAGCAGCGGGCCTGGCTGCCGCCTCAACGCGCGCGCACCTTATGGTGGTCTGCAGGTAGCTGCGCGGAAGCTGCGGCAAGCCCTCGTCCATGTCGGCGTCGCCGCCGCCGCCGCCGCCCAGCGCCAGCAGGCGCTCCTCCTGCCGCTGCCGTGCCTGCCGCTCGCGGCAGTGCGCAAACCACCGCCCCATGGAGTCAAACACGGCGCGCGCGCGCGCGTCGGCGGCGGCCGCGCCGGCGGCGGCGGCGCCCTCCTGCTGCTGCAGCAGCTGCGCGCTGAGCGCGGTGAGGCACTCGCGCGCCAGCATCTCGCGCAGCGACTGCGACACGTGGCACAGGTACTGGGGCACCTGCTCGCACACACACGCGTTGCAAAGTGCACGCGGGTCGAACGACGCGTCGCGCGCACAGGGCTGCAGACGAGGGAACGAGCACAGGAGGCGCGCGCGCTGCCCTTTCGCTCCGTGGCAGAGCCCTAAACGAGTCCTGTGGACGTGTGCATGCACAGCCCATGGTGCGCACCAGCTCGTGTCGGTCGCGCTCCATGAGGCCCGCCACGTACAGGCTCACTACCTGCTCGATCAGCCCGCTGATCCTGCAGCCGCCGCAGCACAGCATTCGCACCAACACGCCTCCTGCGGCCACCTGCATTCGCCCCCTCCTCAGCCTCAGCCGGTCGAAGTGTCCTTGACTGAAGGATCGCATGCGAGGTCCCCCGCACCTGGTGGCGCTGAGCGTGGGCGCCGCGCCGCCGCGCCCGCCGGCCGCCAGCGCCGCCACGGCCGAGGGCGAGGCGTACAGCACGCCCAGCGCCTCGAGCGCCAGCAGCAGGTGGCAGCCAAAGGCGGCGGCGCGCGCCGGGCGGGGCGGCAGGCCCAGCAGCGCGTCGTCCCGCTCGGCGCCCTCCGCGCCGCCGCCGCCCTGCACGTCACGCACAGCACGCGCGGCGCGCACGCTGTGCATGCACCTCCCCTCGCAGCGCGCCTCCAAGGTGCCCCCGCGGACGGCAGGCCAGGCCGCTCCGAGCACGCGGAACCTCGCCTCTGACCAACGCACGCGTGGCTGCACCATCGCCCCCCCTGCCCAATGGCCCGTCTGCACAAACAAGCTGGCGTCCAAGCAAGCAGCGTGGCGGCGCCCTCCCTGCGGGGTGCGCGCTCACCTGCCCGGGCGCCTCGCCGCCGCCCACCAGCCAGGCGTGCAGGTGCTGAGCCAGGCCGCTCATCGCGTCCTGGATCAGCAGCTGCTGCACCTGCACACGCCGCAACCGCAATGCGCAGCCCGCTAAGCTTCACACACCCGCACCTGCAGCCAAAGAATAAGCGCTCAGGATCCTGCCGGGACCCGCCACAACCCCATCGCATGCCCACGCATGCGCATGCACGCAGCGCCGCAGCGCACCAGGTGTAGTGGCTCCTTGGCCGCCGCCGCCACGGCCGCCGCGCCGCTCTCGCTCAGCGCCTCAAACACGGCGCTGAACGACCGCGCCACCTCCGCGCCGCCGCCGCCACCAGCGCTCCCGTCGGCGCCGGGCGGGACGAAGACGCCGGTGGACGCCGCCGCCAGCGCAGCCAGGGCCGCCGCCTTGGCCTCAGCCGCCGCCGCCGGCGACGCCGCTCCGCCGCGCTGCTGCAGCTGCGAGGAGGAGGAGGAGGAGGAGGAGGTGGCCCACTTGCACGCCACCTCAACGACGACCTCGTCGCCCGGCTGCGGCATGCGCAGCGCACAGCACAGCACGCCACTCCTTTCGTCTTTGGCACACCATCGCCACACCACTCTGCCAGCCCGACGGAAACTCACCAGCTGCGCCAGCAGCGGCGCCACGCCGCCCGCCGCCGCCCGGGCCGGCAGCGCCGCCGCGCCCTGGTGGTGGTGTTGCTGCTCGGCGGCGAGCGCCTCCTCCGCCGCCTGGTCGAGCCAGGTGCGGCACAGCGCCCAGCACTGGTCGCGCCAGGAAGGGCAGAGCGGCAGCAGCGAGGGCAGGTGCGAGGCCTGGAGGCCGTACAGCGCCGCCTCGTACTGGCCGCCTGCAGGGGCAGGGAGGCGCGCGGCACACGCCAGCGAGGGTGAGCGCGCGCGCGGTCGCCATCGCTGCCTGGCGCAGCTTCGGCCGCCCCTGGCAGGAAGATGGTGTGTGCGGGCGCGGACGCCGGAGTCCGCCAAGTGGGCCCGACGGGCGAGGGCAAGGGCAGGGGCAGCCGCCTTTGTCCTCGTCGTCCTCACCCGCCGTGTGGTTGCTGCGCGACGCCTGCAGCGCCACCTGCAGGCAGCTCCACTTCCACAGCGCGCGCGGCGCGGCGGGGCCGCCCAGCTCCACCTCTGCCGCCAGCTCCTCCACCTGACGGCGGGCACAGCAGGCGACGCGCCAACGCGCCTGGCGAAACGCGCTGGGCTTGCTTTCCCATGTGTCGTCAAATCCTTTGCCCCGCCCTTTCCCGCGTACCTGCACCTCTGGCGAGCTCTCCTCCTCCAGGCGCGCCGCCGCCACGCCCACCGGCAGCGGGCCCCACTCGCCCGCGGGGCCGCCCAGCGACGCCGCGCGCCAGGGCTGCCCGCAGGCGCGGCACAGCGCCCGCGCGTCGGCGTGCCGCCCTGCGCACCACTCGCACCAAGCGCCCGTGAGCCGCACGCGCTCATACTCGCCGAGGTGTGAAGGCACTGGGCCTGCCGCACCTGCGCCCTCGCACGCGCTCCTCACCTGAGCGCACCAGCTGCCAGCAGCGGGCCAGCAGCCGCTCCTCGGCCGCCTGGTTGTCGGGGTGCAGGCCCGCCGCCTGCCGCCCGGGTGCGTCGGGGTCCAGCTCACTCACCAGCCCACCTGCCACACACACACACACACACACACTCACGCCAGGTCTGAGGCGCAGGCTCCTGCCGCACAAAACGCGATGCGTGGCATCGCTGCAAACGCGCCTGGAAGCACCTCCCAAGCTCCGTGCCGCGCTCACCCGCGCCCAGCCTCTGCTTGGTCTCGAGCCACACGCCCTCGTGCTGAGCGAAGCGCGGCGCCGGGGCGCCGCCGCCCGCCGCCGAGCCCTCCCCCAGGAGCGCGTCCTCGGCTAGGCTCTCGAGCCACGACACCACGGCTGCACACCTGCACGCACCCACGCCAGCCCACCAGCAACACCACCGCGAGCAGCACGCGTGACGCTCCGGTGACGCCAGCTGCGAACGAGAAGCCCGCCGCATGCTGGCTGGGACTCAGCAAGACAGCAGTTGTGTGGGTGAGCACCCAGAGCAAGGAAAGGCGCACACGGTTGGAGTGCGTTTGGCGCCCAGCGAGAGGAGGCGCACGCGTACCGGGTGAGGGTGGGGTCCTGCGACACGGCGTCCGCAAGCATTTGCCGGGCCGTGCGCTTGCCGCCGCCGCCCACCACCTCCTGCCCGCCCGTCCCGCACGGAGGCTGCTCGTTGCAGAAGAGGCACCACACCAGGTGCCACGTGGCCGTCTGCGCGCAGCGGCGCATGCGAGGCGCGATGGCCTTCCGTCAGCGCCAGGCAGGTGCGGCGCGTACCTCTGCTCCTGCTGCGCGTGCGCCCAGGCGCTGCCCACCAACCTGAGCTTCGAGCTCCTGGGCCAGAGCCTGAAGGTGCATGTAGCGCACAGGCTTGTGCAAGGCCTGCTGCGCCTCGCGCCTGCACGTGCCGCGAGCAGCCCGTCATCCCGTCACCCCAGCCGTTCAAGACGGCGCATAGCAGGCAACCTCGCGCGCCCTGAAGCGTGCGCGTCCCGGGACACGCAGCCAAGCTTCAATGGCTGTGAGCACTGCACTGCCGGCAAGCAAGCACTCGTCCCTGAGCGCACCAGAGCTGTTGCGCCCGCTGCTGGCATAGCATCTCCAGGCCGCCCAGCGCGTCCTTGGCGTCCGCCTCATCGGACAGCAGCCCGCCGAGGATGGAGGCGTACTCGTCCTCCAGGCTCACCACGCCGTCTGGCACGGCGGGCGCTGCGCCGGCGGCCCCCTCAGCCGCTGCCGCTGCTGCTCCTTGCGCTGCTGGAGGGAAGATAGCTGTGCCAGCGGTCAGGGAGAACGGAACGATGGAGCCCCGGGCTGCTGATGGCTGCGGCAGGGGCGATCCAAAGGTCGAGAGGAGCAACGGCGAGACCAGGCCCGCCGTGGCGGGGGTGGCCGGCCCCTGCCAGGTGCTGAACATGATGCTGATCGCCTGCCAATCGTCCGCAGTGCTCGTTCAGCGCATCGCTCGTGTAGTGCTGCTCTCTGTGTTCAAGTTTGTGCGATCTAGCCGCGTCGGCGCGCGGAGGAACGAGCTCGACGCGACCGATGCATCTGCTCACGCTGTGGGAGCAGAAGCGATCCCTGGGTCACGCTCGAGAGCACGCTGCTTTCTCTGGAGGTTGAAGGATGCGAAGGGCTTGCGGGTGGAGCACGCTGAACGAGCACAAGCGACACGCGCAGCGCCACCCTGCACGCACAGTCGACAGGCACATCATGTCCGACGCTCCTCGGTGGGAGTCGCTGCCGCCCGCAGCGCTGGCTCGGCTCGGGAGCTGCGCGAGGAGCGTGTGTCGCGCTTGGGCGCACGCGTTCGCCACAGCCGCAGCGCCGCAGCGCACCACCATGGACCTCGAGGCGCACGCCTGCATCAGCACCGTGGCCCAGCTGCCCGTCTGGGCCCAGCCGTCCGTGCGCACAGTGCAGCTGCTGGTCGGCGCACCCCCCAGCGGCCCTGCCTCGCCTGCGCGCGTGGGCGACCACTTTGGTGCGGCTGCGTGGCACTGCGGCCACTCCATCCCCTCAGACATGCGCGCAGCGTGTCACCACCCGCGCCTCTCTGCTGCCTGTCCCTCCTCCTCTGGCACGCAGGGCCCGGTGACTCGCGCGACCTCATGCACGGCTTGGCGGCCCTGGGCCTCGCGTTCCAGCCCACCGCGCCCGCCGCCGCCGCCACCGCCACGCCCCCTCCCGTCCCCAGCGCCAGCGACGCGCCTCCCGCCCCGTCGGACGCCGCTGCGCCTCCCCACGACGCGGCCATGGCGAGCGCTGCCATCCCCAACTTGGCGGCGGTGCCGCCGACGCGCGTGCTGGTGCTGGCGCTGCGGGGCCTGGCGGCGCCCGAGCGGCAGGTGGCGGCGGCGCTGCTGGGCTGCGCGGGCCTGCTCGACACCTGGCCTCAGGTGCGCTCCCACTGGCTGCTGGCACGCGCCGCACTCCCCAGGAGCAATGAGGCGCGGCACGGCTTGGACTGCTTCAAGTCGGTACTCGGTGCCGCGAGCGCCTGCCGGCGCAGGTCGAGGTGCTGACGTGGCCCTACCCGTCGGCGCTCCCGCACACCCTCACGCACCTGCGCGGCGCTCCGTCGAACCAGCGTCCCAGCGCCCACGTGGCGGAGCGCCTCCTGCTGTGCCCGCCGCGCCCCGCATGCCCCACCCGCCGCCCCCCTTTGGCCCCGCCCCCCAGCGGCCCCCTGGGCCACCTCAGCCCCCTGGACGGCAGCCTGGGCGCGCACCTGACCGTGTGTCAGCTCAGCACCGGCTGCGCTCCCCTCGCGGCGCCTGCCAGCGCTCACCAGAGCCCCCCTGCAGGCGAGGCTGCCATGGAAGAGGGTGAGGCGGGGCCGGGCGCCACCACCAGCCTTGATCACACCGCTGCAGCCGCGCCGCCGCCTCACGACGAGGCCGCCGCACCCGGCTGCTCCGCGGCGCCCCAGCTGCGCTTCCCGCACCTGCACACCCTTGGCCTGGCGCTGCCTGACGCCGTCGAGGACCCAGGCGGCGCGAGCGTGGCAGGGCCCTCACACCAGCAGCAGGAGGGTGGACTGGCGGCGGCCAAAGGCGCCATGACGGAGGAGGGCGCGGCGGCCGTGGAGGCGGAGGGCTGGCGCCGCTTGCTGCTGCACGGCGAGCTGCCGAGCCTGCAGTCGCTGGCGCTCCACACGGGAGGACAGGTGGTGGCGCTGCCCGCCAGGGCACTTGCGCGGCACGGGCGCACGCTGGGCGCGCTGGCCGTCACTGGCGCGGGCCTGGCGCTGCTGCCGGAGCTTCACGAGGAGGACGAGGCGCTGCGCGGCGTGGCGAGTGCCCCTGCGCGGCGCGAGCGTGGGCGTTGAGCAACAGGCGCTCGCGTCGCTCTCGCGCCTGACTTCGCTGCGCTGGGACGGCGTCGCCGTCCTGAGCGGCCTCGGCGCGCGGAAGGCCTCGGTGCCCCTGCGCGACCTGTCAGTGCTGGCTCCGCTGGGCTCCTCGCTCCGCCACCTGAGCCTCGGCGTGCCCTTCGGCGGCTCCTCGCCCTCGCCACAGCTGCCTCGGCTGCCGGTGCTGGCCCGCGTCACGATGCGCCTGCTGCTCGACCCGGGCGGCGGAGGGCAGCAGGAGCGCCAGGCCGCCGCGCCCCTGGACCTGCGGCCGCTCCTGGCGGGTTTGGTCGGCGGCGACGGCATCAGCAGCAGCCTGTCGCACCTGTCCGTGCAGCTGGTGGGTGGCGCGTCGTCCTCCCCTGACCACACGGCGTGGACGCAAGCGCCCCTGCTGCCGCTGCTGCCGGCGGGCGTGGCCTCCTCGCTGCGCAGCCTGACGGTGGCGGGCGGTGGCGAGCCCCCTCCTCCGGCGCCGCCGCAGCACGGCGCCTCGCATGCGCTCCAGGTGGCTCTCCCGGCGCTGCGGCGCCTGGCCGCGGACGCGCCGCACCTTCAGCAGCTGCGCCTGCTGTGGACGGCGAGCGAGGGCGCCTCGCCGGGCCCCATGGCTGACCAGGCGGGTGCGGAGCCCCCTTGGGCGGGGTGCGCGCCACCAGCTGGCAGCGCCATCACGCTGGCCGACCAGGCGCAGCCGTCGCTGGGGGGCCCGGCGCATGCGCAGGGCTTGCGGGGCGTGACGGCGTGCAGGCAGGGGGTGGGTGGGGGTGACGCTGCATGGGCGGCGGAGGAGGCGGTGGAACTGGACGACGACCCGCGCGCGCTGGAGGCGCAGGACGGCGGCGGTGGGCGCGTTTCGATGACGGAAGTGGACGGCGTGATGTGGGCCGTGTGCGGCATGTGAGGGTTGCAGGCTGTGCAAAGCGCGAGGTGTTGTTTGGCCCATTCCGGGCGGCCAGGCGGGCTCCAAGGTCGCAGTGAAGTCCAAGGGGTGCAGGACAGGCACAGGGCAGCAGACAGCGCATGGCGGCGCCACACCGACACGGCGCCTAGCGCGGCGGCAGGTTGGCCGGCAGCCAGCCGCTTGAGACGGCGTAGGGGGAGGGGTTGACGCCCAGCAGCGACATCTCCTGGTAGTGCGCGCACCAGTCGCTGAGGAAGGCGCCGTGGTTGCCGGCGTAGCGCGTCACCAGCGCCGCCAGGTCGGCGTTGCCGCCGCGCAGCAGCTGGTTGTCCGACTTGAACCAGCCCGGGGAGGGGATGTCCTGGCTGCCCTGGGGCGGCGGCAGCAGGCCGTCGTAGTAGTGTCCGTCAAACGAGGTGGGCGTGCTTGTCATGGGGCCCTGTGCACCGGGCGGACGTGCGGCGCAGGCGTCAAACGATGAACCAAACGCATTCACGATCCTGGCTGCTTTGCCTCCTCCAACCGCGCGCAGCAGCATAACAACTGCACTCACGATTCCGCGCGAGCAGGCTCCCTGCGGCGAGGCACGCGCGTTGCCGATGCTGTGCGCGCCGCTGAGCACGACCAGCGAGGCGGTGGGGTTGGCAAAGCCGTTGGCGGTGAACGCGGCCAGCAGCTGCGCCGCCGTGTCACAGGGGCTGGACAGCCGCCACCAGGCGTCCCTGCTGCCGCTGTCGGTGCGGCCCATGAGCAGGTTGCAGGCGGGTCCACCCGACTTGTAGACGGCCACGGCGCCGGTGACCTGGATGATGTCGGCCACGGACGTCTGGCTGCAGCCGGCGACGGAGCGGACCTGCGCCGTGATGTCGATGGTGGCGTTGGCGCACAGGCCCAGGCCTGCGCTCGCGGGGGCGTCGAGCTCGTTCATGATGCTGCCGTTGGCGCTGCGCGGGTAGGGCCAAGAGGGGTGCAGGGCAGGGGGATTGCACTGGCTGGCGTTGCGGCGGGCGCACCGTCTCGCTGGGCTCGATGGAAAGGAGAGGATGGAGGGGTGAGGGGGCTACCCACCCGCCGTCGTCCGAGGCGGTCGCGTAGGTGCCGGCGTCGTGGAAGGCCATCCTCAGGCAGTTGGGCACCTCGGGCCCGCGGAGGCGCTGGTTGGCCACGCGCCAGATGTTGCTCAGGCAGTTGCGGGCCGTCTGCGGAAAGAGCACGCGTGCGGGAGGGAGGAGGCGGATCGCGGCGCGGGTCTGGACGAGGGAAGGGGAAGGGCCACAGCTTGAGTTGGATGCCACTCACCGCCTCAGAGCCATAGATTGCGTTGATGCTGAGCTGCGTCTTGGCCCTGCGCGTGGGCGGCCGTGTGAGGCGGTACTTGGTCAAAGTCGCAGTTGACGGCAGGCGGCAGGACGCGCGCACGACTGGGCAAGAGACGGCCCGCGCCCGCGCACCTGACGGGGCAGGGCGCCAGGAAGGCGACGACCACGGCCACGAGCACCAGAGCCAGCGCTGCGAAGGCGCCGGGGCGCCGGGGGGAAGCGCTCATGTTTTTGAGGGCGGTGCTGGGGCACGAGAACGGCGCGAGGACTTCGCGAGAGCTC
>VFQP010002554.1_pt1 | contig 20027 bp, 22 predicted proteins | sample 3512351 | NCBI WGS metagenome assembly VFQP01 (sample SAMN10412372, study PRJNA504923) | tailings metagenome | isolation source: Relicate 1 Philex TSF1 revegetated site | place: Philippines: Tuba, Benguet | collected 2017-08-29
GGCGGCGCGCGTTGGCCTCGCTCATGTCCTGCAGCTGGCGCGTGAGCGTGTCGCCGAGCGCGCCGCGCAGCTGCACGAGCTGCTGCGCGAAGGCATCGAGCTGGGCGTTCTGCGTGCGCGTGGTCTCGGCCGATTGCGCGGTGATCGAGGCCTGGAAGCGGCTCAGGCCTTCGAGCTGTTCCTGGCGCGCGTTGCGCGCGTTGTCGGTCACCTCGCGGCGCAACTCGCCTTCCACGTGGTCCACGCGCTGGGCGATCTGCTGCAGCTGCGCGAGCACCGCCTGGCGGTGCGCGAGTTCGTCGGCCGTGGGCAGGGGTTCGGGCCCGGGCGCGGGCTTGCGCAGCGCCAGCACGAGCTGCAGCCCCACGCCCACCAGCGCGAGCACCAGCAACGCCACGAGCAAGGCGGTGTCCATCAGGCGCGCGCCCCCTTGCCGATGATCTCGGCATTGAGCGGCGTGCGCGGCTGGCCCTTCACGAGGTAGTCGATCAGGTTGTCGGCCGCGAGCATGGCCATGGCGCGGCGCGTCTGGATGGTGGCGCTCGCGATGTGCGGCGTGAGCACCACGTTGGGCACGGTGAGCAGATCGGGGTGCACCCGGGGCTCGCCCTCGAACACGTCGAGGCCGGCCGCGGCGATGCGGCGTTCCTTCAGGGCCTGTGCGAGCGCAGCGTCGTCGACGATGCCGCCGCGCGCGATGTTGATCAGCGTGGCCGTGGGCTTCATCTGCGCGATCTCGGCCGCGCCGATGGCGTGGTGGCTGCTGGCGCTGTAGGGCAGCACCAGGATGAGGTGATCGGCCTCGCGCAGCAGCGTGGCCTTGTCCACGTAGGTGGCCTTGCACGCGGCCTCGGTGGCGGCGTCCAGGCGCGAGCGGTTGTGGTAGATCACCTTCATGCCGAAGCCCAGCGCGCCGCGGCGCGCGATGGCCTGGCCGATGCGGCCCATGCCCAGGATGCCCAGCGTGCTGCCGTGCACCTCGGCGCCGGCGAACATGTCGAGCGCCCAGCGGTTCCACTGGCCCGCGCGCAGGAAGTGTTCGCTCTCGGTGAGGCGGCGCGCCGTGGCCATGAGCAGCGCAAAGCCGAAGTCGGCCGTGGTCTCGGTGAGCACGTCGGGCGTGTTGGTGGCCACCACGCCGGCGGCGCTCAGCGCGGGCACGTCGAAGTTGTTGTAGCCCACCGCGATGTTGGCCACGATGCGCAGCGCGGGGCAGGCCGCGGCCACCGCGCCGTCGATGCGCTCGCTGCCCGTGGTCATGGCGCCCACCTTGCCCTGCAGCCGTTCGATGAGCTGGTCCGGCGTGAGCACGCCATCGGTGTCGTTGTGGTCGACCTCGAAATGCGGTCGCAGATGTTCCACCACGTCGGGGAAGATCTTGCGGCTCACGAGGATGGCGGGCTTGGCGGCCATGCGGATGTCTCCTTGTTGGGGTTGTGTCAGACGAACCAGATCCAGGTCATGAGCGCGAACAGCGGCACCAGGATGCCCACCGACCAGGCCATGTAGCCGAAGAAGCTGGGCATCTTCACGCCGCGGTCTTCGGCGATCGCCTTGACCATGAGGTTGGGGGCGTTGCCGATGTAGGTGTTGGCGCCCATGAACACCGCGCCCGCCGAGATCGCGATCAGCGTGGGCGCGAGCGCGTTCATGAGCACCTGCGGATCACCGCCCGCGGTGTTGAAGAACACCAGGTAGGTGGGCGCGTTGTCGAGGAACGAGCTCAGCGCGCCCGTGGCCCAGAAGTACATGGCGTTGTTGGGCGAGCCGTCGGGCAGCGTCACCGCGCGGATCACCGCGGCGAAGGGGCCGTCCACACCGGCCTTGAGCATGGCGATCACCGGGATGATGGTGAGGAAGATGGCGGCGAACAGCTTGGCCACTTCCTGCATGGGCGCCCAGTTGAACTGGTTGTTCTCGTGTGCGCTCGCGGGCGTGAGGCGCAGCGACAGCAGGGTCACGATGATCAGGCCGACGTCGCGCACGATGCCGGGCAGGCCCACCTCGGTGCCCGCGATGTTGAACGCCACCGGCGACTTCCAGAGGCCGCTCATGAGCACCAGCGCCACCACCACGCCGAGCAGCGCGAAGTTCACGCCGCCCTCGAAGCCCAGGCGCGGCGTGTCGGGCGTGGGATCGACCGGGCGGATCTCTTCGCGCCGGTGGTAGTACCACCAGTCGATCGCGTAGAACAGCGCGAGCAGCACGCCGATCAGGAAGCCGGTCTTGGCCCACATGTGGACCACGGTCCAGAAGAAGTCGACGCCCTTGAGGAAGCCCAGGAACAGCGGCGGATCGCCCAGCGGCGTGAGCGCGCCGCCGGCGTTGGAGACGATGAAGATGAAGAACACCACCACGTGCACCTGGTGCTTGCGGTTGTCGTTGGCGCGGATCAGCGGGCGGATCAGCAGCATGGAGGCGCCCGTGGTGCCCATGAAGCTCGCGAGCACCGCGCCGATCGCGAGGATGGCGGTGTTCAGGCCGGGGCTGCCGTGCAGGTTGCCGCGCACGTAGATGCCGCCGGCCACCGTGAACAGCGCGGTGAGCAGGATGATGAACGGGATGTACTCGGCCAGCGCCGCGTGCACCACGGCCGCGCCGGTGGCGCCGGCGCCGAAGGTGGCCGCGAAGGGCAGCAGGAAGGCCAGCGCCCAGGCCGCCGACACCTTGCCGAAGTGGTGGTGCCAGAACACCGGCGCCACCAGCGGCATGAGCGCGATCGACAGCAGCACGCCCGCAAATGGCAGGCCCCACCAGGCCGAGAGCTGGCTGCCGTCGAGATCGGCAGCAAAAGCCAGGCCGGGCAGCAAGGCCCCGGCCAGCAGGGCCATTGCCCTGGGCATCCCGTGTGTCATCGGCAACTCCGGATCAGACGGCCAGCAGGTCGACTTCGAACAGCAGCGTGGCATTGGGCGGGATCACACCGCCCGCGCCACGCGCGCCGTAACCGAGTTCGGCCGGGATCACGAGGCGGCGCGTGCCGCCCACCTTCATGCCCTGCACGCCTTCGTCCCAGCCCTTGATGACATGGCCCATGCCCAGCGGGAATTCGAAGGGCTGGCCGCGGTCCTTGCTCGAATCGAACTTGCGGCCGGCCACGCCGTCCTGGTAGAGCCAGCCGGTGTAGTGCACCTGCACGGGGCGTCCGGCGCGGGCTTCGTCGCCCTGGCCGACCACGGTGTCTTCGTATTGCAGGCCGCTGGGGGTGGTGATCATCGGGAGTCTCCTGTGATGGGGATGAGTGAGGTTCAGCCGAGCCACTGCGTGAACGCAGACACGGGCTCGCGCGGGGTGTGAAAGCCGTTGACCGGCGCGTCGGGATCGGCATAGCCCAGGGCCATGCCGCAGACCAGCATTTCGTCGGGGCCGGCGCCGATCAGGGGCAGGATGATCTTGGCAAAGCCGTTCCAGGCCGCCTGCGGGCAGGTGTGCAAGCCCTGGCCGCGCGCGGCCACCATGATGTTCTGCAGGAACATGCCGTAGTCGACCAGCGAGCCGCGGCCCATGGCGCGGTCGAGCGTGAACATCAGGCCCACGGGCGCGTCGAACAGACGGAAGTTGCGCTGGTGCTGCGCGTGCATCTTGTCCTTCTCGCCCTTCTGGATGCCCAGCAGGCCGTACAGCCCCCAGCCGTTCTCGCGCCGGCGGTCGATGTAGGGGCTGATCCACTTCTCGGGGTAGTAGTCGTATTCCTCGCGGTACTCGGCGGCCAGCGCCGGGTTGGCGTAGATGGCGTCGTGCGCGGCCACCACCTGGTTCACCAGCTCGTCGCGCACCGCGTTCTGCAGCACGTAGACCTTCCAGGGCTGGGTGTTGGTGCCCGAGGGCGCGCGGCGCGCCACGTCAAGGATGTGCTCGATGGTCTCGCGCGGCACCGGCGTGGGCAGGAAGGCGCGCGCCGACATGCGCGTGGTGATGGCGGCGTCCACGCTCGCGGGGTCGATCACGGTCTCGGCCAGGTTCATCGCAGGGTCTCCAGGGTGTGTTTGAGGGCGGCCGGCAGGGGCACGGGCCGGCGCGTCTCCCGGTCCACGTACACGTGCACGAAGTGACCGTGGGCGGCCGTGGTCTCGGCGCCGTCGGCGAACAGGCCGACTTCGTAGCGCACACTGGAACTGCCCAGGTGCGCCACGCGCACGCCGGCCCACACGGTTTGCGGGAAGGCCAGCGGTGCGAAGTAATGGCACTGCGTCTCGACCACCAGGCCGATGACGCCGCCGGTGTGGATGTCGAGCGCACCGGCTTCGATCAGGTGCGCGTTGACGGCGGTGTCGAACCAGCTGTAGTAGACGACGTTGTTGACGTGCCCGTAGACGTCGTTGTCGGCCCAGCGCGTGGAGATGGCGCGGAACGCGCGGAAGTCGCTGCGGGGCCGCGGGGTCGGGCGAGGGGCCGGGGCGTTCGCGGTCATGGGCGGGCATTGTGCCAGCGCATGCCGGCGGGGGTTGTCGCCGACCGCACCGCTTGCGCCTGCCAGCGCCGCTCGTGCTCGAGCGCGACGCGGTAGGTGTTGACCTGCACCTGCACCGTGGCCTCCAGGTCGTGGCCGTAACCGCCGCCCATGGCGAACACCAGCGGCAGGCCGCGCCGCGCGGCCCAGCCCATCACGCGACGGTCGCGCGCCTCCAGGCCGTCGAAACTCAGCTTGAGGCGGCCGAGCCGGTCGCCTTCGTGCGGATCGGCCCCCGCGAGGTACAGCACCAGGCCGGGCTCGAAGCGCCGTTCGAGCTCGTCGAGCGCGAGGTCGAGCGCGTGAAGGTACTCGTCGTCGCGCGCGCCGTCGGGCAGCTCCACGTCGAGGTCGCTGGGTTCCTTGCGGAACGGAAAATTCTTGGCGCCGTGCAGCGAGAGCGTGAACACGCTGGCGTCGTTGGCGAAGATGCGTGCCGTGCCATTGCCCTGGTGCACGTCGAGGTCCACGATGGCCACCTGCAGCGGCGCACGCGGGCCGTGGCGCCGCAGGTGTTCGGCCTGCATCAGGCGCGCGGCCACCGCGAAATCGTTGAACACGCAGAAGCCGCCGCCCTTGTCGGCATAGGCGTGGTGCGTGCCGCCCGCGAGGTTGGCCGCCAACCCGCCGCCCTGCGCCATCACGCGCCGCGCGGCCTGCAGGGTCGCGCCCACCGAACGTCGCGCGCGCTCGGCCATCGCCGGGCTCCAGGGAAAGCCGATCTCGCGTTGCAGTGCCGGGGCCAGCGTGCCGTGCGCGATCGCGTCGATGTAGGCCGGCGTGTGCACCAGCGCCAGCTCGCCGTCGGAGGCCGGCAGGGCCTCGTGAAGGGCCACGTCGGGCAGCTCGGTCGCCAGCCGCTCGCGCAGCCGGGCGTACTTGGCCATGGGGAAGCGGTGCCCGCTGGGCAGGGGCAACACGAAATGGTCGGCGTAGAAGGCGTGCACGGTGGGGCTGTCGCAGGGCGCGCGCATTGTGGCCGGGCCCCGATGCCGCAGCCCGGGCCCGGGATTTAGAACCGCATCCCTAGAATGTTGCAGCGCAACAAAAACCGCTTGCACACGGCCGACCGGTCCCTATAATTCGAGCCATGTTGCAGCGCAGCATAAACGGACGGGAGGGACGCTTGGATCCACAAGCACCAGCGTCCACGCCGCAACCGTGAGTGCCCTCTTCCATCCACCTCTCAAGGAGTACCGACATGCTGACCGCCGAACAACTCATCGCCGCCCAGAAAGCCCAATTCGACACGCTCTTCGGCCTGACCCAGAAGGCGTTCGAAGGCGTCGAGAAGCTCGTTGAACTGAACATCCAGGCCACCAAGGCCGCGCTGTCCGAGTCCGCCAACAACACCCAGGCCCTGCTGAGCGTCAAGGACGCCCAGGAACTGCTGAACCTGCAAGCCAGCCTGGTGCAGCCCCTGGCCGAGAAGTCGGTGGCCTACAGCCGCCACCTGTACGACATCGCCTCGGGCACCGGCGCCGAATTCAGCAAGGCCGCCGAAGCCACCGCCGCCGACGCGCAGAAGAAGTTCATGGCCGTGGTCGACAACGCCTCCAAGAACGCGCCCGCCGGCTCGGAAAGCGCCGTCGCCGTGATGAAGAGCGCCGTGTCCGCCGCCAACAACGCCATCGAATCCGTGCAGAAGGCGGTCAAGCAAGCGACCGAAATGGCCGAAGCCAACTTCAACACCGTCACGGCCACCGCCGTCAACGCCACCAAGACCGCCGCCAAGAAGCGCTGAAAAGCGCGCCTTCGGCGCCGCTGATCGCAGGACTTGACTTCCGGTCGGTTGCCCACAATTGAGTGCAGGCAGTCGACCGTAAGCTCTTTCGCAAGGTCTGCTGCCCCGGTTTTTTTCTGGTTGTCTCCTCGGGTCCCTTTCGAAATTCGATTTCATCGGACCCTTCGAAGCCCCCACCCTGCGGTGGGGGCCTTTTTTTGTGCCTGGCGCCCGGGGTATTGCCCCTGGCGGGCTTCTAAAATCCCCGCTCCCCTGGCCGGCTGGGTCGTCCGACCCACCGGCGCAGGGCAGCCCGTGAGACGCCATGCACCCTGCCGACCCCGCGATTCGGACCTGCGACGTACTGGTGATTGGCGGCGGACCGGCCGGCTCGACCGCGTCGACGCTGCTCGCCCGCCAAGGCCACCAGGTGGTCCTGATCGACAAGGACCACCACCCCCGTTTCCACATTGGCGAGTCGCTGCTGCCCGCCAACATGCCCCTGCTCGACGAACTCGGCGTGGGCGAAGCGGTGCGCGCGATCGGCATGCTCAAGCCGGGCGCCGAGTTCGTCTCGCCGCAGCACAGCCACACCCAGACCTATTACTTCGCCGACGCCTGGGACAAGTCCATGCCCACGGCCTACCAGGTCAAGCGCGCCGACTTCGACCACCTGCTGCTGCGCAACGCGCAGGCCCAAGGCGTGGAGGTGCACGAAGGCACGCGCGCGACCGAGCTCGCCTGGTCCGGCGACCGCCAGCGGCTCGATACCGTCACCAGCGTCGACGCGCAGGGACTGCGCACCGAATGGCGGCCGCGCTTCGTGCTCGATTGCACCGGGCGCGACACCCTGCTCGCGGGCCAGTTGCAGGCCAAGCAGAAGAACCCCGACCACAACAGCGCGGCGATCTACGCCCACTTCCGCGGCGCGCGCCGGCTCAGCGGCCACGACGAGGGCAACATCACCGTGTTCTGGTTCGACCACGGCTGGTTCTGGTTCATCCCGCTGAGCGACGGCGCGACCAGCGTGGGCATGGTCACCTGGCCGTACCACATGAAGACGCGCGGCGAGCGCGGCCTGCAGCAGTTCCTGCTCGACAACATCGCCACTTGCCCCGGGCTGTCCGAGCGGCTGCGTGACGCCGAGATGGTCACGCCCGCCGAGGCCACGGGCAACTACTCGTACACATCGCGCCTGAGCCACGGCGAGGGCTTTCTGCTGCTGGGCGACGCCTACGCCTTCATCGACCCGGTGTTCTCCTCGGGCGTGTGGCTGGCCATGAGCAGTGCGCAGGTGGGCGCACGCACGGTGGACACCTGCCTGCGCGAGCCCGGCAAGGCGCCGGCCGCGCTGCGCGCCTTCGACCGCCACATGCGCCACGGCCCGCGCGCGTTCTCGTGGTTCATCTACCGCATGACCAACCCGACCATGCGCGGCTTCTTCATGTACCCGCGCAACCCCCTGCGCATGAAAGAGGCCCTGTTGTCGGTGCTCGCGGGCGACCTGTTCGGACGCACGCCCATCGGGCCGTCGCTGCTGGCGTTCAAGAGCCTGTACTTCGCCGTCAACCTGGGCAACCCGCTGCGCAGCTGGCGCGCCTGGCGGCAGCGCAAACGCAACATCCGCCCCGGCAGCGCACTGCCCACGGGCTCATGAGGGAACGGCGCACGCGAGCCCGCGCCCACGCCGTGGCATGTCCCCCGGAGCGAAGCCGGTGAGCGGGCTTCACCTGCTGGCCAACGCCCTGCCCGCCGACCCGCGCCACGCACTCGGCGGCGCCGCCGTGCGGGGCGCGCCGGGCGCGCCGGCCTGGCCCGAACAGCGCCTGCACATGGCCCCGGCCGCCGCCGACACCGCCTGGCGCGAGACCTGGTGCGTGGACGATGCCGTGAACGAAGGCCGCGAGCCGGGCCTGCATTGGCGCGCCACGCCCGATCTGCTGTTCGGCCTGATCGAGCTCGACGAGCAACCCGGTCCGGGCCGCGGCGAACGCCTGCGCGCGCTCAGCGAACAGGCCTATGGCCGCCTGTTCGCCCTGCTGCAGGCGCAAGGCATGCCGCACCTGTGGCGGGTCTGGAACTACCTGGCCGAGATCAACCGCGACGACGACGGGCTGGAGCGCTACCGCTGGTTCAACCAGGGCCGTCACGACGCCTACCGCGCTGCGGGCGCGGCCACCGAACACCTGGTGCCCGCGGCCAGCGCGCTGGGCTGCACCGGCGGACCGCTGTCCATCGCCTTCATGGCGGGCCGCACGGCGCCCTGCCCGATCGAGAACCCGCGCCAGATCAGCGCCTTCCACTACCCGGCGCAATACGGCCCGCGCCCGCCGGTGTTCGCGCGCGCCGCCCTGGCCTGGCACGGCTCGCGCGAGCTGTTGTTCATCTCGGGCACGGCCAGCATCGTGGGCCACGAAAGCGTGCACCCGGGTGACGTGTCCGCCCAGTGCGAGGAGACGGCGCGCAACATCCACGCCGTGCTGGGCGCGGCGCGCCGCCACAGCCGCTGCGGCGGCGTCGGGCCCGACAGCCTGGTGCACCGCGCCTACGTGCGCCACGCCGCGCACATGGATGCGGTGCGCGGTGCACTGCAACGCCACCTGGGCGGCGCCCGCCTCACGCTGCTGCAGGCCGATGTGTGCCGCACCGAATTGCTGGTCGAGGTCGAATCGCTGGCCATCGCACCGGTGGCGGGCGCATGAAGATCCTGCACGCGCTGCGCGAGCACCTGGCCATGGTCACGGGCCTGGGCCTGCTCGCCCTGCTCTGCCTGAGCTGGTTCCCGCTGGCCATGGTGCTGTACCGCGTGTTGCCGCGGCGCTGGGGCCAGCCGCTGGGGCGGCGTGTGGCCACCTTCACGTTCCGTTTCTACCTGTTCGCGCTCGAGCGCCTGTGCGGCTGCCGCTTTGACCTCAGCGCGCTCGAGCAACTGCCGCGCGAGGGCCCGATGATCATCGTGGCCAACCACCCGAGCCTGCTCGACGCGGTGCTGCTGATCTCGCGCCTGCCCGATGCGGTCTGCATCATGAAGGCCGGCCTGATGGACAACCCCATGTTCGGCGCGGCGGCCCGGCTCGCGCGCTACATCCGCAACGACAACCTGCTCAACGTGGTGCTGCGCTGCCGCCGCGTGCTCAACGAAGGCGGCCAGGTGGTGCTGTTCCCGGAAGGCACGCGCACCACGCGCTGGCCGGTGAACCCGCTGCTGCCCTCGATCGGCCTGCTCGCGCAGCGCACGCGCGCCACGGTGCAGACGGTGCTGATCGAGTTCTCCTCGCCCTACCTCGGGAAACAATGGCCGCTGTGGCGCCGCCCCTCGCTGCCGCTGGTGGTGCGGGTGCGCCTGGGCCGGCGTTTCGAGCCGCCCGACGACGCGTGCGGTTTCAATCAGGCACTGCAGCAACATTTCGACGACGAATTGCGGGCCGGACCGCACACCGCCGCGTGACATGCTCCGCCCCATGCCCCAGACGCCCGCAATGCCCCACACGTCCCGCACCCACCTCGTCCTGATCCCCAGCTACAACCCCGGCGAGCTGCTCGCCGCCACGGTGCGCGCGGCGCGCGCGCAATGGGCGCCCGTGTGGGTGGTGGTCGACGGCAGCACCGACCACTCCACCGCCGCCGTGCAGGCCATGGCCGAACAAGACCCGCAGCTGCGCGTGATCGTGCTGCCGCACAACCAGGGCAAGGGCGCGGCGGTGCTCGCGGGCCTGCAGGCCGCGGCCGCCGAAGGCTTCACGCACGCGCTCACCATGGACGCCGACGGCCAGCACCCGGCCGAGCTCATCCCCACGTTCATGGCCACCTCCGCGGCCGCACCCGAGGCCATGGTGCTGGGCAAACCGGTGTTCGGCCCCGAGGCGCCCGCGCTGCGCGTGCAGGGCCGGCGCGTGTCCAACGCCTGGGCCAACCTGGAAACCCTGGGCATGGGCGTGGGCGATTCGCTCTACGGCTTTCGCGTGTACCCGATCGCGGCGCTGGTGCGCGTGATGCAGGGCACGCGCTTCATGCGCCGCTTCGATTTCGACCCCGAGGCCGTGGTGCGGCTGTGCTGGGCCGGCGTGCGGCCCATCAACGTGGACGCGCCGGTGCGCTACCTGCAGCCCGACGAGGGCGGTGTGTCGCACTTCAAATACCTGCGCGACAACGCCCTGCTCAGTTGGATGCACACCCGCCTGTTCACGGGCTTCGTGCTGCGGTTGCCGCTGCTGCTGGCGCGCCGGCTCAGGCCATCGCGCCGTTGATGCCGATCACCTGGCCGCTGATGTAGCCCGCCGCGTCGCTGGCCAGGAAGGCCACGAGCGCGGCCACCTCGTCGGCGCGGCCCGCGCGCTGCATGGGCACGAGCTGCTTGATGGCGTTGGCGTCGAAGGCCTCGGTGGCCATGCCCGTGTCCACGATGCCCGGCGCCACCGCGTTCACCGTGATGCCGCGCGAAGCCACTTCGAGCGCGAGCGAGCGCCCCGCCGCGTGCAGCGCGGCCTTGGCCGCCGCGTAGTTGGCCTGGCCGCGGTTGCCCATCACGCCCGAGACCGAGCTGATGTTGATCACGCGGCCCCAGCGCGTGCGGATCATGGGCAGCAGCAGCGGCTGCGTGACGTTGAAGAAGCCATTGAGCGAGACGTCGATCACGCGGTCCCATTGCTCGCCGCGCATGCCGGCGAGCACCGCGTCGTCGTGGATGCCCGCGTTGTTCACCAGCACCTGCACCGGCCCGGCCTCGACCACCGCGGCCAGCGCCTGCGCGCAGGCCTCGCGGTCGGTGACGTCGAAGCGCAGGGCCTCGGCGCTGCCGCCGGCGTCGCGCAGGCGCTGCGCGAGCGCCTCGGCGCGTTCCAGGCCCTGGTTGGCGTGGATCAGCACATGAAAGCCGTCTTGCGCCAGGCGCTGCGCGATGGCCGCGCCCAGGCCGCCGCTGCCGCCCGTGACCAGCGCGCGCTTCATGCCGCCCCCCCGGTCACGGCCGCGGCATCGAGCACCGCGGCCGCGCGGCCGTCGGCCAGGGCGCCGCGCGCGCCCTCGACGCGGAACTGGTAGAGCACGCTGCCGCCGTCGCCCGACAGGCGTTCGGCGCGGATGCGCAGCGGCGCGTCGGCGGCCTCGATCGTGTCGCGGTGCAACTGCACGCCACGCACGCTCGCGAGGTAGCCGGCCTTGGGCGCGTCGTCACGGCCCGCGAGCAGCGTGCCGTGCACCGCCATGGCCTGGGCCGCGTACTCCACCGCGTGCACGGCCGACAGCGCGCCTTCGTGGCGCAGCGGGTGGGTGTCGCCGGGGTCGGGCCAGGCTTCGCACTCGATGGCCGACGCGGACCAGTGCAGCACGCGGTCGAGCAGGCACATGCGGCCCTGGTGGGGGATGCGGCGCGCGATCGCGTCGCGCTCGAGGGTGGCGTCAGGGCTCATGGGTCAACGCGGGGTGAAGCGCAGCTGCAGGTGCTGCGGCGCGAGGTATTCGACGGTGGCCGGCGCGGTGTCGCCGCGGGCGATGCGTTCGAGCAGGGGCAGCGCGCGCAGCGAGGGGAAGGCGGCGCGCAGGCCCTCCAGGCCCGGGTCGGCCATGGCGTCGGCGGCGCCGCGCACCAGCGCGGTCTGCACCTGGCCCAGGCTGTGCGCGCGCGGCGCGCGGCCCAGCCACAGCGCCAGGCCCGCGGCGTCGGGCAAGGGGCGGCAGGCGTGCAGCGGCTCGGGGTACTCGCTGTCGTAGGCCACAAGCAGCACCTCGTCTTCGGTCTGGAGCTGGCCGAGCGCGTCGAGCCAGCCCGCGCCGAAGCTCGCGTCGTGCGCGCAGAGCACCTGGCTGGGCGCCATCGAGCGCGTGGCGATGCCCCAGTAGCCCGCGGCCGCGTTGTGCACCGAGTTGTGGAAGCGCGTGGGCGAGATCGCACGGTCTTCGCCCGCGAGCTGTTCGCACAGCGCATGGCAGTTGTGGCCGTCGGCGCCCGAAGCGGTGAACACGGTGGCGATGTCGGCCGGGTCCTGGCCGTCGAGCGCCTGCAGGCCGAGCGCGAGCGCCACGCGCACCACGCGGCTGGCACGCCGGCGCTCGGCCGCGGGCAGGCGATCGGCTGGCGGCAGCACGGTGGGCGCGTTCACCCATGCGGCTTCGCCGCGCAGCACGGTGCGCGCCTGCGTCCAATGATCGAGACCCGGCGCGATCAGCCCGATGCCGTGCAGCCAGAGGGAGGGCAGGCTCATGCGCTTCCCCTGCTGAAGACCAGGCTCGCGTTGCTGCCGCCGAAGCCGAAGGAATTCGACAGCACGTGGCGCATGCCGGGCAGCGCGCTGCCCTCGCGGCGGTAATCGATGTCGATCGCGGGGTCGACCGCCTCGGTGCCCGGGCTGCCGGGCAGCCAGCCCTCGGCCAGCGCGATGGCGCAGACCACGGCTTCGAGCGCACCCGCCGCGCCCAGCGTGTGGCCGGTGGCGCCCTTGGTCGACGAGCAGGGCACGCCGCGGCCGAACAGCGCGGCCACGGCCAGGCCCTCGGCCGCGTCGTTGGCGGGCGTGGCCGTGCCGTGCAGATTGATGTAGTCGATGTCGCCCGGCTGCAGGCCCGCGCTGCGCAGCGCCGCGGCCATGGCGCGCTGCGCGCCCAGGCCCTCGGGGTGCGGCGCCGACATGTGGTGCGCGTCGCTCGACTCGCCCACGCCCAGCAGGCGCAGGGGCGCGGGTGCCTGGCCCGGCTCGAGCAGCGCGAAGGCCGCGGCCTCGCCGATGGAGATGCCGTCGCGCGCGGCATCGCCCGGGCGGCAGGGTTGCGGCGAGGTGAGCTGCAGCGAGGCGAAGCCGTAGAGCGTGGTCAGGCACAAGGAATCGACGCCGCCCACCACGGCGGCGTCGATGGTGCCGGCCTGCAGCTGGCGCGCCGCGGCCGCGAACACCTTGGCGCTGGACGAGCACGCGCTCGACAGGCTCATGGCCATGCCCTCGATGCCGAAGGCCGTGCGCACGAAGTCGGCCACCGAGTAGGTGTTGTGCGTGGTGGCGTAGTGGAAGTCGGGGGGCAGCGCGCCGCTGGCCGGGTCGCGGCGGCGGTAGGCGAGCTCGGTCTCGAGAATGCCCGAGGTGCTGGTGCCCACGAACACGCCCACGCGGTCGGCACCGCAGCGGGCCACGGCCGCGCGCACGCGCTCGGCGAAGCCGTCGGCCTGCAGCGCGAGCCAGGCCAGGCGGTTGTTGCGGCAGTCGAAGCGCTCCAGGCCGGCGGGCAAGGCCACGGCGTCCACGCCGGGCACCTCGCCGATCCAGGTCGGCAGGTCCACGGTTTCGAAGCGGCAGGGCGTGAGGCCGCTGCGGCCCTCGCGCAGCGCCCGGGTGTGCGCGGCCACGCCCTGCCCCAGGCAGGAGGTGGCGGTGTGCGCGGTGATGGCGACCGGTGGCATGACGAAGGCCTGCATCAGCGCACCCGGCAATGCAGCATGACGTTGGCGAAGGGCTTGCGCCCGCTCATGTCGCGGTGGCTCACCTCGAAGCCCAGGGCCTCGAGGTCGCTGCGCCACTCGGCCAGCGGGCGGCAGTGCAGGCGCGGCAGCCGGTGGCCGCGCGCGAACGTGACGACCTTGTCGACCCCGTTGCACACGTGAAAGCGCCAGCCCGCCGAGGCATCGCCGATGCGCGTGAGGAACACACCGCCGCGCGGCAGCGCTTCGCGGATGCGGCGCAGCAGCGCGCGCTGGCGGTCCACATCGACGTAGTGCAGCGCGTCGAGGATGGTCACGGCCTCGGGCTGGCCGAGCGCGCTCTCGGTCATGTCGCCGAGCTCGATGCGCACCACCGGGTGGTCGGCGCCGAAGGCCTGGCGCGCGCGCTCCACGTCGGCCGGCATGAGCTCGATGCCGCGCAGCTCGGTGGCGCGCGGCGCGGGCGCCCAGCCGGCGGGCCAGTGGCCGCGTTCGGCCATCTGCTGCGCCGCGAGCAGCCACGAGAACAGGCTGCCCTGGCCGCTGCCGAGGTCGAGCACGCGCGTGGCGCCGCCCAGCAGGCCGTGGCTCAGCACGTGGTGGAAGATGGTGTCGTGGCCCAGCTTGCCGCGCGCGTAGTGGTAGGCGAAAGGCCCACCCGCGCGGAAGCGGCTGCTCGCGTGGTCGACGAGGTCTCGGATGAAGGCGTGGCTCATGGGGACGGGGGAGAAAGCGTGTCGGCCAGGGTCACGGGCCGCAGGCCCAGGCGCTGCGCGTCGGCCATCAGCCGCGGCAGCAGGTGCAGCAGCACGGGCTGGCCGTCGGGCGCGCGCGCGCAGTGGCCGTCGTGCAGCAGCAGGATGTCGCCGGCCGCGAAGCCGCGCGCCAGGCGGCGGTGCACCGTGGCCACGTCGCCCGTGCGGGTGTCGTAGCCGCGGCGCGTCCAGCTCGCGTGCACCAGGCCCAGGCCGTGCAGCACCGGGTCGAGAAAGGGGTTGCGCAGGCCCGCGGTGGGCCGGAAGAAACGCGGCGCCTGGCCGGTGATGTCGGCCAGCACCCGCTGCGCGGTGGCGATGTCGGCGCGCATGCGCCGCGGCCCGAACAGCGAGAAGGCGTTGGAGTGGCTGTGACCATGGTTCTCCACGCGGTGGCCGCGCGCGACGATGGCGCGGCACAGCGCCGGGTGGGCCTGCGCGCGGTGGCCGATGCAGAAGAAGCTCGCGCGCGCGCCGAGCGCGTCGAGCGCGTCGAGCACACGCGGCGTGACCTCGGGGTCGGGGCCGTCGTCGATGGTGATCGCGAAGGCGCCGCGGGCGGCGGCCGCGGCGGGCAGGCGCGTCCAGTTTTCGCCCAGCCACTGCGAGCGCGGCCACAGGCTGCCCGCCACCAGCGCCGCGTGGTTGGCGACCACGGCCGACGCGAGCCAGGGCCACCAGCCCGGCTGCCACAGGCCCAGGCCCAGCGCCGCGCCATGCAGCAGCGCGCTGGCGGGCAGCGCGGGCGCGGGGCGCCAGGGGCGCGGGGCGGTGGCGGTCGGGTTCATGCGGAGGCTCCGGGGCCCCGAGCGTGCCACGGCGCCAGGCCGTGGTGGAGAAAGTCCCCCCAGAGCCGGTGCCAGCAGGCCCAGTCGTGATCGGCGTCGATGCGGTGCACGGCGTGCCGGTCGGGCGCGCCCTGCAGGCGCTCGGCCATGCGGTCCATGCCGTCGCCGAAGCGGTCGGCGCTGCCATAGCCCAGCCACACGCGCAGGCTGCGCGGCGGCCGCCGCCACCAGGCCCACACGGCCAGCGCCGGGTCGCTCTCGTGCGGTTCGGGCGTCCAGGCATCGAGCCCGCCGGCCTGCGCGATGCGGCGCCAGGCCAGGCGGTCACCCGGGTAGGGCGAGAACAGGCACAGGCCGTCCACCAGCCCGGGATGGCGCGCCGCGCACAGCACCGATTGCCAGCCGCCGAGCGAGATGCCCGCGAGCCACACGCGCTGGCCCGCTTCGCGCGCGGGCCGCAGCACCTCGGCCGCGCAGCGGTCGATCGCGTCGGCGCCGTCGAGGCGTTCGGGTTCGAGGTCGATGGCGTCCATGTCGGCCGCGAAGCCGTGCGCGGCGAGCGCGGCGCCCCAGGGCTGGGCGGCGATGTCTTCGGCGCGCATGGCCGCGCCGGGCAGCCAGCACAGGCGCACGGGCGCGGGCGCGGCGTGGCGCGCCATGGGCAGGATTCTCACGCGCGCGGCCCCCCGGCGGCGGACGTGGCACGCGGCGCGAGCACGGCCGACAGCAGCAGCGCGAGCAAGGCGCCGGGCGCCACGGTCTGGCCCACGGCGCTGAGCACCGGCACCGACGAGCTCGCAAGCGCGCCAAAGCCGATCACCGTGGTGGCGCAGGCCACCATGATGGACAGCAGCGACTGCGGGTCGCCGTTCTCGTCGCGCTGCCAGCGCTCGAGGAACAGCGCGTAGTTCGAGCCCACGGCCACGATCAGCAGCACGCCCACCAGGTGCAGCAGGTGCAGCCGCACGCCCAGCGCGTGCAGGCCGGCGATCACGATCACCACCGTGACCGCGATGGGCAGCAGCACCGCGACCAGGCGGCGCGTGTGGCGCAGCGCCGCCGCCATGAGCAGCGCGATGGCGGCCATGCCGGCCAGCGACAGCGTGATGGCCTCGTCGAGGTAGTCGCCGTAGACCGCTTCGAACTCGGTCTTGAGGTCCAGGAAGAGCACGCCGCTGCCCGCGAGCGCGTCGCGCACCGCCTGGGCCGGGATGTCGGAGCCCTCGGACGTGGCCGCGGGGCGCAGCGGCAGCAGCGCGGTCCAGGCGTCGCCGTGCGGCTGCAGCAGCGAATCGACGGCCAGCGCGAGCGCCGTGCCTTCGAGGTCTTTCGCGGTGAGCGCCGGGGCGTTGCGCGCGGCGGCCACGTCCTGCACGAAGGGCGCCAGCCGCGCGGCCGACAGCGGCAGGTCTTCGGTGGCGCGGGTCAGGCTGGCGCGCAGCACATCCGGCGCGGGCAGGCTTTGCTGGCGTTGCCGCTGCAGCGCTTCGCTGGGCAGGAAGCGCGCGGGGCTGTCGAAGCCGCCGATCAGGCCCTGCTCCACCAGCGGCGCGAGGCGCCGGCCCGCGGCCTCGGCGCCCTGCAGCGCGGCCTCGCGGCTGGGCGCGCGCACCACCACGATGTAGCGCGCATCGGGCGCGCCGAGGTCGCGGCGCAACTGCGTATCGCGCTGCGCTTCCTCGGCGCTCACCGACGACAGCGCCGACAGGTTGGGCTCCCACAGCGCCTGCCGGTGCTCGACGATGTGGGCCAGCGCCAGCACGCCCAGCGCCAGCACCGGCCAGCGCAGCACACGCAGGCGCTGCACCAGCGGCACCACGAACGCGGGCAACTGCGGCGTGCGCACCGTGAGGTCGCCGGCCATGGCCGGCAGCACCAGGCGCGTGACCGCGGCCGCGGTGATCACGCCGGTGAGCGCGTACAGGCCGAGCTGGGCCAGGCCCGGAAAGCCCGCGAACAGCAGCGCGCCGAAGCCGCACACCGAGGTCGCCACGCCCAGGCGGATGGTGGGCCAGTAGCGCCGCTGCCAGGCCTCGCGCGCGGCGCGGCCCGACTGCACGAAGTAGTAGATGCCGTAGTCGACCGCCTCGCCGATGAGCGCGGCACCGAAGCCCGCGGTGATGGCGAAGATCGAGTCGTGCACCAGCCCCACCGCGACCAGGCCCGCCACCGAACCGCTGATGACCGGCACGGTCGTGAACAGCAGCAGGCGCACGCGCCGGTACATGGCGAACAGCAGCAGGTTGATGCCGATCGCGCTGAACAGCGTGAGCTGGGCGATGTCGCCCTGGATCGCCGCGCGCGCCTGCACCGCAAAGAGACCCGGGCCCGAGATCTCGAGCCGCAGCCCGGTGTGCTCGCGCGCCACGCCCGCGAAGGCCTCGCGCACGCGCTCGATCGCGGCGGCCTGGCCGTCGGTGTCGGTGCCCGCGGCGCGCGTCTGCAGCAGCAGCAGCGCACGCGCGCCGTCGCGCGACACCCAGACGCCATCGGCCATGGCGATCTGGCCCTGCGACTGCCAGCCCGTGAGCACCTCCAGCATCTCGCCCGTGGGATCGCGCGTGAAGTGCGGCTTGAACAACAGGCCCGCGGGCGAAGAGACGAGGTCGATGCCGTCGAGGATGGCCTGGCGCAGGGGCTCGGGCTCGAAGCGCTGCGCGTCCACCGCGGGGCTGAGCTGGTACCGGTGCTGCAGCAGCACGCCGAGCTCCTTGTCGAAAGCTTCGAGCTCGCCGTTCTGTACCGCCACGAAGGTGTCGCCCCGGGCCAGCCGCTCGCGCAGCGCGCGCGAGGCCTGGCCGCGCGCGGCTTCGTCGCCGCCTTCGATGGCCACCATCAGCAGGCGCGAGACCACGCCCTCGCGCAGCTGTTCCACCAGCACCTGCTGCGCGGGCGTGGGCCTGGCGGGCAGGAAGAAGGACAGGTCGGTGGTGAAGCGCGTGTTCGCGACGAACCACGCGCCCAGGCCCAGCAGCAGGGCCCAGACCACGATCACCACGCCGGCGCGCGGCAGCCGCGCGCGGCTCATGGCTTGCTCACCGGCGCGCTGATGCTCATTTCGGAGCGGTCACCGTCGGCCTGCTGGTATTCGATGTGGCGCACCAGCGCCTGCTCGCCACTGATCGCGATGCGCGTGACGATGGCCAGCATGCGCGGCTCGCGCGGCACCAGCGTGAGCGTCCAGCGCTGGCGGTTGCCCTGGTAGGCGAGCGCGTAGTGGCGCTCGAGCCCGGCGCGGTCGCCCGCGAGCGTGCTGCGCACGCTGGCCACGAAGGCCATCACCTCGGGGCGCTGCGACACCGGCATGCTGAAGCGGCGGCGCTCGCGCTCGACCGTGAGCGTGTCTTTTTCGAGCAGCACGCGCTCGGGCCGCGGCTTGAGCGTGCGGCGTTCGAGCCAGTCGGGCGGGTAGTAGCTCATCTCGCCGCTCGATTCGAGCGGCTTGTCGAACATGGCCATGTGGCGCTTCTCGACAAAGCGCACCGTGCCGCCGGGGTTGGCGGCCAGCTCGGCCATCAGGCGGTCGATGTCGTCGGCGGCGCGGGCCGCGCCCAGGGGCAGCAGCAGCAGCGCGAGCAGACAGGTCCAGCGGGTGATCATGCGTTCCAGAAGTCGAAGAAGTTGAACCAGTTGTAGGGCGCGGCGCGGCAGTGGGCCTGCAGGCATCGCACGTAGTCTGCCTGGGCCTGGCGCGACTGCGCCGCGCGCTGCGCGCGTTGTGCACCGCGCAGGTCGGCAATGGGCTCGAACACCAGCCGGTAGCGCCGCCCGCCCAGGTACAGGCCGGCCATGAAGAACACCGGCGCGCGCAGCACCGTGGCCATGTGCCAGGGTGCGAGCGGGAAGCCCGCGGGCGCGCCGAGGAAATCGTGCGGCACGCGGTCCTCGCGCGTGAGCGAGCGGTCGACCAGCAGGCCCACGAGCTGGCCTTGCTCGAGCCGCCGCGAGGCCTCGATCATCGAGTCGGGCTGGCCCAGGGCCACCACGTCCTGGCGCGCGTCGGGGTTGATGGCGCGCAGGGCGTCGGCCACCTTGCGCGCGTTGTCCTCGAACATCATCATGGCCACGCGGATGTCGGGGTGGCGGCGGCCCACGCAGCGCAGCACCTCGAAGCTGCCCAGGTGCGCGCCCATGAGCAGCACGCCCTGCCCGCCCTTCATGGCCTGCAGCAGCGCCTCGCCGCCTTCGATTTCGATGTCGAACAGGTCGAAGCGGTCGTTGAGCAGGAACACGCGGTCGTGCACCGTGGTGGCGAAGCTGAACAGGTGGCGGTAGACCTCGCGCCAGTGCGCGGGCCGGCCGAGCACACGCGCCAGGTAATCGCGGCTCGCGCGCCGCGCGCGGGGCGCAAACAGCACGAAATAGGCCGTGGCCCCGTGCAGCACCACGCGGCTCAGCGAGCGGCCGAGCAGCAGCGACAGGCGCACCATGAAGCGCAGCAGCCAGGCGTTGCTGCGCTCGGGCTGGTTGCGCCAGTCGGGGCGGGCCGCGCCGGGCTGCGTCATGGCGCGGCCGGTTCGGGTTTGAGCTGGCCCTGCGCCACCACCACGCCGGCGTGCAGGAACTCGAAGGCGAAGGCCGACGACGGCAGCGCGCGCAGCCGCAGCCGCAGCAACTGCCCGGGCGCCACGGTGCGCAGGAACTTGGCCTGCGGCAGCGCCCAGCGCGCAGCCCCGGGCGCGAGCGTGCGCGCGGCCTGCAGGGCCTGGTCGAGCAGCACCACGCCGGGCAGGATGGGCTGGCCCGGGAAGTGGCCCGCGAAGGCCGGGTGGTCGGCGGGCACCACCCAGTCGCGCTCCAGGGCGAAGGCGGGGGTGGCCTCAGGCGCGCTCATGCAACACCTCCCGCCGATACAGAGCACCCAGCGCCTCGCGCGTGAGCTTGCCGGTGGCGTTGCGCGGCAGGC
>VFQP010002555.1_pt1 | contig 20024 bp, 35 predicted proteins | sample 3512351 | NCBI WGS metagenome assembly VFQP01 (sample SAMN10412372, study PRJNA504923) | tailings metagenome | isolation source: Relicate 1 Philex TSF1 revegetated site | place: Philippines: Tuba, Benguet | collected 2017-08-29
TATGTATGTATGTATGTATGTATGTATGTATGTATGTATGTATGTATGTATGTATACACCTCTTGCACACACCCAACCCTATGCAGGGTCAACCCCTATGCGCAGCGTCAATATGATGGCATCAACCTCAACCCCATGGAGGTGATGTTTATCAAAGTCAAGGATTATGTATTGGCCAATGATTGGGAAGCAGCACGTGCTGCAGTCAAATACGCCCAGTGGCAAGATGAACAGGTGATGGGGGTGTATTATGTCGGTCGTGGTTCACACATGTATTGTGCTCATGTACACCCCCCTACTACAGCTCACAAAGCAGCAGGACATTACAACAAACGAGTTTGTAACCAACAGCTGGTTGCTGCGCATGCCCCAGGTGCGTGTTGCTGCATATATCACATTGTGCACAAGTATCATGCACATGTATCATGCACATAACTCCTCCCCCTCCCCCAACAACAGTATTTCTATATGAAGCAGCGTGGCCCCCGATGCTTTGACACCGCCTATTATGCAGATGCCAATCGTGATTTGGCTGTATTGAAATCACCAGAGCAGCTATGGGAACACTGGCTCTACATGGGGCAGTTTGAGGGTCGCCCTTTTCGGTTTACATGCGTTCCCCCTAATGAAATACCCGACAGTCCGTCATCCTAGGAGTATATTGATGGTGGTGATGGTTTTATGTACTAATTTTGTGTTTTTGTACACGTGGGGCGGGTACGGTGTGTGTGTTTGTGGGGGTGTGTGGTGGATGAGGCCATTCTGTGCTGCACACACACACACACACGCAACAATGTTCATTTGCACTTGGTGTGTAACATTCAGCAGCATATGACAACCTGGGAGCAGCCTGGTGGTGGTCAACCCACCAGCTGCAGCACCAAATAATAAAACGCTCACTTTCAACACCGCTTTTCACACAATCAATTCGAGCATCATGGCCGCCACAACCATTGCCAGCAGCAGCATTGTTGCAAAGACCAGCATTGTTGCTGGCAACAAGCCCAGCCTGCTCAAGGCTGCCCCATGCGCCCAGCGCCAATGGAAGGCAAAGACCGTCTCCAACGGCATCAAGACCCGCCAAATGTTGGTGTGGCAGCCATTCAACAACAAGTACGATGTGTCGAAGCTGCGGGTGTGCTCAATCTGTGAATTGCTGTCCTAGTGGCATCTGGCCAGTCGTTGACCCGTGGTTGCATGCTAGCTTGTGTTGCCTAGTGCATTGACACCGCGTTTCTATGTTGTTCATGTAGCGTGGGATGGTGTTGACCGGTTGCCCATGTTTGCTCGTGGCATGTGTGTGTGAATGCGGCGGTGCTTGCCGTCGTGTTGTGTTTGTGTGGTGTGTGTTGGATTGGTATTGGTACTCGTACAATTGTGTTTGTGGTGGGTCACAATTACGGTGGTGATGTCGTACGTGGCTGTGTGTACCACACATGTCATGCCCCAGATCACCCCTTGAGATCGCCACAGTGACTTTGCACATCAATTCCACACCACCACCCACAACACCACCCACAACACCACAGGATGTTTGAGACCTTCTCCTACCTCCCCCCCCTCTCCGATGCCGAGATCGCCCGCCAGGTCGACTACATTACCGGCAACGGGTGGACCCCCTGCTTGGAGTTTGCCGGCCCCTCTGAGGCATACATGGCCAACACCAACACCACCCGTATGGGCCCCGTGACTGCCAACTACTACGACAACCGTTACTGGACCATGTGGAAGCTGCCCATGTTTGGCTGCAGTGACCCCGGACAGGTCCTCCGTGAGGTGGCAGCATGCCGCAAGTCGTTCCCCGATGCCTACATTCGCATGGTGGCATTCGACTCCATCCGCCAGGTGCAGATTACCGGCTTCTTGGTGCACCGTCCCGCATCTGCCCGTGACTGGCGCCTGCCCAACCAGCGCCAGGTCTAAGCCTCTTGGTGAGGAAAACACGGACATGTACTTGTACAGTCGTGCATGTAGACGTGTAACGATGGCCATGTGTGGATGGATAACTACCGATGTTTGGCGGTGGGTGTGTATGCTGCAGCTATGTACACAGCAAGTATAACTTGATGGCAAAAACTAGGCAACTCCATTGGGAAATTAGCACATTCTACAACAACGACAACAACACAGCTTTACAACCCACACTCACACAAGCAACAACGAACACACCCCCCGAGGCAAGAACAAACTACAACCATCTCTCCCATCTCTCCCGTCCTCCTGTCTCGTTCCTCCTCGTCCCCTTCTTCCCCACACAACAAATATATATGAAAAAAATCCTCCAAAACAAATCAAAGCCCAAGCCGGGTGTGGTTCAACAACCGTTGGGGATGGCCGAGGACGAGCAACACGAACCATTTGCATACACGCAAACGAGTGGTTTGCATAGGCCAACACCTGTTCCAAATGACACAAGCAGCATGTCACGGGGGGTGTCTTCACAGAGCAGCATGGCTTCCATTGGGGAGGAGCCAGCGTCTGCAGATGAGGGCAGTGACACAGGGTCGTTGAGCAACGCACCCTCGTTGCATCGGCACACGCCTATGCCAGCAGCCACCAGCAGCGGTGACCGTTCACGAAAGCAGGGTTCGCTCGGGTTGCCACCACTCACAGAGGAGGGTGGGTTGGAGGCAGAGGTGACCCCGGGGGTGCCGTTGCTCGTGCACACACGGTCTATCGAGGGGCGCACACGATCACCGTCTCCCGATTTGCGGCGTGTGTCACCCAAGGTGGGTGGGTGGGGTGGGTGGGGAGGGAGATGGGGCAGCGTTGGTGATGGTATTGAATCGAACATTGCCCCACAAATCACAGGTGTATGAGGAGCACTTTCCAGAGGATGTGCAGGTTCCACCACCACATTCGTTGCATGGGCCACCACGACACACCAACAGCCTGTCGGCTATTCGAGAGGCAGATGATCTGGAGGATGTGAATAGCAGGCCCGAGCCCATGCAAGAGGGGTGAGAAGGACATTTGATACAAGAGAGAGGGGGTGTTTTACATTCAGAGAGGTGATTGCAAACTTTGTACTTTTATGACATGTGCTACGGTTGGGAGGCGCTTGTTTGGAGTTGTTTGTGTTCTGTAAAAAGACATTCTCTGAATACATAAAGTATTCTTCTAGCATACAATGTACAGCTGAGGATCAATGCCACAAAGAGTGGGGTGGTTGGTGTGCATGGTCAGCATCTTTCTTTGTTTTGGCATATATTGCTTGCTTGGCGGTGTGTTTACCGCACAGACTGTTGGTCGAGCGCAACAAAGTATGTACCCAGTATGGGTTGGGGCCATAAAAACGTGGTCAACATTCAAAACGATCAACCCAAAACGATCAACCCAGGTGACCAGCATCCATCCTTTACCATACTCATAAACACCTACAAGCGCCACGCACTGCTGCTGCAGCAGCTGCAGTTGTATACCTCATGTCCAGCAGTGGCACAGGTGCGTGTACTGTGGTCGGAGAGCCCCGAGGTGCCGTGGGCTGTAGAGCAGGCTGTGCACCAAAACACTCCACGTGTTGTGCTTGATATGGTGTGGCCCAACCGGTCTTTGAACTTGCGATTCCAACCATTCCCAATCATTCCAACGGAGGGCGTGTTGGTTGTTGATGATGACATACTGGTGTCATGTGCAGAGATGATGCGCACGTTTGAGGTGTGTTGGGGTGTGTGAGGATGTATGTAGGTGTGTGGGTTTGAAGCGTGCATTTCTATCTCTACCACACCCCAGGTGTGGCGTGCCAACCCCACACAACTTGTAGGGTGGTTTCCCAGGCTGCATACAGGCCCCCCACAGGGCCCATGGGATTATCATGCAAAGCTTGCTACATTACTAATACATGGTCAATACTCTATGATACTCACCAAGGGGGCGTTTTTGCACAGAGGTGTTGTGTGGATGTGTGTGGGGTGTACTTTGTACGTAGTCTGTGTGTAGTAGTCTGTGTGTGTATAGTAGTTTGTGCTTTGTGTGTGTCCTCTGTGTATTTTGCACACACAAGCATCTAGCAATGCATACAACACCCATCACAGAGTACCTGCATGCCTATACATACAAACAGCCCCCCGCTGTGCGTGCTATGGTGGATGCAATGCACAACTGTGAGGACCTGGCAATGCAGTTTCTTGTAGCCAATGCAACACAGCAGCCGCCAGTGTGGGTGCATGTCAGACACCTGCTGGACTATGGACAGGTGTGTGTTTTTTGGGGGGGGAGATGACGTGTTGATTGTATGTGGGGGAGCAATGTATGAGCAAATTATTGACACTCAAAACGTGCACATACAACCTCATCATCGTTACCCACCCACCCATATAGGGCCCACACAGCATACCAGGCATCAGCACCAACACTACGGCACATCATGCACAGCGTGCAGAGTGCCTGCAGCGACTGGCCCAGGTGTATGGTGGTATGCCACTGCACACACGTGCGCTGGCACGGGATGTTGGGCTTCTGCGTGGGTGGTGGTTGCGGTTGACACCCGCAATGGATCGGTATGCACCGCGACGTGGGGTGGATGTCGTTGAGGTGCTGCGCAAGCACGGTGGTGGTGATGGTGGTGGTGGTTGAGGTGCTATAGGACCATGTACGCATTCCCTTAATTCATCAATTTACATACATTTTTCTCAACCACATAGATTTCAATGATGTATAATACATATGTACACAAAGATGTTTAGTTGATGTGTAAATACACCCAGCATTACTTACGATCAGAGCATAATCTCCCGACATACGAATGGGAAACCAGCTTGCACAGCCAGCCAGACTGCAGCCTGAAGTGCTTGCGGATCTGCAGGACGTGGTGTACAAAGACACGCTTGGTATAGAGCATCTTGCTTGATGATGGAACAACAATCAGTGTGCTGAACAACCTGGGGGAAACACCAATACACACCATACATACAGGTGGGGGACGATTCCTAAAGACGTTGCTTTGCGTACACGATGATGGTGGGTTGGTCGTGGTCAAGGTATGTGTGTTGACCACGTTCCTGTGGGGTTTGCCAAGACACCCTGCACGCCCAATCACAGGTGTATTACAAACGTGATGACACCCCCAACCTACGGCAATACCATGAGCAGCTGCAACAAATCAAGTAGGTGGAAGATACATCTATACAATCATCATCATTATTGTTATTGTAATTATACACATACACACACACATCCTCCCTCCCCCCCCCCCACACACTCACATCTCTCTTAGGTCACGGCTGCCAGGGGTGCCCTTTGGGCATGTGTGGCCCTTTCAGTCATTCTTTGAGGGTGAAAAAGCAGCCTACATGATTCGGCAGTATGTGTTTTCCAACTTGTATCACAGACTGAGCACACGTCCATTCCTCAACACCTTGGAAAAGGTAGTGTGTTTTTTGTGTGGGGGGTTTGTATATGTGTTTTTTTTGTGTTTTTTTTGTGTATGTTTTATTATTGTGTATGTTTTTTGCGTTTGTGTGTGGTTGTATGTACACCCACTCACCCAAACAACACACACAGCGGTGGATTACCTACCAGCTCCTCCTCGCGCTGCAGCAGAGTCACAGTGCGGATGTATGTCATGGTGACATCAAGACTGAAAACATACTCGTTACCAGCTGGAACTGGTTGTACCTGACAGACTTTGCGTCATACAAACCCCTGGCATTGCCCATTGACAACCCGGTACATTGTGTGGTGTTGGGAGGGGGTGTGTGGTGTGTTTGTGGGGTGGTGTGTGGGTGTATAGTACAACAGGGTACATGTGGTGTGGGGGTGGGGATGTATGCGGGGGTGTATTACAACACGGTACAATGCAAATGTACAACCAGTATACACGTACAACCATTATACATTGCAATGTACAGCCGTTATACATGGACAATGGTATACATATACTTCAACCAGTACATATATTGCAACCAGTACATACATTACAATCACATACAGTGACAGTGTAAGTACAATCACATACAGGCTGATTTTTCATTCTTCTTTGATACTGGTGGTCGTCGCCGGTGCTATATTGCACCAGAACGCTTTTACAGCCCTGGCAAACATCAATCAAAACCCACACAACTGACACCAGCAATGGTATGTATGATTGGATGTGTGTGTGATTGAGTATGTGATGATTGAGTGTATGATGATTGAGTATGTGATTATTGAGTATGTGATGATTGAGTGTATGATGGTTGAGTGTATGATGATTGAGTCTATCATGCAAGCACCCCTCCCCTCTCTTTTCACAGGATGTTTTTTCCATGGGGTGTGTTATTGCAGAGGTGCTGTTGGAGGGTACTGCCATATTTGACCTGTCCAAGGTTTGTGTGTTTTGTGTGTTTAGTGTGTGTTTAGTGTGTTCTGTTGTGTGTCTGTGTATGTTTTGTGTGTGTGCTTGCTTTGTAGATGTATACTGTGTCATGTGTGTTCTCTGTGCTCTGTATGCCATACATCACACACACAATATCTCTCCTCTCTCCTCTCTCTCCTACCCCCTTTTTCACAAGCACATAATGCTCTCCTACCCCCCCCCCCAACACACAGCTCTTGGCATACAGTCGCGGTGAGTATGACCCAACACCCATGCTGGCAACGGTATGCTGGGGGTATGCTGGGGCATGCTGGGGTGCTGTGTGTATTGATGTGTACATGACATGCTAGTGTTTTATCTTTCACTATTTCACACATTCCTATGCACTCGTACATCACTGGTACTCAAATTCACTCCTATACACTCGTACATTGGTATTCCTCACATTCATTCCTATACACACTTGTACATTACTATTCCTCACAGCTTGAAGATGCTGAGCGTACACTTGTCATGCACATGATCAACCGTGACCCAGGTAGTATGTGTATGTGTATATGCATGTGTATGTGTGTATATGTTTAGGTACTTGCAGTTTGTTGCATGTCCCTATGTCTGTGTACATAGCAGGCTCACCATGCACCATTACCATGCACACCACCACCATTACCATGCACACCACCACCATTACCATGCACACCACCACTACTACCCTCACCACCACCACCATACCCCCCCACACACAACAGCGTCCCGCCTGTCAGCATCAGAGTACCTCGACCAGTGGGCCCCTGACCTCTTCCCCTCTACTTTCTCAACCACCATGCACCCCTTTTTCCGCTCCATACTCACACTCGACCCTGATACCCGCATTGAACGTGTGCGAGAAGCATTCCCACAACTTGACTCAGGAGGGGGGGTGTTGCCGGGGGAGGGGGTTGGTCATGGCATGCGGGGGGGGAGTGTGGGTGGTGGGAGTGTGGGAGAGGTTGGTGGTGGTCTTGGGGGATCCTCGTCGGCGGTGGGGTTGGAGGTGTTGTTGGGGGATACACAGAAATTGCTGGCATCATTGCAGGTGAGGTGAGGTTGATGTTGTGTGTTTGGGGTCGATGTGGTGGTGTGCATTTGTGATGATGATTCAGATCAAACCCATGTGATACGGATGACTGTCTACATCACCATACGTCAATGTGTACAATACCATCACAATACATCATATGTGTACAATACCATCATAATACATCATGTGTGTACAATACCGTCACAATACATTATGTGTGTACAATACCATCACAAAACACCTGCCTGACACATTCACCACACAGGTACCAGACATAGGGCCTGGAATCACCAAGCAGGACGACATCACCTTGAGTGGGGCAGACTCCTCCCTCATCCCCTCTCACCATGCATCCACCCCACCCACCCACCCACCCCAACCCCACCCGGACACCCCCACCATGACACTCCTCGCCACCCTGCTGTGCTCACTGCTACGTGGTGCTCGTCTGCCTGATCATAGGGTGTCGGGGGTGCTCATGCTCACACGTGCGGCGGTGCACTGTGATGAAGATACAAAGCTGCAGCGCATCATTCCCTATGTGCTTGCCATGATAGGTGTGGTTATGTATGGTGTGTGTATGTGTGTGTGTTTGTAAAGTGTACCCACACAAGGTGAAGGAGCATACTATATAGCAACTGATGATAAGCATATCATGTCAAACCCCCCACACAAACACCCCACACAAATACCCCACACAAACAACCCCCACACAAATAACCCACACACAACCAACCCCCAGGTGACCCCCTCCCCATGGTCCGATGCACAGCACTGCTTGCCCTCACCCGTGTTGTCTCCAGCATCACCAGCCTCCCCCCCTCTGAGGGGTGCATGTTTTCCGAGTACCTGCTCCCCTCTCTTTCTCTGGTGCCCTCTGATGCTGAGGAATCCGTGAGGCAGGCATGTGCTCTGGCAGTTGCTCGCATGGTGGGGACAGCGCAATGGTGTTTGGAGCAGGGGGGGGGGGGGGGGGGGGGGGGGGGGGGGGGGGAAAAGGGAGGGAGGGGGACATGCAGTGCTGCAGAGATTGTCAAGGTGTGTTGGGTGTGGGTGTTTGTGTATATGTATGTGTGTGTGTGCCCATGTGTTTGTTTACATGTGATGATCTAAAAAACTAACAACCACATCTACAACCACCACACAACACACAAGGCACAAATGCAAGCAGACACAGCAGCAACCTCAACACCAACACCAGCATCATCCCAACCCCCGACACCAACCACACCAGCAGACCCCACAACAACCTCCCAACAGCAACAACAGTCACATGACACCAATGCACTTGCTGCTGCACGGGCAGCTGCTGAGAAGCTGCTGCATGAATTAGTAATGGGGCCACGTAGTAGTGTTGCGACTCGGCTTGCTGTTTTGCATGAGATGGAGAGTCTGACTGCGTTTTTGGGACAGAGGTAGGGTGTTGTTGTGTGGTGGGGTGTTGTTGGTGTAGGGGTGTTTGTAGTGGGCTGTGCAGTGGGGGGTGGGACCGTGAAAGAAACACACATGCACATACAAAGTAATTAACTACATGAAAATACCATACACCATTATTGTTCCCCGCATGTACCCCTTTCTTTCCACCACCAACCTACACAGTGAGTGTAACAACTTTCTACTCCCCGCACTCATCACCTACCTCAATGATGTCAGCTGGGAGCTCAGGGCCCTGTTTTTTGATGCCATGTCTATAGTTGCCCCTTGTGCAGGTGTGTATTTATGTGTGGAGAACACATAAACACGCTTTCGCTTTGCTGTGTGTGTGTATGTATGTATGTATGTATGTGTGTGTGTGTGTCTATGGCTCTGTGTGAGTGTGGTATGTGTGTTTTCTTCATGGTCCAGCATGATGCATACCATCACAACACGTGGTGATAGCCTCACTCCACCAGCACATGTACACAACCACCACCACCACATGTACACAACCACCACCACCACATGTACACATCCACCACCACCACATGTACACACCCATAACCACCCCCCCCACCACCACCATAGGTCCTGCAGTCTCTGAATTTGTACTTCTCCCATGTCTGGAACGTGCACTGGAATTCAAGGAACCCCCTGTCATTGCTGCTGCTGCCACATGTCTGACAAAATTGGTGGGGCGCCTGAGAAAGCCTGCTGTGTTGCGGGGTGCTGGGGTGCTGCTGCCACGACTCCTGCAGGTGCGTTGGTTGTGTGGGGGTGGTGGGGATGGTTGTGTGTGTTGGAAATGTGGTATGGCATGCTTGTACATGGTGTGTGTATGTACCCATCCACATGCCGTGGCAACCACATGCAATACTTTTTGTACATGCACACAAGCACACCCAGCACGCCCAAGCACACCCAAGCACACGCAAGCACATACAAACACACCCGTGCTTGGTAACCCACAGCACCCACAACACCCACAACCCCCCACAATACCCACAGCACGCAGTACCAGCAGTCAAAGGCGCCGCCATTCACCTCACTGCCACCATTGCACGTTCTCTCGATTCCGTTGACCGTGCAGCACACCTCCTCCCTCTCATTCGCCCTGTGCTCAAACGACAACCCCTCGACATGGGGGACGAGGCACACCTGGTGGCATGCATGGTGGATGACGCTCTTGGTGGTACACAGACGGTTGGTGGTACACAGACGGTTGGTGGTACACAGGCTGTTGATACATCATCCCACCAGCAACAGTCAACAGGCGCAGTACCCACAGATGCCGCACCTCGAGGGGGGGGTCCCAGTGGTGGTGGTGGTGGTATCCCCTATGATGGTGGGTATGACCCCACACAGCCTACTGCACCCACAACCCCCCCACCGCAGCTGCCCGGGACGGTGCCTGTGTATGGGGTGTCTGTGGACATGTCACTGGTGGAGCGAGGGGGGTCGAGGTTGCAGGCTGCACTGACTGCAGCACAAGCTGCACAAGAGGTGGGTTGTTGTTTTTGTGGTTGTTTTTTTTGTTTGTGTTGGGTGTTGGGTGTTGCATTTGTACAATACATGTCACTCTCATACACATCACTCACGTACACACATGCTTTCTTCCTCACACATACACCCCATTCTGCCCCTCATCCCACTTGTACCCCCCCTTTTTTTACATACAGATGCAGGGGCACCTCATTGCAGCCTCAAGTCAACCCAGTTCCTCCCCACCCCCTCAGCAGCCCCATGCATCTGCTGTGGTAGATTCCACCAACCTCCTGCTACGACATGCAGTACGAAAAGCACCGCATCCTCGTGCAGGGGGGCAGCTGATGTCGATGCATGTGGGTGGGGAGGAGGAGGATGATGAGGTAGGGAGGTGCTTGATGTTGTTGTGGTAGTGGGGTGTGGTAGATGCATTGGTGGAATACCGTGTACACAGCAGGCACATATTAGACAACTTCAACACACCCACATTATACAACTCCACCAAACACACACACACACATTCCCCCCCCCCCCCAGGGTATTCGAGGTGCAATGGCAGCAGCACTCTCCACCGACATCCCCACCACTGCCACCATGATGACCACCACCACCACCGCGTATGCCCATGCAGCCGCTGCAGCTGGTGGGGGTGGGTATGATATCAACCCATGGCACCCCACGGGTGTGTTGGTGGCACAGCTGATGGAGCATACACAGTGTGTGAATCAATTGGCAGTGGCTGGGAATGGGGGGTTTGTGGCAAGTGCTTCTGATGATGGGACTGTCAAGGTGTGTGTTTTTTTTGGGGGGGGAGGTGTGTGTGTATGGGGGGGTGTGTTGAGAATGATAGGACTGTCATGGTGTGTGTGTGTGTGTGTGTGTGTATGGTGCACACTGGAATGTCCACTATAGAATACCACTATGATATGGTGCATATGCTACACACTATATGATGCATATACTACACACAACACGTGGCACATATACTACACACACACTATATGGTGCATATGCAACACACACAATATATGATTCATTACATACAATACATCATGCCCCCCCCCCCCACAGATATGGGATTGCAGGCGCCTTGAACGTGATGTTGCATTTCGCAGTAGACTCACCTATTCAGGTCAGGGTGGACGAATCACTGCACTCGCTGCATGTCCTGATGGTCAGTCCATGGTGTCTGCATCATCCAATGGCAGCGTACATGTGTGGCAAGTGGAGTACACATGCAGGTGTGTATCGTGGTTGTGTCTTGGGGGTGGTTTTTGTTGTGTTTATTGAGGGTGCTTGTTGTTGTTTGTGTGTTGTCCAACACATGTACCACCCCTTCAATGTGCCCCCCCACACAACGTAACACCCCCCCCCAATCAACATCAGGTCTGGTGGGGCACCTGATCGTTACACAGGCATCGTCACCACCCACCGCATCGACCCGCCATCCTCCACCACCCACCGCATCCTGGCCGCACTCGCATGGGACCGCATCATCGTCTATGCCACCCAGGCGGGCACCATCAACGCACTGGATCCACGCACGGGCACCGTGGCATGGTCGATGCACCATCCCCCCAATCATGGCGCCATTCGCACGATTGCGGCCGACCCCAGCGGTGCCCATGCATGGCTGCTCACAGGCACGTTGTTTGGCCGTGCATGCCTGTGGGACTGTCGATTCACCATCCCACTGTCAACCTGGTCGCTGCCCGACGGGTGCAGCATGGACAGCATGACGCCCGCACTAGCCCCCCCCGCGCGCCTGGGCATCACGGGTCCCCCCGTGCAGACGCCGCTGGTGTATGTGGGGTGTGGGCATGATGAGATTGGGCTCTTTGATGTGGTGCAGGGTGGGTGTCATCAGGTTTTGCGACGAGGTGTGCAGCTGATCGATGGCGCGGGGGCTGCGGGGGCGCCTGTGGCGCTAGGTGGTGTGGGTAGGGTAGGGGACAAGGGATTGGACGAGCATTTGCGCATGCCACAGCTACGCAACCCGACACCAGGCAGCACAGGGTATGATGTGTTTGTTGCATAGGGGCGGAGTGTACACACCACCACCACCACCACCACCACCACCACCACCACCACCATCACCACCACAGTCCCCGTGCGTTGCTGTCGAGTGCGGCGGGCCCCCTGATCTCGGCAGGGACGGATCGTTGCATCCGCCTGTGGGAACCCTTGCGCCCTGAACAGAGCTACATCATCTGTGGCACATCCCCTGCACAAGCGATTTATCGCAAGCGATTGTTTCAAGGGGTTCCTGTGATTGACGAGGTGCCATGTGTTGCCGAGCAAGAGGGCCCACAGCCGGATGCGCCCACACGACGCATGGCTGCGGTGCGTGGCATGTCACTGTGTCACCAGGATGCCATCACAGCGCTGCACGAGGTGGGGGGGGGGGAACGGTTGCTGGTGAGTGCTGCCCGAGATGGGGTCGTGTCGGTATGGAGGTAGTGGTTACCTCCATATGTTGTTGGGTGATGTTGTTGTTGGCATTCTCGCATATTTTATTTAGTTGGTAACCATAAAGGCCTAGCAGATACTAGCACCAACGATAGAGTAGACGATAGAGGATGAGGATCCCTAGCAGCACTTGGGTGTAAGCACCACACAGCTTACACACAGCAAATGCGTACTCGTGTAGGCTACACGCCGTGTTGTGTGTCTCGACCTTTTGTCAAAAACCGGTACCATCAGCCAGCAACCCAACCATCATCATCCACCACCAGCAGGTATTTTTGTGTGGTAACATAGCCCACAAAAGGGCTTGCCCAACACAATCCACAACACCCACACAGTGTCCCCCACCCAACCCACCACCACCACCCCACAATCAACCCAACAATCCCGACATGTGTGGAGGAACAGCACGTACTCTTGGAGCACCTGCAACGCCGTGTGCACCACGCAGGCAGCCAGCATGGCATCAACGTGGTTGCATTTTCCGGTGGAGTCGACAGTAGCTTGACTGCATGGCTGGTGCATTCCACATTTGAAGACCGCGCGCTGGCAGCATTGGGCACAAGTGCCTCAGTGTCTACAGAGCAACGCCACGCCGCCCAACTCATTGCTGAGTATATAGGCATTGAAATGCTCACAATGCCCACCAATGAAGGGTCGCTGGAAGCGTACCGCGTCAACGATGGGCAGGCGTGCTACTGGTGCAAATCGACGTTGTATTCGACATTGTATGGGGTGGGGGAGCGTGTTGTGGAACTGGTGGGGGGGGTACCACCTGCTGGTGATCATCAACAAGTGGTGTTGTTCAATGGGACCAATGCGGACGATGCACTCGACCCCACACGTGTTGGCTTGCTCGCAGCACAACAATACGCAGTGTCCAGTCCCCTGTCAGACATACCGAAAGCGACTGTACGGCAGCTCGCTCGATATGTGGGGCTCCCGAATTGGAACTGGGCAGCAAGCCCATGTTTGCGAAGTCGACTGCAGGTGGGGGTGCGTGCAGAGGACGCGGTGTTGCAGGGGGTGGGGGTGGCTGAAGCAATGGTGCGAGGGATGCTGGGGTTGGACGCAACACACAGCGTGCGCGTGCGCGTGATGCATGACGGTGGGTGTTTGGTGATGGGTGGTTGTGATGGGTGGTTGTGTATGGTTGTTGATTGTGTAGTGATGCAACTGGGTATGATGGCATAGGATGGCATGTGTAGTGATGCACACAACATGACAAGATATGACAACATGCTTTTTCTACAAAAACAACAACAATCGCAACAACAATAATCACAACAACAACACAGGCAGTGCGGTGTTGGAGGTGGAGGAATGTGCATTGGCAGCTGCACAAGAGACATGGACAGAGTTGAAAGCAGTGTTGACCTCATTCGACTTTGTGCAGAATGGCATGGTGCAGCTGCGGCCGTTTCGGTCGGGGAGTGTGGCTACTTGAACTAATTTTGGTGGTGGGTGGTGTTTCTTGCAGGTGTTGTTTGTTGTAAGTGATGTTTTGGGGGGGAAAGGCTATGTGCGGATTTTTGTGATTTTGCTCCTATAATTAATGCCCGGTTTTGTGCTTGGTTTTGTGCTTGGTTTTGTATGTGCACACAGCATGCATGATTTTGTCTAGCATGACAACCCGTGACAGTAAGATGTGTTTTTGGCTCTCGTAGCTTTCTTGGACATGAGTATGTGTTTGTGTGCATAGGGCTTGGGTCTACACCGCTGATATACACCGTTTCTGTTGTTGTTGTGTGTTTATGCAATTGCGTATTGTGTGCTGTATTTAGGATGAATTGGGACAACAGGTTCCTGGCAGCAACACACTATTTTGTTTTTCCAACCCACAACCCCACAACTTGTTTCATTAGGATAAAGCCCCTTCAAGGGGTGTACTTTTGTTTCATTAGGATATGTTAGGATAAAGGCCCATTTGGCTCTGCTTTTTGTGTCTTTTTTGTGGTTGTACATGCGTTGCACATTGGCAGCGTATGTGCACCAGTATAGGATGATGATTAGTGTTGCTGCGCATGTGTGTGTTAGGATTATATTAATGATAGTCATCACTCTAAGTCGGTTCATAAAAACACCCACTGCACATAGACAGTGGTTGGCAATCATGTAAAAACAATACCATCAAAAAACACTCAATCCAACAATGCCAACAATGCAAGTCGTTGCCGCCCACTCTCCACCCCTCTCACCGCAGTGGTCACGGTGCGACTGGCATGCTTGCCAACCCCACGTGCCGCCATGCATAGATGGAGCGCCTCACACAACACCACACACTGCACCCCCCCCAACGCAGCCACCACGTCGTCTGCAATGTGGTTGGTGAGGCGCTCCTGCACTTGTAAACGTCGGGCCCTCCTATGCACAATGTATGCAGCATCGCGCTCCGAGAGGGGGGACCCGGCGATGACAATACGCACGGTGCCGTGAAAGGGCAGCATGTGGTGCTCACACAACGACGTAAATGGTATTGTGATGGTCAACGGGATGCCATTCACCACCGCACGTGGGGGCGCATGCAAGGCATCTGCATGGTAGCCTTGGGTAAGCCAGCTGAGCACTTGTACATACCCCTCGACACTTGCAACCGTGTCTATGCACCTGACTGGCAACAGGGACACCAGTCGTTGTGCTGCTGTGTATAGTGATGGTGGTGGAGGGTGTTGATTAAGAAGACCACCACCATCATGCTCGCTGTGTATTGCCAAGAGCGTTGGGTCCCTGCTCGTTGTGCTGGCGGCAAGGGCAGTGGTACACGCAGCAGCCAACACGTCATCATGCTGGTCAAACGCGCGCACATGAAAACGCAAAAACTCTTCCAGGTATGATCTACCCTCCTCCAACATCATGTGGCCTGCAGCGGCAACGGTGACGCAACGCACGGGTGTGTCATGCCCTGCGATGCAATGGGAGGCATCCAGCACCACGGCGGCCCCGCGACATTGCAACAACTGGCACACTTCCCCCAGCAATGCCATTGTGAGGGATTCTTGGGTGTGGACACGCGCAGCAAGGCAGCGGGCAATGCGGGCGAATTTGGAGAGGCCGAGGATGACATGGTTGTGGGGCAGGTAGGCGATGTGCAGGGTGCCGTAGAATGGAAAGAGGGTGTCACGGGAGACGGAGCTGAAGTGGATGTTTTTGACGGCAATGAGGGTGGCAGGGGTGGGCTCGGTAAACAACGCCGTCCCAGCAGTACTAGGTGTGTGTGGGGGGAAGTTGATTGTGTGTGGTGTGTGCCCCGTGTATGTACATGCACGTCCTACCTAGCAACATCTTGCTGGTAGCCATGGGTCATGTCGAGCCATGCCTTGGCGACACGCTGTGTGACGGGTGCAATGGTGTAAAGGTGCACACCCACCATCACCACCACCACCACCACCAACATACTTTGGGTGTGTCTAGCAATCCCTCGCGGTGTACATCCTCGCCAAGGGCAGAGAGCAAGGCTGTGACACAGGAGTCGACTGAACAAACGGGTTGTTGCTGCGCATCGATGGCTGCTGCAGGTTTGGTGGAACCGTGTGGTGGTGGATGTGCTGCTATGGTATTATTGCTCTGTTCAGGGGTTGTTGAAAGGGGGAGAAAGGCTGTCATGAGAGAGTGGGTTGGGGATGATTTATGGGGTGGAATGGTGGAATGGTGTTGTTGTTGCAGTGGTGGTGCTAGTGATAGCTCTATGCTTTGTTGTGCTTTGTGTTGGTGTTTGTGCAACTTGATTGTATGTGTGATCAAGATGTTTTGACTGTTGACCGTCACCACATGATCATGTGGTCAAGACCACCCACCTACTGTCATGAGATGGTGACAAATGGTCAACAGAGAGAGGTGATGGTGTTCGCCTTTCTTACCAACGCACTATCGCTACCCACATTGTTTTTTCCCCCAGGCACACAAAAGGCACCCACACATAGTGGTAGTAAACAGCATTTGCTCTGGACTTGCCTGTAACGGGCTGTCACAAGTGTGCCCCTGAAAGCATGCGCTCTCTGAAGACTTGTGGCCGTTACATATGGCGTATCTGTTGGAAAGGGCATATAGTAGGAAGAAAAGGATGGTAACATGCAAACAAAAATAGCACAAGCTTAGTAACAAGGTTGTGTTACGCAACAGACGTATGTGAGTAGCGGGAACGCGACATAGTACGCAGCGCAGCGTGCATGTCGTTTATGTCATGCATGCTGAATGGCTGGCCAAGTGCCAAAAGCAGCCTGGCCAGATTTGCCTTCCACGCAGCCTCTTCGGCGCGTGGATAGGACCACGGAACAAAAACTGAGTCAACACCCGGGTGGGGTTTGGGTGCTTCTCCGCCACCATCTCCATTGCGTGCCCCTGCTGGTGGGGTTGGTTGCGCATTTGGTTGTGGTGGTGGTGTGCCTGCTGGTGGTGGTGGTGTGCCGGGGTTGGTGGTGATGATGACTGGGTGAGAAGCAACCTCGAGCTTGGCCATCTTGGAGGGGTTGCTGCATGGATCTGTATGTATGTATGTGCGTGTGGTGGTGGTGGGCGTGCGTGTGGTGGTGGGCTTGGTGGTGGCATCAGATCCTGGGTGCTCCCTCTTCTTGCTGAAGCCCCCTGCACAGCCAACGCTGCTTGCAGCAGCACCCAGTCGTGACATGAGGCTCTATCGATTGCTGCCACCACCTATAACACCCGGAATTACCGTATACATGCTGAGGTCATATGCTGCTGCTGCTGCTGAGGGCTGTGCAGTGGATGTTGATGCTGCAGCAAGAATGTTCTGTGTGATGAGAGGGTGAGTGATGACACGATGGACAAGCGGTGACTGTAACGCACCAAACAGAGCACATCTCGACAGAGACACTCACAGTCACCGACATGACTCCTTGGTACAGGTACCTCCCCGTGGTCATTCCACCGCAACACAAGACACACCTTTTGGACGTGCTCAGCCAAACGAACAGCATCAGGTTGGCTCAATGTCAGCATCAGCTTGGCCCCCGTTGGCACAAGGTTGGACAGATTGTCCCCTGCGAGTTTGTCATAGTTGCGCGGGGCCCCTGTCAAGAAGATTGCCACTACTTGTTGACCATCCTTTGTTGGGGTGCGTAGGTGCACTCTCTGGACATCCTCTGTAATGCGTGTGTAGGTGGAGGAGTTGCATGAGGGAGTGTGGGTGCTGTTGACTGTGGCTGTCACGTACACAGGCATGCAACACAGTACAACCCCAACAAACCCCATCATGCGTACCGTACGGGACGTCCACCACCTCTGCAACATCACCGCAGGATATGCTCAGGCACAATCCCTTTGTGCTGACGTCGCAGCAATTGATGGCGACTGCATTCTCCGCGCCAATGCGCTTGACCGCGCCTTTGAAAATGTTGTACGTATGCACCCTGCGAGTGGGATGGAGGGGAGTGCATGTGCAAGCATGTGGGTGGTACAGATGCGTCAACATGCACGCAATGACAGGGCCGACGTACTTTGCTTGTGGCAGCTCACTCAAACCCTTGTTAATGACATCACGCACCACTTTGCTGCTCACAGTGTTGGTGGGCACGGTGGGCGTGGTTGTGGTGGTGGTGGGCGGCGTGGTAGGCATGGTGGCGGTGGGTGGCGTTGTGGCAGTGGGTGCGGTGGTGGCGGTGGTGGTGGCACTGATGGTGTTGCGCAGTGCCATTGCTGCTTCCTCGACGTTCTTGGCATACTGTGCAGTGTGTGCATGAGATGCACAGGGGTTTGAATGCACGGATGTAGAGAGTACAGACTGCAAACAACCATCATCATGAACCCCCCCCAACACCACCCATGTACATCCCAACACATCGCACCGCGCGAGGGAGTAAGTCCCTTAGCTCCTGAGACAAACCAAACTTGCTGGTGTACACAATCAGACCTTCTGTCAGTGACATGGCCGTTACAATGTCATCTGAGCAGAGCAGACTGTCGACATCATCACACGCGGCATGCATCACCTGGCCGGAGATCGTGACGGCCACCTTCCCCACCCCATACACCGCCGCGAAAATGTCCGTCATCCCGTCCAGCACTGTAGCACTGCAGCTGCAGAGGACGGCCTTGACTAGCTGTGCAGCACGACGCTGCAACGGGACGTTCAGGGCCCTGTGAGTGTACACAAGCGACACGTGTGGAGGGCAACATACCAGGAGGTGAACGCTTTGACAGCAACACACATGACGATGACTCAAGCAATGCATCCCACCCCGTACCTCTGATCCAATATAATCAACAGTGACGACAACAGCTGCCCAGCAGCCGCATCTGCCACCTTGCAATCTGGAGGTTTGGTGTGAGCAGGATGTGCTTCTGGGAGAGACAGAGTGTCCTGGCTCATATCCAGCATGCAACAACGATAATCACACTACATCAAAGTGTCATATCAACGTATGAAACAACAAACAGACCCAGCGTCCCCTTGTGCATCCCAACATCAGAGCATGCAAAGCAGAAAAATTGCCAACAGAAGGAAACACACAGCAAAAACATAATTGTACCACATTAAGACAGGCAGCATGAAAAGAAACCCAACAAACCTTGAGCCACCAAACCCACAAGGCTGTCCAGCATTCCGCCGAGGCTCTGTTGGGCCTGACTGTAGTCCGCGAGGGTCATACGCGCTATGTGGTCAGCATCATGCTCAAACTTGTTATATAGCTCCATCAGGTCGTCCACAACGGCGTCCCACACAGACAAAGCAGTGGGGTCGTCAGCCAAGGTCTTGTGTGGGCATGGATGTGGGCTGATGGATTGTGCATTCCCACCAATCTCACCAAGCAGCACACTACCTGCAAAGATGGTGTTATGTAAACGGCGGATGGTGCCTGTTGTGGAGAGGTGGCATCATGTGTGATGAAAAACTCTGGGAAAGCTACCATACGCTGCCATTGCAATAGACTCTGCAACGCGTGACCACAGCGCAACACGTGCTTTGTGGGTTGCTGCTGTGCTGTAGCACGACATCAGTGCAACACCCATGCATCATGCACACAAGCATGCAACGTGATTGTAACATGCATTGTTTGAACAATAGGCACCACAATATGCAGCGGATTGATATAGTACGAAGCACGGTATACCTCGTGAGGCACGGGAGCACGTTGGGCACCCACCGAATTCATGTCGATGGAATCTACAATGCAGTGATGTGGCACACGGTGTGTTGAATGATTCTGCAGTGTTCCCGTCTTGTACAGTGCACTTGGAAATGGTACTTTGACAACATGAAACAATAATAACAAAAAGAGCGCCCCTCTTGCGCACACACACACACATACACACACACACACACACACACACACACACACACACACA